>Ga0187894_10005965_pt1 | contig 12144 bp, 6 predicted proteins | sample GBC1701081metaG_FD_136650 | JGI IMG/M metagenome (GOLD analysis project Ga0187894, IMG submission 136650) | White microbial mat communities from a lava cave in the Kipuka Kanohina Cave System on the Island of Hawaii, USA - GBC170108-1 metaG ... | reverse complement strand
TCAGCAATCGTATGTTCACCTTGCTCTACTGCGGCAACAACACGTTCTCTTAATTCTTTTGGATATGGCAACATGGCGACAATGATACTTCAAAGTCGCGCGCGCTTGAAAACCGCTGTAAGTTTCCCGTCAGTCGAGCAATAGAACAATTCTTTCCCGTCACCCCGCCATTGCGGATGGTGACCGCCATTGGTCGAGACCTGCCGCCCGACGCCGGAAAAGTTTGCACGTAGACTTCAGACCTTCCTGACTCATTTGTCCTGTAGGCGATCCAACGCCCGTCCGGGGAGAACTGCGCGTCAGTATCCCAGAACGCCGTCTGCAAAAATGGAAATGGCTTGCGGTCTCCCTCCAGCGGCAAGACCCACAAATCATCACCCGATTTCGGATCAGTCCGCGCATAGAGGATGAATTTGCCGTCTGCGGACCAACTGCTGGGAAGCAGCGGAGCGTCCGACTGAAGCAACAGCTCATCCTGTCCGACACCGCTCGCCAGCTTTTGATAAAGCTGATGAGTCCCCGTTCGATTGGACGCCCAGACGATACGATTCCCGTCGCGCGACCAGACCGGAAGCGAATCATCGGCGGGATCGAAGGTCAGCCGCGACTCTGTGCCCCGCGTCAGATCAATCACATAGAGGTCTTGTCGCCGAGTCTTGGCATCCATCCGCGCTACCACTACTCGCTTCCCATCAGGCGCCAGCCTTGGATGATTTTGATAGGGTCCTGTGGCGCCGATAGATTCAAGTGGTTTGCCCGCACGGTCAACCCAGCCGAGTTGAGTGACCTCGTCGATGCGACGCGACTGGTAAACGAGGATGCCGGTGTCTGAAACCGAGAAGCTCCAGGCCTCGACCTGATCGGTGATGGGGAAGGGCTCGCCCGTGAGATTGAGCCGCCCGGCGTCAAACGGCTGCGCCAACAGCGCCTCTTCGCGCAGGAAGAGCAGCCAGCCCTTGCTCGCGTCTCCGGAAGCCGAAGCCGCGTATATCCCATCGGAATCCGCCGCCAGGAGGCGTCTCCCTTCTTTTCCATCAAGAGAGGCGAGGAATATCCCAGGCTCTTGTGAGGTCTTGGCGTAATGCAGAAAGTGGCGGACGTCAGGTAAGAAATAAGGCCGCAACATCGGACTATTCTGGCGGAACCCGCCAGGCGCCGTGGCCGGCTCTCCGCCTATGACTGGAATCGGCTCTCCGCCTGTGGCCGGAACGCGATACATGACATCAGCTGCGATATAGAGAATCACGCCGTCGCTACCCCATGAGCCGCCGCCTGTGTTGACATTGCTCCCTATATTGCACAACGTTTGCGGTGTCCCGCCCGCCACATCGATCTTCTTGAGTTTGCCACCGGCGAAAAATCCAATCGAGCGGCTGTCCGGCGACCAGAAGTAATTGAAGCTGCCTTCAGTCCCAGACAGCGGGTGCGCCGTGAAACCGTCCAGCGGACGCAACCAGATCGATCTGGCTTCTGCCTTCACTGGAGGCGGTGAAGATCAGGTGGCGGCCGTCAGGTGAGATCACCGCTCTGCCATAGTTGGTGGCCCTCTCCGGCGGGACGATGGTGAAGCGCAAGGTGGAGCGTTCCACCGGTTGACGCGAGAAATACGCCCGCGCCGCGACCAGCGCCGCGAGCGCAAGCAGGACGGTCGCCGCCAACCAGATCAACCTCTCACGACTGTAGCCTGGCGCCGCGCCCATCCGTTCTGTTACCGCAGGTAATACCGCCGCCGTTTGCATCTGCGGGCTTGAAGACCCGAAACTTCCGCCAAAACTCCCAGATGACAGAGCTTCGAGCGCAAAGCCGAGATCGTGCGCGGAGTGGAAACGCCGCTCGGGCTGCTTTTCCAAACACCGCCGCACGATCATTTCCAACTGCGTACTGAGGTTCGGTTGTCGAAACGGATGGCGCGCGGAAACAGACGCTCGATCTTGAGAAGACGGCGCTGGATCCGATAGTTGACGCGGCGCGGGTCTTTGCGATGGCGAGTAGAGAAATCTCCGCGCCGAACACACTGCGCCGGCTGGAATCCGATGCCAGGGCAATGCCTCTGCGCGCATCGGTCTTCAATGACGCGGCTGATGGATTGCGCATCGCATCATATCAACACACCGTCGCTAGCTTCAGAGAACAAGGCGACGCCGCGCTCATTCAACCCTCGCGCCTGGGCAGATTCGAGCAGCGTCTGCTCAAAACAACCTTCGACTCGGTTCGCCGCCTGCTTGAATTAACTACCGCGACATACAATGAACACTGAAAGACCTGCCTGATTTCGTCAGAAGTTATCTCGACTGCTTCGCGCAAAGTTGGACGGAACGGACTCCAGTGGAGGAAGCGCGGTTCGTCGTCCTGGACACGGAGACCACCGGACTTGATCCGCGACGCGACCGGTTAATCACTATCGGCGCAGTGGCTGTGAAAGCGGGCGAGATCGTCCTCTTCACGTTTGTCATTTGTCCTTTTCGCTCGTCGCACAGTTCCGGCAATGACAAATGACAAACGTGAAATGGAAGCAGTGGTTTTGATTTACGGGCAGCCGCTCGTCTTTGTGTAAGCGACTCCGCTGTCGCCAGCCGAAGCCCCGTTGTTGCTCTTCGGCACACTCACCGTGAAAACCTTCCTTGTGGCGTTGCCCGATGAGTCGCGGACTCGGAGCGTGATCTTGTAAACGCGCCCGTTCCTGGTCTCGTCACGTTCGGAGCGGAGTTGGACTGACTTGCAATCCGCCGACGGCGCCACGTCGTTGGTCGTGGCGCCGTCGCTGTCGCCGGGAGCGTCGTCCGGCTCATCGCTCGTCACCTTCTCGATCTTCACGTCGTTGATACTGAGGCTGGTGTTGCAGCCGTCGCTTACGCCGGCGACCATCTGGGCCATCGTCACGGTTTGGTATCCGTGATTGGGCGGCCAGAATTTGATCGCGGGTTTGAGCGTGAGGCTTGGCGGGATTTCGTCCACGACGTTAACGACGCGCGTCGCGGTCGCGGTGTTTCCGGCCGCGTCTGTAGCCGAGTAAGTGATCGTGTACTGACCGGGTATACCGGCGTTGACGGTTCCTGTCCGAGTGACGTTTACCAAACCTGAACAGTTGTCGGCGCCTATCGCGCCCAGATCAATGAAACCGATCGGGCATAGGACAGTCATCGGGTTGGGTCCGATGACCGTGATCACTGGCGGGGTCATTTCAGGCGTGACTGTCACGGTCAGCGTCCCCGCGCCGGTCGCTCCTTGACTGTCGGTGACGACCAGATTGAAGGTCCTGTTACCCGGTTGCGCCGAGCAACTCGTACTGACTTTTGCCGTGACGGCCCCCGAAGGCGCGATGGCCAGGTTATTGACCGTGACGCCATTGCTAGTCGCGCTCGATCCGCCGTTGATCTTGATGCCAAGCGTGTTGGCCGCTTGATTTGGGTCGGCAGCTGAGCCGATGGTAAAGCTGGCCGGAGCGCTGCCTGCTTTCACCGTGATCGTGGCGCCGGTGATCGTCGGCGGCGCAATGGCCGCAGTGGTTGATAGCGTCGCCGTCGCCGTGTTACCCGTTCCTCCATTGGTTGAAGTGACATTGCCGGTCACATTGACGAAGGGCCCCGCCGCGGTCGGCCTAACCTGGACCGCAACCACGCAGGTATTGCCCGGCGCTACGCCTACCGAGCCGCCATCGAGTTTGATGCCCGTGTCGCCCGCATTGATAGTTCCGCCGCCGGCGTCCAGCAAGACCCCGCCACAGGTGTTCGAAACAGCCAGCGGAGTGGAGGCGACCAGATTGGCCGGCCATGCGTCAGTAAAGCCGACGCCGGTCAGCGCCACGGTATTGGCCGCCGGGTTGGTGATCGTGAAGGACAGGATTGATACGCCGCCAATCGGCACGCTGGAAGGATTGAAGCTCTTGCTGATTACCGGCTGGGCCACGACCGTGTGCGCTTCAGTGTCGGAGCCGCCGTTGAAATTGCCGTCGCCCGAATAAGTCGCTGTCAACGTGCGATTGCCCGGCGTGTTCAAAACCAGCGAGCAAGACCCACTGGCGACCGTTCCCGTGCAGGAGTTGACGCCGTCGGAAACCGTCACGTCGCCGGTTGGCGAGCCTGCGCCGGGCGGAGCCACTGCGACAGTAAAGTTGACCGTCACGCTCTGACCGGCCGCCGAAGAATCGGGGTTGTCGGAGGTGATGGTCGTCGTCGTGTTGGCTTTATCAATCGTGAGCGTGTAGGTCGCGCCGATGCCAAAACAGTTGCCGGCGCCGGTGGCTTTCACGGTAAAGGAAAAAACGCCGGCTTGCGTTGGCGCGCCTGAGAGGACACCGTTGGCCGCGAGCGTTAATCCGGGCGGCGGCGTCCCGCTATCCAGGCTGAACGTAATCGGCGCGACGCCTCCGGTTTGCGAGAAGGTTTGGCTGAAGGAAGCGCCTACTGTCCCGGTCGTCGTTGTCGGATTGATAACCGAGATGGCCGCGCAGGCGGGAGGGACAGGCGCTTCATACGCTCCACTGTCGCATCGAGCCGCGCCATCGCCGTTCCCGTCAATGGGCCGGCGTTCGCCTCGCTGGTCGGTTGTCACGTCGCAGAAGGTCAAGGCGTCAATGGCTACGGAGCCTGGCAGCAGCGCGTGTGTTTGAGTAGGGCCGCCATTATCTTGCAGCGGGCCCAGGTTGAGTTGCGCGGAGGTAACCACTACGCCGAAAGGCGGTAGAGGCCCAAGGATATTCGTGATGAAGTTTCCCCCCAAGTCAGTGACATTACCGTCAAAAGGAGTGGCGTTAATGGCCCCGCCACTGGGGCTGTTGGCGACGATCGAGTTCTGGATCGTGAAGCGGGTATCAGTGCTAATGTTGATGTTGCCGCCAGATACGGCGCTGTTTACGGCGCTGTTGCCAGAGAGAGTGCTGTTGTAAATACTCACAGCAGCGATATTGATGCCACCACTCGCGGCGCTAATGCCGCCGCCAGATCCGGCGCTGTTGCCTGAAATCGTGCTGTTGTTCATCTCGACCGTGCCCCTGATGCCGCCACCCGACCCGCCGGCGGTGTTGCCCGATATCGTGGAGTAATTTAAAGACGTGCCACCAAAGCCAATGAGAGAGCCAAGCCCGCCACCATTTGCGAGGGCTCTGTTGCCCGAAATCGTGCTGTTGTTGATGGAATTTGCGGATGTGTGAAAAATGCCGCCGCCATCTGTGGCAAGGTTGTCCGAGATTTTGGAATTGTTTAGAGACACACCCGCGCCAGCGAAAATGCCACCCCCTTTGTCCGCGGCGAAATTATTCGAAACGACGCAATTGTTGAGAGTCAAAGCGCTATTGGAGTAAATACCACCGCCCTGGCCTCCCACTATGGACTGAATTCCATTCCTGATCGTCAGATCGTTGAACACCACCGTGCTGGAATTAACGATATGAAAGACGCGGTCAATGCAGTCCGAACAGGCGCCGGGCGATACGGGCGACGAAGTCCCGGCCTGAATGATCGTGCTGCCGGCTCCTGCCCCGAAAATTGTCACTGAGCGAGTGATATCGAGGTCGCCCGTGGCGCCAGCTTCTTCTCCAATGCCGGGAATCGTCAGCGTATAAGTTCCCGCCGGCAAGCCTATGGTACTTGGGTTGAGCAAGTTATTAGCCGCGATAATCGCTTCCCGCAATGAGCAATCCCCCGGCTGACAGCCGTCGGGCGGAGGATCGTCGGTTCGCGTTACAGTAAACGTCAGCGATCGAACGACCACCTGGAAACTGCAGGTGGCGGAGCCGCCGAAGGAGTCACTGGTAGCGCAGTTCACCCTCGTCACGCCGCTGTTGAAAGTAGACCCGGAGGGTGGCGTACAGGTCACCGGCGTTGGAACCCCATTGGAATCGAACGCCAGCGGAAGATTATAGGTTACCGTGGCCTGTCCATTTAAGCCTGCTACTACATCCAGATCCCCGGGACAGATGATCACCGGCGGCAAGTTCGTCTGCGCGCCGCCGGCTTCAAACGCGCCACTATCGCATCGGGAGACGCCATCGCCATTGCCGTCAGCGGGACGGCTGAAGCCGCGCTGGTCATTGCTCAGTCCGCCGCAGTCTGTCACGGCGTCAATCGCTACGGAGCCGGGCAGCAGCGCGTGTGTTTGAGTGGGCCCGCCATTGTCTTGCAGTGGGCCCAGGTTGAGTTGCGTTGTCGTTGCGCCCAATATGGCGCAACTGGTGGTGAAGTTGCCTCCTGCGTTTATAAAACGACCTGCTAGCGCGGCGTTAACAATGGAACCGCAAGCGGACGCGGGCGCGCTGAATATGGAGTTTTTTATGGTATAGGTAGGGCCAAAATCAAAAAACAAGCTTGTGTTGGGGTTATCGGTGGCGACGTTATCTGAGAACGTGCTGCTTGTGATATTCACGCGGATGACTGAGCTGTTCCCCGCAGTCATTGCGCCGCCTTCGAAAGCGCGATTACCTGAGACCGTGCTGTTGATGATGTCTGCCCCGCTGTCATCTGTGAATAGCGCGCCGCCTCTAAGCGATGCGGTATTGCCTGAGATTGTACTGTTTTGGATTTCCAGACGGGTCAATTTCCCGGAACTGAAGATTGCGCCGCCAAGTCTGCTGCTGTTGCCCGAGATCGTACTGAAACGAATTATCGTACTCGCATTAAACCCACTTAGAATGCCGCCGCCGTTGCCACCTGTGGTGGAGTTGCCCGTGATCGTGCAAAAGTACAATACGAGCGTGCCAGAATTGTATATGCCGCCGCCGCCGCCGCCGTCGCTACCGTTCCTGATCGTCATATGGCTGATCGCTACGTTGCTGGCGTTGACAATATGGAATATGCGGTCATTGTTCCCGGCTTGAATGATCGTGCTGCCAGCCCCCGCCCCGCTAATCGCCACCGACTCGCTGATATCGAGGTCACCCAAGAGACCCGTGTCATCGCCGCCGGCCCTGGTCAGCGTATAGGTTCCCGCCGGCACGGTTATGGCATCCGTTCCCGGCGACTCATTGGCCGCAATAATCGCTTCGCGCAGCGAGCAATCACCGGTCACACAACCGTCCGGCGCCGGGTCATCTGTCCGCGTCACCACGTAGGTGTTCCCGGATTGAAGACTAGCGGGCGCCGCCTCCTCCGCCCCGCTCCCGATTGTCTTGACGTGGGCGGACGTACTGGCCTCGCGCAAACTCAGAATGGATATCAATCCCAGCGACGCCAGGCATGGAAGTGTCAGACGAAATAGTTTGTTCAGGCTTTCTCGGTTCATTGTTTGTCTCCTCCAAAGCCCCACGGCTTTCATGGGTGAGGCAGGGTAAAGTTATCCTGAGACCGCCAAAACGCGGCCTGCTTGTGTCGAATTCAATATGGAAGCCCGGCTGTGATCGAGCTGGTCCTCTGGAAAGGGGCATGGAGTTCAAGCTTTAGCTTGCCGCATCAGCTTGTTAGAGGATGGAAGCCACAAGCTAAAGCTTGAACTCCATGCCCCTTTCCATTGTTGCGTTGCGAATTCCCTTGTACACGCCAAGGACCAGCAGTATCCAGGCGGCGATCAGCAATAGCGCCGGGACTACGTGACACACAGTCACCAGGGACTCCTGCCACGACGCGGCGCCGGGCGCGCCGGCCTGGGCCGCCGCGATTGGGAGCGCCTTGTTGGCGCCCCAGAACGCCGCGGCGGCTTCCGAAAAACACACGGCCCACGCCGAAACATGCGCCCAAACAATCAGCGTCGCGCCGCGCCTGCCGGCGACGGAAAGGAATGTCTTCAACATGATTCCGGCGAACACGGACACCATACCGTTCACCAGGAACTGGATGTGCGCGGTCAGCATCAATCGGGGATACGGCGCGGCGGCCACCGCCATTCCACTCAGCAGGCCGACGAGGATCATCAGAGCGCCGTTTCCGGCGAGGTAATAAGACTGCTTGAGATTGTCTGTAGTCATGGGGTTCTCCTTCTAACTTGGGGCTTATTCGGCGCCGGCCTGCGACAACCGCCGCGCTTCGAGCAGGTTCTCCTTGTTGGTAGTTCATTTCAGCGATTCGTACTCTTTTTTCGCCTGAGTCAGCGCGGACAAATCAGCATCCGCCTCTTTCCACAAGGCGAAGAAATCCTGATACGACTTGCGGCTCCCGGCCGCATCGCCGGTGAGCGCCGCGGCTCTCGCCAACCCTAAAGCGGCCAGCGGATAGAGCGCGGAGAGCGGAGCTTCGCCACGATGGTCGAGAATCTTCCGGAATTCGGCGCCGGCTTCCTGGCGCCGATCGAGCTTCAGGTAGGCCTGCCCGCGCACGTACTGCGGCCAGAACGCGCCGGCAGGCTCGTAACGGATGGCGGGCTGCAACAGTTCAATCGCCGTTCCGGCGTTCTCTGCATGAAGTTCCATCGCGGCGCGAATCAGCGGCAGCCACAGTCCGTTGAGCACTGTGTCTTTTGGGTACCGCCTGACGGCTTCGTTCGCCAGCGACTGCGCCTGGGCGGAGGCGCCGCACAGCGCCAGCGCCAACGCCGCGCGCGTGAGGGAGACATCGTTACGTTCGAGCGCGAGCGCCTGCGCCGCACTCGCATTTGTTTGTCGGCATTGGATGAAGACAGCGCCGAATAACGCCGCTTCCGCCGCATATTGCGCGGCCACTTCTTTCACATCGCCGCGCGTCGCAAGGTCAATCGCTCGGCGGCGGAAATCCTGCGCCCGCCGATACTGGCCGGCGAAACCGGCCGTGTTCGCCTGCCAATCGTATGCCATATACTCCTCCGGTTTGCCGGCCGCCCAATCGAGTTGCCGCTTCATCGCCGCCACATCACCATTGACGAAGGCGGTGTGATAAAGCCCGGCGCGCACATCCGCCCCGCCGAGTTTCTGTTGCAACGCGCGTCCGTAAATCTCCCCGGCTTCCGCGAACCGGTTGAGACGGATCAATGCTTCGCCCAGGTTCGTATAGGGCATGTACAGATTGGGATTGAGGCGCAGGCACTCTCGGGACACTTCGACGACGTTCTCGAACTGCCCTACCAATAAATAGCTGACGCCGAGGTTGGCGAGCGCTCGCTCATCACGCGGGTAAGTCCGCTTATACAATTTCAGCGATTCAATCTCTTTATCCAGTTCCCTTGTGGCAAGGGCGTAATAGAGGTGGGAGATGCGGAGCCTCTCCAACTCGGAGCCTCGATCCTTCAATGCAAAGGCCTTCCGGATGTATTCCGCCGCCGCCGCCGGCTGTTGTAAGTTGGAGTACAACACAGCCAGCGCGACGTGGGCGGAGGCGAAGTTCGGGTCCAACTCGACCGCGCGTTTCTGAAACGGAATGGCTTCGAGGGTCCTGCCTCTCGCTAACTGCTCCATGCCCAGGGAATGGGACTTGAGCGCCTCCAGCGATGAGGTCGTCACTTCCAATGGCGCGTCGAACTTCTGAATCGAGTTGAGTGATTCGCCCAGCTTCTCGCGGATGCTGGTAGCCGCTTGCGAGAGCGCCTTCAGCGCATGATCTTTCCCCTCGGCTTCGACCTGCGTCAGGGCGATGGTCTCGCCCGACTGGCTGTTGACGGCTTCGAGCGTGAGCAGATAGTTGCGGTCCAACCTGGCTATCGAGCCGGTGATGAAGGCCTTCAGCCCCTGCCGCTGGCCGATCTCGCGCCCGATCTCGCGTGTCACCCGTTCGTCGGGCGAGCGTCCCATCAGCAGCAGCGTTTGGCGCGTCCGCGTGTCGGGGAGGATGTTCAGGAACGGCGACTGTCCGAGTTGAGCCGCGAGTCCCTGCTTGAGCGCGCCGTCGAAGACCGCGTCGCCGGTTGTGTTGACGAAATCCGTCAGCAGGATCGTGTCTTTATCGGTCAATGCAGGCTCGCGGTTGAAATAGAAGTAGGCGGCGCCGGCGGCTATGACAAACGCAAGGAGCGTGAGCGCCACGCCGAGCTTGTGGCGTTTGATTTCGCCCGCGATGATCTTCGCGCTCGAAATCGTCTCCGAGCGCGTCCCCGCGACGCTCTCCTCTTTCAATTTCGCCTGCGTCTCGGTGTATGGCTCCGGCGATGAGCTGCGCTCCAATCTGGCGGCGAACTCCAACTCCTGTTTGAGCGCCTTCAAGTCCGCGAGCAGACTCTTAACGCTCCCGTATCGCTCCTCTCTGTTCTTGCGCAGCGCCTTGTTGATGATGTGATGCAGATCCGGCGGGGCGTCCGGCGCAAGGCGCGCTATCGGCGCGGGTTCTCTTTCCAGCAGCGCGGCGATCACATCGCTATGCGTTTCGCCCTCGAACGGCGCGCGCCCGGCGAGCATTTCGTAAAGCGTCACGCCGAGGCTGAAGATGTCGCTGCGCGCGTCCACTTCCTTGCCTCGCGCCTGTTCGGGCGACATATATTGCGCCGTGCCCATTACCACCCCAGGCCCTGTGTTCATGAGGGGAATGGTCGCCGCGTCCTTCTCCACTACCGGTCGCCGCACGGTCAGCTTGGCCAGTCCGAAATCGAGCGTCTTCACGATGCCGTCTTCGCGGAGCATGATGTTTTCCGGCTTGATGTCGCGGTGGATGATGCCGGCCTTGTGCGCCGCCGCAATCGCGCCCGCCGCCTGAATCGCCACGTCCAGCGTTTCATCGATGGTCAGCCGCCCGCGCGACAATTTGTTGCGCAATGTCTCGCCCTCGATGAATTCCGTCGCGATGTAATGCCTGCCCCCAGCTTCTGTTTGGACCTGGCCGATCTCGTGAACGGTAATGATGTTCGGATGATTCAATGCGCTCGCGGCCTTGGCCTCCTGGACGAAACGCCGCAAGTGATCCTCATTCCCGGTGAACTGTTCCGCGAGCAGCTTGAGCGCGACACGCCGATCCAGACGGGTGTCTTCGGCCAGATAGACTTCGCCCATGCCGCCCGCGCCGAGCTTTTTGATCACGCGATAATGCGCAATTTCATCGAAGGTCATAACTTGGGGTTTACCCGGCGCCGGCTTGCAACAGCCCCGGCAGCTCGAGCAGGTTCTCCTTGAGCGCATAGCCGCAAGCTCCGGCGGCTTTTGCGGTCTCGCGCAACTGCTCGTCGTTGTAGTTGGTAACGATGATGATGCGGGCGTCAGGGTATTCGGCTTTGATTCGACGGGTTGCGACGATGCCGTTGACCTCGCCCATCTCGATGTCCATCAACACCCAATCCGGCTGTAGTTCCCTATAAAGCAAACAGGCGATTGAGCCATCGCCGCATTCAGTGATTTCATCGGCGACCTCCGCCACCACCTGACGGATCACGCGGCGCATCGCCTGGTTATCTTCGACGATTAGCACTTTCATTCGCTGGGCGCTTTATCTGCCGGATTATTGCGGGTGGGATTATCGGAGGTTGGCGGACGGAGGGATATTCACAGTCCTACGCATTTTGGCATGCGTAGGGCTGCGCATTTTTCATGCGTAGCCCTACGCATGCAGACAGAGCGATTTGCGCTTGGTTACGACGCCGTGGCCGCTCGTTGCATAGCGACGATTGAGCGCGAGCAGCCGAGGCTTGAGATCACGCTTGTCCTTGTGAAGTAGGAAGCTCAAGCGTCGCTACGCGACAAAGAAAATGCGCCTTTCGCGCAAAGATCTGGGTAACGATAAGCCTCACCGTCTGGCTGGCAACCACATTACACTCACTAAAGGAGTTGCTGTTTGTTTTCGAGGGCGAAGCGGATCAAGGCGTTGCTGCCGTGGATGTCGAGTTTATCGCAGATGTTCAGACGGTGGCGTTCGACGGTGCGGACGCTGATGAACAACTCCGAGGCGATCTCTCGACTGGTCTTATGATCGGCGATCAATCTGAGGATGCGGCGTTCCGCCGGAGTCAGGTCGTTGATGGAGGGCGTATGCTGAACGAACTCCGTGAGTCGCCGGCTGCGTTTGACCAGAAACGTGGCAAGCGGCTGGCTGATGTAATTCTCACCGGCGGCGACGGCCTTCACGCTCGCGACGATGTCGCCGATGGCGCTGTCTTTGAGGATGTAGCCGAGCGCCCCTAGATCCAGCGCCTTGTTGAACAGCCCTTCGTCTTTATACATGGTCAGGAAGATGACCGCGGTAGCGAGGTTCAACTTCTGCATTTGGCGCACGACATCAAAGCCGCCGCCGTTCGGCATATCAACCTCGAGAACCACCACGTCCGGCTCCTCCGCTTGAATCCGGGCGAGGGCGGTCATACCGTCCTCCGCCTCGGCGACGACTTTCATGG
>Ga0187894_10005964_pt1 | contig 12144 bp, 6 predicted proteins | sample GBC1701081metaG_FD_136650 | JGI IMG/M metagenome (GOLD analysis project Ga0187894, IMG submission 136650) | White microbial mat communities from a lava cave in the Kipuka Kanohina Cave System on the Island of Hawaii, USA - GBC170108-1 metaG ... | reverse complement strand
TTGGTAAATGCCGTGCTGTTGGAGGTGAACTGGAGGTTGCCGTTGGAGGAGACATTGGCAGCCGTGAAGCCGGTGCCGTAGTAACTGAAGGTGAACGGCAGGGTGATGTTGGTGGTCACATCATCGCCGCTGTTGCCGACATTGACGGTGCCGGGAACCAGCGTTTGTCCGGTCATGGTCGTGGCTACATAGCCTGGTCCCTGGGTTGGAATGTTGAACGAGAAGGAATTACCGTTGCTGGTCATTACATTGATAACAATGGTGGCGCCGCAAACAAAGGTATTCGAGATGCTCAACTTGTATGGCGAAGCATTTGACACCGTTTGATTGGGCGCAATATTGCCATAGCTCTGTGTCGCGTTTTGAATCGTAACACCCGGTGTAGAAGTCATCAGCGTCGCGGTCACGTTATTCGCCGTCACCGCACCGACATTCTGTATTGCCACGGTCAGGTTATTGCAGGAGTTCACCAACGGTTGCCCGCTGAGGTTGAAGCTACTGAATGCCAGAACGGCAGACGGCACTGCGCCGGCGGCTTGCAACGCCTCAAATGCCATAATAATACCCGTGCCGGAGTCTCTGTCAACGCCAGCGCCTTCAATGTCAAGCGCCGAAGCGTTCAAAAACCCTCTGATTTGTGCAGGGGTAAAGGACGGATTGACCGACTTGACCAAAGCGGCAATTGCCGCAGCGTGCGGGGCTGCTGCTGAAGTGCCATAGAACGGATTTGGGAAACCGCCAACGCCAGTGACAGCCGTGCCGTCGGCAGCCGTGATGTCGGGTTTTTGTCGCAACGTGCCGCCGGTTGACGAGACATTGCCCGGTGTAATCGGCGTACTGTTCGCATTATAAAGAATGCGACGCGGTCCGTCGGAACTGAAGCATTCCACTTTATTCGCAGTGGTAAACGGATTCGGGAACGGTCCACCCATGAATCCTGAGCAAAATGGAGCTGCCGCCGGAGTAGCGGCAACGCTGAAAGCATTTAGCGCATGGTTATGACCGTGCGTATTACCCTGCGTGACGAATTGCATACCGGCGCCAAACATATTCATATGCAGGAAGCGGGCTGCCGCGCCGGTCTTTTTGAGAATGACCATACGTTGACCACTGCTGCGATTACCGGCGTCTTCCTGAGGGTCTTGCGTGCCGGTTTGCAGGTTGGTTGACGAAGCGACCACTGCCGTTCCGGCGCTGTTCAAAACGAAGAGGTCATAGTCGTTTGCCGAACCGCCAAGCGGGTCAGACCAAAAGAGCAGAGCGCGTGCGCCGGATGTAGTAATTTGATTGGACTGGGCAACCGCCGCCGTTGGGTCAAAGTCATTGACCGTGCCGCCGGGAACCAGCGCCAACGTGCCGCCGTCCGTGAAGTCGCCTTCCCAGACGCTGCCAGTGCCGTCGTTGATGTTGCCTTCATTACCGGCTGATGAAAAGTACAATGCTCCGGCAGCCGTTACATCGTTGACAGCTTGAATCACAGTGCCGCCGTTGGTATTGGAGATAACGCCCGCTGCTTGACCATCCTGCATTGGCGTTTCAACGAAGTAGATCACGTCATCAACAATGATGTCGCAACCGGCAGTGCGTAGATCGCGGATGTTTTGCGCGAAACTGGTAATGCCGTTGAAGGCGGTAGCAAAGAAGAGTTGTGAGCCGGGCGCGAGGTCGTAAATCAGTTCAAGCATCGCCGTACCTTCGTCGCCGGAACCAACCTGCCCGGGCAGCACAGTGACGGCGGGCAGATCGCCCGTCGCTTGCGCGGCGGCGAGATTGCTGACGCCATCGGAAAGCACGCCGATCTTAATGCCTGTGCCGTTGAAGCCGAATGCATTCCGGGCATTGAGCGCCTTGTGCGTCTTATCGCCTTCGGAAACATTTACCACATTTGGTCTGGCAGGCTGGTCTTTGCCTTGAGCCGCAGCCAGAGCCGGTAAAGAAGCAAGTAATTGAGCGCGAACGCGAGCCGCACGCTCAGAAAAACCGGGATTGGTCGCTAATAGACGGCTTGCCATTGAACCAGCCTGAGTGGCGGTCAAACTGGCAGTCAGTCTTGATGCGGAGTGGGTTTTGGCTTCCTGTTTTGGTGAAATAAAGATCACTTCCGGGAGCGCCGCTACCTTTTCAATCTCACGAATATCTATATTCGCACGGATGCTGTTACCAGCAAGGCTGAGAACTTCAATGCCCATCTGTTGAAGTTTGATGCCAAGATTCTTTGTCGGCGTCTCGGCTTCCCTATAGCCTTGATTGGTAACGATATCAACGGTGGTCATATTTTCCTTGTAGAATTTCACCGTTGTTTCCAGAGTATCTACGCCTCTGGCGACGGCTTGCCCGCGAGCTTGCCGTTCGGCGTAGAGCAGATTGGAGTCAATTTTGCGTTGCGCCAGAGTGCGAGACTCTTTTTCATCGAGCAGGGCTTTAATCTGTAACTGCGCCTGGTCGCTGATTGGACTATTGCCGTCTTTTTGAGGCGCTGCGCCTACCTGTTTGGTATTGAATAGCAGGGCTGCCATCCCTAACCCGCAAATGGTTAATAGCAGGATAAGCAGCATTGCTCTTGATGTCAGCTTCGCAGCATCCTGCCTGCGGGCAGACGTTTTGCGACTCCCCGAAGAAGAACGGGGCGAGTCTTTTCTCTTGGGTATTCTCATGCAGATTCTCCTATGTGTAATGAAGCAGGTTAAAACCAGAGTAAATGGCTAACCAATAGTTGATGACAGTTGCGTGTAAACTCATCCTTTACCGATGCCTTTATGACACAGGATTTGAGGATAAGAGCAACAGTAAACGTGCGAATTTCCTGATGAAATAGCTCCGCCGACATTACGGTTTTTCGGCGTAACGTCGGCGTTTGGTAAATCAGTTGTGGTGTCGTATGCGAAGCTGTCTGTGCAGCCTGAGTAAAGTGTCAATGTTTTATAAGTACGACTTGAAAATCGGAATTCTAAAAAGACACGCAAACTGCTTATTATTTCGGATGCTGCTAATACTTGTTGCTGCAAATTTGAAGAAAGTGGCGCTGCTACTATATGCTTTCGAGCTTTCACAACAGCGCCACTTCAGGCATTTAGGAGAACCTTATTGGTAGCTCTGCATTAAAATTTGGCAATCAAAGGCTAGAGGTTGAACGCACCTTACCTATCCTTAATAACAGGAATTTGACGGTAATGCTTTACATCTTGTTACTTAAAAGCAATGATTCCAAATCTTAATGTGGAGCTACCACATCAGTTGTTTGGCGGAGCAATGAGCAATCAGGCACATTACCCCGTCATGGTTAATTAGACACGAAACGCAAAAAATTCTTCCCTTGCTTTTTATTTTTATTTTGGCGGGATGCTTTCCACTGCTTCACGAAACCGTTTTGTTGTTTCGCGAGAGATTGGCATCTTGAAGAGTCAGGGGAAACATTAATCAGAGCCTCGATTAAAGGCGAGCAAAAGCGTTATCAACTCTCTCAGGCTGGCGGGTTTGATGCCTTTTTTTCGGTTCTGTGCGCCGATTTCAAAAGCGATGCGCCATTGCCTGAATAAGACTCTATAGGCAGCAAGCAAACTATTTTTCGGGTCGTAGATGTTTGTCGCTTCTGAGGTGACGCCGTTCAATTCAATCACTTTGAAATTTTCGCCGCGTTGGAAGGCTTCGATTGACGGCGTGCGAATGTCATAGCGTCCGAAATAGAAGCCGTTGAACTGTTTGCTCACCCGGTCAATCGCTTCTTCCATCGGCGCGGTCTTTACCCAAGCGCCATCAAGAAAGATCGCCCCCCGGCAATGCGTTCCGAGTTCAACAAGCTGGCGTTCCTCTCCCGCTTCCGGCACGTCGTCGAGATGCTCGCTTTGTTTATCGAGATAGAATTTCGCCATGCAGACGGCGCGGTTGTCGTCTAAAATCAGGTGTTCCAGCGTGTGTTTGCCGTCGCCCGTAACTACAGGCATACGCTTTTCGGTAATGGCAAAGATAGCGCCGCGTTCGCTTTCCGGGTAACGATAATAGAAGACGCCAAATTCTTTGCCCGTGATATATTCCTGAATAATAGTATCGCCTTTTGTCTCGTTCAAATAATGGAACAGTTGTTCATTATTACGGACGATAGCCACGCCGTCGCCGCGTTGTCCCTGATCCGGTTTCAAGACGACGGGGAAACCGTAGCCATACTGCGCCATAAACTTCTTTGCCTGCTCAATCTTTTCTTCTACTGATAGTGAGGCGGCAAGCAAGTCGTTTGTCGCAATAAAGCCATCTGCGCCCGCCAGTCCGCGCAGAATTTCCGCCTTCGACTCGCCAATGAAACCGCCGCCGTTCGCAATCGCCGGATTGGACGCCGTGAATAGCGTCATACTGCGATGCTTGACCATCAGATAAAGCACATACACGACAACCGGCGGATAGAAGAAGAAGGGCGACCAGAACTCCCAGCGTAGTTTTCTCTGCCACCACGACACCAGCATTCGCCGCCCGCGCCACGTCAGCAAGCGCATAATCAGGCGAATCAACAGCAGCAGCAGCAGCCCCAGTCCCAGTATCTTGAGAAAGGAGCTTTGCCCGGACATCAGAGCCGTCTTTAGAAATTCGGCTCCGAGCGCCGCCGATGCGCCGATTAACAACGGCGACCAGACCACGCCCGCCAGCAGAAACCACAAACAGAACCACCAGAAATTGGTATGCAGGAGTCCGGCAGCAAAGTAGGTCGGCAGCCGAGCGCCGGGAATGAAGCGGCTTGTGCCAATTACAGCAAGCCCGTTGCGGTTGAACCATTTGGAACTGCGTTCAACATCTTTTGCTTTGATAAACCACCGCAACGGCGCGTGATGGAGCGCCCGCCTTCCTAAGTATCTGCCCGCCAGAAAGAGCAGCACATCGCCGACAAAGATGCCGATGAAACAAGCGATGGAAGCCGCCAGAAAACTGAGTTGCCCCTGCGCCACAAGCAAACCGGCGCTGATGCAGGTGAGGTCTTCGCTCACGAGTGTTGCCGCCGCCAGCAACAATATAAAGACCATCAGCGTTATGCCTTTGGCTTTTGGCAAATTCGCCGGATTGAGCGGTTGCGCCGCCGCCGTGATCCTATCGAGCGGCGCGGTCTGTCGCGTCGTGGCGGTCTGTTGCTCAACGCGATTGATGAAGGGAATCAGAAAGGACGACAACATCGCGCCTTCGCTGAAGACCGTAAAATGATTCTCTTCGGGGAAGAGGTGCAACTCGCTTTGCGGCACAAGGCGATGATGTTCGATAGCGGCTTCAACCGGCACGAGAATATCTTTCTGCCCATGCAGAATGAGCATCGGCGCTTGATATTTTTGCAGAATCTCGCGGTACGGACGCTGATCGGAGTCATAGAAATTCCGCGCATACGGCACACCAAGAATCGCATCATCGAGCCAGCCAAAATGCGGCGTGAATTCGCGCAAGCCCCAGAGTCCGGCAAGTTGTAACCAGTGAATCGCATGATTGAGGTGATAATCGCCCAACAGTTCCATCTCTTGCACGCCGATTGACGCGAGCAGGGTTAGCGACGCGATACGCTCCGGCGCGATGTCCGCCATACTCAAGGCTACGCCGCCGCCCATACTGAAGCCGACAACGTGAACCCGCGCAACACCGAGCGCATCAAGCAGAGCAAAAACGTAATGGGCATGAGCGCGGGTCGAATAATCGGGAACCTTGTTTGAGGAGTCGCCAAAGCCGGGTAAATCGGGACGAATGACGCGGAACTGTTTTGCTAAGTTTGGAGCCAGCGAATTGAAATCTTTGGCATTGCCGGGACTGCCGTGCAACAACACAATAACCGGGCGCGTGTCTGTCGCCCCGTTTGTCGGATTACTTGTTTGTCGGTTGTCTGTTGTGAACTCCCGATAAGCAAGACGCACCCGTTTATCGAGAGCTTTATCAGTGTCGAAAGCCTGTACGTCGATAGCAAGGCTTTCGGGCGCAAGCGGTTTCTCGTGCTGAAAAATGCGCGTCAGATGAGATGCCAGAAGCAGAAGCAGATAAAAGGCAATGATGAACCATCGCCAACTGTAGCGGGGAGACATTTAACCCATTCTCCCTTTCCACTCGGCAAGCACGTCGCTTAGTTCGCTTGAATAATGTTCTGTTGCAGATAAAGCGAAATTATTGATTTGAAATAACGGCAAGGATTCGCTTTGTTGCTTTTGCTTGCGACGCTCACTGACAAAATCGCCCATCGCTTTTGTACCTGTGGCAAAGCGGCGCAGTACCGTAGAAATTGCTTCCGGGCTGTTATCTATGCCTATCCATCTTCGATTCAATTGCGACGCCACATCAAGTGTAGTTCCAGAGCCGCAAAAACTATCAAGCACAGGGTCTGTCGGATTGGATGAGGCTTCAATGATGCGGGTAAGCAAATTGGCATTCTTCTCCGTCGGATAGCCGGTGATTTTGATGTTTTGATTGTGTGCATCTTTGTAGTCAAGCCAGATGTCCTGTATCGGCACACCGGCGCTTTCATCGAGGTAGATTTTTCGGCGCGGATTGCCATTTGCTGACCAATAAATTTCGCCTCGCGCATTCATCTCATCCAGAGTTTTCGGAGTAAATTGCCAATGCTTCCCCGGCGGCGGCAACATTCCCTGCCAGACTTTTCCGGTCTCTCCGTTTCGCACACCGGGAGCGTGAATCGGGACTTTTTTGAAGCGTCTGCCGGTTCCTGCCTCTGTATAGATATACTCCTTTGCAGCACGTTCATCCGTCCACTGCTCTACTGCCCGGTTCCAGACATAGTTATTGGTCTTTGTATAAAAGAGAATGTAGTCTGAGGTATTGCCATAGGTTTTGCGTGTGTAATTTTTAGGATTACATTTCTTTCTGGTAATCCAGTTGCGAAAATTGGCTCTGCCGAAAACCTCGTCCATAATGACCTTAATGTGAAACGCCATATTCTCGTCCAAGTGCAGGTAGATAGAACCGTCCGACGCTAACAATTCTCTGAGTAGAATGAGTCTTTCGCGGATGAATTCCAAGTAATGAGAGCCGGAGAGCAAATCGGCATACGCATCAGTTTGCGAACGCGACTGAAAAACGCTATTCGTTGCATAAGGGGGGTCAATATAAATCAATCGCACCTTGCCGCAAATCTCATCGTTTTGCAGGAATGCAGCTAAGACCGGCAAATTATCCCCATAAATCAAGTGGTTTTCTTGATTGTCGCCTTGCCACAAAACTTTCATTATTGCAGGCTCTGTTTCGAGAATCGTTTTTTCGTCGCGCTTTCCTTCGTAAGACAAAAAAATATCAGAAGACTTTTGCGAAGTCTCCATTAACGAACCGTTGCCATTCCATTTCGTCTTTGATACACCAGCAGCCATCCGCTTTTACCTCAACTCTGAAGCCATTCCATAGTTAAGCGTTCAGGAATCATTCGCAAAGTGGTGACAAGAACCTTGCCTTTGTAATCCGCTTCAATCTTTGCGTAATCCCTCCGCATCGAACCAAGCAACAAACCAGGACCGTCATTTAACAGAATGATTTTGGTTTGCAGCTTGCGCTTCTTTGCATATTTCAAAATTTCATCAACGGCGCTGCGATATTGTCCGGGACGATCATCTTCCTGTGCGCCGCCTCTGTCAGAATCATATCGTGCCAAGCCTATCGCTAAAACGTCTCTATTGTCTTGATTAAAAATAACAAAATCAACCGGGCGCAGCGGATTTGGATAATCGGCAAAGACGGTTTGCATTGCGATATCTTTTCCTGCTCGTTCTGGTCCCCAGAGTATCATATCGGGGAATTGAGCGCGGAACATTTCAAAGAATCGCTCGGTTAAGTCATAGCCCTTTTTGCCTCGATCTTTATATTCCCAAAGTATAGCGCACAACGCCTCATCAGGAATCGGGCGGGTTATAAAAGCCGCTTGCACTTGCACAATCGGTCTAAATTCCGCACCAAATCTGCTGATGATTTCCGGCGCTCTCGATTTCACCTTTAACATTTCAACCGGCGTTGACGGGCTGACATATTTACGAAAGACTCTTGCCAGTTGCACACGCATCCAACCGTCGGTCACCTCATTGATTTGCTGGAAGAGCCGTTCGGAAGACTCCGAAGATTTCAACAACTGCCCGAACAGAACCAAAACCGGCGTATAAAGCTCGCAGGCATTCGGCAGAATATCAGGATAGTAAGCACCCGTTGCCAAGGTAATCCAGTTATGCGCCTCAGCTTTATAATCAGCAAACGATTTTGCAAAAAGCGATTTTCCTGACCTTATTCTCTTATTTCGCATGGTTCTAAGCCGCTTGGCGTAGGGTTGCGGTTGAAACGCCGAATTCTTTGCTGACGTTGACGCCTTGCAATTTTAACATTAAGGCGATTAAAGCGTAGTGGTGAATGGTGTGGCTTTTCAATGCCTGTATTTCGCGTCCAACGGATGATTGACACCACGAGGAATCATCTGCCGAAGCGTCTTCAAGCCGCACTATAACCGGCATCCGTTCATCCAGAAAATCAAGCGCCTTCATTTGTTGAATTGTTGCCGTAATCGCTGCAATCGCCGCTTCGCGGTTCGTTTCGATTATGGCATTACGTTCACGGGCATCATAATCAATACGACCGGTGGGAAGCCCGCGTAAAAAAGAGCCGTAAAAATCGAGACAATGGCGAATGTGACTGCCAATGCCGCTATGAAAAAGCGGCGGCATCGCTTGATTGTAGGTTTCATCATCAAGCCGGTTGAGCAGGTCAAGAGATTGCTCCAGAATGTGAATGGTATCGGTAATCATGTTATTGTGACGGCTTCGCGTTCTTCTCCTGATAAGACTACGGGGGTGAAATGGTTTTCGATGGCGTGGTGTAATTTTTGCGCCAGAATTTTGCGGTCGGCTTCAATGAAAATTTCGTCGCCAAAAACGAGGGTCGCGGAAAATTCACGCAAACGCAACAAATCGAGAGCGTGTGGCGCAAGCGTCATATCTCCCCACCAACAAACAGACAAATAAGCTGGCCTTTCATCCGGCGGCGTTTGATAACTGAGCGCCGCGAAATGCACTCCTGTAGCCGTTCTGACGGCAATTTCCAGAAGCGAAGGCTTGAACGGCAACACCGCTTCGCCTTTCGAGCTTGTGCCTTCAGGAAAGAGAATAACGCCCTGATGCTTCTGCCACGCCGCTTCCATTAAGCCAATGACACGCGGCAAGTCATTGCGCCGGTTGCGGTCTACAAAGATCATATCGAAGCTGCGACATAATAAGCCGATGATGAACCAATCGCGGATTTCACTTTTAGCGACAAAGACGCAATCGAGCCGCGACGCCAGCGCGATAATGTCCACATAGCTGAGATGATTGGCGACCAGAAAGAAGGGCGCTCGCGGCGGTTTGCCCTGCACCGTAATTGTCATGCCGAGAATTGCGGCTATCACCTTCGCCCAATTTCGCAGAATGAAATTACGCCATCGGTAGCGGGCGCTTTTGAAGGCGAAAAGTAAAACAAGTCCGACCAGCCAGACGAAATAGATTCCGGCAGTGGCAAGGCATATCGCGCAGAGTCGCAATGTCAGACGAATCACTCTCATGAAAGCAAGGTTACAGACCAAAGAAATCGCGGCTCGACACATCGAGCGCCGCCAGATCGAAGAGAACGAAAAAATCTATGGTTTTGAAAGCGCGGTCAATCGCCGGTTCGCCGCAGACCGTTGCGCCATACCTGAGATAAGTGCGAAAGAGTTTCGGTATCTTTGCTTGCACCCGGCGCTCTTCGACAAAGCCTTTCGGAAAACACTCAAAGCCCGGTTGCGGCGGCACATAGAACTCTTTATGAAAATGCCCGCCATCTTCCAGCAGGCGCATAACGGCTCTGCCTTCGCTGGCATCCTGACTCGTGAGCGAACAACAACCAAACATATAGCGTTTTTGCCTGAGCAACAAATACGCCGCCAGCCCCTTCCATAACAGAAAGAGAATCTGCGGACGACGATGCTGAGGCGCAATGCAGGCGCGTCCCAGTTCGACGCTCTGCCGTAAAACTTCGTCCGGTAAATAGGACAGATCGAATTCGCCTGCTGAATAAAAACCCCGCTCTGCCGTTTCAATGGTCTGCAAGCGATATGTGCCAACGACGCTTTCGCTTTTCGTTTCGACAATCATCAGGTGATGACAGACAGCATCGAATTCATCTCTATCGCGCCCGGTTTGAAAGGAAGATTCCAAGCCCTCCTGCAATTCGAGATTAAAGACCTCGAAACGCACTTTCAATGCCGCATCGAGTTCTTCGGGAGTCTGCGCGAAACGTACCGTATAGTCGCCATCGCGGATTGAGATTTCTGCCGGTCCCGCTGTAAAGGCGAGCGATTCATTGATGAGATTGATGCTCGAACGCTCTGACATCATAGGTGACTTCCATCAGTAAAGCGTGTTCTGTTCATCGAAAGCCATCCAGCAAGTGGACGAAATGTTTTGCCGGGTTCATGTTACCACATTTTGCGACTTGCCTGTTTTCTTGCGCCGCTCAATATATCCGTCAGGCAAGGATTTTATTCCTTTGCTAAGGTGAACGCAGTTTACACGAAGGCGCGGAATGACGCAAAAGCCGGAATCAGGTATTTTTTTCGACCCGCAATAATTTTTTCGCTTATTGATTGAATTGACGCCTTTTCTGCGCGTTAGTGAGGTGTAGAGATTTTTGCAGTTTATTTGCATCTTTCTCCCGTGCGACCCGGAAACCTATCATTATTATTTATCAGGTAGGCTTACTTGTTACGGTTTTCGGGTCGTGTTTATCTCTTTACAAGGGTTTGCCGGTGGCGCAATTTCGATTTAGAGATTAGCTTTCTTTAATAATTCGGCAAAGCGAGCATCATTACGCAGGGAATCGAGGCGCGGGTCTACGGCGGCAAAATTGAAGAGCAGGCTTTTAATCGCTTCCGCTTTTGCCAGCCACAGCAAGGCTTGGTCGCGGTCGTTGAGCAGAGCGTAAGCCACGGCGATTTCGTAATACTGATAATAGGCTTGCGATTTCAGCCAACTCGCCGTCGCCGCTTCTTGCAGTAGCGTCCGGGCTTCGTCGGGTTTGCCACCAATGGCGCGTAATTGTGCCAGCACGACAATCCATTCTGAACTCGCGTCGCCGCTAAAACTCTTTTCGCTCTGATAAGCGGCAACTGCATCGTCATAGCGATTGGTGGCTTCATATGTCCAGCGCAACACCCGATAAGCTGGTACAAGCCCGGCATCGAGTTCCAACGCCTTATGACATCGCTCAATCGCTTCTTCATAACGTCGTGCATAAAAAAAGATGGTTCCGGCGGCAGCTTGAATAATTGCCGAACGCGGATCGAGTTGTTGCGACTGGGTGATGGCTTGAATGGCGTCGTCGTGTCTGCCCATCGCTGATAGAATCATCGCCAGCCAGTGATGCGCCGTCGCATAACTCGGATTCAATGCAATAGCGCGACGAAAGGACTGTTCGGCGCCGTTGCGGTCACGGTCGGCGTAAAATTTGACGTAAGCCAGCGAAGCGTGGGCTTCGGCAAGTGAATCGTCGGGACGCAAGGTTTGTAAGGCGTTCTCTCTGGCTTTGGTGTAAGCATCTGCCAGAGGCGGCGACTGGTACTGATTGAGCAGGGCATAGCAGTCGGCAAGTCCGGCATAGGCAAGCGCGAAATTCGCATCTTTTTGAATTGCCAGCGTAAAGTTTTTGATGCCTTCCTGTAGCTCTGCGACGGTGCGGCGGCTCCAATGATAACGCCCGACGATATAGAGTTGATAGGCTTCGGGGTTGTTTGTCGCCCGCTTTGTCAAGCGTAACTGTTGGGCGCTGTTCAACTCGATAGCCAATGCCCGCAAAGCGCGTTCGGCAATGGCGTTCTGCATTGCCGCAAGGTTCTGCCATTGTTCATCAAAGCGATCTGCCCAGATGATGCCGCCGTCTTTGGTGTTCAGCATCCGGGCGCTGACGCGCAGGCTTTCGCCGTTACGTTGCAGAGTCCCGGAAACGATATACTCAACGCCAAGTTCCGCGCCTGCCTGTTGTGGTTCTATCGGGTTATCAACATAACCGCGCATCGCCGAAGACGGGCGCACGGCGAGTTGTTTAATCTGCCCGAAATCGGCAGTCAGCGCATCAGCCAATCCGATGCCAAGCTGTTTTTCTTCTTCGCCGCTGGTTTGCACCCGGAACGGCAGA
>Ga0187894_10005963_pt1 | contig 12144 bp, 6 predicted proteins | sample GBC1701081metaG_FD_136650 | JGI IMG/M metagenome (GOLD analysis project Ga0187894, IMG submission 136650) | White microbial mat communities from a lava cave in the Kipuka Kanohina Cave System on the Island of Hawaii, USA - GBC170108-1 metaG ... | reverse complement strand
TTCTTCCATCGTCTCACCCATTATCTCAATAGTGGCCTTGTTGTTGATTTCCTGTGGACCATACTGGACCCTGATGGTGTAGACTCCGTTTTGTTTGAAGAGAGCACCTGAGGTACTGAATGTAGTCTCATACGTGTTATCCTCTGAAACTTCGACTTGTCTAACAGTCACGAGGTTGTTTTGTGGACCATACACTGTGACTGTGACTGGAGCATCACCTCTGATATTTGCAACAACGCCGCTTAGTACGATTTCTGACTCGTGATCATATGCTTCTTGATCAGTCCAGACCGAAACTGGCACGTCATTTTGTCGTGCTAGGTTTGCTTTTTCGTAAAAGTCGTTGGTGCCACATCCTGGGCATGCCTCCTCATCGAATGAAGATGCATAAATTGGTACTACCGCTAAAATGCCGGCTGCAGCCATTATGGCAATTAGCACAGTTAGTCCATAACTATTCATCTTGTTTGTCGATTAGAATACTGACTATTTATGTATATTTAAAAAATGAAAAAAGTTGAAGATCTAGTACTTTGGCAGTACGAGTCTGCTCTTAGCAGAAACCGCAATTATTGATACAATTGCGACCGCTAGAATTATTGCTGCCATCATACCAAATTCTGGAACTGCAAAGGTACCGATTATCTCAACCTGTGTAGTGCCTTCCGGAACCATCATCTCAAGTGTCCTTGCGGAATCGTCGGTCTCTATCTCCTCAAAGTCTGCCTCTTCACCGTCAACTAGGACGATAAAGTCGCTGTCTCCGCCATCTGATGTCGAATCCATGATGTCCCTTGGAATGACAAGAGTGACAAGACCGTCTGTGCCAGCGCTTACCTTCAATGTAATTGAGGAAAGCTCGCTGCTGACAGTTGCTGATCTTACGTCCACGCCCTCTGCGCTGAATGCCAGGCAGTATGCATCGACGTCGGATTCAACCGTGAGCTCATCTGCATTGCATGACGCCATCTCTTCAGATGTCCCCAATACTTCGACTGTCATTCTGTCGTTGATTTCCTGTGGACCATACTGGACCCTGATGGTGTAGACTCCGTTTTCATTGAAGAGAGGTCCCGCAGTTGAGAATGTTGCTTCGAATGTTTTATCATCTGCAACACTAACCTGTTCAATTCCAACTACGTTGCCCTGCGGACTGATGACTCTGACTGTTACTGGGATGTCTTCTTTTACGTGAGAGACTACTCCCTGTACAACAATTTGAGACTCATGGTCGTAGAGGCTACTGTCGGGCCATGCTCGGATTGGTACCTCGCTTAGTCGTGCACTTCTATCGTTTTCGTAAATGTCAAAACCGCAGTCTGGGCATGCCTCCTCATCGTATTCCGATGCGAAAACCGGCACTGCTATAGCTGTGGTTAAAACTGAAATCGCGACTAGCACGTACTTGGTGTAGCTATTCATCTTGATTGGCGAATACAATAATGATTATTTATGTATATTTAAAAAATGAAAAAAGTTGAAGATCTAGTACTTTGGCAGTACGAGTCTGCTCTTAGCAGAAACCGCAATTATTGATACAATTGCGACTGCTAGAATTATTGCAGCCATTGCGCCAAATTCTGGGATCACGAAGGTACCGATGATTTCTATCTCGGATGCCCCATCCTCGAACTGTATGGTCAAGGTGCGATCATCTGACGTGGTTGTTTCATCAAAGTCTACCTCGGCTCCATCCACTAGGACAAAGAAACTGTCATCTTCACCGGACTGTCCGTCTGGACCCAATTTTGCATCAATTAGGCCTCTTGGCAGCGTTACTGTCAATTCACCGTCACTCGTGGTCTCTATCTCTATGATTAAAGACTTGTCAGGAATGCTTGGAGTAATGCTGATTACCTTCCCGCCTCTTATGGAATAGTTTACCAAGAAGTCGGTGCCGCTTACTGCGATGGACTTGCCAGGACCAGATTGCCCGCCTTCGGATCCGCCGAACTCAAAGGTGGTCTCTGCGGTTCTCGTGTCTGTTCCATACAATACCTTGACGGTGTATGTCCCAGCAGACTTCCACAATGACCCGCCAGCAGTTATTTCCGTTCCGTATGTCTTCTCATCAGAAACGTCAAGTTGCTGTACGGTAACCAAGTTTCCATTCGCTGCAATTACCTGCAGGGTTACAGGATAGCCAGAAAGCTTGTCTCTGACTTGGCCTGTTATGGTAATGGTCTCTCCGTCCTCGTAAGCCTCTTTATCTGTAGATACCGTTACAGCATCCACAAATTCTTGAGCAGAAACTGGCAGTATGGTACCAGTGGCCAGAATTGTAAACAATGCTATTGCTGTGTATAGAGTACGCATCTTGCTTTATTCGTGCTAACAAATACTATTTAAGGTTAAGAAAAAAATCATTGACTAAAAACAAAAAATAATGACTTCTCTTTAGGATCTTGATTAAATATATATAAACCACTTTTGGAGGTTTTTCAGTTTGTTTGGGAATTTTACATATTTAGCTTATGCTATCCAAGGTGACGGAAATGGCAACTAAAAAGACCCACGTTCTAGTACCGGATCACATTTACGTGCCAAAACACGAAATCCTGACAAAAAAAGAGGCAGAAGAAATTCTCAAGAAGTATAACTGCAAGCCGACTGAGATGCCGCTAATATTTTCAAACGATCCCGCAATAATTGGACTTGGCGTAAAGCCCGGCGACATGATAAAAATCACACGAAAGAGCCAGACTGCAGGCGAGAGCGTCTATTACAGATATGTGGTGGAAGTATAATGCCGGATTCCTCAAACAAGCGCTGGCCAATAATTCAGGATCTTCTGAAAAGGGAGGGAATCGCAAGGCAGCACCTGAACTCCTTTGACGAGTTTCTGGAGCGCGGCCTGCAATCGATAATTGACGAAGTCGGACACATCGAGATTGAAAACGCGGAATATCCGTACAAAATTCAGCTCGGCAAAGTAAAGCTACAGCAGCCAAGAATGATGGAGCTTGACGGTTCCATCACGCACATCACTCCGGCAGAGGCAAGACTGCGAAACGTTTCGTACTCTGCGCCAATAATGATGGAGGCAAGTGTGGTGGAGGACGGAAAAATTCTCGAGTCAAGATTTGTCCACATCGGAGACATCCCAGTAATGGTAAGATCAAACGCGTGCATCCTGCACAATTTTTCGACGCAAAAGCTTGTCGAGCATGGCGAGGATCCAAACGATCCCGGCGGATATTTCATAATTAACGGATCAGAGAGAGTAATAGTAGGCCTAGAAGATCTTTCGTACAACAAGATCATTGTGGACAAAGAAAAAGTCGGAGGAAATGACGTCTACAAGGCCAAGGTATACTCATCAATTGTAGGTTATCGCGCAAAGCTTGAACTCGTGATGAAAAACGATGGGCTAATCGTCGCAAGAATTCCAGGATCACCAGTGGACATTCCAGTTGTGACACTGATGAGAGCTCTCGGTCTTGAAGCTGACAGGGAAGTAGCTGCAGCAGTATCACTTGTGGAGTTAATCCAGAATGAGCTGGAGGCCTCGTTTGAAAAGGCAGCCGAGGTCCAGACAACAAAGGACGCAATAGTCTACATCAGCAAGAGAATCGCGCCTGGAATGCTTGAGGAATTCCAGATAAAGAGAGCAGAAACGCTTTTGGACTGGGGCCTGTTGCCGCACTTGGGCAAGCACCAGGAAAACAGGCGAGAAAAATCGCAGTTCCTAGGAGAGGCGGCGTGCAAGCTAATCGAGCTGAAGCTTGGTTGGATATCACCTGACGATAAGGATCATTATGGAAACAAGGTAATCAAGTTCGCAGGGCAGATGCTGGCAGATCTTTTCAGGACCGCGTTTAGAAACCTAGTCCGCGACATGAAATACCAACTGGAAAGGTCAGGACAAAAACGTGGAATTAACGCAGTCGCAGCAGCGATTAGGCCCGGAATAGTTTCTGATAAGCTAAACAACGCAATTGCGACAGGAAACTGGGGGCGCGGCAGAGTCGGCGTAACGCAACTACTTGACAGAACAAACTATCTCTCAACAATCAGCCACCTCAGACGAATCCAGTCTCCATTGTCAAGGACCCAACCGAACTTTGAGGCAAGGGATCTGCACCCCACGCATTTTGGAAGAATATGCCCAAGTGAAACACCGGAAGGATCAAACTGCGGACTGGTGAAAAATCTCGCACTTTCTGCAATCATTTCAGTTAACGTATCACCAGAGGAAATCGTCGAAAAAATGTACGATCTTGGAACTGTCCACTTTACTGACGCAAAAGAGGATCTAAAGCGGGACGGAACGCGGGTCTTTGTAGACGGAAGACTGGTTGGCTACTACAAGGACGGTGACAAGCTAGTAGAGTCGTTGCGCGAGCTCAGACGAAGCTCCAAGATTCATCCGCACGTCGGAATCTCATTTTTCAAGCCAAGCACAGAGGGTGCAACAAAGCGACTTTACGTAAACTGCAACGCAGGACGAGTACTGCGACCGCTAGTTGTGATAAAGGATGGCAAGCCACTGCTCACACAGGAGCTAATAGAGAAGGTCTCAAAGAAGCTAATGTCGTGGAATGACCTTTTACGAATGGGAATAATCGAGCTAAACGACGCAAACGAGGAGGAAAACTGCTACATCACAATCGACGACAAGGACACCAAAAAGTTCACACACCTTGAGATATTCCCGTCTGCAATTCTTGGCGCAGGAGCATCAATCATCCCGTATCCAGAACACAACCAGTCCCCAAGAAACACGTACGAGTCCGCGATGGCAAAACAGAGCCTTGGGTTCTCAACACCGATGATGAACACTAGCACCTATGTCAGGCAACACTTTATGTGGTACCCGCAGACACCAATAGTCACAACAAAAGCACTGAATCTACTCGGACTAGAAGACAGGCCGGCAGGACAAAACTGCGTAGTCGCGGTACTACCGTTTGACGGATACAACATCGAGGACGCAATTGTAATCAGCAAAGCAGCAGTGGACAGGGGCCTTGGCAGAACATTCTTCTTTAGAATTTACGAGGCAGAGGCAAAGCAGTATCCTGGAGGAATGCGAGACAACTTTGAGATTCCAAACGCCGAGGATAACATCCGTGGATACAAGGGAGAAAAGGCATACCGACTGTTAGAAGAAGACGGCGTGATCGCCACAGAATCCAACGCAACTGGCGGAGACATTTTGATTGGCAAAACCAGCCCACCAAGATTCATGGAAGAATACCGCGAGTTCGAATCAAAGGGCCCATACAGGCGGGACACCTCTATAGGTGTTAGGCCATCAGAGACTGGCGTAGTGGACACGGTAGTGATGACCCAATCCAACGAGGGCGGAAAAATGTACAAGATTAGAGTAAGAGACATGAGAATTCCGGAAATTGGCGACAAGTTCGCGTCAAGACACGGACAGAAAGGAGTGGTAGGAATCCTTGCAAGATTTGAGGACCTGCCATATACTGCAGAGGGAGTCATCCCAGACGTGCTGATCAACCCACACGCATTCCCGTCACGTATGACAGTCGGAATGTTCATGGAGTCGATATCAGGCAAGGCAGCGGCCGTACGCGGAAGCAGGTTTGACGGCTCTGCGTTTGTGGGAGAAAAGACAGAAGAAATCAAGGCGGCACTTGAGAAAAGCGGCCTAAAATATTCCGGCAAAGAAATCATGTATGACGGCAGAACAGGCAAGCCGTTTCCAGTAGAGGTATTCATCGGAGTAGTGTATTATCAAAAGCTTCACCACATGGTAGCAGACAAGATCCATGCAAGGGCAAGGGGCCAAGTTCAGATGCTCACAAAACAACCAACAGAGGGAAGAGCAAGGGGCGGGGGACTGAGATTCGGTGAAATGGAACGAGATTGCCTAATAGCATATGGTGCATCAATGATACTCAAAGACAGACTGCTTGACGAATCCGACAAGTCAGAGATTTTCGTCTGCGAGAGGTGCGGACTGGTAGCATACCACGATGTTAAACAAAGAAAGTATGTGTGCCGGGTCTGCGGAGATAAGGCAAAGGTTTCATCAGTTTCAGTAGCATATGCGTTCAAACTATTGCTCCAGGAAATGCAGAGCCTCAACGTGGCGCCAAGACTGATGATAAAGGAGAGGGTGTAATGTCTGTTCAAACAGTAAAAGCAATCGATGGAATCAAGTTCTCGGTTTGGTCGCCAACTGAAATCAGAAAGTACTCTGTTGCTGAAATCACGGCACCTGAGACATACGACGAAGACGGCATGGCAGTGCAGGGGGGACTCATGGACGGGCGACTTGGAACACTAGAGCCAGGACAAAAATGCCTTACATGCGGGAACACCGCAGCTAGATGCCCTGGACACTTTGGACACATCGAGCTTGCAGAGCCGGTGCTTCACATTGCATTTATCGACAACATACACAAGCTACTGTTGGCAACATGCAGATCATGCTCAAGGTTAAAGCTGCCACAGGAGGAGCTAGATTCTTACGCTCAGATTCTCAAAAAAGAGGCCGCCTACACAATAATCTCGCAAAAAAGAATCCCAGAGGAGATCCTAGACAAGGCAAAAAAGGCTAAGGAATGCCCCCACTGCGGAAAGCCACAGTACGATATGATATTTACAAAACCGACAATTTTCATCGAGAAGACAGAAATCGGAGAGCACAGACTGCTTCCAATCACAATACGAGAAAGATTCACGCAAATTCGAGACGAGGATCTCAAACTGCTTGGATATGACTCCAACACCGCAAGACCTGAATGGTTCATACTGCAGGTACTCCCGGTTCCGCCAGTAACGGTGCGCCCGTCAATCATTCTGGAGACTGGAATCAGATCAGAAGACGACCTAACGCACAAGATGGTAGACATTATCCGTGTAAATCAGAGATTAAAGGAAAGCAAAGATGCTGGAACGCCACCACTCATCGTGCAGGATCTAGTTGACTTGTTGCAGTACCACACCACCACATATTTTGATAATGAGGTATCCGGAATACCACAGGCCCACCACCGCTCTGGTAGGCCTCTCAAGACACTCACACAAAGGCTCAAGGGGAAGGAAGGGAGATTTAGAGGATCACTTTCCGGAAAAAGAGTCGACTTTTCAAGCAGGACGGTAATCTCACCTGACCCAAACCTTGACCTATCAGAGGTCGGCGTTCCGGAGACAGTTGCAAAAAAGCTCACAATTCCTGAAATCATCACGGATTGGAACATCGAGAGAATGCGAAAGCTCGTCATAAACGGACCCGACAAGTTCCCAGGTGTAAACTACATCGTAAGGCCTGACGGCGTAAAAATCAGACTGGACTTTGTAGAGGACCGCTCGACAATCGCAGACAACCTCGAAATTGGGTATCTAGTAGAAAGACACCTGTCTGACGGCGACATTGTCATGTTCAACAGGCAGCCGTCGCTGCACCAAATGTCAATCATGGCTCACTATGTCAAGGTCTTGCCGGGAAAGACCTTCAGGCTGCACCCATCAGTATGCCCACCATACAACGCAGACTTTGATGGGGACGAGATGAACCTGCACGTGCCGCAAAGCGAAGAGGCAAGAGCAGAGGCAATTCTATTGATGCGAGTCCAAGACCAGTTGATATCTCCAAGATACGGAGGACCAATCATCGGAGGCCTAAGAGATTTCATTACAGGATCTTATCTTCTGACAAAGGATGACACCGTCCTTACGCCGCAAGAATTTGCAAACTATGCGATGCTTGGAGGATACGAGGGCCCGTTCCCAGAACCAGAAGTAAAGGGAAAAGATCCATTGTATTCTGGAAAGCAGCTCTTCTCACTATTCCTGCCAAAAGACTTTAACTTTGTCATCACGTCCAAGTGGTCCAAGGGAACAAAGGGACAGCAAAAAGACGTCGTAATCAAAAACGGACATCTCATCAGTGGAGTAATCGACAAGGCATCAATAGGAGCAGAAGAGCCGGAGAGTGTCCTGCACAGAATCGCAAAAGACTATGGGAATGAAACGGCAAAAACATTTTTGAACTCTGTTCTTATAGTGGCAAAACAGTTCATCACGCATTATGGTTTCAGCTACGGATATGCAGACCTTGAGCTACCAGAAAAAGTAAAGACAGACATCACGACTGGAATCGAGGAGACATACAACACAGTATATGATCTTATCTCGCAGGCAAAGAAAGGAACGCTAAAGCTCACAAGAGGGCTCTCTGCAGAAGAGGCACTTGAAGCCTACATAGTAAACGAATTATCAAAGGCAAGAGACAAGGCAGGAAACACCGCAGACCAGCAGCTGGAGAAAAACAACGCCGCAAGAATAATGGCAACTACGGGCGCAAGGGGCTCATCCCTTAACATTGGTCAGATGGCAGGCGCGCTAGGACAGCAGTCAATTCGTGGTAACAGGCTCAACAAGGGATACAACAACCGGGCGCTGCCGCACTTTAAAGAAAATGACGATAACCCAGACGCACACGGATTTGTAAAATCAAACTATAGGGATGGCCTTTCAACTATCGAGTTCTTCTTCCACGCCATGGGAGGGAGAGAAGGACTTGTCGACACTGCAGTCAGAACTCAGCAAAGCGGATACATGCAGCGAAGGCTAGTCAACGCGCTAGAGCACATCAAGCTGGAATATGACAACACGGTACGCGACCCGCACGGCCACATCATCCAGTTCCTGTATGGAGAGGACGGAATCGACGTTGCAAAGTCTGACCATGGTGAGGCATTCAACATACTAAGACTGGTAGAATCCGAGACGATTGTGGACTCGGGGAAAAAGGCCGCAAAAGAAGACACAGACGACCTTCTCAAAAAATTCACAAAGACATTCAACCCAAGACTCACCAAGCTAGTCGAAGAGGGAATCACCCACTCAAAGCTAAGCAAGGAAGGTTCCGAGAAGGTTCTCAAAAAGGCACTTGACCTTTACAACAAGGCAAAGGCAGAACCAGGACAAGCAGTGGGAATAGTAACCGCCCAGTCAATCGGAGAGCCGGGTACCCAGATGACACTTAGAACTTTCCACTTTGCAGGAATCAGGGAGCGAAACGTAACACTAGGTCTGCCAAGACTAATCGAGCTTGTCGACGCAAGAAAGAAACCTGTCACCCCTACAATGGATATTTACCTAGAGGAAAAATACAAAAAGTCAAGGGAGAAGGCAATCGAAGTAGCGCGAAACACATTACAAACAAAGGTGAGTGCGCTTGTTGGAAACGTCGAGACAGACTACTCCACGCAGATAACTTTGGAACTCAGCTCAGGTGCACTCGCACAAAGGGGATGTACCGCAGAAGAAGTAGAAGCTGCGCTGGCATCAAACAAGAAATTCAAGATAGAATCAAGCGGAAACACGATCACACTAAACCTGGCAGAGCAGTCTGACGCACCAACAGTAATTGCAATTAGAAACAAGGTTCTCAACTCCATAGTAAAGGGAGTGCCTGACATCACGCGCGTAACGGTAGCCCAAAAGGACGAGGAATGGGTCATCCAGACGACCGGCTCTAATCTGGCAAAGGTGCTTGAAATTGACGGAATCGACAAGCAAAACGTCAGAACCAACAACGTCTTTGAGATAGCTGCGACACTCGGAATCGAGGCCGCAAGAAACGCACTCATCAACGAGCTTTCAACAACACTGGAAGATCAGGGACTCGAGGTGGACTCGAGATATATCATGCTGGTATCTGACATGATGTGTTCAAGGGGATACCTGCAGCAGATAGGCCGTCACGGAATCGCCGGAACAAAGGACAGCGTCCTTGCAAGAGCAGCATTCGAAATCACCGTGCCGACAATAGCACAGGCAGCACTGACAGGAGAGGTGGAGAACCTTAAGGGAGTGACTGAAAACGTAATCGTCGGCTCTAACATCCCGGTAGGATCTGGTACGGTAGATCTCTACATGCAAGTATCAAAGAACTAGTTTCATTTTTTTAAAAGATCCAATCAATAAAGACGAGTAATTTTTGTATACGTCCTAACGAGGTAGGACGTAAGTGGTCGTTGAGGCACCGATTTGGACTCCCCAGTCCACGTTACTCTAAACCATATTTTTGTAATATTAAAGGCGCACGTAGAAATTATCAGTGCGTTTACAATTGCTACATTCTATGACCTGTAATTAGTATGGTTTATCAAAGAAACCCACAATTCATTTCAGTGTGGTCTAACTGAGTTCGTACGATTATTCTTCGTATTTGATCATGTTTTTCATATTAGTGTCCGTTACAGCACCTGTAATTTTATTGATCAGAGAAACAATACGGTGGAAGAAAAAAACATGTTGAAAAAAACCATCTTTGCGATGATTTTTCTAGGTGTAATGACAACTGCAAGTGCAGAGCAAATCCCAGACTATTACAAGCCATATGCACCAATCTATCTTGACAAGGACACATACACGTGGACTGACAAAATCAGGATAACAATAGTGGCCCCAAGCTGGGATGAAAACGAGCACGGAATCGACTCCATCGGCGACGATCCGGACTATGCAGTAAAAGTATCCACATCATCGCACAACCTAAAGCCGTACGAGCTCAGAGAGACTGCTCCAAGCAGCGGTACTTTCACAGGTGAGGTGACACTTACGGGGTTCTCGCATGACACGGACGGTGACGGAAACCCTGACACCACCCCTAAGACTATCGGGGGCGGCCCAACAAACGGATTTCTGGAAGCAGACAGAGATGACGGAATCACAGTGTCATTCGAGTTTGCAGACGGCGTGGTACTGACCAAATCCGCCAAAGTTAGCTGGAATGTCGCGCAGATCGAGTTCTCATCCCAGAATTATCTTGCAGGAGATCAAATTCTAGTCCGGGTCGATGACCCTGACATGAACCTAAACCCAGAAACGCTGGACAACGTCCGAGTCGACATATCATCCGACTCTGACTCTGCAGGTGTGTCAGTGGTGGCAACCGAGACAGACGACGAATCCGGAATATTCGAAGCTACCGTCTCGCTTTCACAAAGTAATGAATCAAGTGGAAACCGCCTGCGTGCAGTACCTGGCGACTCGATCACAGCAAGATATAATGACAGAACGCTGCCAAAGCCGTACAGCATCTCAGATGATCTGGAAGTAGCTGCGACAGCAGTTATTGACTCTGATATTCCAAGCACTAAAAGAATAACAGTTGACGAGCCTTACTTTGCAGACGGAACAGGACAAGAGACTTCATCATTAAAGGCAGGCCAACAGGTACAAATAATATCGCACATACAGAACAACCAGAAATATCAGCAAGGATTCACTAGTATCATACAAATCACAGACAAAAACGGATCGGTGGTCTCACTTTCATGGATAACAGGCAAGCTGACAGAAGCCCAAGGGTTTGATCTGTCGCAATCCTGGACTCCAAGGCAAAGCGGCCAGTACACGATAGAGTCGTTTGTGTGGAAGTCACTTGAGGACACCACACCGCTTTCAGAAAATCATACGCAGATAGTTTCTGTGGACTAATTTTTCAGCAAGATAATATATTCATAGGATCACATAATGTCATGACAAAAACAATGTCCGTTTTGTTTGTGGTCGCTGTTTTGATGTCAGCAGTCTTTGTGACTTCGTTTAACATGCAGCAGGCTGATGCCCTGAAAGCAAAAGGAACCGGGCTGACCAAAAACGCCAAAGGATACGGATTGGGTACTGGATCAAAAGTTTGCGGCGACAAGTTGTGTTCTGAGGGATCAAAACCAGAACTCCCAAGAACAGAGCCAAGAACCGGCAAAATAATTGACGAACCAGTAGCATGCACAAAAGAGTACATGCCCGTGTGCGGTAAGGACGGCATAACGTATGGCAACAAGTGCATGATGAAAGCATCAGGTGTATCAATGTCCCACAAGGGAGAGTGCAGCGCACAAGGCTCTATGGGCATGCCAATGCACAAGATGACAATTTCATCAAAGACGGTCACCTCTATACAGGACCCAGGTCTTGGACACGAATCGCACCAGTTGGCAATAATCTTGCCGCCCTCTAGCATGATCTACAAGGGCTCACTGACATATGCAGCGTCAGAACCAGTTCAGCTAGTAGCGCTCACAGGGCCGCTAGCTGAAGGCGAAGACAACGGCCAGCCAATCTGGACTCCCGACGGAGAGACAAAATTCGCGCTGACAATAGTTGACCCGCAAGCATCATCAGGAACATGGAACTTTGCAGGAAACGCGCTAG
>Ga0187894_10005962_pt1 | contig 12146 bp, 10 predicted proteins | sample GBC1701081metaG_FD_136650 | JGI IMG/M metagenome (GOLD analysis project Ga0187894, IMG submission 136650) | White microbial mat communities from a lava cave in the Kipuka Kanohina Cave System on the Island of Hawaii, USA - GBC170108-1 metaG ... | reverse complement strand
CGCCGGCATGAGGATGTTGATGGCCATGTGCCCTCTCCCGCGCGGCGATCAGCGATAGCAGACCGCCTTGGCGGCGGCGACGATGTCAGGCGCCTGCGGCAGGGCCATCTTCTCGAGGTTGGCCGCGTAGGGCAGCGGGATGTCGAGCCCGGCGACCCGCTTGACCGGCGCATCGAGCCAGTCGAAAGCCTGGTCCATCATCAGCGCGGCAAGCTCTGAACCGATGCCGGCGAACGGCCAGCCCTCCTCGACGGAAACCAGCCGGTTGGTCTTCTTCACCGAGTTCACGATCGTCTCGGTGTCGAGCGGCCGGATGCTGCGCAGGTTGATCACCTCCGCATCGATGCCGTCCTTGGCCAGTTCTTCAGCAGCTGCCAGCGCCTTGCCGACCATGATCGAGAACGCCGTAATGGTGACGTCCTTGCCGGGCCGCTCGATCTTTGCGCGACCGATGGGCAGCACGAAATCGTCGGTCTGCGGCACTTCGAACGATTGGCCGTAGAGCAGCTCGTTCTCGAGGAAGATCACCGGGTTGGGATCGCGGATCGCCGCCTTCATCAGGCCCTTGGCGTCGGCCGCGCTCCACGGCGCCACGACCTTCAGCCCGGGGCAGTGGGCGTACCAGCTGGCGTAGCACTGCGAATGCTGGGCCGCGACGCGCGAGGCGGCCCCGTTGGGACCGCGGAACACGATCGGGCAGCCCATCTGGCCGCCCGACATGTAGAGCGTCTTGGAGGCCGAGTTGATGATCTGGTCGATCGCCTGCATGGCGAAGTTGAAGGTCATGAACTCGACGATCGGCCGCAGCCCGCCGAAGGCGGCACCGACGCCCAGCCCGGCGAAGCCATGCTCGGTGATCGGCGTGTCGATGACGCGCCGGGCACCGAACTCGTCGAGCAGGCCCTGGCTCACCTTGTAGGCGCCCTGGTATTCGGCGACTTCCTCGCCCATCAGGAACACGGTCGGATCGCGCCGCATCTCCTCGGCCATCGCATCGCGCAGCGCCTCGCGCACCGTCACCTTCACCGTCGGGCCGGTCCACTCGGGCTCGGCCGGCACCGAAGAGAGTTGCGTCGCGGCCGCGGGCTGGGTGAGCACCGAAGGCTGCGAGGCGGGTGCCGGTTCGGGCCGCGCTGCATCACCGTCCGGCTGCGCCTGAGGCTGCGGCGCGGCAGCCGGCGCTGGTGCTGCTGCCGGAACAGCTTCGCCTTCCTCGACCAGGATCGCGATCGGCGCGTTGACCTGCACCGCCTCGGTCCCTTCCGGAATAAGAATGCGGCCGACGATGCCTTCGTCGACCGCTTCCACTTCCATTGTCGCCTTGTCGGTCTCGATCTCGCAAATGACCTGGCCGGACGAGACCTTGTCGCCCTCCTTGACGTGCCATTTAGCGAGCTTGCCCTCTGTCATCGTCGGCGACAGCGCCGGCATCAGAATTTGAATGGACATGGTCGGGTTTCCGATCGTGGGTCGATATCGTCAGCGCAGCGCCCGCATCACGCCGTCATCGGCGGACGCGAGTCGACCAGCACGTCGGTCCATAGCTCGGCGGGATCCGGCTCGGGGCTGTTGGTTGCGAACTCGGCGGCATCGGCCACGACCTTGCGCACCTCGGTATCGACCGCCTTCAGGCTGGCCTCGTCGAGCACGCCCTTGTCGGCCATGATCTTCTTCAGCCGCTCGATCGGATCGCGCTCGGTGCGCATCTTGTCGACTTCCTCCTTGGAGCGATACTTGCCGGGATCGCTCATCGAGTGGCCGCGATAGCGGTAGGTCAGCATCTCCAGGATGTACGGCCCCTTGCCGGACCGCGCATGCTCGACCGCCTTCTCGCCGGCCACCTTCACGGCCAGCACGTCCATGCCGTCGACCTGCTCGCCGGGGATGCCGAAGGCTTCACCGTGGCGATACAGATCGGCGATCGCCGACGCGCGCTCGACCGAGGTCCCCATGCCGTACTTGTTGTTCTCGATGACGTACACCACCGGCAGCTTCCACAGCGCTGCCATGTTCATCGCCTCGTAGACCTGGCCCTGGTTGGCGCTGCCGTCACCGAAGTAGGTCAGCGAGACATGGTTGCTGCCGTTGTACTTGTGAGCGAAGGCGAGCCCGGTGCCGATCGGCACCTGGGCGCCGACGATGCCATGGCCGCCGTAGAAGTTGCGTTCGCGGCTGAACATGTGCATTGAGCCGCCCTTGCCCTTGGAATAGCCGGTGGCCCGTCCGGTCAATTCGGCCATCACGCCGCGCGGCTCCATGCCGGTGGCCAGCATGTGGCCATGATCGCGGTAGGAGGTGATGACGGCGTCCTTGGCACTGTCGATGGTCGCCTGCATACCGACCACGACGGCTTCCTGGCCGATGTAGAGGTGGCAGAAGCCGCCGATCAGGCCCATGCCGTAGAGCTGTCCGGCGCGCTCCTCGAAGCGCCGGATCAGCAGCATGTCGTGGTAGTACTTCTTGAGCTCCTCGGCGGTGGCGCTGTTGTCGCCGGTCTTACGCGGTACAGGTTCGCCGGCTTTCGGCTTGGCCGCGGTCTTCGCCATCGCTCTCCTCCCACGCTTCCCAGGACGACACGCCTAACATGGCGCCGCACCTCGTCTCAGACGAGCCAAACTAGGCGCAAAGCTCTTGTTCCGCCTAGGAAATTCGCGCTCCCGCCGAGCGCAATCAAGGGCCGAATGCTTTGTTGCAGCCATGGGTTGGACGCTGGAAACAAAGTTGCCGGTGCATCCGCACAGAGGACCATCCGACTCTGTCGTCCTGAGCGAAGCGAAGGACCTGTTGGGCCGTTGACGCGCACGGACCGCAAAAACGGGCGCATCTACGCCATTGATGGGTCTGTGCGATGGCACCGCTCAACAGGTCCTTCGCTTCGCTCAGGACGACAAGCGCCGCCTGCGATAGCCCTCTAGATGACAGGGGCGCCACGCGGAAACACTCCAGTCCCACCTACTCAACCGTCAACGTCTTGTCGTCGCGGTACGCCCAGCAGGCGTCGCGCGACAAGGTGACGGGTGCCTCACCGCCAACCTCGTGCCGCGCCGCGGTGCCAAGCTCCACTGCCTCCAGCCGGCAGCCGAGCAGGTCGATGTCGTAGGCGGTCTGCGTGCCCTGGTAGCGCCGTCCCGCGATGCGGGCCATGAACGTGTTGCTGTCGCCCTGCTTGCCGACCTCGACGTTCTCCGGCCGGATCGCGATCCGGACTGTTTCGCCGACACCGATCGACCGTGCCAGCCAGGCCTGCACACGGGCACCGCCATCGACCTCGACGATGCCGAACTCGCCTTCGCGGCCAGCGACGCGTCCCGCGATCAGGTTGGAAGCGCCGGTGAAATTGGCCACGAAGAGATCGGCGGGTCGATTGTAGATGTCGGCCGGCGGCGCCATCTGCAGCAGCTTGCCGTCACGCATCACGCCGATACGGTCGGCGAGCACCACGGCCTCCGCCTGGTCGTGGGTGACATAGAGCGCCGTCATGCCTGTCTGCTTGAGGATGCGGCGCAGATCATCGCGCAGGCGCAAGCGCAGCTTGGCATCGAGATTGGAGAGCGGCTCGTCCAGCAGCAGGAGTTGCGGGCGGTAGACCAGGCTGCGCGCCAGCGCGACGCGCTGCATCTGCCCGCCGGACAACTGCACCACCGAGCGGTCGGCGTACTCGGTGAGCCCCACCAGATCGAGCGTCTCCGCCACCTTGCGATCCGCCTCGGCGCGCGTCGTGCGCCGCTGCTTCAGGGGATAGACGACGTTCTGGCGCACCGTCATGTGCGGCCACACGGCATAGGACTGGAAGACCATGCCGATTTCGCGATGGCGGGGCGCCACCAAAACGCCCTCGCCTGGCGCCGAAACGACGCGGCCGCCGATGCTGATGCTGCCGGCCGTCGGATGTTCCAGTCCCGCCACGCAGCGCAAGGTCGTGGTCTTGCCGCAGCCCGAGGGACCGAGCAGGACCACGATCTCGCCGGCCGGCACCGCGAAGCTCACGCCGTCGACCGCCGGGCGGCCGGTGGCGAAGCTCTTGTGCAGGTCAACAACGTCAAGCGCCGCGGACATGTCGGACGCCCCTACTGGCGGTACTTGTAGGTCTTGTTCCAGTCTTCCACCCAGGTGGCGCGTTGCTTCTCGAACGGCCCGAACTCCGGCACCCACACCTTGACGGTCTTGGGATCCCAGCCCTTGGGGAACAGCGGCGGGTTCTTCAGTGATGTCAGGTTGCCCAGCTCCTTGATCTGGAACAGCTGCCCCTCGGCCGACAGGCGCCAGTTCATGAACAGCTTGGCCGCATTGGGGTTCTTCGACGTCTTGGGAATGCCGTCGGCGTAGGGAATGATCGGCACGCCCTCCGGCGCGAAGATCGCTTCGGCCGGCGCGCCTTCTTTGATCTTGGTGTAGATGATGTTGTAGAGCAGCGGCGCGATCGACACCTCGCCGCGCACCAGAGCGTCGGAGAGCGGCGCCCCCGACGGATAAAGCGCGATGTCCAAGGCCGCCTGCCTGGCGTGATAGTCTTCGCCCAGCACCTGGCGCTCGAACATGATCCGAGTCCAGGTCGTACCGCCTGACGGCGCCACCACCTGCCCGATCTGCTTGCCCTTGTATTCCGGCTTGGTCAGATCCATCCAGGTCTTGGGCGGGTTCTTCGCCAGCTCAACGTTGTAGGCAATCGACCAGCCCAGCGTCACGCCGGGCCACAGCTTGGGCGAGACCAGCGCGTCAGGGCGGTAGTCGCCCGCATTGGGCGGCGTGTAGTCCATGAACATGTCGTTCATCTCGAGCATCAGCCCGCGATCGGAATGGTTGATCACGTCGGCCAGCAGCTTGCCCGCCGCCGCTTCGGTCTTGATGCGGGTGATGAGCTGGCCGCCTGGCGCGCGCACCATCTCGACCTTGATCTCGGGGAAGCGCTTGTTGAAGGCCTTGATGACCTCCTGCTCCACCTCGGCGAAATTCGCCGTGTAGTAGACGACCTTCCCTTCCTTCTTGGCAGCGGCGATCAGCTCGGGGCTGCCGAAATCCTGCGCCAGCGCCGGCACCGCGGCGAGCGCGGCAGCGAGACCGGCGATAGTGGACAGCAAGCGTTTCATCTTCAATTCCTCCCTTTATGTCTTTCCTTCCCCCGGAGGGGGAAGGTGGCGCGCAGCGCCGGAAGATGTTGCAACGGATTCGATAGTTAAATTGACGCGCCGAACCCGTTCGAAAATCCCCTATCCGCCCCTTCGGGGCACCTTCCCCCTCCGGGGGAAGGAAATGATCGTGTTGCATGCCCCCTACCCCGTGCGGCCGACGCTGCCGGCCGAATCGCGCGACAACCAGTTGGCAATACCGATCAGCACGGCCAGCAGCGCGGTCTGCACCAGGCTGAACGCCGCAGTCTTGCCTGTGTTGCCGCCCTCGTAATAGTCCAGCAGCAGGACAGCCATCACCATGGTGTCGCTGGTGTAGAGGAACAGCGACGAGCCCAGCTCACGGATCGCCAGCACGAACAGCAGGGTCATGGCCGCGATGACACCGGGGCTGGCCAACGGCAGCACGATGGTGCGGATGGTGCCCAGCAGACTCTTGCCGCACACCCAGGCCGCTTCCTCGAGCTCCTTGTGGATCTGCAGGAAGGAGGTCGACAGCGCCTTCACCGTGTCGGGCATGAACCGCGCCACGAAGGCGAGCGCCAGGATCCAGATCGTGCCGTAGAGGCCGCCGGGCAGGCCGATCCAGGCCCACAGATAGGCGACGCCGATCACCAGGCCGGGAATCGCCACGGGCAAGGTCGACAGCACATCGATGCTGCCGCGGCCCGTGACCCGCGTGCGATGGATCGTGTAGCCGATGGCGAACGCCAGCACCCCGCCGACCAGCGCCGTCACGACACCGACCTCCATCGTGTTGACGATCGAGCGCAGGGTCAACGGATTGTCGAACACGCTGTCAAAATGCACCATCGAGTACTGCTTCATGTCGAACAGACTGGCGGCGTCGCGGATGAACAGGAACTTGCGAAAGGCGGCGACGATCAGCGCCAGTGTCGGCAACACCACGACGATGAACAGATAGACGAACGCCAGGCCCAATGTCAGCCAGCGCCAGGCGCCCAGATCGAGGCTGCGTGGCCGGAACGCCTTGCCGGCGACGGTGGCGTAGCTGCGCCCCGACAGCACGCGCTGCTGCAGCACGACCAGCCCGGCCGTGACCACCATCAGGATGATCGCGACCGCGGCGGCCGTGTTGTAGAGTGGCGGGTTCCAGGCCGTCAGCTTGAAGATGTAGGTGGTCAGCACGGAAATGTTGGCCGGCGCGCCCAGGACCGCCGGGATGCCGTAGATACCCAGCATCACCACGAACGACAGCAGCATGCCCGATATGATGGCCGGCGCGATCAGCGGGAAGGTCACGGTGAACAGGGTGCGGAACGCGCTGGCGCCGGCGATTTCCGAGGCCTCCTCGAGGCTGGGATCCATGTTGCGCAGTGCCGACGCCGTGAACATGTAGACGTAAGGCGCGTAGTACATGCCGAAGACGACGATCAGGCCACTCATGGAATAGAGGTCGATGCGCCAGTCGAGCCCGGCCCAGCGGAACATGGTGTTGATCAGGCCGGTCTTGGGCGATCCGAGGATGGACCACGCCACGGCCGCCACCAGCGGCGGCACGAACAGCGGGATCATGCTGACGGCGGCGATAAAGCCTTTCCACGGCGTATTGGTGCGCACCACGATCCACGAGAACGTAAGCCCGATGATGACGGCGAGCGCCGTACCGCCGGTGCAGGCGATCAGCGAGTTGAACAGGGCCGCATGCACGTTCTCGTTGGCGAGAACGGTGACGAAATTGTCGAGCGACAGGTTGAAGGCGCCGAACCCGTTGACGATGGGGTTGGTATCGGTGAGCGCGCCCAGCAGCAGCATCGCCACCGGATAGATCACCAGGAAACTCAGCACGCACAGCAGCAGCGTGACCCAGCCGCCACTTGCAAGGCGTGCCAACGCGAGGCTGCGTGTCGCCCGCTCCGCCGGCGGCGAGATCGCGTCAGCCGTCAAGATGCACCCGGCCGGCGCCCGCCCATCGCATCATGGCACTACTATCCATTCATCCGACATGCGGACGTTACTCCCGTCGACGCTCCACCCAGCCCCGGAACTTGTCGTTCGTTACCACGATCATCTGACGTGAATCGGTTCGGCGTCAACTGCCGCCACTGATGTTGCGGAAATTGCCGGAACTGGTTCGATGCTGGTGGTGTGCCATGGCTTCTGTCGTCCTGAGCGCAGCGAAGGACCCGTTGAGCCCTGGGCTCGCACGGAACCATCGATGGCACAGGCGTTTGTGTTTTCCCGGTCCGTACGTGCCAGCGGCTCAACGGATCCTTCGCTACGCTCAGGACGACATGAGCTAGGTTCTGATTCAGAATCGCTTGCGGAAATTGCCGAAACCCCACAACAGTCATCCCGAGCATAGCGAGGGATCTCCCGCGGCATGGCGTACCGTGCGTCTTTCGCAGGAGATCCCTCTCTGCGCTCGGAATGACGGTACGGCTTTGCTTCGGAGTCGGTTGCGGAAATTGCCGAAACGTCGTCGGACAGCAGCGCGGGGTTGACCTGCCAGCGGCGGGGTGGACGGCCCGGGCCGGTCGGCGCGCGTGCCGCCGGCTGCAGCCGGCCCTGTGCGACCAGCAGCGCGATGACGGCGTCGGCGCCGTCGGCATCGACGGCCTGCGACAGCACCTCGCGCCGGATCTGCTCGCGCGAGACCTCGTCCACGCGATGCTCGGCGATCCAGCGCAGCACTCTCTCGGCATGGCGGCGACGCTCGCTGGCGCCGGCAGCACGAAAGGCGGCGCGCGCGTGCGGCCAGAGATAGTCGTGCCACAGGCCGATGGCGGTCCGCATCGCCGCCGCTGACACCTGCGCCGGCTCCGCCGCGTCCACCGGCTGCGCCGACCAGTCGAGGAACGTCAGCACGCCCGCCAGGCGCAGCACCATGCCGGCGCCCTCGCTCCACCATGCTGCCGCGCGGCCTTCCCAATCGTCGAGGCGCAGATCGTGGGCGTGTCGGAACGTGTCGAACACCTCGAGTGCATCGGCGGCCAGCGGCACGTCGCGCACTGCCGCCGACAGGGCCTGCAGCCGCGCCAGCGCATCGATGGCCTCGTCGTTCAGGGTCTCCGTCGGTGCCGACAGCGGCCGCAGCACCGGCCGCGACGGGCAGACGAACAGACAGCGCCCGATCAAGCCCGGATCGTCACCGACGCGCGCCGGCGGCAACGCGTCCGGCCGCAGCGTGCCCAGGATCGACACCGCGGCGGGGACATCGATCTGCAGCAGCTGCCGATGGCGGACCGTCCACGGCTCGGCCGACCACGCCCGGCGCCAATGATGCCGCTCGACATCGGCCGTCGGCCGCGCCGTGCGGGCGAGCCAGCCATCCAGCGCATCGGGCGCCAGCAGCACGCTGCGCGGGTTGCCGTGCACGGCGGCGGCGACGGCGCGCAGGCGCGGGTCTTCGACGATCAGCCGGGCGGGCGGCGGCGGTTCGATCGCGTCGTCCGGCAGCGGATCGAAGTCCGCCGCCCGCGCGATCACCATGTTGCGTACGTCCCGCCGCCACAGGCTGGTGACGACACGGGCCCCTTCGCGCGCCGCCGCATGGCGGCGCATGGCACCTTCGCCCGCGTTGCCCAGGCGCTGCTGCAACGCGCGCACCAGGTCCAGCGCCGCCTGCATGCCGCGTGTCTTGCCCGACGCCGGCCCGCCCACCAGCGCTGTCCACAGCACGCAGGGCTCGCGCCATGCCGGTGCCGGGCTGATGCGCCGCGCGCCGCCGATCAGGCCGGCCGCCACCGTCAGCAACGACAGCGCCGCGTAGTCCACCGGCGCGCCGGCATTCCGCGCCGTGTCCCGGCACCAGTCGCGCCACGGCGACAGCAGGATGTCGAGCGGGAACGCCGGCAGCGCGCCAGGCCGGTTGTCCGGCAGCGGCATGTCGGCGGGAAGCAATTCCGCAACGTTGTGTGTGCGCATGGGCGTCACCCGATGGGGATGGAGGTGATGTCGGCAGGGAACCAGTGGCGCCCGCAATGAAGCCCGGCGGCGGCTTTGCTCTGTCATGAGCAGACGACGTCAGTCCCGGGAAAATCCCGAACAGGCCCCAGCGAGGGCACTCGCTTTACTCAATGCGATCTTCATATATTATTCTTAAAAAGAAAACAAGCGGTACAAAAATAGACATTTGCCGAGGCCCGGCCGGGAGCGCGGTCAATGCTTTTGGGCTCCGGTCCGCGGCCACGTGGCAGTACTCGTAAAATCCGTGTACACTCGTGCAATAACAATCTTGAGGATCAGGCACAAAGCCGACCCCAAACGCAAAATGATCGACTGTTCTTGGGGGGAAATCATGTTTGCGGCACTTCGACCAGTACTTCGCGCGTGTCTCGCGTGCGGCCCGGCTTTGCTCGTCTGGGGCTGTAATGACACGGAACCGACCAAGCCTGGATCGGTGGCAGACGCGCGGCGGATCGTTCTTCTTTGCTCAGGGGGAATGTCGCAGACCTTAAGCGCCAAGGTAGAGGCGGCCTATACCGAAACCGGCGCCGTCGCCAGTGCCGCCTTCGCGAACAGGGTGGAGGGACTAATACTCGCTGATCCAACGCTCAGCGGCGCCGAAAAGGAACGAGTCCACAGGACGTTCTTCGAATGCATCAACCAGCGCGATCGCGCGGTGCGGTAAGCGGGGGATCTGCCATGGCGACAAACTTGCGGCGGTTTACCGTTCCCGCCTTGCTCCTCCTCGCCGCCTGTGGAAGCGAGGATCCCTCCGGAAGCGCAGCCAGGGCGACGGTGACCGTCTGCTCGGGCGGCTTGTCGTCCGAAACCTCCCTGCGTCTTGAGGCTCTCATATCAGGATCAGGGGGCAGCCTGGGCGGCACGGTGCTGACAGACGTCAAAGGAGCCATCTTCGATGATCCCTCCGTACAGGGACGAGACAGGCTCGAAGCCTACTCCAAGTACCTTGATTGCGTACGCGAACGCGGCGTTGCCGTCTATCCAGACAAAGCCGAAGACGGCGTGCAGGAAGTGCAGCAGACGACCGACTGGCGGCCGTCTGGTTCCTCGAGCTATGACTGGGTCGGCGAATACAGTCGCGTCTACAAGAACGTCAGCAGTCGAGAGGTCACCTGCAAGCTGCGCGTGCGCGGTATCCTCAAGAATACGCTAAGCAACAGGGTCGCAAAGGTCGGCGAGGTCAACTATCACGACTTCTCGCTCCGGCCTGGAAGAACAAAATCGATCACTGACAATGTCGGTGTTCAGGGCTTCAACTCGGATACCAGGGTGGTCAGCGTCGACGATGAGCTGTCCTGCTGGTATTCGTGAAACCTCTGACCGCACGGGAATAAGGCTGGGGAGATAGTCACCGGCGGGACCGATGGCCTTGCCGGTGACGCGCGAGCCTGCAATCGTCCGACGACGCATCGCGTGGGAGGTCTCGAATGCCGGACGTCACAGCCTCAGATCCCGATAACGCCACGCCCGAGCTCATGAAGGCGATCTCCGCCGCCTTCAATAGCCGCGATGTCGATCGCATCGTTTCGCACTTTACCGATGACGCCACCTTCTGGCTGGCGCGCGGACCCGAACCGGTCGGCCGGACTCTCCGCGGCAAGGAAACGATCCGCAAGACGCTTGCCGATCGCTTCAAGGTGATCCCCGACATGCGCTGGGACCACAAGGAGTACATCTACGCCGGCAACCGCGCGATCTCGGTCTGGACCGTCAAGGGCAAGGGCGCCGACGGCGAAGATCTGAACTATCAGGGCTGCGACATCTACACCTTCCGCGGTGGCAAGATTGCCGCCAAGGACACCTACTGGAAGATCGTCGAGCATAAGGATCGCCTGTGACGATACCGTGCGGCGGTGACCGCGGTCGGAGACCGATGCTTGCAGATTTCAGCGGGTCGGCGTGAAGACGATGATGTCGTCGGGCCAGGCGACGTGCAGCAGCGCGCGGGCGCGCTCGTCGATCATGTCGGGGTCGAGGCTCTGGTTGCGCAGCACCGCCACGCGCCGTTCCCAGATGTCGCGCGTCGCCTTGGTCTCGGCCAGGGTCGCCTCGGCGCGGGCCACCTCCTGGCGCAGCTGCAACAGCGCCAACACGCCACGATCGCCGTTCATGAGGTGGTAGCCGAAGTAGGCGAACACCACCGCAAACGCGACCGGCGTCAGGAGGTTACGGATACGCAACATTGCGCCAAGCTTAACCACGATTCGGTGTCAACTACAAGAAACTTCAACACCTTTAAGGGGTTACGCCTCTCTTTTCATGCCGGCGCCGGGTGTTTCTGCAAGCAGGACTTCACCGGGGGATAGCGATAAGGTGACGGCTAAACCAGGCACAGGCGTAGAGGCGAGTCATGAGCACACAAACCGATTGGCGCAACGATGGCGTGCGGGTGATCCCAGCCCATACGTTGGATCCCAACACCGCGCAGACGCCCGGAATGAACCGCGCCGCGGCGATCAATTTCGCCCGTGTCGGCGCCCAGAAGATCTGGGCCGGCACCGTGACGATCCACGCCAAGGCCAAGACGGGTGCCCACCATCATGGGCACCTCGAGAGCGTGATCTACGTCGTGAAAGGCCGCGCCCGCATGCGCTGGGGCGAGCAGCTGCAGTTCATCGCCGAGGCCGGCCCCGGCGACTTCATCTACGTGCCGCCCTACGTGCCGCACCAGGAGATCAACGCCAGCGACGACGATCCGCTGGAGTGCGTGCTGGTGCGCAGCGACAACGAGGCCGTCGCCATCAACCTCGACATCAAGCCGGTCGAGAACCCCGAGTCAGTCTACTGGGTCGATCCGACCCATCCGCATCCGCATGAGCACACGCACGGTCATGACCACGCGCATGGCCATGAGCACGCCCATCCGCACAAGGACGAGCCGACGCGGTAGGTTATTATCCTCCCCAACGAAGTTGGGGGAGGGAACCCTACCGCTTGCCGCGGATGACCGACGTGCCGGCGTAGCGCGCCTGGGTGCCGAGCTGCTCCTCGATGCGCAGCAGCTGGTTGTACTTGGCCAGCCGGTCGGAGCGTGACAGCGAGCCGGTCTTGATCTGGCCGCAGTTGGTGGCGACGGCGAGGTCGGCGATG
>Ga0187894_10005961_pt1 | contig 12147 bp, 14 predicted proteins | sample GBC1701081metaG_FD_136650 | JGI IMG/M metagenome (GOLD analysis project Ga0187894, IMG submission 136650) | White microbial mat communities from a lava cave in the Kipuka Kanohina Cave System on the Island of Hawaii, USA - GBC170108-1 metaG ... | reverse complement strand
ACCGGCGCACCCATCGCAATGACAAGAAGCGCCAAGGGCACGATCACATGCACCCGTGGCGCGCGCAGCTTCCCAGCCGCATGCCAGCGGTAGAACAAGAGCCCCAAGGCAAATGCGTACGTCACGCGGGCGAACCCACCGAGGAAGGTCTGCGGCGCCCAGCCGATGCTCAGTGTGCCGAAATGGAACGCACAGGCGATCAGCCCGGCCGCACCGGCGGCGGCCACGAGCAGCAGGCGCGCTTCTGTCACCTGCTTCACCAGAGTGGCATGTACGAAATTTGCGAAGAATTCGAAGAACAACGACCAATAGGCGACATTGAGCGGAAACGTGTGCCACGCGCTGCCAAGCGCCGGTATGACCAGCGCCTGCAGCACGAACAGCAACCACAATTCGCCGTCGGCGCCGCCAGCGAGCGCGACCGCCACAACGAAACTGATCAGCGCGCCCAGAAAAATCGTTGGATAGAGCCGCAGCAAGCGCACGCGGACATAGTCTTTCAGCGTCATCGTCGTCAGCAGCGCGCCCTCATAGGCGTGCGCGATGACGAAGCCGCTCAGCAGGAAGAAGAGGTCAACGCCTGCATTGGCGTGCGCGAAGAGGTACGGGATATCTTCGGCATAAATGATGTGCGCGAACAGGACGCACAGGGCGCCAACGCCGCGCACGCCATCCAGCGCGATGAACTTATTCCGGTCACTCGCCACGCCAGCGCTCCAACGCCTTGTGGCCATGCACGGCTGGCGCCGCGCATTATTCAGAATTTGCAGAGTTTTTCTGGGACGGCCTAGTTCAACTTCCGCTCTGGCGCCGGCGCGAGTTCCGGCGGCAGCGGCGCGGCGGGCACGCCCTCTTCTTCGAGCGCCTTCGCCTCATCTGGCGTCACCTCGCCCCAGATGGCGCGATCTTCGGTTTCGCCCGAATGCATCTTGCGGGCTTCGTCAGCGAACTTGTCGCCGACATAGTCGAAATTGTCCTTGATGTGCTCTCGCACCTTTGCGGCCATGGCCATCGCCACCGCGCGCTCCTTGCGCGCTTCGACCGAACGCGAGGTCCGCACCGCCGGCGCCATCGGCGCTTTCTCGACGTGCTTGGAGCCGCAATGCGGGCATTCGACCAAGCCGGCGGCCGCCTGCTTGTCGTAATCAGCGATCGAGCCGAACCAAGCTTCGAATTCGTCGCCGTTGTCGCATTTCAGATCGTATCTGATCATGTCTCTGGTTTTATGGCCCGCTAAAGTTTGGCCCGCCCATCCACGACGGGATTTTCGCCCGGGTGGCGGCCACCTGATCTAGGTCGAGATCGGCGACAATGAAACCAGGCTCGTCATGATCGAGCTTGGCCAGCACTTTCCCCCACGGGTCGATGATGACGGAGTGACCGTAGGTGGCGCGCCCGTCTTCGTGCCGCCCGCCCTGCGCCGGCGCGATGACGAACGCCATCGCCTCGATTGCGCGCGCACGCAGCAGCGTCTCCCAATGCGCTTGCCCTGTCGGCACCGTGAACGCGGCCGGCACGGTGATGATCTCAGCGCCGGCGCGCGCGTAGGCGTTGTAGAGGTTGGGAAAACGCAGGTCGTAACAGATGCTCAAGCCGATCTTCGCGCTCATCGGCCCTTCGACGAGCACGGCGGCCTTACCGCCCTCGACTGTCTCGCTTTCGCGATACGTTTCGCCGCCACCGAGCGTGACGTCGAACATGTTGATCTTGTCGTAGCGCGCGACGATCTTGCCGTTGTCGTTGAACAGGAACGAACGATTGAACACCTTGCCGCGTCCAGCGGCGATCGCGGCAGAGCCGAGCAACAGCCAGACGCCATGCTCCTGCGCGAGCCTGCCCCACGCGTTGAGTTCAGCATCGCCTTTTTCCGGACCAGCAGCAGCCAGGGCGCGATCACGGTCGCGATCCAGGCGATAGGTGTTCTCCGGCGTCGCAATGAAACGCGCGCCCGCGGCGGCGGCTTCGCGGATGAACGGAACGGCTTGCGCGCGGTTGGCCGCCGGCTCGATGCCGGAGCGCAATTGGATCGCGGCGACGCGGAGCTTGCGCATCAGGCGCCCGCGAGCAGCGGATCAAGTCCGCCGTCGCGCTCCAATGCGTGGAGATCGTCGCAACCGCCGATGTGGTGCTCGCCGATGAAGATCTGCGGGAACGTCCAGCGGCCGGAGCGTTCGATCATTTCCTGCCGTTTGGCCGCGTCGCCCGTGGCGTCGATCTCATTGACCGGCACGCCCTTGCGCTCCAGCAACGACACGGCGCGCGAGCAGTACGGGCAGAAGGCGCGGGTATAGACGGTCACCGACGGCATCGTTCGACTCATGCTCCCTACACATGAATATCGAGGGGACGCACGACCCGCGCCAGGGTCAGGCCATGCACTTCTGCAGCCCCCGCGCGCTTCAATGCACGGGCGCACGCCTCCAAGGTGGCGCCCGTGGTGAAAACATCGTCCACCACGAGAACGTTTAGGCCGTTGAGCTTAGTCCCCGCCTTGATCGCGCCAGCGACGTTGCGGCGGCGTTCCGAAGCCGACAAGCCCGCCTGGCTTTTGCGACGTTTCACTCGCCTGAGCGCTTCAGGCCGCCAAGGTTTGCCCGTGGATTGCGAAAGCGCCTGCGCCAGCCAGGCGGCTTGGTTGAAACTGCGAATGGCCAGCCGCGTCCAATGCATCGGCGCGGGTGCGATGAAATCCACGTGCTCGATCAGTTCGGCGCCGGCCTGGCTCATCCAGCGCGCGAACACCGGCAAGCCGTCGCGACGGCCGCCGCGTTTCAAGTCGAGGATCAGCCGGCGCGCGTGATCGTCGTACGCCAGCGCGGCGCGGGCGCGATCATAGGCCGGCGCGCGCACCGCGCAGGCGCCGCAGACGCCCTTGGCGCCTGGCTCCTCCTGCAGAGGGAACCCGCAATGGAAGCACGTTGGGCCGGAGAGGAAATCGAGTTCGGCCCACAGCGCCGGCTCGATCACGCCCGGGCGATCCACGATGGCGTCAGACAACAGCGAACGCGGCGGCCAGATCAGGTCTGACAGCCGCGAGACAAGTCCGCGTTTCCTGAACGCCGCAGATGCGCGATAGGATTGCGCCAATGGCCCAAGCCCCCCCCAAAGGCTCCCAACGTCCATTCGAGCCACGACTTGTCCGCGCACGCAAGCGCCGCGCGGCGGCGGGATTCCGCGAGGCGGCGTTTCTGCACCAGCGCGCGGCTGCGGATTTGGCAGACCGGCTTGAGGCGATCCCGCGGAGGTTCGAACGCGCCCTGATCCTTGGCGGCGGCGGGCTGTTCTTGGATGAGCTTGCGCTCCGCCTGGACCTCGCGGCCCGGATCGGTGATCGCATCGAGGCCGACGCTGCCTATGGCGATGTGCACCTCGATCTCGAACGCCTGCCATTTGCGGAACAGAGCTTCGACCTCATCGTCGCGCCACTCGCCCTGCATTGGATCAATGATCTGCCCGGCGCGCTGATCCAGATGCGCCGCGCGCTGAAGCCTGACGGCTTGCTGCTCGCGTCGATGTTTGGTGGTCAGACGCTACACGAATTGCGGTTGGCGCTGATTGAAGCGGAATCCGAACTGACCGGCGGCGCAAGCGCACGCATCGCGCCGTTCGCGGATTTGCAAGATGCAGCGGGCTTGCTGCAGCGCGCAGGCTTCGCTCTGCCGGCAGCAGATCGGGACGTGATTATCGTGCGCTACGCCGAAGCGATGCGCTTGCTCGCCGATCTGCGCGCGATGGGCGAAACGTCCGCACTCGCGGCGCGCAGCCCGCGCCGCCTGAGCCGGCGGATTCTTGCGCGCACGTTTGAAATTTATCGCGCGCGCTTTGCCGATCCGGATGGCCGCGTCCGCGCAACGTTCGAGATCATCACCCTCACCGGATGGGCGCCGCACGAGAGCCAGCAGAAGCCGCTCAAGCCCGGCAGTGCGAAGACGCGGCTCGCTGACGCGCTCGGCGTGAAAGAACAGAGCGCTGGCGATAAGGCAGGCTCATGATCCGCTACGACTTTAGAGCAAAGGTCTGGCGTGCTGAAGTAGCCGCTGCGTGGCATTTCGTGACGCTGCCGCACGATACCTCGAAGCAAATCCGCACCGTCGCCGGCGGCTTGATGAACGCGTTCGGCTCGCTGCGCGTGACCGCGACAATCGGCAAGACGTCATGGAAAACCTCCGTATTCGCCGATACGAAAGCGAAAGCGTTCGTGCTGCCGCTGAAAGCCGACGTGCGCCGCAAAGAGAAGGTCGCCGAAGGCGACGAAGTGCGCGTCAGCGTCGAGATCGACCTTTAGGGGCGCGGCCGCCGCAGCATCGTCCACATGTGCAGCCCTGGCAGGTCGAATTCGCCGGTCACCTCGAAACCGTGGCGCTCGTAGAGCGCGCGGTTTCGCGCCGTGGAGCATTCAAGATAAGTCGGCGCGCCAGCGGCGTCCCATTGCGCCAAGGTGTGCTTCAAGATCGCCGAACCGACGCCGTGTCCTTGAAATGCCGGCGCCACGCCCAGGAACACGAGATGTGCGTGAGGTTCACGCGGGTGCTTTGCGGCGAGCTTCTTTCCAAGCTCAGTCCCGCGCTGCACGCCAACGAAGCCGGCGACGCTCAAGAACAGCGGCAGGATCAGAAACTCCTTCAGCGGCGTGAAGTCGAAAGCATGATCGCCCGGTTTCAGCCAGATCGCAGCACCGGCGCATGCGCGCTCGCTTTCGGCCACCCAAAGCGCACGATCCTTGTGGATGAGGTCGCGCACCGCGCCATCGAAGAATTTCCGCCGCGAGCCGTCCTTCGCCGCGCCTTGGCGCAGCCAATAGTTCAGGCCGTCTTCATCGACAAACGCGTCCGTTAGAACCGCCGAGGCGGCGGCGTTCTCGTCAGCACGGGCGGCGCGGACGCCAACCGCGCTCATATTTTTTCCGAGATGCGGATCGCCGCGCGGCAGCCGAACTTGATTACCGCCGAAAGAAACGGATAGCCCACGGCGTCGTGTGCACCTTGCTCGATTGCGGTGTCTTTGTGGGCGATCTCGTCCTCGCGGAACTTGTCGACGATGTGCTTGAGCTCAGGATCGGTTCCGCCAGCAAGCGCATCGCTTTGGCGGCCATAATGCTCCTCGATCACTTCCTCGACCGCTTCAGTGCACGCGTGCGCCGCCTGTTCGCCCATCAGCGCGGTCACAGCGCCAAGCCCGAACCCGGCGACGCGCCAAACCGGCGTCATGAGCGTCGGCCGCACGCCGCGTTCCGCGATTAGACGGTCGAACGTCTTGAGATGCTCCTGCTCGCCCTCTTCCATGTGCGCGATCAAGCGCGCCGCGTGCGCCTTGGCGCCGATGCGCTCGAACACCGCGCGCTGGCCTTTGTAGATCTGCACGGCGCCGTACTCGCCGGCGTGATCGACGCGGATCATCTCTTCGATCTCTCGCGCGCGCGCACCTTGTCCGGGGAACGCCGGATGTTCAGCCATTGGCTTTGCTCCGCGGCGCGAATGCGACGACAAAGCTCGCCAGCATCAGCGCGAGCGAGATGAGGCCGTTATAGCCGGCCATGGAGATGCCGAAGAGCGTCCAGGCCGGCGTATCGCAGCTCGGCACAACGAGTTCCGTATTGATGTCGAATGTCAGGTCGCCCACGGGCGCGACATCGCATTGCGCAATGATCCAATGCTGCTCAACCGCGAAATGATACCCAGCCATACCTGTGGCGCCGACATAAACCAGCCCGATCACGAAGGCGCCGATCCAAGCGCGCGTCGGCACGAAGCGCACCCACGCAATGCCGAGGATGGAAGCAGCGACAACCGCCCAATGCCATTCGCGCTGATCCAAGCAGAGCGGGCATGGCCGCAGGCCGCCGATGCGCTCAAACGCGTGCGCCGCCGCCAAAAGCGCGCCAGAGGCGAAAAGCGTGATGAACGGCCAGATCGGGCGAAGACGGCTCAGCATGTTCTCAGTCTAGCGCAAAATGCGGTGGCCAGAGTGCGGCGCCGGGCCGCGCTTAGTGCATGTACCGCAACGCCAGCACGGCGGCCACGATCACAATCGCGACAATCACCAGCACCAGCCCCATGCGTTTTTCCATGATTGGCGCGATTTGCGGGCCGAACTTCTGGAACACCCACGCCACCGCCAGGAAGCGGAAGCCGCGCGTGATGGTGGAGGCGAGGATGAAGATCGGCAGCGAGAAATGCAGCGCGCCGGAGAGGATCGTCACCAGCTTGTAGGGGATTGGCGTCAGCCCCTTGAGGAAGATGAACCACGCGCCCCATTGATCGTAGAAGGCGCGCAATTCGAGCTCGCGCTCACCCGAATAGCCGAAGAAGTTGAGGATGTGCCGGCCGACCTGATCCATCAGGAACATGCCGATCGCGTAGCCGGCCAAACCGCCTAGAACCGAGGCGATCGTGCAAATGATGGCGTAGCGAAACCACTTCTTCGGTTCGGCCGCCGCCATCGGTCCAAGCATCAAATCCGGCGGCAAGGGAAAGAACGAGCTTTCCGCGAACGACACTGCAAACAAAGCCCGCTCAGCGTTCGGCGAGCGGGCGGCGTTCATCATGCTGTTTTTGACGTTCGTAAGCATCGCCCCGGCGGCTAGCATGGATCGCGCCAGCCAGTAAGCGCGCGCGGCGCCGCTGCACGATTAATCCTGAATTGGAGTTGGCGCGAGCCGGCCGAAGCTCGCAAAGCGAGCGAAGGATGGTGCCCCAGGCCCGACTCGAACGGGCACGTCCTTGCGAACGGCAGATTTTGAGTCTGCTGCGTCTACCGATTCCGCCACTGGGGCTTTGTCCAAAGGCGAGGCGGGACCGTTAAGTGGACCGAGCCCTCCTGTCAATTTCACAGCCGCTCGACGCGACGACCGGGCGCCGCTAGACGGGCCAAAGGGGGAGCGAATGAGCGAAACGGCCGTCGCAGAAGAATCCACAGGTTTCGGCCGCACCGGCCGGTTGATCGGTTTCGCGCTGGGTCCAGCCTTGGTTATCGGCATCCAGCTCATGGCGCCGCCGGAGGGCGTTTCCGCCGAAGCTTGGTGGGTGGTGTCGCTGATCGCGCTGATGGTGACATGGTGGGTCACCGAGCCCATTCCGATTTCAGCGACCGCCCTGCTCCCGCTTTTCGTGCTGCCTATGATCGGCGCGACCAGCATGGGCGATGCAGCTGCGCCTTACGCCGATCCGATCGTCTTCCTTTTCATCGGCGGCTTCATCCTCGCGGCTAGCGTCGAGCGTTGGCGCCTGCACGAGCGCATCGCGCTTTCGATCGCCGCGCGCGCCGGCGGACGGCCTGTGATGATGGTCGCTGGCTTTATGACGGCGTCCGCGCTTATCTCGATGTGGATCTCGAACACCGCGACAACGCTCATGCTCGCGCCGATCGCCATCGGCGCCGCGCGCGCGCTCTCGCCAGACGGCAAACCTGATCTCGCGCTCGGCGGCGCTCTGGCGCTTGGCGTTGCGCACGCCGCCACGATCGCCGGCATCGGCACGCCCGTCGGCACGCCGACAAATCTCATCGGCATCGCCTTCCTCGAACGCGCCGGCGAGCCGATCGCATTCGTCGACTGGATGGTGCGCGCCATTCCGCTGATGCTGATCATGTTGCCGTTGGCGTGGCTGTTTTTGTGCTGGCCGCTCTTCGGCAAGAAGCATGCCCGTTACGAAGCCGCCGGCGCTGTCGTGAAAGATGCGCTTGCAAAACTTGGCCGCATCAGCACGCCGGAAATCCGGATTGGCGTTGTGTTCGGCGCCACTGCGCTGCTTTGGATTTTCCGGGTTCTGCTCAATGAAGTTCCGGGACTTGGCGGTTTAACGGATACCGGCATCGCCATCTTCGGCGCGCTGCTGCTGTTCTTCATCCCCTCCGGACGCGGCGGCAGCGAGAAGCTGATTGATTGGCCGACTGCCGAGCGCATTCCGTGGGGCATCGCCATTCTGTTCGGCGGCGGGCTTTCGCTCGCGGGGGCCATGGAAGCGACAGGCCTCGCCGAGTGGATCGGCGCGCAAATTTCAGCAATGGACACGCTCTCGGCGCTCGGTCTCGTCGCCATGTTGGTGGTCGCCACGATCCTCATCTCGGAACTCGCCAGCAATGTCGCGACGCTGACCTCGATGCTGCCGATCGTCGCCGCCGTCGCGGCGGCGTCAGGCGGGCCGCTCATGCCGCTGGCGTTCCCAGTCACCATCGCCGCGAGCTTCGCGTTTATGCTGCCGGTTGCAACCGCCCCGAACGCCATCGCGTATTCGTCAGGACTCGTGACATTGAAGCGCATGCTGGTCGTCGGTTTCGGGTTGAACATCGCCGCCGCTATCCTGATCATCTCCAGCACTGCGATCTAGAACACGTGGAGAAAACGATGCAGAAGCACTTGGCGGCGCTTGCCGTCGCGCTCGTCGGCGCATGCGCCGGCGCCGAAGCGCAACCACGGCCGACAATGGCGGAGAACGCCGCGCCCGTTCCGCTCGTCGATGTCACAGCGCCCGATGCCGCGTTGGTCGCTGCTGTTAACGGCGAATGGCGCCCGGCCGCAGATCGCGCGCGCGACCAATATCGTCACCCGCAAGCATCGCTCGCGTTCTGGGGCCTGCGCCCGGGTATGACGATCGTTGAAATTTCGCCGGGCGCCGGCTCGTGGTGGACGCAAATCCTCGCACCCTACGCACGAATGACCAACGGCCGCTATGTCGCGGGCTATGTCGATCTCGGGTCACCGAACGTGACGGATTCCGCACGCGACGTGCGCGCCTCGTTTTTGCGCGAATATGCGAACACCGCGCTTTACGGCCAAGTCGAAGCTGTGAATTTCGGCATGACTTCGGGCCTCGCACTGCCGGACAATTCCGCCGACTTCGTCCTCGTCGCGCGCGCCTATCACAATTGGGCTGGCGGCGACGGCGTCACGCAACGCTACATGAGCGAGTTCGCGCGTGTGCTAAAGCCGGGCGGCGTGCTTGCGGTTGAACAACACCGCGCGCCGGCGGGATCGGATGTCGCGGTGACGGCGCCGAACGGCTATGTGCCGGAAAGCTATTTGATCATTGAGGCGGAACGCGTTGGCCTTCGTCTCGCCGACCGTTCGGAAATCAACGCCAATCCGCGCGACGATCACGATCATCCGTTCGGTGTTTGGACGCTGCCGCCGGTTCGCCAAAGCGCGCCGCGCGGACAGCCGGATAATCCGAACTTCGATCATGCGCCGTACGACGCGATCGGCGAAAGCGACCGCATGACGCTGCGCTTCGTTAAGCCCTAACCTCCACCATTTCCTCGGCGCGCTCCCAGAAGAGCTTCGGCAGATTCGGACCGCCGAAGCTCAGGAGCTGCTGGACGAGCGTTGGCGAGGTGACGTTGATCTCGATCAGGCGGCCATCGATCACGTCGAGGCCGGCGAAGAGGATGCCCTCCGCGCGCAGCAACGGCGCGACGGCGGCGGCGACTTTGCGGTCGCTTTCTTCAAGTTCCGTCGCCAGCGCTTGCCCACCAACGTGCAAGTTCGCGCGGAAATCGCCCTCCGGCGGCATGCGACGAATGGCGCCTATGGCTTCGCCGCCGAGGACGAAGATGCGGCGGTCGCCATTCTTTACACTCGGCAGAAACGCCTGGGCCATGATCGGCTCACGGCCGACCGCCTCGATAAACTTGCCGGCGCGGTTGCGGAAATCGGAATCGTGCGGCGAGAGCTTTATCACGCCGTCGCCGCCCATCATGAACAGCACCTTGAGCACGACTTGATCGAAGCGCTTGGCGAACGCTTCAAGCGCATCGAGATCGCGCCCGACCCAAGTGGGCGGCGTCAGCTCGGGGAAGTTCAGGATCGAAAGCTTTTCGGTGATGTTGCGGATGCCGCGCGGCGGGTTGAGCACCAACGCCTTTGTGAGTTCGAGCAGATAGGTGTTCGACACATAGCCCATGTCGAACGGCGGATCCTGGCGCACCAGGATCGCGTCGAAATCGTCGGCGTTGCGGACGGCCTCTTCGTGCGTCGTGTAATGATTGCCGGGCTCAAGCCGCACGCTCACGCGCCGCGCCCTGGCTTTCACCACGCCGGTATCGACAAACAGCTCGTTCGGCGTGAACCACCAGAGTTCATGCCCGCGCCTCTGCGCTTCCACCATCAGCACAAGCGAGGTGTCGCGATCGACGATCATCGTGTCGATGGGGTCCATCTGAACGGCGATGCGCATTAAGTTGCTCCCCCGTTTGCGGGGGAGCTGTCAGCGCGCGAAGCGCGATGACTGAGGGGGGCGTGGACAAACACCCCCTCCCCTCGCTTCGCTCGGACCTCCCCCGCAAGCGGGGGAGGAGTTGCGGGAGAGATGCGCATCAGCTGGCTTTCGCCGTCGCGCCGTTGGTGCGGACGCCGCGTAGGTGCTCGGCGATGAGGAACGCGAGGTCGATCGCTTGCGCGCCGTTCAAGCGCGGATCGCAATGCGTGTGATAGCGCGAGGACAAGTCCTCTTCCGTCACAGCCATCGCCCCGCCGAGGCATTCGGTGACCTGCTGGCCCGTCATCTCGATGTGCACGCCGCCCGGATACGCGCCTTCCGCCGGCAACGCCGCCATGAAGGCGCGGACTTCGGCCATGATGCGGTCGAACGGGCGCGTCTTGAAGCCGGAGGCGGTCTTCAGCGTGTTGCCGTGCATCGGATCGCAGGACCACACGACGTTGCGACCCTCCTTCTGCACGGCACGCACGAGCTTCGGCAGCCCCGCTTCGACCTTCTCGGCGCCGAAGCGCGCGATCAGAGTGAGGCGGCCAGGCTCGTTCTCCGGATTCAGCGCATCGATCAGACGCAGCAGATCGTCCGGCTCAAGCGAGGGCCCGCACTTCATGCCGATTGGGTTCTTGATGCCCTTGGCGAACTCGACATGCGCGCCATCGAGCTGACGCGTGCGGTCGCCGATCCAGAGGAAATGCGCGCTGGTGTCGTACCAATCGCCGCTGGTGCTATCGACGCGCGTCATCGCCTCTTCGTAGCCAAGCAGCAGAGCTTCGTGGCTCGTATAGACATCGACGTGGCGCACTTGCGGCACGCTCTCCGGCGTGATGCCGCAGGCTTCCATGAACGCGATCGCTTCAGTGATACGCTCGGCGGTTTCGCGATAGCGTTTGCCTTGCGGGCTGCCCTCGACGAAGCCGAGCATCCAGCGATGCACATTGTGCAGATCGGCGTAGCCGCCGTTCGCGAATGCGCGGATCAGGTTCAACGTCGCCGCCGATTGCGAATACGCCTTGATCAAGCGCTCAGGATCAGGGATGCGCGCTTCCGGCGTGAATTCCATGCCGTTGATGTTGTCGCCGCGATAGGACGGCAGCGTCACGCCGTTTTGCGTTTCGGTTTGCTCCGAGCGCGGCTTGCCGAACTGGCCGGCGATGCGGCCGAGCTTCACCACTGGCTTCTGGCCCGCAAACGTGAGCGCGACCGCCATCGACATCAAAGTACGGAACCAGTCGCGGATGTTGTCCGGGTGGAATTCCTTAAAGCTCTCGGCGCAATCCCCGCCCTGCAGCAGGAATGCCTTACCCGCGGCGACGTCCGCCAGGCGCGCCTTCAGGTTTCGCGCTTCGCCCGCAAACACCAGCGGCGGATAGGAGCGCAGTGTCTTCTCGACCTCGGCTAGTTTCGCCGGGTCCGGGTAATCCGTTGGGATGTGCTTGGCAGGCTTAGAGCGCCAGCCGCTTGGGGACCATTTTTCACGCATGTTCGAACGCATCTAGCCGAGAGCAGGTGGCGGAAGCGAGGCCTCCATGTTCAACATGGGCTCAATCAACGGTTCGGCAAAGAGCCATGCCGCCGCAGCCACCGCCGTCGCTACCGCCGCCGCGGCGAAATAGAGCCCGGCATAACGCCAACCGCCGGTCACGACGCCGATGACGCCCTTCGCGAAAGTGTTAACCAGCGCCGCGATCAGCACCGCATGCGCGCCCATCTCCGGCGAAAGCCCGCCGCGCACCAGGCTCGCGGCGGCGAGGGTTGCAGCGTCTACATCGGCGATGCCCGCCGCGGCCGAAAACGGCAGCAGCCCGGCTTCGCCATAGGCGTCGGAAACTATCCGGCCAACGATAATCACTGCGCCAAGAAACAGCGCGAACTGGCCAACGGATTTGAGATCGAGCGGACTGGAAAGCTTGGTCTCGCCTTCGGCCTTCGCGCCGCCTTT
>Ga0187894_10005960_pt1 | contig 12149 bp, 13 predicted proteins | sample GBC1701081metaG_FD_136650 | JGI IMG/M metagenome (GOLD analysis project Ga0187894, IMG submission 136650) | White microbial mat communities from a lava cave in the Kipuka Kanohina Cave System on the Island of Hawaii, USA - GBC170108-1 metaG ... | reverse complement strand
TCGTGCCGACGACCCCCTCGATCCCGATCCGCTCGTCCTCGAGCAGGCGGTCGAGGACACCCCAGGCGAAGGCGCCGTGCGATCCGCCGCCCTGGAGGGCGAGGTTGATGGTCTTCTCCGCTGTCACGGGCCCTCCGGTCAGGGCGGTCGCCGGCCTCGGTCCTTCCGGCCCCGCCCGCCCTACCTTCTACGCCGAAGCGCCCCGTTCGGGTGCACGGCGGATGCATCCGAACCGCCGCGGCCGCCGGGTGTTCGCCGGCGTCGCCGCTTTCCTCGCCCCCGCCGCGGGCCGCGCGCCGCCGGCCCGGATCATGAACGGTGATCACTGCGCGGGCGCGCCGCCGTAGAGTTCGGTGGTGGGGTAGAACGCGAACCAACCGAACCAGTAGGCGAGGTGCCCCGGCACGCGCGCGAGCCGCTCGCCGCCGGGGCCGACGAGCGCCTCCTCGGTCACGCGCCACGCGCGGCCGCGCTCGTCGGCGAGCGCGTCGCGCGAGCGGGCGCTGAAGCGGTGGGCGCCGCGCTCGTAGGCGCGCGTGTCGCCGGCCAGCGCGCGGCTCGCCACCTCGTTGCGGAGCTTGGGGTCGATGAGGTCCTCCGGGCGGAGCGGCGCGTGGCGCACGTCCGCGGTGTAGTCGTCGAGCAGCGGGAGACGCGTCGCGGTGGGCATCGCGAGCAGCTGCTCGGCGGTGAGCTCGCGCACGAGCGAGGCGTCGCGGGCGAGCACCGCGCGCGCGTCGGCGAGCGCGAGGTCGTTCGCCGCCGGGGGCGGGGTGCGTCCGGCGGCGGCGAGCGCCGCGCGCCAGCGCTCGGGGAGCGGCACGCGCCCGACGCCGTCGCGGTAGTGCACGACGAGCGGCCGGCCGGCGAAATCGTCGTTCAGCACGCCGCCGGCGCGATCGAGCGCCTCCAGCGCGTACGCCTTGGCGCGGCCGTCGAGAAGGAGCACGAACACGCGCGCCTTGTCCGGCAGCGCGCGGCCCTTCTGCCAGACCGGGAACATCGTGCCCGGGCTCGCGAAGTACGCGCCGTAGGCGGCGCCGGCGTCGTACGGCCGGTCGTGGCCGGTCTTGATGTCGACCACCTTGGTGTCCGGATGCTGCCGACGCCACTCGCCCCACGACGTCACCACGACCGGGAGTCGCGCGAGACGGACGCCGCTGCCGACGAGCGGCCCGATCACCGGCTCGCCGGTCATGTGGTTCCACAGCGTGCGCGTCTGCCGGTCGTACATCAGCTTGTTGGAGCGGAACAGGTAACCCGACGAGCCGAACTCGAACGTGCGGCCGGCCGCCGTCGCGTCGTACAGCACGCCCGACCCGCACAGCGTGCAGTACGCGAGCGCGACCGGCTTCCCGCCGATGACGTCGTTCGCCATCTCGTGCCAGTCGAGGATCCGCAGCGGGTAGGCGCGATGATCGCCGTTCACGCTCGCGCCGAAGACCGCGTCGCGGTCGTCGAGCCAGCCCGCCGCGCGCGCCGGCACCATGCGCGGGTTCACGAGCGCCGGGATGCCGTCGACCGGGACGCCGCCCCACTGCACCTCCTCGATGCGCACGGTCGCGGCGACGCCTTCCCGGAGGAACTCGCGCAAGCGCGGATCGATCGCGGCGTGGAGCTCGCCTTTCCAGCCGACGTAGCCGGGCGGCGGCTTGAGGTCGGCCCGCCGGCCGACCCAGGCGACCATCTGCGCCCAGTCGGCCGCCGGTGCCTCGCCGCCTGCCAGGGTCTCGAGCGTCGAGATGATCAATAGCAGCTCGTCGCGCGAACCGGCGAACCGCATCTGGTCCACGAGCGGCGCGATGAAGCGCCGGTCGCGCGCCCGGGCGATCTCCCGGATCGCGCGCTGGCGCGTCGCCGTATCGGCGTCGGGCACGAGGAGCCCGAAGAGCCGGGCGACATCCTTCCCGGGAAGCTCGGCGGCAAGCGCGGGGGCGGCGGACGCAAACAGCGCCACGGCGAGCGCACCCAGCCACCGGCTTCCCGAGGGCCATCCTGCGGCCACGCGCTGCTCCTTTCGGGCGGATCCCGATAAGACCACCCGCGGCGGCGCTTCCTTACCGCCGGCCGGCAGAAATCCGTTGCGATCCCACGAGCGTACCTCCCCTCGCTTAAGTAAGGAATCGGCCCGTGGCCGGGTCCCACCCAGGGGTCTGGCGGGGGGCCGTACCGCCCGCCGATGCGCATCGAGCCTGAAGCGACCTTCGAGCACCTGGTGCGGACCCATGCCGCCGGCCTGTACCGCTACGCGTACTGGCTCGCGCGCGACCGGACGCGCGCGGAGGACGTGGTCCAGGAGGCGTTGCTCCGCGGCTGGCGTGCCTACCCGCGACTGCGCGAGCCCGCCGCGGCCAAGAGCTGGCTGTTCTCGATCGTCCGCCACGAGTTCTACCGCCAGGCCGCGCGCGATGCGCCGCTCGCCGACGCGGTCGACGTCGACGGCCTCGAGCTGGCCGACGAAGGCGACGCGCTCGCCGGCCTGGAGCTGCGCGAAGCGCTCGCCGCGCTGCCCTCGCCGTACGCCGAGGCGCTCGCGCTCCAGGTCCTGGGCGGATTCAGCTGCGCGGAGATTGCGGCGCTTCTCGCCACCACCGAGGGCGCAGTGATGACGCGCCTCACGCGCGCGCGGCACGCGCTGCGGCGCCTGGTCGCGCCGACCGCGCCCCGCGCGGCCGGCGGCGGGGCGCGATGAACTGCCTCGACTACCGGCGCGCGCTCGCCGCCGGCGGCGGCGAGTCGGCGGCGATGAGCGAGCATCGCGCCGGCTGCCCGGCGTGCGCCGCGCATCATGCGGATTGCGCCGACTTCGAGGCAGTGCTGCGCCGGGCCCTGGAAGTGCCGGTGCCCGGCGAGTTGGCCGGGCGCGTGCTGGACCGCGGCGAGCGGCTGCGGCGTGGCGGACGGCGCCGCTTCCTCGCCGCGGCGGGGCTCGCCGCCGCGGCGGCGGGTGCCGGCCTCTACGCCTACCTCGCCCGCAACGAGCCGCTCGCGCTCGCATGCATCCGCTGGGTGATGATGGAGGAGGCGAAGTCGCTCATGATGGGGGCGATGCCGCGCGACGAAGCCGCGCGCGCGCTCGCCGACACGGTGCCGCTCGAACGGCTCGAGCGCATCGGGCAGGTCCGGCACGTCGGGCCGTGTCCTTTCAACGGCGCCACCGCCTATCACGTCATCCTCGTGGTGCCGCAGGACAAGGTCACGCTCCTCGTCATGCCCGGCACCCGGCTCGCCGAGACCCCGAGCGCGTCGTACGAGGGCTTTTACGCGCGGGTGGTGCCGGTCGGCCGGGGAAGCGTGGGCATCGTCGGCGGGACGCGCGACGTGGTGACGCGCGTCGCCGGCGTGCTGCGCGGCTGAGGCGGGTGGCAAGGTGCAGGGCGCTTGCGCCCTCCGGTCGGACGCGGGCCGGCGCGGCGCTCTGCTACCCGACGCCACGCTACCTGCACGCGACGCCGGGCGCGTCGCTGTCGCCGGCGTTCGGCTAGCGGCCGCCGAACACCGGCCCGCCGCTCGAGTAGTCGGTGCCGAAACTCGCGCGCGCCGCCGCCACCTGCTGCATCGCGGAAAGCAGCTGCTCCCGGGTGAGCGGGGAAAGCGGATGCAGGTAGGCGGCGAAAATCACGCCGTTCGACACCGCGTAGCGCGCATCGAGCACGGTGTGGAAGTTCGCCTGCAGCGCGGCGAGCAGCTCCTGCGGGGTCGCCTCTTCCACGCGCTTGACCGGCGCGATGATGCGCATGCGGTCGGCGAGTTCGTCCGATATGCACAGCAGCTGGGTGTCGCCGAGCCTGACCACCGCGATCGGGCCCTCGGCGCGGAACCCCTGCGCGACCTCGGCGAGGATCGCGTGCAGGCCCTCCTGGGTCATGCGCCGCGGCGCGGCGTCCTGCGCCGCGCAGAAGCCGGCCAACATGAGGAAAGCGGCGAACGTGGCGGCGCGCATGCGGGTCCCTCCTAGCTCGGCCAAAAGCGAGCAGTGGAGTGTAGCTCGCCGCACGCGCGGTGGAAGGGATCCCTAGGCGGGCGCGGCGACCAGCGTCGCAATGGCGGCGCCGACCACGCCCAGCCGACGGCCGTCTACGCTGTGCAGGCCTGAGGGGAGGAGCGCTCGCGTCCAGTCGTCGGTCAGGCGACGCTCAGTCGGGCGGCACCAGCCGCGAGGCGGCCGATGGTGCGCGCATCGTCGAAACCCTGCCTGCGGAACTCCGCCAGCACGGCTCTTTCCGCCTGCGCCGCGCAAGCCACCAGCAGCCCGCCGCTCGTCTGGGGATCGGTGATGAGCATCCTCTGCCAGTCGGGCGCGCCCGCGGGCAGCGTCACCTCGTGCCCGTAGCCTTTCCAGTTGCGCTCGGATGCGCCCGTCGCCGTGCCTTGCTTCACCCACTCCAGCGCCTCCGGAATGACCGGAAGAGAATCGAACACGACCTCGCCGCCAAGCTTCGAGCCCCGGCAGATCTCCAGCAGGTGGCCGGCGAGGCCGAAGCCGGTAACGTCGGTGAGCGCGTGCACGTCGGGCATCTCGGAGAGCGCCGCGCCGGGCGTGTTCAACCGGGTGGTCGAGTCGATCATCGCCTTGTACCCCGCCTCCGAGAGCTTCCCCTTCTTCAGCACCGCGGAGAGGATGCCGACGCCGAGCGGCTTGCCGAGCACGAGCACGTCCCCGGCCTTCGCGGTGGAGTTCTTCTTGATCCTGTCGGGATGGCCGATTCCCAGAACCACGAGGCCGTAAATCGGCTCCAGCACGTCGATCGAATGGCCGCCGGCGATCGGAATGCCCGCCGCCGCGCACACGGACTCGCCGCCGGCGAGGATCCTGCCGATGACCGGCAGCGGCAGCTTTTCAAGCGGCATGCCGACGATCGCCAGCGCGAAGATCGGCTTTGCGCCCATGGCGTAGATGTCCGAGATCGCGTTGGTCGCGGCGATGCGGCCGAAGTCGTACGGATCGTCGACGATGGGCGTGAAGAAGTCGGTCGTGGCCACAAGCGCCTGCGAGTCGTTCAGCCGGTACACCGCCGCGTCGTCCGCGGTCTCGGTGCCGACCAGCAGCTCCTTCGGCAGCCCGCGCACGGGCGTCGCCGAGAGCAACTCCGAAAGCACCGCGGGCGCGATCTTGCAGCCGCAGCCGCCGCCGTGGCTGAACTCGGTCAAACGGATCTTTTCGAGGACGGCATTCATGACTCAGTCCAGGGAACAGGTTCTGAACCCGCAGAATACATCGCCGCGGTGCGGCATGTAGAAGTTTCGGAAGGTGTTGCGCAGCAGGCGAGCCGGCACGGCAAAGCTGCCGCCGCGCAGCACCTTGTGGTTGCCGAACCAGGGCTCGGAATACTCCTTGTAGGGATCGACGACGAAACCCGGATACGGGCCGAAGTCGGTGGTCGTCCACTCCCAGACGCCAGCCGCGTTCTCGATCAAGCCCGAAGCCGCGGCGTGCTCGCGCTCGGCCTCGGTGGGCAGGCGCCGGGCCGCCCATTGGCAATAGGCCTGCGCTTCGTGCCAATCGACGTGCAGCACCGGCGCCTGCGGCGCGGGCGACGCCCAGCGATCGAAGCGCCGCTCAAGCCACTGCCCGTCCTCCTTCTTCCAGTAGCGGGGCGCCTTGCCGCTCTCGGCGACGTACTCGAGGTATTGCGCGTTCGTCACCGGCCCGCGCGCGATGCGGAAACGCGCGATCCGGACCTCGTGCGCCCACTTCTCGTTATCGAAAACGAACCCGTCGTTCTGCGTTGCTCCGAGCATGATCTTGCCGCCGGGAACCTCGATATCCCCCACCGCGAATCTCCCGCACTGAACTTCTTCAAGACCGGGATTCCCGTAGCCCAATGTGTGACGCGTATACAGGAAGGCCTCGGCATGCATGTCCTCGTGAAACGTTGCAAGCCGCACGAAGTAGTGGAACCGCCGGTTTTCGCGCTCGCGGGCGAGCCGCTCGCGCACCCGCTCGAGCACCGCGTCGCCGTACTTGCGCGTCGCCGCCAGGCCGGGCAACGGCAGGTCCCAGCGCGTGTCGTGCGCCACCTTCGCCGAGTCGTAGAGCGCGTCCGCGCCTTCGAGCATCGAGTCGCTGCGCGTGCCGTCGGCCCGCAGGCGCAGGCACCAGTACTCCAGGAACCAGGCGACATGGCCGATCTCCCAGAGCGGCGGGTTGACGATGGCGAGCTTCGGTCCCAGCAGACGCTCGCCCTCGAGATCGGCGGTAACCTGGCGCGTCCGTTCCCGGCTCGAGACCAGGTCGCGCTCCAGCTGTTGCGGGTCGGCTAACATCGGCGCTAGTTTAACGTCGTGAAACGCATTGCCCTCATTACACCAGCGAGGCCGGGTGCGCGCACCGGCAATCGCCATACCGCGCAACGCTGGGCGGCGATGCTGCGCGGCGCGCGCACGCGCGTCTCGATCATGGTCGAATGGGACGGCACGCCCTGCGACGCGATGATCGCCCTGCACGCCCGGCGCAGCGGCGATTCCGCCTTCCGGTTCAAGCAGGCCTTTCCCGGCAGGCCGCTGGTCGTCGCCTTGACCGGCACGGACCTGTACCGCGATCTGCCCGGCTCGGCCGAAGCGCGCAGGTCACTGCGCATCGCGGACCGGGTCATCGTCCTGCAGGAGGATGCGTTGCGGGTGGTGGGCAAGGACATCCGCTCCAAGACCCGCGTGGTCTACCAGTCGTCCGACGCGCGCGTGAAACGCGCGCCGCCAAAGAAGCGGTTCCGCGTCGCCGTGGTCGGCCACCTGCGCGAGGAGAAGGATCCGTTTCGCGCCGCCTTCGCGCTGTCCCATGTCGAGGCGCCGATCGAGGTTGTCCAGGTCGGCGATGCGCTGGCCCCGGAAATGGCGGAGCAGGCCCGGGAAATCATGGCGCGCGAGCCGCGTTACCGCTGGGTCGGCGGCTGCGCGCACGCGCGCGCGCTCGGCTGGATCGCGCGCAGCCACCTGCTGGTGGTGAGCTCGGTGATGGAGGGCGGGGCCAATGTGATCTGCGAGGCGGCGCGCATCGGCACGCCGGTGCTCGCCTCCCGCGTTTCGGGGAATATCGGAATGCTCGGAAAAAAGTATCGCGGGTATTACAAGCTGTTCGATGAACAAGGCCTCGCGAGACTCATGCGAGAGTATCAGGGCGAAAAGCAGCGGCGCAATCTAGGGAAGGAATTGGCCGCCCGCCGGCACCTCTTCGCTCCGGCCGCGGAAAAGCGCGCGCTGCGCGCCGTGCTCAGGGGGCTGCTCTAGAATGAACCGATGAAACGCGCGCTGCTGCTGCTCGCGCTCTCCGGCTGCTACGACCCGGGCGGCCTGTTACGCAACCTGTTCTTGAAGTACCCGGGCTGGCGCGCGGGAAGGCTTCGGCCAGCCAGCGCTCGGCGTACCCGGGCTCGATCCCTGCCCGCCCGCGTGCCCGGGCTCGGTGTCGGAAGGCCACAAGCCGCCTACTTGAGCGCCGCGTCGAGGAAGGTGCGCACCTCGCGCAGCGCCTCCTTCTCGCCGCCGGCGAGGAAGCGCCCGCCTTCGCGCAGGGCGATCTGCTTCGCGCCCGCGACGGTGTCGAGCACGCGCTTGCGCTCGCCGGCCGGGCCGCGGATGCCGCGGTAGTCGGACGCGCCGTACAGGTCGAGCACCGGGAAGGGCGCGTGCGCGATGTCGCCGTACACGCCGTAGAAGGACAGCGCGGCCCAAGCGAACACCGGCGCGCTGCGGTTGTCCGTCAGGTAGCGATAGGCCATGGCCGAGCCGGTGGCGTGCGACACGATCGCCACGCGCGCCGCACCGCGCTCCTGCAGGTAGCGCACGCCCGCGGCGATGCGCTGCGCGCCTTCGGGAACGAGCTTGGCGTACTCGGGCCCGCCCTCGTCCTCGGCGCCCAGCACCGGCATCTGCAGCGAGAGCGTGGTGTAGCCGGCGTCCACGAGGTGCACGCGCAGCTCGCCCGTGATGCCGTGGTCCGGGTGCCACCCGGGGCCGTGCGCGAGGACGACCGCGCCCTTTGCCTTCTCGACGCGCGCGTGCAGGGCGAGGAAGCGCGCCGCGCCTGGCGCCTCCAGGTACACCGCGTCCCCCACCACGAGGTTGGGCACGACCTGGTCGGCCCAGCGCTTCTCGCGCGCGTAGTCGGCCCGGGTTTGCGCCGCGGTTTGCGCCGCCGCGCTCGCCGCCGCGAGCAGCACCGCCGCTAGGACGAGACGCATCATCGGGCTTTCAGCGGCGGCGCCCCCGGGGGCAGCCGGCCGAAGCCAGCACCACGATCGTCAGCCGCATCGCGATTCCTTCAGTCGAACTGCAGCAGCTTCTGGATTTCGGCGTAGCGCCGGTTCAGTATGTCCTCGCTCGCGCCGCCGAGGTTCACCACCGCGTAGCGGTAGCTGCCCAGCCACTTCATTTCGCGCGCCAGCGCTTGGCCGCGCTTAAGATACAGCATCACGGCGGCATCCGGAAAGCGCTCGCGCACGTGCACGAGGTCGACGTCGCGGGGCTCGCGCTCGAGCGGGCGGCCGTCGAAGCGCCGCGACACGAAGCTCGCGGCAATGCGGCATCCGGTCGGCTCGGCCGCCGCGCGCGGCACCTCGCCGCAGCACAGCTCCAGCAGCATGCGGTGCGGGTTGACGCCGTCGACGCGCTGGTAGAGCCCGGCGAGCTGCGAGGCGAGGCGCGGGTTGATCTCCACCAGCGTGAGCCGGTCGCTGCCCGCGTCCCAGAACATTTCCACGTTGAAGAAGCCGTGCCGGTATCCCAGGCCCGCAAGCAACCGCGCGGCGAGCTCGCGCATGCGCGCCTGCACCGGCCGCGGCACCCGCGACGGGTAGACGAAGCGCTCGAAGTGGTCGGAGCCGGGGAACATCAGCGCGTCGCACAGGCCGAGGAAGGTGACCTTGCCCTCGCGCACGTAGCCGTCGATGTTGACCAGGCTGCCCGCAAGCTGCTGCTCGGCGATCAGGTGGTGCGCGTCGATGTCGAACGGCGTATAGCGCGGCATCAGGTCGTTGAAGGGCTTCACCAGCCTGCGGATGATCTGCTCCTCGGGCCAGGAGAAGGTCAGGTGGCGCCGCAGCTCCTCGAAGCTGCGCACGCGCCGCGCCAGCACCGAGAAGGTCGCCTTGACCGGCTTGACGAAGAACGGGAACGGCAGCCCGATGCGCGCCGGATCGCGCACGTCGAACGGGAACACGCTGAAGGCCGGCACCGCCTCGGGGGCGATGCGCCGCTGCTCAAGGCGCGCGTAGTACTTGTGCTGGGCGGTGATCACGACGGCGGGCGGCGTGCCCGGCAGTCCCAGCCGGTCGGCGATCGCAGCCGCGAGCAGCGCGCCGAAATACTCGTTGTTGCTGAACACCCCGTCGATGCGCCCGCGCCAGCGGCGCACCTGCTCGTCGACGAAGCGGCGCGCGTCGAACACGAGCAGGCGCGCATTGGAAGGAAAACGGAACAGGTCGAAGCCGGCGTAGACGAACTCGTAGTCGGCGTAATCGCCGCGGCCCAACTCCTCGCGGTCCCACTCCTTGGGGAAGAGGACGAGGACGCGCTTGCGGGCCATGCCTGCCGTTACGTGCCGGGACCGCTGCCGGATGCAGCGACGCGCCCGTGCGCGAGGTAGTTGGTGCCGAGCAGCACCGGGCTCACCGCCAGGCCGGTGAGGTACCCGGCGGCGAGGGCCCACGGGCGCTCGAGGCCGCGCAGCGTGGTGACGTACGGCCGCGCCTTGAGCAGCCGGTACAGGCGCAGCGGATACAGCCAGTCGGGGGGGTGCTTGATCCCGGCGAGCGCCACGCGCGCGCCCGGCTTGGCGAAGGAGAAGATGTTGCGCAGCGCGCGCGGCGACTGCAGCACGTCGTGCGTGTAGTTGAACAGGACGGCGTCGAAGCGCTCGCCGAGGTCAGCGTCCTCCATCGCCGCCTCGATCAGCCTCACGTTGCGCCAGCCCGCGCGCGCGGCGCGCGCGCGCGCCTGCGCCATCATCTCCGGGCTCACCTCGACGCCCAGTACCCGGCCCGCGGGACCGACCTGCGCGTGCAGCAGCGGCAGAGAGAGCCCGGTGCCGCAGGCGACATCGAGCACGGTCTCACCTGGCTGGAGCTCCAGGAGCCCGACGGCGCGACATCGCAGGGCGAACGTGCGGCGGGCCGTGGCATCGTAGCCCCGAGCCCGGTCGCGATACTTCTGGATGGCCTTGAACGGATCCGGGGCGTCGAGCATCTCAGGGAGGGTCACGCCCTGCATCCGGCGGCAATAATGCGCAGCATTGTCAACGCGAACAGCGCAGGCGGCGTGCTATTCCCGGCGCTTTCCACGGCACGACCAGCAGCGCCATCACCGCTGCGACCAGCACCACGATCACCGCCAGGCGCTGCGGCCAGGGGCCGAGCGCATCGACGAGGGTGCGCACCTCGGGCTTGTCCGGGCCGACGAAGCCGTAGTTCCAGCCGAACGCGATGTCGAGCGGCAGCACCACGGCGAGGTAGGCCGCCGCGGCAGCGCAGGCGACCCCGTAGTCGCGCCAGCCCGGCCGGTAGCCGAGCGCGAGGTCGTAGCAAGCCACCCCAACGATCAGGCCGTGGGTCGACCAGAAGAACCAGAACGGATAGAGCGCCGGGCCTTCGCTTAGCGCCGGCGTGACCAGCGCCTGCGTGCACAGCCCCAGGCCCCAGAAGTAGACGATCGGCCGCAGCATCGGCCAGCGCGTGATGAGAAGCAGCGCCGCGGCCGCCGCCGTCAGGTGGCACAGCTGCAGCGGCAGCGTCTTCGCCGGCTCGTGCAGCGAGGAGAAGAACAGAAACAGGTAGGTGGTGACCCAGGCGGCAAGGTAAGCCCAGCCGACGAGGCGCTCGCCGGCGCGGGCGTGCGGTGCGGCTGCGCGCCGCCGCGCGGCGCGCACCGCGAGCAGCGTGAGCAGGGCGATCGCCGCGAGGACCGCCGCATGCGTCGCGCTTAAGGCGCGGAAGGATTCCATGCCCGCCGTTCAGGCTAGCATAGCCGATGGCACGCGCGGCCGTAGTCACCGGCTTTCTCTGCTTCGCCTGGTCATGGCGGTCGAGCGCTCGGCCATGCCGGTAATCCGTCCCACGCCGGCCGCTCGTGCCGAACAGCTTGTATTTCATGGACGTTCCTCCAGGCTTCCAGCGGCTGCGATTATCCTCGTAACTTCGTCCCCGGGCGCCGCGAACCGGCGATAATCCACCGATGACGGACGGACGCGACGAAGAATTCATGCGTGCCGCGCTCGGCGAGGCCGCTGCGGCGGCGCGCGCAGGCGAGGTTCCCGTCGGCGCGATCCTCGTCGCCGACGGCGCCATCGTGGGACGCGGCGCCAACGCGCCGATCTCGAACCACGACCCGAGCGCGCACGCCGAAATCGCGGCACTGCGCGACGCCGCGGCGCGCCGCGGCAATTACCGGCTCCCGGACTGCGATCTCTACGTGACGCTCGAGCCCTGCGCGATGTGCGCCGGCGCGATCATGCAGGCGCGCATCCGGCGCCTGGTCTACGGCGCTTCCGACCCGAAAACCGGTGCTTGTGGCGGCGTGGTGGATCTCTTCGCCGAACCGCGCCTGAACCACCATACGACGGTGACCGCCGGGGTGCTCGCCCGAGAGTGCGGGGCGCTGCTCAAGGTGTTCTTCGCGGAGCGGCGGAACGGCGCGCGCGTCGCCTGATGCGGCTCAGCGTCTCGATCCCCGCCCAGACGGTTACGCTCCTCGACGACCGGGCAGCCGTCGTCCGGAGCTACCCGGTCTCGACCGCCGCCGGAGGCGCCGGCGAAAGGGCAGGGAGCCATTGCACGCCCCGCGGCCGGCACATCGTGCGCGCGAGGATCGGCGCTGGCGCGGCGCTCAACGCCGTGTTCGTCGGGCGCCGGCCGACCGGCGAGATCTGGACGCCCGCCCTCGCCGAGCAGTACCCGAACCGCGACTGGATCCTGACGCGCATCCTCTGGCTGTCGGGCTGCGAGGTCGGATTCAACCGGCTCGGCGACGTCGACACGATGCGACGGTACATCTACATCCACGGCACGCCCGACACGATGGAGATCGGCAAGCCGGGCTCGATCGGGTGCATCCGGATGCGCAACCGCGACCTCGTCGAGCTCTTCGACCTGGTGCCGGCGGGCACGCCGGTCGAGATCTCAGCGGACCTCTAGGACCTCGATCCGCGTCGTCCCGAT
>Ga0187894_10005959_pt1 | contig 12150 bp, 8 predicted proteins | sample GBC1701081metaG_FD_136650 | JGI IMG/M metagenome (GOLD analysis project Ga0187894, IMG submission 136650) | White microbial mat communities from a lava cave in the Kipuka Kanohina Cave System on the Island of Hawaii, USA - GBC170108-1 metaG ... | reverse complement strand
TCTCCGGCGGCGGCGGTACAGGCGCGTTCCTGCGCTGGACCGCGAAGATCTCGGGCACGACGCTGAAGGGCAACGTCAAGATCAAGGCGTCGGGCGGGAAGCTCGTCGGCAGCCTCGCTTTCACGCAGAACCCGCCCTTCGCGACTGACGGCTCGAGCTGCGACCCGGTCTACGATCAGAACAAATCGCTCTTCGACGATCAGCTGATGACGACGGTGTTCAGCCTCTGCGGGACGTGCCACGCCCCTGGCTTCCAGGCGGCCGCGACGCGTTTGCGCATCGATGCCCTCGACCCGCGCGCGACGGCGCGCCTGGTCGCGCTGCTCGTCGACGGCGCCGATCCGACGGCGTCGAGAATCGTCGAGAAGCCGCTCAACCTGGTGCCGCACGGCGGCGGCCCGCAGTTCGCCCCGGGCGGCGCAGAGGACTTGCTGCTGGAGCAGTGGGTGGGGCTGGTCGCGCAGGCGCACTGCAACTGAAGGGAGCGGCGCGCATGATCGACCAGGCCTGGGCCTACGCCCGCGGGTACGGAAAGCCTGACAGAGGCTCGGTCGGCTCGATGTCGTGGAACTTCGAGAGATCGATCGTGGTGACGTCGCCCTGCTCGCTCATGACGTCGCTCAGGCGGTAGCCCCAGACGATCTGGCGGGCCGAGTAGCGATGCATCGCGTGGATCGTCTGCATCCAGGTGTCGTCCGTGCCGCTGACGGCGACCAGGAGCTCGGCCCCGTCGTTGTCCAACGTCTCCGGCGTGTCCCGGAAGAGCGGGCTCGTCTCGTCGACCAGGTGGAGGATGTTCCACGAGCGGGTGAGATCGAGGCGATCACGAGTGAGCGCGAGGTCGGTCGTGCGATAGAAGTCGCGGCCTTCGGTCGTGCGCTCGGTGCGCATGATCGAGACCCGGACATGTGCCTCGAAGATGTGGTTCGTGCGGCGATTCCCGATGCGGAACGCCAGCGTCGGCACGCCGTTCATGGGCGAGATCACGACCCGTCGCGAGAACATCAGGCGCGCCGTCGGGCGCGAGAACTTCGCGAACACGAGGCCGGTGGCGAGCGCCGTCAGCACGAGCCCTACCGTCGACTCGACGACGACGAGCAGGTTCGCCCCGTCGGTCGCCGGGTACATCGAGCCGTAGCCGATCGTGCCCATGGTCTGGACGCTGAAGTAGAAGGCGTCGCGCAGCGAGCGCGGCCGCGCATGCTCGACCCCGCCGATCGCGAGGTAGGCGCACGCGAAGAGGAGGTTCACCGCGCAGTAGCCGGCCGCGATGAAGCCGATGGTCGCCGGCCAGGAGAGCCGGAGCAGCGCGTGGTAGAAGTCGCGCAGCGGCGTCCGCGGCGCCCCGACGACGCGGACCTCGTAGTCGACGGGATCGTAGGGCTCTTTGGGTCTCGGCACGCGGACCGAGTGTCGCCGAGTCAGGCCGGTAGTGCCACTCGTCCGTCTGCAGGCGGCCCATTTCCGCGTCATGGACGCGCCGTCGGCGCTGGTGGCGAACGGTCTCCCGTACGTCTTCACGTCGTTCGTCGCCGAAGGGCGTCTGACCAACGAAGACGCCGTGTGGGACGGGGCGCCCGTCTCGTCACCTCGAGCATCGCGTCCTGTCGCCGGGCGAGCCGATCATCCGGCTCGCCGTCATGGCCACGGTCCTGCTCAGCATCTTCGCGCACGGGCTGAGCGCGCCGAGGAGCATCGACCGGTACGCCGCGACGCTGCCCGCGGGTGATCCCGGCATGCGCGAGGGCGTCTCTGGGCCGCCGTGATGGCCAGCGCCACTTGACGAGCCGCGTAGGTCCCGACTAGAGGCGTAGCGGCAGTCGACGTCGCGACGAGAAGTCGCGTCGAAAAGGGGGGACCATGGGGATGCGATCGGCACGACGGACCGCAACCGCAGCTCTGCTGGCAACTGCACTGCTATGGGCCGTCCCCGCGTCGTCGGAAACCGAGACGCTCTCGCGCGCCGGCATGGACCTCGTCGGGACGCCGCTCGACCTCGCCCTTTCCCCGTACACCGCGGGCTCGACCTTCGTGCGGAAGTACTACATCAACGGCAAGCAGTCGGCGGTCGAGAAGGTGCTCATGACGCCGGTCATGGGGGTCGCCTACATCCCGTCCTGCGTGCTGCTCAACATGGCCGCTGCCGTGTTGCGCTTCACCGACGGTCTGCTGAACGTCCCGGTGGGGCTCGCCTCGCTGGGCTCCGAGAAGGCGCCCGACACGGCGATCTACGAGCCCGTCCATGGGGAGAAGGGCGCAGTGGTCGACACGCACGGGGTCTACTTCGGCGCCTACTACTGCGAGGGGTACTTCCAGTAGCCGCGAGCTGCGGCTGCATCGGCAAACCGCCGCAGGCCATCTCGCGGCTTGCGTAGGCGGGGCCACTCGGAGCAAGGGAATTCCAGAGGATCAGGAGGGGTGAGGACCCCCAGCCAGCTGTGTCGTCGTGCCTTCGGGGTGGGGGTGCTACTGGTCGTGGCGGCACGGGCTGCGGCCGACACGTACGCGGTCACCAGCACCATCGACGCAATCGACGCGGTTCCGGGAAACGGGAGCTGTGCGACGGCGACCGGGGCCTGCACGCTGCGCGCTGCCGTCCAGGAGGCGAACGCACACGCCGGCCCCGACGTCGTCACGATGCCGGCGGGGCTGTTCCTCCTCGCGCTCGCGGGCGCCGGCGAGGACGCTGCGGCGACCGGCGATCTCGACGTCATCGACCCGCTCGAAATCGACGGCGCGGGACGGGAGACCACGGTCATCGACGGGCTCGGTGCGGATCGCGTTCTGCACTCGTCCGCCTCCGCGCTCACCCTGCGCGACATGACCGTGCGTAACGGGTTCGTTGCGGGTCCCGGTGGGGGCCTCTACGGGACGCCAGGCACGGTCACGATCGAGCGCGTGCGCTTCGAGCGCAATGTGGCCACCACGGGAGGGGCACTCTGGCAAGACGACGGCGCGCTCACCATCTCGGATGGCGTCTTCCACGCGAACATCGCCTCGGGCGGCGACGGCGGGGCGCTCGGCTTCAACGGGACGGGCAGTCTCGTCGTCACCAACACGGAATTCACGACCAACGGGAGCGCCGGTGGAGGCGCTGGTGCACTCACGAGCGCGTCCACCGGCGCAGTGACCCTGACGGGCTGTACCTTCTCGTCGAATTTTGCGACCCTCGTCGGCGCCGCCGCCGTGGTGGGAAGCTCTGCGTTCTCGCTCGACGGGTGCCTGTTCGACCGCAATCGGTCGACGGTCAGTGGTGGGGCGCTGCTGTATTCGGGCTCGGGAAGCGTCACCGTCTCCGGGACCCAGGTGATCGCCAACCTGGGAGGCGCTTACGGCGGCGCCAATTTGAAAACGATCGGTACGGTGCAGGTGACTGGGAGCGAGTTCTCCGACAACGTGGGCCTCACCGGCTTTGGCGGCCTTGCCGTGAGCGCCGGCACCGGCGGCGCGACGGTCGTGGACACCGTGTTCAGGCGCAACGACGGTGGCTCCGGGTCCGGGGGAGGTCTCTCTGCCGTCGCCGCCGGCGGAACCGTCACGTTGACCGACGTCGAGGCGAGCGACAACTCGAGCGCGATGGGGGGCGGCTTGTTCGTCGGTGGAACGAACGCGACGCTCACGCGTGTCCGGCTCCTGCGCAATGGCAGCGGCACCGGGCCCGGCGGCGGGGCCTACATCGGCGGCACGATGGTCGGCATGACCGACTCGACCGTCGAGGGCAACATCGCCGCGAATCAGGGCGGGGGCATCGCCGCAAACGGCGCGGGCCTCACCATCACCATCGCAAATTCGACGATTTCGACCAACCGCGCCGCCGGCTCTTCCGGCGTGGGCGGCGGCGTGCTGCTCGTGACGGGGTTTGCGTCGACGCTGAGCAACGTCACGTTCTCCGGCAACGTCGCGGACTTTTCGGGAGGCGGTGCGTACCTCGTCGGCCGCTTGACCCTTCGCAACGTCACTCTCGCCGACAACTCGGCTCCCATCGGAAGCGCGATCTTGAACGACAATAGCCCCATCACCCTTGCCAGCTCGATCATCTCGGGCGCCGCCCCGAACCACTGCACGGGGGACGCGATCATGTCGGGCGATTTCAACATCGATTCGAACGGCACCTGCGGTCTCACGGGCGCGCACGATCGCAGCAACGTGGACCCGCAGCTCGGTCCCTTGGCCGACAACGGCGGGCCGACGCTCACACACCTGCCGGCGGCGACGAGCCCCGCAATCGACGGCGGGGATCCCAACGATTGTCTCGCCACCGACCAGCGCGGCCAGGTCCGGCCCACCGACGGCAACGGGGACGGGGTCGCGGTCTGCGACGTCGGCGCGGTCGAGTTCCTGGATCTGTGCCCGAGCGATCCCAGCAAGACGGTGCCGGGCATCTGTGGCTGCGGGGTTCCGGATACCGACGCGGCGCTCCCCAACGGGGTGGCCGACTGCCTCGTCAACGCGGAGCTGAAGGCTCGGATTGCGCGAGCGAGGGCGCTCGTGGCCGCGCTGACCGGCGATGCGTCCGAAGAGGCGCTCGAGACCGAGCTCATGGCAATTGCAGAAGGGCTCGGTGCCTACGCGAAGCAGTTCAAAGCGCAGCTGGTGCTCGCCGACCCGAAGGCGAAGGTCGACAAGCTCGCCACGAAGGTGCGGAAAGCCGCGAAGAAGGCGACGAGAGCCAAGGGTGGGCGGAAGCTCGCCAAGGCGAAGGCGAAGGTCACGACCGCCCTCGACCGACTGGATCGAGCGATCGCCGCACAGTAGGTCCTCTTCGCCCTGGGACCTCCGCGGTTCGCGGTTCGTTCGGGGTTACGGCTTCGCGCGACCCGTGCGAGCGCCGGCGTCGTCGAGGGCGGTGCCGAGCTCCGTGATGCAGTCCGGCGACAGCGCTTTGGCGACCGCCGGCTTGGCCAACGCGCCGGCCGCCGCGTGCCAGCCACGGGCGGCCTTCTGCAGGAGCTTGCTTCGTTGCTTCGTCTTGGTCGCGCTCGCCGCGCGGTCGAGCGCGTGACACGCGGCCCCGATCTTCTTCGCGAGGCGCGGCGGCAGCGTCTGCCCGGCGCAAGCAACCGCCGCGGGACGATCGCACGCGCAGCGAGCCCCCGGCACGCCGTCGAGGTCCGCCCGGCGGCACGCGCCTTCGACGCAGTGCTCGGCCGTGCACGGGTCGCCGTCGTCGCCGCACGCCGCGTCGTCCGTGCACGACGGCGGTAACGTCGTGGTCGTCGTGCTCGGCGCGGGAACGGTGTCCGTGCTCGTCGTGGTCGCGCCCGGTGTGGTCGTGGTCGTCGTGGAGCACGGCGCGAGGTCGATCTGGCAGCCGACGCAGCGCGCGCAGGACGGGTCGAGCGTGGGCACCGAAGTCGCGGCGTCGCATGCCAGTACGGCTTGTCCCTGCGCCGTCGTCGGACAGTCGCATGCCTCGCCGCAGAGTGGCTGATGCATGCCGTCGCCGCAGTACGCCTCGGCGGTGCAGCCCGGAAGCGTCGTGGGCGGCACGAACGTCGTCGTGGTCGTCGTGACCGTCGTGGTCGTGATCGTCTCCTCGGTGGGCGGCACCCCGTAGTCGTGGCTGTCCTGCCCGACGACGCCGTGACCCTCCTCGTCGGTCACGAGCACGTAGCCCGTGTTGAGGGCGACGCCGTAGATCCGGAACTCCGGTACCGCTCCGAAGGGGAGGGGCAGATTGTTGCCGGCGATCGATACCGCCGAAAGCGCCGCGCTGTAGGTGACGACGACCGGCGTTCCGGCCGTGACGCCGATGACCATCGGCGGCACCGAGGCGCCACAGCCGAAGTTGGCCGTTCCGGTATAACCCAGGACGTCGTCGTCGGTCGTCCGGAGCGAGGCAGCGATCTGGGTGTGAAGCCCGATGTAGGCGCCAAGCACGTTCCCGATGAATTGCTCGAGGACGTCGCTGCACTCGAGGACCGGCCGGATCGCCATCGTGGTCGGATCCCCCGCCGACTTCCCCTGCGGGGTAGGCGGGATGAGCGTGACCTGAAAGTTCCCGGCCATCGCGATGCCGGCCGCGGCCTGGAAGGGGTTCTTGCCGAGTGGCTCGGAGAGCTTGTCGACGGCGGCCAGCGCTGCCACGTGGAGCCGAACCACCCCGACCTTGACGCGCGCGAATCCGTGCATCGACGCCGTCCCGGTGAAGAGGCTCGACAAGCCGGGTCCGAAGTGGATCGACTGATGGTCGCCCGCGTCGACGACGAGATCCTCGGAGCCGTCCGCGTTCTGATGCCGCATCTCCGTGGCGTCGACGAGGGCTCCCAGGGAGGACGGCAAGCCGTTGGTGGTGACGAGACCGAAGGCCCAGCCACGAAGCGGGCCGGTCGGGAAGTCGACGGCGCCAAACGCCCTCCCGGCGCCGAGGAGGAGCGTGAGCAGGACGATGGCGACGCACCGCGAGGTCACGGTGACTCGAATGCGACGCACGCCTGTATCGCCGGCTCCCAAGGTATGAAGCACCCCCCTTTGTTCCGCCGCGTGACGCTACGGGGCAAGCGAAGCGCCCGTCAAGGAAGACCGGGGCCTGAACTTGCCGTGAAGCCGCGCCGCGTCGGATTACCCCGACTGCGCCACTTCGCCAGGGCAGAACGACACACTTCGACCCTCAGTCGGCGGAGGCGTCGATCTCGTAGTGGACGTGTCGGCTGCGCATCCAGCGGACCGCCAGCAGGTCCGCCGAGGAGGCGAAGACGCGATTCCAGACGCCATAGTGGCTCCGACCGGCGACCCGTGGGCGATTCACGACCGGGATCTCGACCACGCGATGGCCTTCCATGCCGACGAGCGTCGGCAGGAACCGGTGGACGCCGCGGAACACGTGCACCCCACCGAGGCACTCACGACGAAACGCGCGATAGGTGCACCCAGCGTCCGTAATTGTGTCTCCTGCGAGGCGGGTGCGCACCCAGTTCGCGACCCGCGAGGAGACGACGCGCAGCCAACCGTCGCCTTCGCCCCGGGTGGCTGCTCGCGTTCCGCACACGCAGTCGGCGTGCTCGAGCGCAGCGAGGAAGCGGGGGATCTCCGCCGGATCGTTCTGAAGATCGGCGTCCAGGGTCACCAAGTAGCGTCCGCGCGCCGTCTGCATTCCCGCCCAGCTGGCCGCCGACTCGCCGCAGTTTCTCGCGAACCGCTGTGCGCGAACCCGGTCGTCGTCGTGTGCCAGCGCCGCGAGCAGACTCCATGAGCCGTCGGTGCTCGCGTCGTCCGTGATCACGATCTCGTAGTCGATCGCGAGCGGATCGAGCGCCTCGTGGATCGCCTCCACCAGTGGCCGCAGGTTCGCCTCCTCGTTGTGGCACGGGACGACGATGCTGAGCTCGGGCTCGGATGCCGTCGGCCGATTCACCTACGGGACCTCCACGTGCCACGTCTCGTCCACGCCGAGCGTTCGTGTCTCGCTCCTCGCTCCGAGTCGGACCTGCACGCGCTGCGCTTCGTTCGACGCGTTGACGATGTCCGCGACGCCCGCATCCGCGCGCGTCCGCGAGCGCAGCGCGAGCGTGCCCTTCCAGGCCGGGCCGAGCACGGCGCCGGTGAGCCGCACCTCCAGGGCCCCGATCCGCGTCGCCAAGGGGTCGGTCCACGCGAGGGTCGGCCGATTGCCCACCACGTACGTTGCCGGCACGTCGGTGCCGCCCGCCTGCACCAGCGCGTGCAGGCGCGACGCATCTGCCCCGAGCGCGCGGCGCAACGCCGCCAAGTTGCGCACCACGACGAACGCCGCGGCGTCGCCGCGCAGGAGCGACGCGGCCTCGGCGATCGTCACCGTGGGGCGCATCGTCTGCAGGCTGAGCTGCACGGCGAACGGGGTGTCGGCCGTGAAGGTGAGGGGGAACTCCTCGCCGACGTGGGCCAGCACGGTGGCCACGAGCCCGTGGATGGCGAGGGTCTCGCGCACCTGCGGGTTCCACCGCTCGTAGTATCGATACCGGATCGTGAAGGCCCCGAGCGCGACGACACACACGATCGCCACGGCGGTCCGTAGCATCTTCGGTGACAGGTATCGGGCGACGCGATCGAGCTCCCGGCCGGCGATCAGGGCGAGCGGCGGGATCATCGGATACATCAGCCGGGCCTGGTTGTGTGGCGACACGGAAAAGATCACGAGGCCGCCGACGAACCAGCACCACAGGAACCGCTCGAAGCGACGAGTCTCGTCGTCGGCGGCCGGCATGGCCACGATCCGATAGAGCCCGAGGACGCCGAACAGCGTCCACGGCGCGAAGTCCGCGGCCACGTCGCCGATGGGTTTCCAGAACCGGTAACCGATCCGGTGCTCGACCGCGTGCCCGACCAACTCGCCCCAGATCATGTCGTCGACGAGATGCGGACCGACGCGGAGGTAGGCCAGGCCGAACCACCCGAGCGAGATGGCGAGGAACAGCCCGATGCCCGCCGCCTGTGCGCCCTCGATCGGCCGCGGATGACCCGTGCGGCGTTCCCAGAGGACGGCGCCGAGGCCGAGAGCCGCGAGCCCGACGCCGAGCGGGCCTTTGGTCAGCGTCGCCGCGGCGGCCGCGAGCCAGAAGAACGTCCAGCCCCGGCCGTGCATCCAGGCGTTGAAGGCGAGCAAGGCCGCGACGACGACGGTCAGCGCAAAGAGCCCGTCCCAGCGGGCCGTCGCCATCTGCGTCGCCCCGACCGACGAGCACAGGTACGCCAGGGCGCCGAGCGGTCCCGCGTACCCACCGAAACGACGCGAGCCGGCGATCGCGATGAGCCCCGCGATGAGCACGGTCGCCACGGCGGTCGGGAGGTAGAGCGTGACGTCGCTCACGCGCCCGAGTGGCCAACTCGCGATCGCCACGAGCCAGGTGAGCATCGGTGGCTTGTCCGTGTTGCCGAGGACGTCGTGCGGGCACAGCCAATTTCCGTGCTGCAGGACGTCGAGCGCAGACGCTCCGACGCGATACTCGTTGTCGAGCAGGTTCGGAGGGCTCGTCACCCGGATCGCGAAGAGGGCTGCACCGAGCAGCGCAAGGCCGGCGAGGAGCCTGGCCTCCGCGCGGCTTCCTGGGGTTTCGACTGCCGGCGGGGTCGTTCTCACGAGACGCTCGGCGATCGACACGCGCGCTCACGATCCGACGGCGAGCGCTTGGCTCGACGGCGTCCCTTCGCGGGTCGTCCGGCCACGTTCCCACCAGCGCGCGGCCGTCGCGTCGACCCAGAGCTGCAGCACGACCAGCGCCCACAGCTCGCGACGGTTGTCGCGCCGGCGTTCGACGTGATCCTCGAAGAGGGTGCGGACGATCTGCGGCCGCACGACCTGCGGATCGAGGCGCGCGAGGGTGTCGCGGACGAACGGTCGGAGCGGGCCGGCGAACCAGATCGCGAGTGGTACGGTCATGCCGCGCTTCACGCGCTGCCGGATGCGCGCCGGTACGAGGTCCGCGACCGCCCGTCGGAGCACGCGCTTGCCGACGATCCCGCGCAGCTTCAGCTCGGGGGCCAGGCGACACGCGTACTCGACCAGGTGATGGTTCAGGAACGGCGCTCGCCCCTCGAGTGACGCCGCCATGGTCGCGCGATCGAGGTTCGTGAGGAGCTCGTCCCGCAGATGCCCGGTGAGATCGATGCCGAGCAGCATGTCGAGCTCGCTGCGCGCCGCCACCGGCTCGGGCTCCGGCGCACGCGTCAGCGGACCGTCGGGGTCGACCAGCGACTCGAGATCCGCCGGGCTCATGCACCCGGTCCAGGCCCGATGGCGCGTCGCCGGCGGCGCGTCCGCCATCTCGAGGAAGCGGCGCAGCATGTACCGGACGGTCGTGTTGCCGTGCGGGCTTCCGAGCGACGGCGCCAGGCGGGCGAGCCTGTTGCGGATCCCCACGGGGAGTCGGCGGTAGCGCCCGGCCCAGAGACCACCCACGTACGTAGGGTAGCCCGCGAACAGCTCGTCGCTGCCCTCACCGACGAGCACCACCTTCACTCGCGTGCGGGCGTAGCGGGCCAGCAGGTAGGTCGGCACGAACGACTGATCCGCGAGCGGCTCGTCCAAGACGCCGACCAGCTCGTGCAGGCCCTCGAGGAAGAGCTCCGGGGTGATCGTGATGGCGTGATGGCGTGTTCCCAGCGCGCGCGCCGCCAGCGCGGCGTAGTCGCGCTCGTCGAAGCTCGGAACGTCGAATCCGAGCGTGAACGTATCGAGCGAGCCGAGCCGTGCACGGGCGATCGCCGCCACGGCCGTCGAGTCGAGGCCGCCTGAGAGGAACACGCCGACCGGCACGTCGCTCTCGAGCGCCGCCTCGACCGCGTGCTCGAGCTCCTTCTTGAGTCCGCGGGCCGCCGTGGGCAGATCGGCCGGTATCGGCGGCACCGCCAGATGCGGTGACAGCTCCCAGAACGGCTCGATGCGAGCCGTCTCGCCTTCGATGACGAGTCGCGTACCCGGGACGAGCTTCGCGACCTTGCGGAAGGCGCTTCTCGGCGATGCGACGCATCCGGTGCGCAGATAGCCGCCGAGCGCCTCGCCGTCGGCGGTCGGGTCCACCAACCCGGTCGCGAGGATCGCCTTCGGCTCGGAAGCGAAGATCAGCGCCGTCGGTGTCAGGGCGTAGTAGAGCGGCTTCTCGCCGATCCGATCGCGCGCGAGGACGAAGCGACCTGTTCGTGCATCCCACAGGGCGAGACCGAACATCCCCTCGAGGGCGTCCACGAAGTCGGTGCCCCGTTCCTCGTAGAGGTGGGGGATCACCTCGGCGTCGCTGCTGGTGCGGAACCGGTGGCCACGCGCTTCGAGCGCGGCACGCAACGCCCGGTGGTTGTAGATCTCCCCGTTGCAGACGACGAGCACTTCGCCGCTTTCGTCGGCGAGCGGCTGAGCGCCGCCCTCGACGTCGATGATGGCCAAGCGCCGGCATCCGAGCGCGGCGCCGTCACGGATGGCGACGCCATTGCCGTCGGGGCCCCGGTGGACGAGGGCCGCGGCCATGCGGGCGAGCATTGCGGGGTCGAGGACCTGGGATCGATGCGCAACCACCCCGTAGATGCCGCACATCAGTGCATGATCCGCGAAAGAAATTGCGCGGACCGTCGAGCCCGCGTCATGAACCATCCCCAACCGTCACCATGATTGGGGGACGGAGCAGCAGGTTGCGTGCCAGACACGGCGGCCGGGCAAGATGCCTCGGTGGCTCGGTCGGATTCGCCGCCCATTGGCGAGCGGCTCGTGCATGACCGAGCAGAACGCCGTCGAACGCGTCGCCGTCAGCGTCCCTTGAACACGGGCTTCCGCTTCTCCTTGAAGGCCTTCGTCCCCTCGCGGCAGTCCTCGGACATGGACACCGGCACGCCGATCTCCATCTCCTTCTCGAGCGCCGCCGTGTGCAGGAGGTCGCGGCCGGCGAGGACCGACTTCTTGATCGCCTGCACCGCGAGCGGGCCCGCCTCGTTGATGATGCGGGCGTAGCGGAGCGCCTCGGCCTCGACCTCGGCGCGCGGCACCACCTTGGAGATGAGCCCCATGTCGAGCGCGCGGCGCGCCGGGATCTGCTCACCCGTGAGGAGGATCTCCATCGCGTGGCAGTACGGGATCTGCCGCGGCAGCCGCACCGTCGAGCCTCCCATCGGAAAGAGGCTCCACTTGACCTCCGCGAGCCCGAAGACGGCGTCGTCCGCCGCGATGCGGATGTCGGTGCAGGAGAGGATCTCCGTCCCGCCCGCGACGGCGAAGCCGTGCACCTGGGCGATGATCGGCTTGTAGACGTCGTAGTTCCGCAGCAGGCCCTTGTAGATGATGGAGTAGTCGTTGAGCACGCGCTGATCGAAGTCCGTCTCCGGCGGGCGGAGCCCCTGCATCATGCGGACGAGCCGATCGAGATCGGCGCCGGCGCAGAAGGCCTTGTCGCCCGCGCCGCGCAGGATCGCCACGTGGACGGCGGGATCGTCGTTCACGTCCTGCCAGGCATCGGCGAGACGCACGAGCATCTCGGTGTTGATGGCGTTGCGGACCTCGGGACGGTTCATCGTGACGAACGCGATGCCGTCCTTCTTCTCGTACAGTACTGCCGGCTCGGACATCGATTAGAGCTCCGTCGACACGACCCACATCGCGAAGTACTGGGCGCCGCCGCCGTAGGCGTGGCCCAGCGCGTTCTTCGTTCCGTCCACCTGGTGCGCGCCGGCGCGGCCCATGACCTGGAGCGC
>Ga0187894_10005958_pt1 | contig 12151 bp, 10 predicted proteins | sample GBC1701081metaG_FD_136650 | JGI IMG/M metagenome (GOLD analysis project Ga0187894, IMG submission 136650) | White microbial mat communities from a lava cave in the Kipuka Kanohina Cave System on the Island of Hawaii, USA - GBC170108-1 metaG ... | reverse complement strand
GCCGGGCATCGCTCACGTCGAGGCCGCCGTACTTGGCCTTCCAGCGATACAGCGTCTGCTCGCTGATCCCGTGCTTGCGGCACAGCTCCGCCACCGGTCGCCCGGCCTCGGCCTCCGTGAGCACGCCCACGATCTGCTCCTCCGTGAACCGGCTCTTGCGCATGTCGTCCTCCTTCGCGTCCGGAGGACTCTCATTTCAAGTGGCCCAAGTTTCGGGGGGCACGTCGGTGTTATGGTCGCCGATCACCGACGGCGCGTTGAACGTTGGGTTGTTGATCGTGATACCGCCCTTACCGCCTCCCGTGTCCTCGGCCATCGCCTTCTGCACCTCCATCTTGAGCGTCGGCCAGCTTGCCGACGTCATCATCCCGATGCCGACCAGCACGAGGATGAGCCCGATCGCGAACACCGTCAGGCGGGTGGGATCGGCGTAGAGTGCCGGCAGCAACGCCCCGCAGAACCGCCAGAACGCCTTGACCTTCGTCGCGATCGCCCCCTCCCGGATCGCGGATCATGCGCCGCAGGTCGGCAACTCGCAACTCGACGACGCCGTCACCAACTCGCGCGGCGGATCGCGGCCCGTAGCACGGATAAGGGAAGGGTGACGAAACGCCCGACGTTGGACCTTGCGTTTCCCCTATCCCCCGGCTCGCGGGGTCGCCGGCGGGCCCTCGTCTCCTCCACCTTCTTCCGCATCCGAACACCCTCCTCGTGGGCTTACGCAACGCCTGCAATGGCTTCTCTGAACGGCGCGGTCCCGTCGACACACGGCCGGACCGGGGTCGCCCGCGCTCCGTCGACTCTCATCGCCAGCGCGGCGGTCGTTTTTCGATCGTTGTGCCCGCGCAGATCGTGGCGGTCCTGGATCAGAACAGTGGGCTCAGCGCCGACGAGATCGCGACCAAGACGAGCACCGACGTCGAAACCGCGCGCAGCTGCACCGACCAGTGGCGGCGTGCGAAGACGAACTGAAGCACACGTCCGTCACCAGCGAGCTCGACACGGGAACGAGCGAGGCGTAGCCCGCCTCGGTCAGTCGGGTGCGTGAGTAAGTATCCCTGAACGCCCCGATCGGCGTTGCTCGCCGGCGATCGCCGCCCCTTATCCGTCGCCATCGCGGGGGCGTTCCTGCTAGGGTTCCTTCTCGTGTCGAACCCGCGAAGCTCACGAGCGCGGCGCATCGCGGCGGTGGGGTTCGGTGCGGCGCTCGCGCTTGCGCTTGCGATCGGCGTGCGCGCCGTGCGTGCCAAGGGCCCCGCGGTGCCGCCGAGCGCCGCCTTCGTGATCGACGAGGCCGCGGTCCCGGACGACACCGTGCTCATGCAGGACCTCGAGCACGCCGTCGATCTGCGCCACCGCGAGCGCTTCGACCGCGTGCTCGACGCGCGCGATCCCGGCGAGCTGGTCGAGCACGCGACCCTCACCGACGGTGTGCTGGACCGCCGCACGCTCGGCATCGACGCCCTCTTCGTCGTCGGCGACGAGCTGTTCGCCTATCCGTTCCGGCCGGAGAACGGCTGGGGCAGCAAGGGCGACCGGAACCCCGACACGACGCCGCGGCTCCGTCGCATCCAGCGTGGCGCGGCGGGCGGACCCGACGCGTTCGGGTGCTTCGGCTGTCACTCGAAGGGCGGCCCGGACGGCAGCGGCACCCAGACCCAGATCGCCTTCCTGCGCGGCGACGGCGAGCGAACCGGCAGCGCCGACGTCCGCAACCCGCCCCACGTCCTCGGCCTGGGTCCGATCGCGTGCCTGGCGCGCGAGATGAGCGCCGCGCTGCAGGCGCAGGCCGCCGGCGCGCGCGAGCGCGCGGCGAAGGAAGGACGGCCGGTCGAGCAGGTCCTCGTCGCCAAGGGCGTTTCATTCGGCCGCATCGTCGCCAGGCCCGACGGCACCGTCGACGATCACGCGATCGAGGGCGTCGACGCCGACCTCACGATCCGCCCCTTCGGCTGGAAAGGACACCAGGCCACGCTGCGCGACATGGCCGAGGAGTCGCTCCACATCCATCAGGGCTTGCTCTCGAAGCGCGCCCAGCTCGCGGTGCGCGACGGCACGCTCCCCGCCGCGGCGTACGGCCCGGGGCCGTGGTGGGACGTCGACGAGGACGGCGTCTCGCTCGAGATCGACGACGGCATGCTGACGACCGTCGTCGGCTATCTCGCGCAGCTCGAGGTGCCGGTCATGCGTCCGCCGCGCGATCCGGGTCTGCTCGACATGTGGGCGGCTGGCCGCGCGCGCTTCGACCAGATCGGCTGCGCCGCATGCCACGTCCCCGTCCTCGAGCTCGACGATCCGAAGCTCGACGCGCGGCAGCCGGCCGGACCCGACCGCCCGCCGTTCGTCATCGACGTCGCCAAGGACGGCGACGGGCCCAAGATCGAGCCCAAGTACGCCGGCAACACGACCAGCTACCTCGTGAACCTGTTCAGCGACCTCAGGCGTCACGACATGGGACCCGGGCTCGCGAGCCCGGCGGCGCAGGGCACCATTCCGGCGAGCGTGTTCCTCACGCGTCCGCTCTGGGGTCTCGCCGAGACCGCGCCGTACCTGCACGACGGTCGCGCACCGACGGTGAACGATGCGATCGTGCTCCACGGCGGCGAGGCCGCCGCGGCGCGCGACGCGTACCTGGCGCTCGACCACGACGGGCGCGCGAGCGTCCGCGTCTTTCTGACCTCGCTCTCGCGGCAGCCGAAGCTGTTCGTCCCATGACCCGACGTGCCGGCGCCTCGATCGGGGCGATGCTGATCCTGGTCGCGTGCGGCGGCGCGCCCGACGACCCGCCGGCATGGCGAGCGAACTGCCCACCGGTCGACCGGCCGGCACCCTTGAGCCTCGAAGCGGGTCGCGAGGCGCACCGCCTGGCCGCGCGCCGGCAGGAGCTCCGGCTGCGCGAGGCCGCGGAGCCGGGCTTCTTCATGCGCGAGATGCGCACCCAGCTCGATCCCGAACGCCTGGCGGCCGGGTGGGTGTGCCTGGACGAAGTCGCCGATCGCGGACAGCTCCTGTTCGAGCACGAGTTCGACTTCGCCGACGGGCTCGGGAGCGGCAACGCCGCCCGCGAGCCGACGGGACCCTTTCGTCGCGTGCACCGCGGCCTCTTCGGCGGGCCGGAGACGATCTCCTGTCCCTCGTGCCATTGGATCGGCGGCCCGGACGGCGCCGGCGCCGAAACCGACGACGCGTTCCTCGACGGCGACGGCGAGCGCCCGGGCAGCGGCGACGAGCGCAATCCGCCCGCGCTGGTCGCGCCGGGCGTCGTCCTGGCGCTCGGGAGGGAGATGACGCACTCCCTCCAGCAGCAGCGGACCGAGCTCCTGCGCGATGCCGCGCGCGCGGGCGCGACGCGGGAAGCACGGCTCAGCGCCAAGGGCGTCGACTTCGGCGTGCTCCGCGCGACGGCGAAGGGCGAGGTCGACACGTCCGGGCTTGCAGGGATCGACGCGGACCTCGTCGTGAAGCCCTTCGGCTGGAAGGGCACGCTCGCCGACTTCTCGGACTTCGCGAGCGAGGCGCTCCAGGTCCACATGGGCGTGCAGAGCGACCGGCTCCTCGCGAGCGGTGTGCACGAGCGGCTCGGCGACGGCAAGGATCCGGGCGATCCCGACGGCGACGGCATCCGTGACGAGCTCGGGCGCGGTCCCTTCGAGGCGCTCACGGTCCATCTCGCGCTCCTCGAGATGCCCATCGTCGAGCCGATGATCCAGGACCGCCGCATCCCCCCGGCGGCGACGAACCTCCTCGCCCCGACGACGACGAGCTTCGCCGCCGACTTCCAGCGCGGGCGCGAGCAGTTCCACGCCGCCGGCTGCGCCGGGTGTCACCAGCCGATGATGGTCCTCGAGAGCCCGATGCTCGAGCTCGACGGGCTGCCGCCGATCGATCTGTCGCGCAGCATGCGGCAGCCGGGCCTCCGATACGATCCGCGCCTCGGCGGCTACCCCGTGTGGCTCTTCAGCGATCTGCGCCGCCACGACATGGGACCCGCCAACGCCGCCAAGCACGTCCAGAACGGCGTCGCCACGCAGATGTACCTGACGCCGCGTCTCTGGGGGGTCGCCGATTCGGGACCCTACCTTCACGACGGCCGCGCGCCGAGCCTCGACTACGCCATCGCCGGGCACGACGGCGAAGGCGCCGCTGCGCGCGCCGCGTTCGCGGCGCTCTCGTGGGACGATCGCGCGGCCGTCCGCGTCTACTTGATGTCGCTGCGACGCGCGCCGCGCGTCGTCGTTCCCTGAGCGCTCGCGTCCTTCGGGGGACGCAGGACCAGCAGGTCGAGCACGCCCACGCCGAGCTTCCCGTCGACCGGGTGACGCAGCGAGCTGACGAGGAGCGCCGTGCGGCCGTGCCCGTCGGGATCGGGAGCCGGCCGCATGTGCCAGCCGAACCAGCAGTCCGCCTCGTCACCGACGAGCTCGCCCAGGACCTTTCCCGTGCGCGCGGAGCGAAATTCGACGCGCCCCACCCGGTCGCCGGCGTCGCGACGGTACCAGGGCGCGCCGATCGCGAGGTCGGCGACGCCGTCGCCGTCGAGATCTCCGGTGGCGATGACCATGCGCCCGAACAGCTCGCCCGGCTGGTGGCCCGACCAGTGTCGCAGCTCCTTGCCGGTGGCGCTCGAATAGATGCGAAGCTCGCCGGGAATCGAACGGCTCGGGTCCTCCGTTCCCGGTGCCGCCACGACGACGTCGCCCTTGCCGTCGCCGTCGAGATCCGGAGCCGCCGCCACGACGCTCCCGAACCCGCCGCGGGAGTCGGTGCTCCTCCAGTGCTGCAGCTCCTTGCCGCTCGCCGACGACAACACCGACGCTCCGGAGATCTTCGTGCCGTCGGGCTGCCGCGCGTACGGCGCTCCGACGACCAGGTCGGGGCGCCCGTCGCCGTCGACATCGTCGATCCGGGCGACGTACCATCCGAACGACCCGCCTTCGTCGTGCGGAACGTACGTCCGCAGCACGGTGCCGTCCTTGCCGCTCAAGAGGTAGACGCGGCCGTCGTCCGCGCCGGGCGCACCGACGAAGAGATCGGGATGGCCGTCGCCGTCGTGGTCTCCGGCGAGCGCGAGGTCCCACCCGAGGTTCTCGCTCTCGGTCTCCGGGTGTCGCCAGATCTCTTCGCCGGTCTTGGGGGAACGTGCGACGACGATGCCGCGCATGCGGCCACCCACCGGGGCGTGGGGAGCCGCGATCACCATGTCCGCGAGGCCGTCGCCGGAGATGTCGGGCACCGGCATCACCCAGTGGCCGAAGAGACCGTCCGGCATGTCGCCGTCCCACTCGCGGATCGGCGTGCCGCTCGCACCCGACCACACCGTCGCGCTCCCGTTCTGGAGCGTCCCCTGCTGGAGCTTGAAGCGGGCACCCGCAGCCGGGTCCGCCTGGCCATCGCCGTCGGCGTCGAGGGGCTCGCCGAAGCGGAATCCGAGCTCACCCCGCGGGACGGTCCCCGAGAAGCGACGCGCCACGCACCAGCCGGAGCCCGGAGTGTCGCAGGACGTCGTGGCCCACACCCCGCTCGGACGAGCTGCGCAGCACGAGAGCGCGGCGACGACGAAGAGGAGTCGGCGTCGCCGGCACTCTCGCGCCGGCGACGCCGTGTGCATCACTGACAGCAGCCGACCGAGCTCGAGCCCGAGAAGTTGCACTGCAGGCCGGTCTGGAGCGCACCCAGCGTACCGGCCGCATTGTCGAGGGGAACCTTCTGCCCTCGCGACGCGGTGTGCGCGGTCGCGTATTCCCAATTGAGAAGCGAGCCGCCCGCGATGTCGTCTTGGCACTGCGAGAGCGGGGGCGCCGTCCCATCGATCGCCCAGAAGGAGGTGACGAGGCCGGCGGCCGTGTCATGCAGACCGACCAGGTTGCCCGCGGCCGCGGCCGCCTGCAGCTCCGCGTACGTGCACGCGTGCGTGCCGGCGAAGTTCGTGTTGCAGGCGCTGTTCGCTCCCGGCAGGCCGAGGGTCAGGTTGTAGTTGAAGCGGCCGACGGTGGGCACGAGGGCCCCCTTCAGGATCGAGCCGCCCGACGGCATGGTGCTCGTGGTGGTCGTCGCCCCGACTTGCGTCGTCGTCGTCGTGGAGACGGACTCGCAGGCCGACGGCTCGGCATCACACGCCGCCGCCGCGCAATCCTTGGCGAGGAACTTGAGGGCCTCGTCCTTCTTGTGCCCGGTGCAGTGCATGCAGTAGCGGGTCCCCGTCCCGAACTGGACCTGCGCGTTGACGGTGCCCTGCGTCGTGTTGTCGGAGAGCGTGTACGTGACGCCCGACTTGATCTTCACGATGATCTTGCTGTTCTTCAGCTGCAGCTGGTTCTTCGTGCTCTTGTTCTTGTAGAGCCAATTGCCCTTCTTGTTGGCCCACTGCGGGCCGCCGGGCAGGACCAGGCAGAAGTCGTCGGTGGCGCTGTAGACGTGCACCGCCGCGCCGTTGGTGGCGGGGTCGCCGGCCTGTGAGGGAAGGACGCTCGGGTCCTTCGACAGGACCTGGATCTGCCGCTTCGAGGTGTCGGCGTTGTCCTTGATGAAGAGCTTCTTGGTCGTGACGTCCGCTGCGCCCGCGAGCGCGGCACCTGCGGTCACGAGCAGGATGCCCAGCCGGATCTTCGACATGTCTTCGCTCTCCTCGGCTGCGGCCGCACCGCAGCCATCAACGGACTCCGCTCCTCGGCCTGTCCAAGGAAACCTTGGCGGAAGGTGCGGTGGGCGTCAAGGCGGAACCGGCCGAGACTTCGTGTCGAACCTACCGGTTGGTCCATTCGGGTCCCCACGGACGTCGTCCGAAGGTCGCAAGTTGCCCGATGGGTCAGCGGCCAAGCGTCCAGAGCGTGGAGATCGCGCTCACGATACCGAGCGCGACGAGGGCGACGGTGTCCCCTCGTGTGAGCGCCAGCTTCGCGACGCCTTCACCGCGCGCCGCGAGCCGCCGCTCGCGTGCGATGAGGAAGAGCGGGAACGTCACGCTGATCGCGATGAGGAATCCGAACAGCACGTAGAGCCAGACGAAGCGGACGCCGAGACGGCGGGCCTCGATCACCATCAGCACCGCAGCCGCGAGGAAGAAGAGGCCGAGGTCGACCGTCACCGAGACGCTCGCCGGCGTGGCGAGCGTCTCGGGCCAGAACCTCGCGGTCGCCAAGGCGAAGCCCGCGAGTCCCTCATCGGCCCGGAAGTACGCGACGTTCTGACTCCACGTGCCGATCAAGGCGAGCAGCGCGATGAGCCCGTAGGCGACGCACAGGAGGCGGCGGGAAGCTGGCATGGTGGCTCCTTCGCACAGCTGCCGGCACCGATCCAAATGGTGCGCCGCCCCGTGCCGCGGCGCGGAGCAGCACGAGCAGGAGCTGCGGCTCGCCGTACAGGATCTCACGGTCGCCGCCCGCTCATGGAGCCATCCCTCGGAGTCGATGCGCGTGCATCCACTAGGAGGCGGACTTCTCAGAGGAGCGCAGTTGACCAACCGTGAGGAGACGGCCTAGTACGGTACCAATGGGTCGCGTGCGGCGAAAGTTGGTGGCAGTGATCGTGCCGGCGTTCATCGTCGCGCACCTCCTCTGCATCTGTTCGCAGACTGTAGCCTCCGAGCCGACGTCGAGCGTTACCACACCCTACAAGGCGGCGGCCCACGACTGTTGCCGGGACAAGGGAGAGCCCAAGAGTTCGCACGAGGAGCCGCCTGGCTGCGCGCACTGTCATACTGCGCAGTTCAGCGCACCGGATGCGACGCGTGTCCCCCCTCCCTCCCTCGTCTCGCAGCCCGTAGTGTTCGTCTCTGCGCTGATGCCGCCGCCCGGTGGCTCGCGCGCCGCAGTTCAGTCGCAGTTCGCTCGCGGAGGGCACGCCCCGCCGTCGGTCCTGCAACTGAAGTGCGCGCTCCTCATCTGAGCAGCCCTCTCCGATAGTCCGGGCCCTTTCGGGGGCTCGGGATGACGAAGTCGGACTGTAGGTCGTAGTGCACCTGCGGTCCGGGAAATCACTTTGAATGGAGAGGACCGCTCATGAGACCCATTTCACTGACAGTCGCGGCGGCAGCCGTGCTTCTCGGCGGCTGTGCCGTCGAGCTTCCGGGTCCGCCGCCTAGCACTCATCCCGCAAGCCCGGCGGCTCAGGAAGCGCCCGTGGTCGATGTCGGTTCGCTGCTTCGTCCGGACCGGACAGTGTCGGCCATAGAGGATGAACCGGCGGCGCCGATGATCGGCCATCATCACGCCGGGATGGCGGGCATGGGCGGCGACGCTGCCCCGATGGGAACCACTGAAGGTGGGATGGGGGAGATGAAGCATGGGCACTAGCCGTCCGCCCCTCCCCCTACTCGCAAGCCTCCTCGTGCTTTTCGCGGGTTGTGCGACGATTCGCGCGAAGCCGGGCTTCGAGGACGTCGAGAAACTGGCTTCGACCCGGACGTCGGCGCGTCTCTCCTGGAACGCCGGGACGCCTGAAGACGAGGCTGCCGACGGGACAGTGCGGGACATCCTCGCGCGGGAGCTCACGGCGGAGTCGGCTGTGCAAGTGGCGCTTCTTCAAAACCGAAAACTTCAGGCGACCTACGCTAGCCTCGGCATAGCGCAGGCGGACCTCGTCCAGGCCGGGATGCTGAAGAACCCAGTGCTTACCGCGGACGTGCGCTTTGGCCTCGGGATGTCTGGCACAGGGGCGGACATCGGGGTCGTGCAAGAGTTTCTCAGCATCCTCCAGATTCCACTTCGAAAGCGCGTCGCGGCAGCCGCTTTCGAGGCGACGAAGTTCGAAGTCGCGGCCGCAGTGCTCGAGCTCGCAACGCGCGTGAAGGAGACCTTCTACGCGCTCCAAGGAGCAGAGCAGATGCTCGATCTCCGTCGCACCGTGGTGCAAGCCGATGCGGTTGCGGCGGACCTCGCCGCGCGCCAACACGCGGCCGGAAACATCACCGACCTCGACTTCGCAAACGAGCAAGCCCTCTATGAGCAGGCGCGCGTCGACCTTGCGGAGGCGGAGGTGTCGGTCCTAACGCGCCGAGAAGACCTGACAGCGCTTCTCGGGTTGTGGGGCAGAGAGACGGAGTGGAAGCTCGGCGCCCGTCTCCCGGAGCTTCCAGGCGAGGACGTGAAGCCCGAGGGTTTGGAAACGCTTGCGGTCTCGCAGCGCCTAGACCTTGCGGCCGCCGCCCAACAGCGGGTCGTCGTTGCAGAGAACCTCGGTCTCACCCGCTTCTACGGGCTCATCCCTGAAGCATCCACCGGGGTGGAGTCGCAGCGAGAGGTCGAAGGCGGCGTGTGGTCGCTCGGGCCGTCTCTCAGCCTCCCGATTCCTGTCTTCGACCAACGACAAGCGACACTCGCGAACTATCAGAGTCAGCTCGCGCAGGCGCAAGAGCGCTACGGCGCGCTCGCGGTCGATATTCGCTCGGAGGTGCGCCGTGCCCGGCTTCGGATGGCGGCGGCGCGCACCCGCGCCAGCTACTACAAGCGCGTTGTTCTTCCGCTTCGGTCCAAGATCGTCGAGCAAACCCAGCGTGAGTACAACGGCATGCTCATCGGCGTCTTTCAGCTCCTTCAGGCGAAGCGGGACGAGGTCGATGCGGGCCGTCGCTACATCGAAGCACTGACCGAGTACTGGGTAAGCCGCGCTGAACTCGAGCGCGCCGTAGGTGGCGAGCTCCGCGTGGCGGAGTCAGCGCCCGCCCCGTCCGAGGTCCCTGCTGCGCCGAGCGGCGGCATGCCGGAGCACCACCATCATGGAGGCTAGAGCTGTGGTTACGAGAAGAGACATGATTCGGACGTCCGTCTCGGCCTTGGCCGGCGGCGTCCTCCTTGCGCGGACCGCGCGCGGAGACGACATGCCGGGTGAGCACAGCGCTCACGACGACTCGACTGGAGAGCGCGGCTCGCCGCAGGCGTCGGGTGAGAACGCTCCCCCGGGTGAGGCTGGGCGAGACTACAAACCGGTCGTGGTCCCGAACGGTGCGACCCTTCCGTGGCGGGTCGTCTCTGGCGTGAAAGTCGGCCACCTCATCGCCGAGCCCGTCAAGCGCGAGATCGCACCGGGGCTCACGATCGACGCCTGGGGTTACAACGGGCTCACGCCCGGGCCCGTCATCGAAGCGGTCGAAGGCGACCGCCTCCGAATCTACGTCACGAACCGCCTCCCGGAGGCGACGACGGTCCATTGGCACGGGCTTCTGCTCCCAAACGGGATGGACGGCGTCTCGGGTCTGACCCAGCGGCCAATCCCACCGGGGAAGACGTTCAAGTACGAGTTCACGCTCCGGCAGTTCGGGACGGGCATGTACCACCCGCACTTCGACGAGATGCTGCAGATGGGCATGGGCCTGATGGGCATGTTCGTCATCCATCCGCGAAAGGCCGAGGAGCCGCGAATCGATCGGGACTTCTCCCTCATGCTGTCTGAGTGGTCGATCAAGCCCGGGACGAGCAAGGCGGACACGACCGAGATGTCGGACTTCAACGTGCTCACCATGAACAGTCGCGCGTTCCCGGGGACGGACCCGCTCGTCGCGAAAGTCGGTGACCGCGTCCGCATCCGACTCGGTAACCTCGGTGCGACCGACCACCACCCCGTACACATTCACGGCTACCAATTCCGCATCACCGGCACCGATGGTGGCCGTCTCCCCGAGGCCGGCCAGTGGCCGGAGACCACGGTGCTCGTGCCGGTAGGCACGACGCGAGACATCGAGTTCGTCGCGGACGTGCCCGGCGACTGGGCATTTCACTGCCACATGACCCACCACGTGATGAATCAGATGGGCCACAACCTGCCGAACATGCTCGGCGTCAAGCCGGGGAATGTCGACGCCCGCGTGCAGCGGTTGCTCCCGCAGTACATGACCATGGGCGACACGGGGATGGGCGACATGGCGGGGATGATGATGCCGGTTCCTCGAAACAGCATTCCGATGCTGGGCGGCAAGGGACCGTTCTCGACGATCGATATGGGCGGCATGTTCACGATCGTCAAAGTTCGAAGCGATCTCGCGAGCTACGACGACCCCGGTTGGTACGACCATCCGCGGGGCACGGTGGCCGAAAGCGCCACGGCAGAAGATCTCAAAGCGGATGGAATCAAGGTGTAAGAAACATAAGGAGACACACTATGAGAACGTACTTACGCGCAACTGCGCTTATCCTACTACCCGTCACGACCGCGGCCTACGCGCACGATGGGAGCATGCATCCGGGGAAAGGGACGCACGGTGTCGTGGGCACGGTCGCCGGCGACCACCTGACCCTGAACACCGACGGTGGGCAACTCGCGGTAACACTCACCGAGAAGACCACGGTGGAGCGTGGCGAGAAGGTCGTTGGTCGGGACGCGCTCCAAGCCGGAAGTCACGTCGAGGTTTTTGGAACGAAACTTCCGGGCGGCGAGCTCGTCGCTCGAGAGGTGCACGTAGACGAAGGGGCGACCGGGCACGCGCCAAACCGTTGAGGGCACTCAGACTATGCGACGCCGCGTCCTTTTCGCCGGGCTTGGAGTGGTCTTATTCGCCACGCGGGGCGTGTACTACGAAATCGCGGCTGGATCGAGGGTTGCGCACCTTGTGGGACGGGCTCTTAGCCGGCGAGGTCAATCACCTGTGCAGTCGAGGGTGCCGACGACCGTAATCGTCCGACCAGCCTCGGTTCGCGACACCTCGATCGTCGCACCTTTGCCACATATGGTGTTCGCCAAACGCATGCGCCCGGGCGACAAGATGTCATAGCCCTGTTGCAGGCCATCGTTCCCGGTCACGGTGGACTTCGCGATCCGACCGGAGCCCTGAAATCCTCCCTCGCTTCCATTCCCCGTCGCAGTCAATCGGCGGAGGCGCGATCGTCGAAGAGCCAACACGCCACCAAGCGCGTTGTCCGCGGCCTCAACAACGTCGCCTCGTATTTCCTGGCCGACTATCCCGAACTCGGCGTTCTGGGACGCGACCACGCCCGTGAGGTCGAGACGCGCAACTAACGGCAGGTCGAGGCCCGCCGTATTGCCGGTAAGCGTAACGTCACTCAGCTTGGCCTTCCGGCCGCCGCCGTTGAGGCCAGACCAGAATCCTGAGATCTCGCCGGGGCCTCGAATGACGTACCGCGGGTTGGAGGAGCCACGACGAGTCTGCGCGCTGCAAAGCACCCCGACGCCCGAACCACCACCTTTGATCGAGAACCCGTTC
>Ga0187894_10005957_pt1 | contig 12153 bp, 6 predicted proteins | sample GBC1701081metaG_FD_136650 | JGI IMG/M metagenome (GOLD analysis project Ga0187894, IMG submission 136650) | White microbial mat communities from a lava cave in the Kipuka Kanohina Cave System on the Island of Hawaii, USA - GBC170108-1 metaG ... | reverse complement strand
GTCGACGGTCGCGAGCAGCAGAAGGGCACCAAGGCGAGCTTTACCCTCACCCCCGCGGATGATCGCGACGTGACCGTGAGCGCCAAGCTCGAGGACAACTTCCAGCAGGACTCCTCGGCGAAGACCTGGAAGGTGAAGGTGTCCGGCATCGCCGGGCGCGCGCGCGAATGGCTGGATCAGTACGAGAAGGCCTTCCAGGCGAAGGATGCGGCAAAGCTGGCCGCTTTGCGCGGTCTCAGTGCCGGCGACGTGCAGAAGCTCGAGCGTGCATTCGCGGCCCAGAACGAGCTCGAGGTGAGCTTCAACGGCGCCAAGGTAGAGCCGCTCGAGGGCAATCGCAGCCGCGTCTCCTATCAGATGACGCAGAGCTTCACCGGCCCCGATGGCCGCGCCCAGCGCAGTCGATCTTCCTGTTCGCACGTGCTCGCGGTACAAGACGGCCGCTTGACCGACACCACGCAGACACCGTGCTCGCGACTCGAGTAACGCGCCGCGCCGGGCGTCTGATCAACTTGACATCGCACCGGCGGAGCGCGTACACGCGATGCGCCGGCGCAGCTCGGAGAGTGAGCGTCGATGGCAGAAACCAGGGCTGACTCGGATTACACGACGCTCGGTACCCTGAAGACGGCTACGCCAGCCGTCGCGCCCGACGTGATCGACGTCTTCGTCGCCGGCGGCGGCCCGGCGGGAATCGCGGCCGCGATGAAGGCAGTGGAGCTGGGTCTCTCGTCGCTGATCGTCGACTACGACGATCTGATGAAGCGCATCCGCGACTACCCGAAGGAGAAGGACATCTATCCGAACTTTGGCGGCGGCGACAAACTGCCCTTCCCGCCGGGAGGAGCGCTGGTAACCGGGCTGCAGTTCGAGCCGATCGACAAGGACGAGATGGTGGCGGTGTGGAAGGTCAAGTGCCGCGAAGCAGGACTCTTCGCCCGCGTCGGCTCGGAGTTGACCGGCCTGGCGCCTCTGGGCGACGGCACCTACGAAGCGCGTGTCTGGAATCACCGCGGCAACATCGAGGTAAAATACCGCATCCGCAATCTGATCCTCGCCATCGGCGCCGGATCGCCGCGGCGTTTCGACATTCCCGGCAACTCCGACGGCCTAGCCTTTCGCCTCGACGACGCGAAGAAGTACGTCGGCGCGCCGGCACTGGTGATCGGCGGCGGCACCTCGGCCTGCGAAGCGGTGATCTACATCTCGAACGCCAAGACGGAGGCCGGTGATCGGAGCGCCGTCTACTGGTCCTACCGCGCCGACAAGATGCCGAAGGTCTCGAAGGCCCTCAGCGAAGTGTTCTTCGACGCCTACGTCGGCAACGGCAACGTCCACTACTTGCCCTTTTCCGAGCCCACCGCCGTCGTCACCGGTCCCGACAAGCAGGACTACCTGTCGTTGCGCGTCGACCGGAAGGTGATCGAGGGCCGGCCGATCGAGACCGTCCACCTCGAGTTCCCCAAGCACCAGGTCGTGGCCTGCATCGGCGAGGATCCACCCTTCAAGTTTATGCAGGGCATCGGCGTCAAGGTTCCGTCGATCAATGATCGCCCGACGATGCTGGTGAATCACGAGGGCGAGGTCTCGCTTCCCGGCGTGTTCCTCGTCGGCGACGCGCGTGGCGCGCGCTATCTGCGCTGCCGCGAGTTCGAGGACTCCGGCACCTACGAGCAGGTGACGCAGAAGCGCAACATCAAGCAGGGACTGTGGGACGCGATCCAGGCCGTCGAGGTGATCGGCCTCCGTCTCGGCAAACAACCTGTCGCCCTGCGGGTCATGCCGCAGCTCGAGACCGCGCCGCCGCCGAAGCCAGCGGTCGTGCCGCCGCAACCAAGCGAGCCCGGCGAGGCGAAGAAACCGGCGGCGGAGTTCCAGCTCGTCAGCCTGTTGCCCGATGACACGCGCGAAGGCGAGTTCTCGCTGAGCGGAGACTCGCTGCGCATCGGCCGCAAGGGCACCGACGTCGAGTTTGCCGACGACGTCTATATGGCTGATCACCACGCGACGGTGACACAGCGCCAGGGCCGGTATGTGCTCGAAGACGTCTCGGGCAACTCGGGCGTGTGGCTGCGTGTCGCCGGTGCCGAAGCGCGCGCTCTCGCCGAAGGCGACTGCGTCTGGGTCGGCGCGCAGTTGCTCCTCCTCGTGAAGGACGGCGAGGCCTGGCGGGTCGAGCACTACGACGGCGACGGCGTCTTGCAGGGGAAGCATCCGATCGACGCGGCGGGGCTCGTCGTCGGCAAGAAGGCGGCGGTGCCGCTCGATCCGCGCGATGCGAGCCTGTCGCGCCAGCACGCCGCGTTTCGCGTCGAAGCCGGCAAGGTCACGGTTCGCGACCTGGGTAGTACCAACGGAACCTACCTCAAGCTCACGGCGCCCGCCGCGCTGCGCGACGGTGACGAGTTTCGCATCGGCGGCAAGCGTTTTCGCGCCGAGGTGTTCGCGCCGGTGGCGAAGCTCGGCGCGGGCGAGATCGTCGTCGACAAGAAGATCGAGACGCCGGCACCTGCCGCCGAGCCCGAAGCCGTAGCGGAGGGGTTGATCCCTGTGACCATCGAGCACCCGCAGCACCCGGCGTCGTTCGGAGTCGCCCCGGGGCAGGACGTCCTGCATGCTTTCTTCGACCATCTGAAGCGGCGCTTCCCCGACTGCAAGCTGAACAAGAAGGGCGTGCCGCAAGAGCACAACGAAGAGCCGCTGGACTGGCAGTGCCTGACCGCGACTTGCGGCCTCTGCGCCATCGAAATCGTCGGCGGTGCGGACAACTTCCTGCCGCCGGACGCGGGATCACCCGAGCTGCGCACGCTCGACTTCCCGCGCGGTCTCGAAGCCGATCCGTCGAAGTATCGCCTCGCCTGCGTGGCGAGGATCAAGGGAGCCGTGAAGCTGCGCATCCCCGAATGAACCGCCTCTGCTTGTTGTTCGGCTTGTTTCTGTCCTTTGCTGCCTGCGGCGGCCGCGCGACTCCGCCGGGGACGGCGGCGCCTCTGCCCGACAACGTCGATGCCGACCCGCTGCAGCCCGATGAGGTCACCGCAATCATGCAGCACGCGGGGCAAGCACTGCCGAACGCGCTGGTCGTGGCCGTCGCCGATCGGCGCGGCGTCATCCTCGGCGTCGCGACCACGGGCTTCGCGATCGACTATCTCGAGCAGTGCGCTGCGACCGATGCGGGCGCGTGTCCGTCGCCGCAACCTCCCTCCGCCGCCGATTGCGCGACGGTCGATCTGGCAGTGCAGCTCGCGCGCACAGGGGCGTTCTTCAGCGCCGATCAGACGCCGCTCTCGTCCCGCTCGGTGCGCTTTCTCAGCGGCGTCCACTTTCCGCCGGGGGTGCGCAACACGGCCGCGGCGGCGCTCTTCGGCATCGAGAACACCAATCGCGGCTGCCTCTTCGATGCCGCGCTCCAACCTTCGGGCGCCGACTACCTTCCCGGGCAAGAGGTGCCCCGCCCGCGCAATCTCACCTCGTTGTTGCTCGAGCTCGGAGGGATGCCGGGCCTGCCCTGCGAGGACAGCTCCGCAGCCGATGCCCGCTGCGGCTGTACGGACGGCGTCGCCACTCTCCCCGGCGCGGTACCGATCTACAAGAACGGCAGACTCGTCGGCGGCATCGGCGTCGCCGTGCGCGACGTGCCGCTCGAGCCCGATCCGGTGGCCGACTTCGACAACCCCAACCTGCTGCGCCGGAGCGGCGACAACTCCGCCTTCACGGTTGCGGAGTATGCCGCGCGCGCCTTCGCCGGCGACAATCTCGCGATCGACACGATCAACCCGAAGGGGCTGAAGAACGTCTGCGACCCGAGCTCGCCGATTGTGCCACCGGCCTGCTGTACGGCGCCTACGCTGTGCACGTTCAGCATCCTGCCCGTCAACCCTCCTCCGCCGTTCCCGCTGGTGATCTTCGTCGACGGCGTCGAGATCCCGTTCGTCGCCTTCAATCCGGTGGTGCCGGCGCCGGGCGCCGTGCCGCCGCTGGAGCTCATCGTCACGCCGGGGCAGACGACCGCGGCACCGCCGCCTTCGGGTTACCTCGTCGGCCCCAATCCCTCGAGCGCGGGTGCCTTCCCTCTCACCGCGGCCGAGGTCGACGGCATCGTCGCCGACTCGATCACCGAAGCGCAGACGATTCGCGCCGCCATCCGCCTGCCGTTGCAGGCGCGCACCTCGATGGTGATCGCCGTCTCCGATTCGACCGGCGCATTGATCGCGCTCTACCGCATGTCCGATGCGACCGTCTTCTCCATCGACGTCGCCGTCGCCAAGTCGCGCAACGTCGTCTACTTCAGCGGCGACGCGATCGAGCCGATCGACACCCTCGACTGCCCCGGTCAGAGCGACTGCCGCGGCCAGGCGTTCGCCGCCGGCACCGCGATCACCAACCGCACCTTGAGCTTCGGCTCGCAACCGTTCTTCCCTTCCGGCATCGAGGGGGCGCTCGCCGGCTTTCCGACGCCGTTCACACCGGGTCCGTTCCGGCGTCTGTTCATCGACGACTCGCTCACGCCATGCACCAACGGCAGCGAGCCCAGCAACGGACGGCAGACCGGAATCGTGTTCTTCCCGGGCAGCGCGCCGCTCTATCGCGGCGCCACCCTCGCCGGTGGCCTCGGCATCAGCGGCGACGGCGTAGAGCAGGACGACCTAGTCACCTCCGCCGGCACGCAAGCCGTGCCCGACCACCAACCGCCCGCATCGATCCGCGCCGATCAGATCTTCGTCCGCGGCGTGCGACTTCCTTATTTGAAGTTCAACCGCCAGCCGGATCAGTGAGCGGCTATGAACGATGGTGAAGCGTGACGGAAGACGACAGGAGCGATGACACTCGCGCCGGCGGCATGCGCCCTCCGCGTCTCCCTCCATCGCCGAGCACTCCGAGCCCGCCGAGCCCGCCGGCCGAGGCGGCAGAGAACACCGGCGTCGGCAAGGCGCCGCCACCAGCCGCACCGAGGCGACCCGAGCCCGCGGCGCCGCCCGCGGCGGGAGCGAGCGACGACACGCCGAGCCGCGCCGTTCCGCCGCCGAAGCCTCCCGAGGTGGTAGAAGACGGAACGCAGATCTACGTGCGGCCGACGGTGACGCTCACTCGCCTCGGCCCGCCGGGTCACTCGGGCGTCATTCCACTCGAAGCGGGCAGCTACAGCCTCGGGCGCTCGTCGCAGTGCGACATCGTGTTGTACTCGCCGACGTCGTCGCGCACTCACGCCATGCTTCGTCGCGAAGCGGGTGGCTGGGTGATTGCTCCCGACCCGGGGAAGTCCGTCCTCGTCGACGGCGAGACCGTCGCCAGTGCCGCTACGCTGGGCGCGAAGGCGCGATTGCGCCTCGGTGGCGACGACCTGCTGTTCGTCGACGAGAGCCGACCGGCAGCGAGCACCCCAGCACCGCCGGCCATGCCCGCCGCGCCGAGGGCCCGCTTCGGTCTGCGCACTTGGCTGATCATCGCCGCTGCCGCGGTGGCCGTGGCCGCCGCATTGCGATTCGTGCTCGGGCCATGAGGACGGCGCGGCGCATCACCGCGATCCTGATTGCTGCCCTGCTGACGGCGAGCCTTTCCTTCGCCGAGTCGGAGGAGAACGGCCGCGCCGCGTCCAACCCTCTTCCCAGGGACTTCGAGCCGATGCCGGATCGCTGGCGAATCAAGCCGCCGCCCTACGAGCTCAACGCCGAAGGCCACTGGTGGAACCCGTACAACCAGAACCTTCTCAAGGGCGACTATCCGATCCTCGGTCAGGACATCTTCCTCAAGCTCACCGGGATCTCGCGCACGTCGGTCGAGGGCCGCGCGCTGCCGACCGCGAGCGGCGTCAGCACCGTCAACCCCGGCGAGTTCACCTTCTTCGGCAGCCCCGACTCCGTGCTCCTCGACCAGAAGTGGGGCGCGCAGGTCGAGGTGATGAAGGGGTCGACGTCGTTCCGCCCGTTCGACTGGCGCTTCGTCGTGCTCGGCGTGGTCGACCTCAACTACCTCGGCGTCTACGAGAACGGCGTCGCCTTCCCCAATGTCGTCGACGGCACCAGCCGTCTCACCGACGATGCCGCCCTGCAACAAGCGGCGCTCGAGGTGCATCTCGCCGATCTCTCGGCGAACTACGATTCGCTCTCGCTCGAGGTCGGCCGCCAGCCGTTCAACAGCGACTTTCGTGCCCTCATCTTCTTCGACACCAACCAGGGTGCGCGCCTCTTCGGCTCGGCCAACTCGAACCGCTACCAGTACAACCTGCTGTACTTCTACATGGCGGAGACCGACACCAACAGCGACCTCAATACCTTCGACCTGCGCAACCAGCAGATAGCCGTCGCCAATCTCTACGTGCAGGACTTCTTCTTCCCCGGCTGGCAGAACCAGTTCAACCTTCTCTACGACTTCGACGACGGCGAGAAGGCCGGCCTCGTCTTCGACGATCAGGGGTTCCTCGTTCGACCGGATCCGGTCGGCGCTGCGACGCCGCACAACGTCAGCGCCTTCTTCCTCGGCTGGACCAGCGAAGGTCACATCGGTCCGATCAACGTGAGCCACGCCTTCTACCAGGCGGTCGGGCACGACACGCTCAACCCAATCGCGGGCCGCGCCGTCGACATCAACGCGCAGCTCGCCTTCCTCGAGCTCTCCATCGACCGCGATTGGATGCGCTACATCGCTTCGGTCTTCTACACTTCCGGCGACGGTAACCCGCGCGATGACGAGGCGCACGGATTCGACACCGTCTTCGACGAGCCGCAGATCATGGGCGGCAGCATCGGCTTCTGGAATCGGCAGAGCGTGCGCATCACCGACCGCGGCGGCGTGGCGCTGATGCAGCGCAAGAGCGTCGTGCCCGATCTGCGCAGCAGCAAGACGCAGGGCCAGGCGAACTTCGTCAATCCCGGTATCCTGATGCTCAACCTCGGCGCCACCGCCGATCTGACGCCGACCTTGCGCGCCGTGGGCAACGCTATCTACCTCCGCTTCAATCAGACCGCGCCGCTCGAAGTGCTGCTCAAGCAGCCCGACATCGCGAGCAACATCGGCCTCGATTTCAGCATCGGCCTCGAGTATCGGCCGCTGCTGAACAACAACATCCTCATCAAGGGCTTCGGCGCCGTCTTCCAGCCGCTCGACGGTTTCCGAGATATCTACCAGAGCCAGACGCTGTTCCAGGTCGGCACCGAGGTCTTGCTGGTGTTCTGATGACCGCGCCGAATCTCAAGCACAGCCGCAGAGGCGCAGAGGTCGGATTCCGGTTCGCGGCTCGGTCGCTCGGCGCGAGTCTGCTTCTCTTCGCCTGGTTGGGACCTGGGACCTGGGACCTGGGAACTGGGACGTTCGCGCACGCCGACAACGCTGCACTGCTGCGTCAGTCGCAGGCCGATGCCGACGCCAAGAGCGGCGGCTGTCTCGCCTGCCATCGCGGCATCGAGCCGATGCACGAGTCGGGCGGCCTGCACCTCGGCTGCACCGATTGCCATGGCGGCGATGCCGCGGCGACGACCGCCGACGCCGCGCACGTGGCGCCGCGCTTCCCCGAGAAGTGGAAGGACGACGCCGGTCGCTTCGCCGTTCCCGAGCGCAGCTATTCGCTGCTGAACCACGAGTCGCCGGAGTTCATCCGCTTCATCAACCCGAGCGATCTCCGCGTCGCCGAGCTGAGCTGCGGCTCGCCTTCGTGCCACGCGCGCGAGGTGCTGCGGGTGCAGAAGAGCATGATGACGACCTCGGCGCTGCTCTGGGGCGGCGCGGCATACAACAACGGCATCGTTTCGGTGAAGAACTATATCTTCGGCGAGTCGTACAGCCGCGACGGGGTATCGCAGAAGATCGAGACCGTGCCGGTGCCGACGGAGAAGGAGCTCGCACGCGGCGTCCTACCCTCCCTCGTGCCGCTGCCGCGCTGGAACGTGGCGCAGCCGGGCGATCCCTTCCGCGCCTTCGAAGCCGGCGGGCGGGTCGATCGCTCCAACGTCGCCGAGGTGGGCAACCCGGGCATCGGCCCGCTGCCGGACGAGCCCGGCAAGCCCGACATGAAGTTCGGCACGCGCGGCTACGGCACCGATCTGCGCGTCAGCGCCGGCGTGCTCAACCTCCAGAAGACACGCCTCAACGATCCGTTCCTCTCCTTCTGGGGCACCAACGATCATCCCGGCGACTATCGCTCGAGCGGTTGCGCCGCCTGTCACGTCGTCTACGCCAACGATCGCAGCGCGTCGCACTCCGACTGGTACGCCGAGTTCGGGCACAGCGGCACCTACCACGGCAAGGACCCGACGATCCCGCGGGACGAGCCGGGTCATCCGATCGAGCATCGGCTGACGCGCGCCATCCCCAGCAGTCAGTGCATCGTCTGCCACATGCATCAGCCGAACGCGTTCGTGAACACGTTCCTCGGCTATCAGATGTGGGACTACGAGACCGACGGCGATCTGCTCTGGCCGGCGGAGCAGCGCTACCCGACAGCCGGCGAGCCGGTGCCGTTCGACAACCGCGAAGCCGAGCCAATCCACGACAGCCTGGTTCGCAATCCGGAGGAGGCCGCCGTGCGCGGTTTGTGGACCGACGAGAAGTTCCTCGAACGCGTCGCGGAGCTGCCGACGAAGGAGACGAAGTTCGCCGACTACCACGGCCACGGCTGGATCTTCCGCGCCGTCTACTGGCAGGACCGCAAGGGCAACCTGCTCGACGCCAAGGGCGCGATGATAGACTGGAACGATCCGCGCAAGCTCGACAAGGCCGTGCACCTCAAAGACATCCATCTCGAGAAAGGGATGCACTGCGTCGACTGCCACTTCGAGCAGGACGTGCACGGCGACGGCAAGCTCTACGGCGAATACCCGAACGCCATCGAGATCGGCTGCAAGGACTGTCACGGCACGATCTACGAGCGCGCCGCGTTGCGCACTACCGGCCCGGCGGCGCAGGAAGGTGGCCGCGATCTCGCCACCGGGGTCACGCCGTTCGGCCAGCGCCGCTTCGAGTGGGTCGGCGACCATCTGATGCAGCGCTCGATGCTGCGCGCCGATCTCGAGTGGGAAGTGTCGCAGGTACTCGACTCGATCGACCCGGCGTCGCCGCACTACAACGAGAAGGCGAGGCTGGCGAAGACGATCCAGCGCAACGGCGTGACCTGGGGCGCGCCGCCTGACGAGAAGAAGTCGCTCGCGCACGCGGACGACCAGATGGCCTGCTACTCCTGTCACACGTCCTGGGTAACGAGCTGCTTCGGCTGCCATCTGCCGCAGCAGGCGAACGCGAAGAAGTACATGCAGCACTTCGAGGGCGGCGAGACGCGCAACTGGACCTCGTACAACCCGCAGGTGCTGCGCCACGACATCTTCATGCTGGCCAAGTACGGGCCGGTGAAGGGCGGCATCATCGCGCCGGCGCGCTCGTCGAGCGCGCTGATCCTCAGCTCGACCAATGCCAACCGCGAGCGCGTCTACATCCAGCAGCCGCCGGTGTCGGCGCAGGGCTTGAGCAGTCAGGCGTTCAACCCCCACTTTGCGCACACCGTGCGCAAGACGCAGACCCGCGAGTGCGCCGACTGTCACGTCGCCGCTGCCGGCGACAACAACGCCTGGCTGGCACAGGTGCTCACGCTCGGCACCAACTTCGTCAACTTCATCGGCCGCTACGTCTGGGTCGGCGAGGGCGAGGAGGGAATCGAAGCGGTGGCGACCACGGAGTGGGACGAGCCCCAGGCCGTCATCGGCAGCAACCTGCACAAGCTCGCCTACCCGGCCAACTTCGCGAACCATCTCGAGCACGGGCTCGAGTTGCAGGAGGCGCATCATCACTCCGCCACGAACGCGCTCAGCCTGCAGCTCCGCGGCGAGTACCTCTACACCGCCAATGGCGAAGACGGGCTGCGCGTCTTCGACGTCGCCAACGTCGACAACAAGGGCTTCTCCGAGCGCATCGTCACCGCGCCGGTGTCGCCGCTCGGCCAACGCGCCTACGTCGAAACCAGCTTCGCCACTTCGGTGGCGTTGCCGACGACGATGCCGATCGACTGGAGCCGCGCCCGCAATCCGGCGAATCAGGAGGCGCCGCTCGCCGATCTGTATCGCTACGTCTACGTTGCCGATCGCGACGAGGGTCTCGTCGTCGTCGACGTCGACTCGCTGATGGACAACGATCCGACGAACAACTTCCTCGAGCGCGCCGCGACGTTCAACCCCGAGGGCTTGCTCGACGGCGCCGTGTACGTCACCGTCGCCGGCAACTACGCCTACGTCCTCTGCCGCGCCGGCCTCGTGGTGGTGAGTCTCGAGAACCCGCGCGCGCCGCGGGTCGCCGGCAAGCTCGGCACGCCGGATCTCGTCGCACCGGTCGCGATCAGCATCCAGTTCCGCTACGCCTTCGTCGCCGATGCCGGCGCGCTACGCGTTCTCGACGTGACCGACCTGGCACATCCGACGTTGGTGGCGAGCCTGGCGCTGCCCGAGGCGCATGACGTCTACGTCGCCCGAACCCTCGCCTACGTCGCCGCCGGCCAGAGCGGCCTGGCCATCGTCGACGTGGAGAAGCCCACCCAGCCGCGTCTCTACCAGCTCTACGACGCCGGCGGGCGGTTGAACGACACGCGCGCGGTGCGCATCGGCGCCACCGACGCCAGCGTCTTCGCCTACGTCGCCGACGGCGCCAACGGTCTGCGCGTGCTGCAACTGATCACGCCGGGCGAGACGCCGGGCAACGCCGGCTTCAGCCCGAACCCGACGCCGCGTCTGATCGCGACCTACCGCACGCACGGCCCGGCGCTGGCTTTGTCGAAGGGGCTCGACCGCGACCGCGCCGTCGACGAGAGCGGCAATCAGGTGAGCGTCTTCGGCCGCCTCGGCTCGCGACCGTTCACGCGTGCCGAGATGGAGCGCCTCTTCCTCCGCGACGGCAAGCTCTACACCGTGACGAGCGCGCCGCCCGGAAAGCCCCTCGCCTGGACCGCGCCGCCACGCGAGACCGCAGCGGTCGAAGCCGAAGGGCCGCAGGTGCAACCGCTGGCGCCGGTCGAGGAGCGCTTCCTCCCGGGCCGGCGGTGAGCATCGGCCGTGATTGCCACGGAGATCGCGGAAACCACCGAGCCTGCCCCCGTGTTGTCTGTGACCTCGGTTGTATCGATGCCATTTTCATCCGTGAATCAGCGCGACCGATGCGAGTGATCCGGATAGGGCCTCTTGCTGTTCTTGAAGAACGAGGTGATTCGCCGCGGCTTCCCCCCGGCAACCAACTCGGCGCTGAACATCGTGAAGGTGTGGTACGGACTGAAGCCGTTCGAGCGCAGGTTGCGGATGCGGAACTTGAGGACCTCGAGCTTGACGGGCGCATTGCCGTGGGCGGCATAGGCGACTTCGATGCCGTCGTTCAGCACCTGCGCGACGTTGTCGCCGCGGTACTGGATCTCGTCCGGCATGCCCTCGAGCACGACCTGCAACGTGCCGGCGTTCAGAGGCTCGTCTGCCGCCGCGGGCGCGTCCTCCAGGGTGAAGGAGGCCGGTCCCGGCCGAGAGGACGGCCCATAGGAGAACCCGGACGCGGGCAACGGCCGCACCCTGAAGGTCTTGGTACATCCCGCCCCGGTCGACCACTAGGCCGATCAAGACGAATCTCACCGACGCCTTGCCTAGCTTCATCTCGTCTCTCCCCTGTGCGCATCGTATACCTCGCCTGGGAACGACCTGGCAGTGATCTGATCCTCACGCCGAGGCGCCACCAAAGCGACAAGGGGTGCCTTTGCGCCTTGGCACCTTTGCTCGAGATTCGTTAGAAGGCTCCGGTGGAGCAGATATCGATGTCATCTCTCGCGGTGCGTCTTCTCGTTCTCGTGTCGTGCGCAACCCTGATCAGTTGTAGCGCCGGCCACGCGAAACCGCCGAGCACGGCCACCGTCAACATCGATGGTCCGGCCGTCATCGGCTACTTCCCCGGCGTCTCGAACGCGGAGATCAGCGGCGACGACGAGCTCGTCGCGGCGCTCGATCAACTCGAGCAGGCGATCAAGAAGTGCGAGGCGTGCTTCGGGCCGAAGGGCGTCTCGACGCGAATGGTGCGCGCCAACACGATCACCGTCGTCGACGGCGAGAGCATCTCGACGCTTCTCCCCGGTCTGAAACCTTCCGGCGTCGGCGCCTACATCGTCGCTCCCGGCCGCAGCGGCCAGAACGTGCCGGCGCGCGCGGG
>Ga0187894_10005956_pt1 | contig 12155 bp, 11 predicted proteins | sample GBC1701081metaG_FD_136650 | JGI IMG/M metagenome (GOLD analysis project Ga0187894, IMG submission 136650) | White microbial mat communities from a lava cave in the Kipuka Kanohina Cave System on the Island of Hawaii, USA - GBC170108-1 metaG ... | reverse complement strand
GACCTTTCTGACCCAGGAGGATGCTGCACGTTTCACCGAGATGGCGTTTGCCGGGTTTGTCGTGTCTGGGGGCACACACAGCACTTCGGCTTCAATGACCAGTCCGGCATTTGCCACGACGGCCTACACGGCGAACGGAAACCGTGTGGTGCAAAGTGCGACGGCCATCAACTACTCCCTGCTGGGATGTGCGGCCACCGATACCGCATGGGTCATTATCTCTGCAGCAGCGGGGGTGACGCTTTCGAATTTCACCCGTGTCCCTGCGACGGACTATTTTGTCAATTGTCTTGATACCAGCCAGCCCGCCTTGCCGACGGATTCCGTCTGGCTGATGCGTGTCACGATCGCTGGAAGTGCGATTACAGCGGTGTCCCCGATGACGAATAGCCGTCCGACGGCTCCCAGTATTCTGGGGATTGATGTCGCCTCAGTGCGCGAATATGGCGCATTGGGTGATGGTGTGACGGACGACGGCCCGGCACTCACCCGCGCCCTTGCCTCGAATCGCGTGCTCCTGTTTCCCACAGGCACGTACCGGATGACGAGTGCCCTGAATATCAACGGACTCACCAATGTCACGCTCCTGGGTCTGGGGCACGCCACGATCGAGCAGGTCACGACGCACACGAGTGGGATTACCATTACCGGTGCCTCCACTGGGATTCATATTGAAAGACTGATCCTGATGGGCGCCAATGCGACCGCCGCGGTTGGGGGTGGCCTGGGCATTGCCGTGGGAATCGATGGGGCCTCGGGGACGGATGACCGGGAGGATGTCTGGATCATCGGCACCCGGATCTCCGGCTTCTCACACGCATGTATCGGGGTGTTCGGGTCCAATTCTAGCGGCGCATCCAGCGATAATCGGGATGTCTTCATCACGCAGAATCACGTGGAAGACTGTCGGACAGGGATTTTTGTCTATAAGGGCGCCCATCGTGTGATGATCACCCAGAATCGGATCCACGCAACCTGGTCGGATGGCATTGCGATCGATACCCAGTCTGCTGGCGATCCCGCTGTGACATATCCCAACGATAGTCTGACCATCGCTGGAAACGTCATCACCGATACGGGAGCCTTGGAATCCCTGGGGAAAAATATCGGGCTCCTCGTCAAGGGGCAATCCGCCGAGGTCACCGTCTCCGGCAACGTGATTCGGCGCGTGGGCCAGGCGCAGCCCGCAGGGAACGACTCGTTCGGGATCCTCCTCCAGGGCGATGCTTCGAATGCCAATCCCATTCGTGTGACGCTGACCGGCAATACCATTGAGAATGTGGTCTCTACCTCCCAGAGTGCGTTCGGCCTGTACATAGGGGAATCTCGCCAGGTGACGGTGACTGGCAATGCCGTGGACGTGGCGACGGATGGGATTCGGGTCCACGACTCCCAGAACGTCACCGTCGTCGGCAACCTGGTGAACGCTCCCGCAAGCTTCGGCATGAACATCACTGGCCCGAACGCTGGGGGGCAATCGACGCGCGTGGTGGTCGCGAATAATACCCTCACGCGGGGGACGGGGAGCGCACTGAACGGCATCAACGTCAATTTTGCGGCCAACGTCCAGGTCGGGGAAAACCAGATCGATCAGGCATTCACGAATCCGATAGCCATTTCGACCACAAATGCCACGTATGTGACAACCAATGTTGCGATGCTCGACAGGCTCTTTCTGCTGGCGACCGTCGGCAATACCGTGACCCAGACGACAGTATTCACCGCGCCAGTGCCAGCGAACTGGCTGGATAATGCCCGGGGATTGCGACTGACATTGTGGGGCGACTATACCAATAATAGCGGGGGCAATGCGGATCTCACGATTCGGATCAAATACGGCAGCAGCACAGCGATGGCAGGGATGAATACGCTTTTCAGCGCTGCGAGTGCCCGGGGGGTCGAGCTGCGTGCCGTGCTGCTGGCCCCCACGCCGACCGCCCAGCGCTGGCATGGCGACCTGGTGATCAACACAACAAATACGGCCACAATGGCCACACCGGCCGCTCGGCTCACCAATACCTTTACGACGACGGAAAATGCGGCAACGGCGTTAGATCTCGTGGTGACCATCGAGCATTCCGTGGCGAATGCGGCCATCACCTTCAACCTGCGCGCCGCAATTCTTGAGCGATTTTAGGAGGGGCGATGCACTTCCGTACGATCATCGATCGTATTGCGCAGCGGTGCCAGGCCCTGGGGCTCACTCAGGGGGACACGGGCCAGATCGATGTGTCGGCCATCGAGTTGCACCTCCTCCACGTGATGCAAGGGCTCGCGGAACGGCACGACTTTGACACCCTGACAAACATCGCAGAGCCGATGTTTGTGACGCGCACGGGAGAGCGCACGTATCGCCTGCCAGAGGATTTTGGACGGCTTGTGACGCCGCAGGACGATCAGACAAGCGGCCTGTTGATTGACGACGGAACAAATGAGTATCCCTTGACCTATCGGGATCCCGAGTTGCACCGACGGCAGCAGAGCCCCACAAACCAGCGACCAATGTATTTTACCGTGTTGGCCTGGGCGCGTATACGCCTCGATCCACCACCAGATGGCAATGGCACAAACAATCCGGGATATACCGGCATTGGGACCTATATTCAGGCGATAACGGCGGATATCCTGGACGGCGAAGTGCCTTTTACGCACCCGGCCAGCCTCGTTGATATGACGCTGGCACAACTGGCGGGGGACCGGAGCCATCCACAATCGGCGTTTCTGCTCCAACAGGCCCTCCGTGCCGAAAGTCAGTTGATCAACCATATGCGGCGGATGCAGCAACAGTTCCAGAGCACCAGTAGCCGCCAGTGGCGCTGGGCACGGAGGCGATAGATGCCGGCGGGAACCTTCAGAGCACGGGTGTACCCCAGTATTCTGACCCCATTTGGGACGTACAGTATGCCGGTGGATTTTGCCCAGACGGTGGATGAAGTATTTGGCCCGCATACCTACGAGGTGCCAAACGGGACCACAGACCAGAGCATTCCTGGGATTGCCACGGCCGGACTCACGACGGTGCAGGCGTTGGTGATTGTGGCCGATCAAACCATTGCGGTTAAATTGGGGGCAGCGGGGAGTAACGTGGCTGTTTCGATGAGCGCACAGGCGCCGCTCTGTCTACTCGGCACGAGCCTCACCGCGGTCTCGCTCTCAAATAGTAGTGGCAACACCGCCAACGTCACGCTGATGGTCGGAGGCACTTAAGTATGCCGACGGTTGCTGAACTTCTGGACGAAGTTGCCCTGCATCTGGGACGAAACCGGGAGTATTACCCAGCCGCCGAGGTGTGCCGCAGCGGGCTGAATCCTGCCCTCCGGCTGCTCTGCCTGCTGGATCCGACGCTCGCTACCGAACGCACCGTGGTTGTGCTGCCCGCGCAGAGTCTCACCCTTGACCTACGCACCGTTGCACCACGGGCACATCAGGTGCGGCGGGTGCTCCTCGGGGCCGCCGGGGCAGCGGTGGTGAGTCGCAGTGCAGCGCATTTCGCCCCGCTCGCTCCGACGACGCGCGAGGCCTTGGCACGCCGAGATCCGGCCTGGCTCCGGCGCACCGGGATTCCTGACCGCTGGTTTCCGCGCGGGAGGCATCTCGTGGCGGCCTGGCCGCGACCCGTAACAGACCATAGCCTGACTCTCGTGTGTGCCGTAGTGCCCCCCCCGGTCACGGCGGATACACTCACAGATTTGTCCAGTACGCCAGCCCTGGACAGCACCCAGCACGAATTGGTAGCGCGGGTCGCCGCGGCCATCCTTCTGCTCAAGGACGGGGCAGGCGAGGCGGATCGCGGACTCCAGATGCTCATGACGCTGTTCGGGAAGGAAGCCTTTACGATGGCTGCGAAGCGGCTACGGAATCTACAACAGCAGGGGACGCAACTTCAGCCACAGTTGGTAACACCGGCAGGGGCAGCGTAAGCAACTCCGGCCTTCAGGAAGCGAGGGATTGATGAACACCTTGAGCGATCTGACGACACGGATACGAGCCGTCCTCCAGGATGACGAGGCTCTCCTCTCGTCAGGGAAATTTCCCGCCTGGCAGTCAGCAGAGATTCGCAGCGAGCTCGACCAGGCCCTCATGACGCTGGCCCGTCGACATCTGTTCCAGTCCCTCATCTGGGTGAACGCCATCGCAAGCCGTAGTATCTACCCGCTCAACGAGTGGGCCACGCACGTACTCACGGGCACGGATAATAGTGGCGGCACAGGCACTATCCAATCCGTGACGGATACGACCCAAAATTTTGTGACCAGTGGTGTGAGTGTCGGGGACCGCGTGCGCAACCTGACAGATGGATGCCGAGGCCTCGTGACCGCGGTAGAAACCACCGTGCTGACGTGTCTTGCCGGGTTTACGGGCGGGGATGAGAACGCCTTCGATTCTGGCGACCAATACGTTGTGGAACACCCCTTCACGCCAACGACACGCGTGGTGAGTATCGAAGCGGTGCTCTATGATGGCCAGGACCTGTACTACACCGAGGAACTTGCCCTGGACCGGCTTCGGCCCGGATGGGAACTGCGACACACCGGGCCGATATATTGGAGTGTGGACAACGCCCAGACGCCGACGGTGCTCCGCATCATGCCGTCTCCGGTGCTTACGGGATCCACCGTGCCCGTCTTCCCTGAGTCGCCACTGCTCCAGGACTGGCGGGATAACCTGGTGGTGGTCGCGAGCATCCATCCGCAGGAATCTCAGGAACCGACGGCAGCATTGCAGGTGTTGGATGCCTACGAGGATGCCTTGGTCTACGACACGATTGCCCGCTTCGCTGGCATGGAAGGCGAGTGGCAGACCCTCGGACTCAGTACCGTGATGCAGGCGCTGGCACAGGTCTATAGCCAACAACTGGGCATCCGTCATGTCTGAGTCCCAAGAAGCCGCGCGTCTTCAGTCGCAGCGGAGTGTCACGAAAGGTTTGTTGACATCCTCTCCGGCCTGAAGGCCGGAGATTCCGGGGACTTCAGGAGAGAAGTTCATGTTCTTGGTTGACGACCAGCGCTCAAGCGCCAGCCGTTTTCCGTACCATGTTCGGGGACAAGTCATGTGCCCCGTCCTCTGGAGCCTCAAGAACCAGGGGACAGCACAGCCCCAGCCAATCCCGGATATTCATCCCGGCGTTGGCGTCGGCATGTGCATGGTAGTGGCAGCGTGGACAGATGAACCGATGACGGGTCCGTGCCCCCAACGCGCCACAGCGATGGCAGCTCTTACTCGTATAGGCGGCTGGAACATACTCCACCGCTACGTTTGCCAATTGGGCCTTATACGTGATGAACTGCTCAAGCTGGTAGAACGGCCAATAGTCGCGGTTCTGGCCCGCATCGGTTTTGGTCGTCTGTCGCTGGCGGCTCCGCTGGCGGATGCCGGACAAGTCTTCCAGACGGATGCCAGCACCAAGGCGGTGCGCCAGGGCTACGACATCTTTGGAAAGGCAATGATTGATATGCGTGATCATCCGCCGTTCCCGTCTCTCCAGCTTCTTCACGGCCCGGTGTTTGCCAGCCGCTTGGAGCTTTTTCCGACGCGCCGCATACACACGACGAATATGGCGAATGCGTTGGGCCTTGTAGAAGATCACCGGGCCATCAGGCGTCGCGGCAGTCATCGGCACGTTCTGTCCACGGTCAATGCCCATCCAACGGCCTGTCGGCGCAGCGTCGGGAACCTCCATCGACACCGAGAGACAGGCATACCACGTCCCCTTGCGGGAACGCCACAGCTTCAGCGATCCAGGCTGCGCTTCTCCCGCAAGGATCGCGTCCAACAGCGGGTGGTGCTGGGCCGGATGCACGGCCATGGGCACCCGCTTCTTCATGCCACGGCGCAAGCCAAAGCCCAGCGAGTAGGTGTCACCCACTTTATGCAACGTCCAGTTCTGGTTGTTGGTTTCGAGCGGCAGACACCGAAACTGCTTGACCCTGGTGCGGGCGTTGGCATTTCGAATCGTCTGGTTGATCCAGGCCGAGCCAATCTCCACCGCCGCGAAGGATTTGCTCGTGAGTGCTCTGCGTTCTGCCTTGGGCAAGGACAGGATGCCGTTCGCCACGCGAGTATTGAGCGCTTGCAGACGTGTGAACTCGTCCGCCTTGGCGCGATTCAGCTTGAGAAACGGAAGCTTAAGAGTCTTGGTCGCAGTGCTCATGTGTGCAAGTATATAGTATCTTGCTAGCATCTGCAAGATAAAGCTGTGGCTGCGATGCAGCCACTTTCTTCTATCTCCGCCCTGAAGGACGGAGCTTTACGAAAGCTTGGGTAACATGCGCACCCTCTGGTGGATCACGGTCATCCTGTTCATGCTCTCCCTCTTGGTCTGGATAACGCCAGCGCGGCCTGCGACGGCCCATGACGGGGCGTGGATGGACAAGTACTGGTACTGGAGCGAAGAAGACGGCATCCGGCGGCAGTGCTGCGGCCCACGGGATTGCATCCCCGTGCGGGCGCGCCTGGTGGCGCAGTCCCGCGACCGGGTCACCGTCGAGATCAACGGCGTGATACTCACGATGTCGCCCAAGAGCATCCACCAGAGTGAGGAGTTGTCGGACTACGCCTGCTTTATATTGCGGGATGGACAGCACGTCGTGGAACAAGGGCTGGTTCGATGCCTCTTTTTGACACCAGGGAGTTGACGCCGTGAACGGCAACGGCCTCAAACTGCTGGTCGTACCGCTTGTGACGATCTTTCTGGCAGCCATTGGCTGGTTGTTCATGGACCACCTGCGCGTGAGCGGCGAGCAGCAGCGCCGGACAACGAACGTGTTGATGGTAGAGGAGCTACGCCAGGATATCAAGACGATGACACGGCAACTCGACCGGATGGAAACCAACCAGACGATAATACTGCACTCCCTGCGCCAGCGGGAACTTCCAACGTTTCCCTAGACGTGTGCCGGAGCCATCACATTTTGTTGCGATTTGCAATTCGACACATGAGTTGGCTCCGGCATCGCACAAGGATCTTCCATGGCCGAGAGACAAACGGCAGTTATTCCCCTCCTACATGGTGTGCAGATTGCCGACCCGGCACTCGCCCGCGCTATTGAGCAATTGCGCCGGGAGACTCAACACTATCTCGTACTGCTCACCGAACGTCTGGACCAGCTCCAGGGTCTCCGGGGGATCCCAACATTCCATGCGGATGTGGATGCTGGGGGGAACCGGCTGCGGAACGTCGCCGTGCCAGTGACTGGCAGTGATGCTCAGCGGGCTGACCGGACCATTTCCTTGACCTCCGCTGGTGTCTTTGATGCCGGGGACAAGCGGATTGTCAACGTGTCTCGGGCAATGGCCACCGGCAATGCCGTGCCGCTGGAACAGCTGCCAGAATCGATCACAACGGAGTTGAGCAATTATTCCGCAACCACTACACCGTTGGAAGTAGAAAGTGTCGGGTCAGCGGGCGTCATCACCAACAAATTCAGCCGTGCGGACCACGTGCATGTGGGTATCAACCTGGGAGATGCGCAGACTCTGACGGGGCTCAAAACATTCGACCGGGACCCAGCAGCACCCTTTGCGGTGACCGCTGGCAGTGCGAAGGTGACAAACCTGGACGCCGATTTGCTGGACGGGATTGACTCGGCGGGGTTTGTCCAGATCACCGGAGCACAGACGGTTGCTGGGGCGAAAACATGGTCGGACCTCGCAACGTTCAATGGGGGCCTGCGGTTTGGGACCAACGAGACGATCGATCTCTACGATGAGGCGACGTTCACGGCCACGGGCACAGGATTTACGGTCAATCCAACGGGGACGGCCCGGTATGTCATCCTGGAGAAGTCGGTCTTATTGTTCCTCCCGGAACTCACTGGGACATCCAATGCCACGACCTTTACAATCACTGGACTTCCTGCGGCCATCCAGCCCACACAGACATCCTGGCATCCCGTCAGAATTACTGACAACTCCGTGGATGCCTTTGGACTGCTTCGGCTCAATGCTGCATCAGGGACAATAGACCTGTTTAGTACCGCAGCGGCTGGTGCATGGGCGGCAGCAAACACAAAAACACTGCATGCGGCATGGGTGGCGTATGGGTTGCTGTAATCCCTGGCCCAATACCGTCATTGCCGAACGCCTCACGAGCCTCCTCGCCCATCGCGAGATGCTGGACCACATCATTGGGCAACAATACACGCCGTATACAGATGACGCCCAGGTGAAAGCCCTGAGCCCGGTGCCGCGCCTCCTCCAACTCTTTCTCTACGAGGTGGAGGAACGCGCCCATGCGCGGGCGCTCCTCGCCCGCTGGCAGCCCCCTGAGGGGGCGCATGTGCTTGACGTGGGATGTGGCACAGGATCCTGTGCGGCACTCCTCCAGGCCGAACGCCCAGATCTGACGTTTACCCTGCTGAACCAGAGCCAGGTGCAGCTGCGTGACTGTCCTCCGTGCTGGCCGCGTGTGGCCGCTACGATGCATCGCCTCCCACTGGTCGATGCCTGTGTTGATGCCGTGTTGTTGGCGTATACTCTTGGCTATGGCCTGGTAGCACCGGTCATGGCGGAGGCGCGGCGGGTCCTGCGCCCTGGAGGCATCCTCATTCTCTATGATATGGTGCCCAAATACCAGGACGCCGATGTGACGCTCGTGACTCTGGGCTACAAGTGCTACCCATTGGCGCGGCTCCTCGCGGCCACCGAGCAGGCGGGATTTTTTCTCCAGCGGTATGAGCCGGTGCCGGTCCCGATACGCCATCCGGCACTCAACACGATGGACCCCACACTGTGGCAGGCACTGCGGGCCGAAGTCGTGCCTATTCTGATGTTGTTGGAGGCGGGAGGGTAACATGGCCTTCCAGCGCTGGATCACTCAGGGATTTACCAAGGGGAGCAATCTGATCCTGCCTCAGGACATGATTCCCGAGGGAGGGGTACGGCTGCTTCAAAACGCCCGGCTGACACGGAAACTTGGCGTCATTAGCAACCGAGCTGGGATGCAGGCGCTCGCCACGGACCTCGGTACGATTGTCCGTTCACTCTGGACCTTGTTTGGGGTCTCAGCCAACACGCGCTATGCCCATGTGGATAGCACGCTCTCCCGCCTGTCGAGCGTCTGGACCACGCCAACGACGCTCTCCTCCAGTGCCGGCAGCACTCCGACGTCCATGGCCAACGCGATTGATGGCGAAGGGGGCCTGTGGACGTATTTTACCAATACGACCCTGGGGCAGCGGAAAGATGACGGCACGAGTTTTTTCCTGTGGGGCATTGCCCCCCCGACGGCGGCCCCCTCTGCCGTCGGGCCCGCTGCGGATCTGACCACGACGATCGATCTGATGAACGCCGCTGCAAATTTTACGGTGACTGCAGGACTGACGGCGGGCCCGACAGATGAAACCAACGTCAAAATCGAGGGGACCGGCAGCGTTACGGTCGCGATTGCTGCCAGCACGGTGGGCAGTCTCGCCAAGTCGATGGGAGGCACTACCAACCTGGATACGCTGACAGGAGGAGATAGTACCGTCAAGGACGATGACTATATCCACTTGTGGGTACGCGCCGACCGTCCTGATCGCGTGAGCTATCTCCAGATGGACTTCGATCTCGACACTACGGCTGTCGCGGATGCCTTCCGCACCAATTATTACTCGGTCCGGTTGCCGGGCACGGTGTGGCTAAATCAGGGGGCCAACCAGTGGACGAGGGTACAGGTGCCAAAATCGAGTTTTCAGCGTTTCGGCACGGATACCTCGCTGACCTGGTTGTCCGTCAAAAGCGTGCGGTTGAGCGTCCTAACTACAGCAGATGGGGCCTGTCAGCTGTACTTCGACGATTGGAAGCTGCGTGGGGGAACGGATATTGTGGGCAGCGTGAAGTACACGGCGTGCTACAAACGTAGTGCCACGGGAGCGCGCGGCAACCCGCCGAAAGATGCCGACAGCCAGGTGGTCTTTACCAGCAGTATCGATGTGGATCGGCAACGGACCTCACTGAACATCAGCAATATTCTCCAGGGGGGCGGTGCGCATCCTGGGGATACGCAGATGGACCAGATCCTGTTGTACCGGAGCATCGATGCAGGAACGGCACAATTGATCGATACGATTGCGGATACGGCCTCCTCGCCCTATATCGATGACGTCTCCGTTGCCTCCCTGTTGCTCTCCCGAACGCTGGAAGACGACAACGATGTGCCACCAAATGGCCATGTCGTGTTCGGACCTGGGGCGCTCAATCGCCTATTTTTGCTTGTGGGTCAGAATGATTTGTACTTCTCCAAGGCGTGGGAAGTGGATGAAAACCGCGTCGAGAATTGGCCGAGTGGCTTCCGGACCACGGTCGGTGATGGCTCCGAACAAGCGCTCACCGGGCTCGTCTCCGATACCACGGTGCTGATATGGACAGACCAGCGGACCTATACCCTGCAAGGCTACGGGGCCGACACGTTCCTGCCGGTCGCGGTGCCGAATAGCCGAGGCACGGTCAGCCGTTTTGCGCTGGCCGAGGGTGATGGTCGGCTCTTTTTCGTCAGCCAGGACGGGGTGTATCAACAAATTGGCATGACCCAGCAACGCCTCACGGACACCATTACGCCGTTTTTTGCGGGACAGACCACGCTCACCATCGCCGGGTGGGACACGAGCGTCAGTGCGCTCGCTGAGGTCCGGCTCAGCTGGCATGCCGACCCGTTCGGACCATTTCTCCTCATGCTGTATCCCCGGTCTGGCAGCTCCACCGCAGACCGCGAGCTCTATATTGGGAAAAATCCTGCGACGGGCGAGTATACCGATATCAGCTTCGACGTCCGTGGCGGCAGCATCACCCTGCGCAGCCTGTACCGTGACCCGGAAGCCAACACCTTCATTGGCGGCAGTGGAGGTGGCGGCATCTATCAGCTGGAGGTGCCCACCCTGGAGAGCGATGCAGGCTCCGCCATGAGCTTTCGGGCCATGACCCGAGCGGAGCATCAGGGAGCCCCACACCGGAGCAAGCACTACGCACAGGTTCTCGTCGAAGCGAACACGTCAGGGGAGACCATGACGGTCACCGCTTTTTATGATAAAGAGGCGATCACGGAATCTCTCGGAACCTTCACGAGTACCACTGATACCGGTAGTGCCACGTTCACGGTCTCCGACCCGACGGCCCGGCGCCAGGATTTCAGTCTCAATATCACCGGCACCGTGGATGCCCGAATGAGTCTCTTCCGGTATGGCTGGTACTACGAAATCCAGCCGGAGGCGCTGACATTCTGGGATAGTGGACTCATTCCGTTTGGGGTCGAGACACTCGTGAAGGAGCTTTGGTATACTCTTGATGCGCCAGCGACTGTGACGTTTACAGTATATGTGATAGGGCAAGGGAGTTTTACCACGGATCTTCTTGCCACCACTGGCCGAGAAACCGACCGTCTCTTTTTTGGGCCAGGCCGCAGAGGACGGCTCCTGCGGGTAACGCTGAGTAGTAGCAGTGCCTTCCGGCTCTGGGCACTCAGTGCGAAAGTCAAGCCCTATGGCACGGCGATTGGATATACTGATGTCCCGCTACTCCAGGCAGCTTGAACCTCTCCCCCTAGAGCCTGCGGCTTAGGGGGAGATTCTGCGCCTCGCGGCGCGCAGTCAGTTCCTGACTACCAGCTGCGCTCGCAGTGCTCCAGCCAGAGCCGCAGGCTTGGCTGGGGGTGAAGCGAGCGTGCCTCCTGTGGACCTGTGGAGGCACAGATTTTGTTGTGTACTTACATGTTGGCATCGTGTAAAATGCGTTCATGACTTCCATGTCATCCACCAACCGGCTGAAAGTGCTGTTGCGTGGACAGGCTCTTTGAACTCAGCATCGGGCGTTGTCCAGGGAAGTCCTGGACGTAAAATGTTGAACGCCAAGAGATATACGACACCTCCGGTGCCTCTGGGTCTGATGCCGACGCGGTGTCCCCAGGCACGGCACTGCGTGTTGTGCCATGGCCGGTCAGGAACTGGCCGTCGGGGTAAATGTGCTCCAGCGTCTCCATAGGGTCATGGCCCCTCCGTGAGGCGTTGGTCCCGAGAATCTCCATCCAGAGCGTCAGCTTGGATGGAGAGGTTCAAAATCTAAACTTCCATTTAGTTGTTGTCACAAAGTACCGGCGAAAATGCCTTACGGAACCCATGCGCCAGTCCTTGTGTGAGATCTTTGCTGCCACGCTAGAGAAGTGGGGTGGCACGCTGTTGGAG
>Ga0187894_10005955_pt1 | contig 12155 bp, 12 predicted proteins | sample GBC1701081metaG_FD_136650 | JGI IMG/M metagenome (GOLD analysis project Ga0187894, IMG submission 136650) | White microbial mat communities from a lava cave in the Kipuka Kanohina Cave System on the Island of Hawaii, USA - GBC170108-1 metaG ... | reverse complement strand
TCGCCGGATTTGGGACCTTGGTTGGCCATCTGCCACATAATCCACTGATTGACCTCGTAGCGACCGTGCACATCCTGAGGGCAGAACTTCCCTACCTTTTCGGCGATGTACATCATGATGGCCCCGGACTCGAAGATGCTGAGCGGCGCGCCCCCGCCCAGCGGTTCATGGTCCACCATAGCGGGCATGCGGTTGTTCGGACAGATCTTCAGAAATTCGTCCTTGAACTGATCGCCGCGGCCAATATTGCAGGGCACGAGGTTATAGAGCAGGCCGCATTCTTCCAACAGGATAGTCACCTTCTTACCGTTGGGAGTGGGCCAGTAGTGCAAATCGATCATGCCGTGTGCCTCCTTACTTGTTATTTCCGCGTGAAGACGAACTGCTCCCCTACCTTCTCCCGCGCTTCTTTCATGTGGGTGAAGTACTGCAGGAAGCCGCCGTTATAATTGCCGTCCTGCCTGCGGTTGAATTCGCCCTCGAAGTTGTAGTAGCCCGGGGTGCAGTCCTGGTTACGAGTGGTCTTGCCGCGGTGCGTGATGACTTCCTGTACCCACCACTCCTCGGCCTCGGGGGTGACGTCGATGGTCTGGTAGCCATGACGGCGCACGTAATCGATGCACGCGGCGATGTGGTCGCCCTGGGTCTGCAACATGTCGGTCAAGTTGAACTGGAACGAGGCCTGGTAGCCGCCCATGATGAAGAGGTTGGGGTAACCCTGCGAGTGGATCCCATAAAGAGTGCGGATACCATCCTGGTATTTCTCTCCGAGGTCGAGGCCAAGTACGCCTTTGATCTGGTTGTAAATGCCCGTCTTCTGCACCTCGAAGCCGGTAGCGTAGATGAGGACGTCGAGTGCATACTGTTTGCCCTCAAACCGCGGCCCTTTCTCGGTGATCTCGGTAATACCCTTGCCTCTGGTGTCAATCAGATGGACGTCAGGCCGGTTGTAGGCCGGGAGGTATTCGTCGTCGAAGCAGGGGCGTTTGCACATGAACATGAACCACGGCTTGAGCGACTCTGCCGTCGCCTTATCTTTCACGATCTCTTCGATGCGCCGATGAATGCGCATCATGTGATCGATGTTGGCGTTTTCTTGCCGGCGGATCTTCTCGTCACGACTGAACGAGGCAAGCTCCGCCTTCTGTTCAGCGGTCAACTGCGGCCCCAGCAGCGCGCGATTACGCCTCTCGGCTTGCCATCCCGATTTCAGTCTCCGCGCCCAGTTGGGATCGGTCGGCCAATCGTCGCGGATGTCGATGGAAGAAGGAGTACGCTGGAACACGTAGAGTTCCTTGGCCGCGGCGCCAAGGCGGGGAATGGCCTGGACCGCCGAGGCACCGGTGCCGATGATACCCACGACTTTGTCAGCCAGACCTGACAGGTCCTCCTTGGTGTAAGCGTAATCCCAGCGCGAGGTGTGAAAGGAGTACCCCCTAAAAAGCTCCATGCCCTTGATCTTGGACAGCTTGGGCTTGGAGAGGGTGCCGTTGGCGCAAATCACGAACCGCGCTTTCATGTGGTCGCCCCGGTCCGTGGTGAGGTGCCACATCTTTTCAGTTTCGTCCCACACCGTGGAGGTCACAGTGGTTTGAAAGACCGCGAGTTCGTACAAGTTGTACTTCTTGGCGATGGCCTGGCAGTGACCGTAAATCTCCGGGCCCTTGGCGTAGCGGTTCTTGGGCACGTAGTCCATCTCGTCGAGCAAAGGTAGGTAGTCATAAGCCGGCACATCGCACGCTACACCAGGGTAGCGGTTCCAGTACCACGTCCCGCCTACATCCGCTCCCCGCTCCACGATGCGGATGCTCTCGACACCACACTCCCGCAGCCGCGCGGAGGTGAGGAGCGCGGAAAATCCGCCACCGATGAACAGACATTCGACGGTATCGTTGATGGGCTCGCGCGGCGTGATCTCGCCTCCGTAAGGGTCAACCTCATACTTCTCCAGCACCCCTGTAAGGTCGGACGTATACTGCGCCGTACCTTCCGGGCGGTATTTCAGCCGCAGATCACGCTCCTCGGCAAACTTCTGCTTAATGCTCTCATAGTATTCTTGCGGCCTAGCGGGCTGCCGCAGCGGGTTAAAGACGCCGATAGTTTGGGCTTCAGGGACTCCCTTTGATTCCTCCATGTTCGTACCCTCCTCCTGGTCAGGTCGTTTTTCGGTTTAGCCTTAGCAGTGCTAGCTGAGCTTGACAATGTCTACAGCCGTTGCGAAGCTGAAGCCACCCCCCGGCAGCACGTCCAACTGCATAAGGGTCGGTACGGAAAGAGGAAATCCCATGTCTGAACAGACAATCGTCTTTGCCCAAGGGATCGAAATGCCACCGGACATTCTCGCGCAGGTGCAACAGATGAAGCCGGCGGGCTTCACCTTGCACATGCTGCCGCCCAGCGCCAGCGCCGCGGCGATTGCCGCGGCGATACGCGAAGCCGAATATCTGACCGGCTTTCCTCGTTTCCTGCCAGACGAAGCCTATACGGAAGCCAAACGTCTCAAGCTGCTCCAGGTGCTGAGCGCCGGCTACGACTACGTCAACATCGCTGGCGCGCGCAAAGCCCGCATCCCTATTTGCGCGAACGGCGGCGCCAATTCCGTGGCAGTGGCCGAGCACGCCCTCATGCTCATGCTCGCGGTCTATCGCAAATTGGTGACGTTCCATCAGAACGTGGCCGCTGGCCAGTGGCATCAAGGCATTCCACGTACCGTGGACATTTATGAACTGGAAGGCAAAACGGTCGGTCTGGTAGGGTTAGGCAATATCGGTCGGCAAGTGGCCCGCCGGATAAAAGCCTTTGATGCGCAGGTGGTTTACTATGACACTTTTCGTCGAAACCCCCGGGAAGAGGAAAAATTAGGGGTGCAATATGTTCCTCTCGATACGCTGCTTGCGACCGCCGACGTCGTCAGTCTGCACGTTCCCCTGAACGAGAGCACCCGTCACCTGATCGATGCCCAAGCTCTCGGTCGCATGAAACCCACGGCGATTGTGATCAACACCTGTCGAGGAGAAGTCGTTGATGAACAAGCACTGATCGACGCGCTACAACACGGGCGGATACTTGCGGCCGGTCTCGATACGCAAGCCGAGGAGCCGCCCGACCCGGCCAATCCTCTGTTGCGGTTGCCCAATGTCACGCTGACCCCACATAGCGCCGGCCCGACGGTGGACAGCTATCGCAAGCGGTTCCACAATGGCTACGCTAATATCGAGCGCGTCGCCCGCGGCCAGCCGCCGTTATGGGTCATCCCGGAAATGCGCGACCTTTTTCCCGAAGCGATTGCGACCGAGTGAGGAGCCGGGTTATGTATGGAAACCGTCAGTTATTGTTGGCTTGACAGGAGTTCAGTTTGCACAAGACAATCCAGAGAAGGTCATTCTGAGCCGTAGCGCCGCGGAGGCGAAGAATCTCGCCGAGCGTCGATCGTGTCATGAGATTCTTCGGCCTGTGGCCTCAGAATGACAACTCATGGTCGAGCCGATGAAAAGGAGAGAACAACGAAATACACCACTACCGCTCGCTTGCCTGCCGCAGTCGGTCGCGTATCAAGGTGTACATTTTGACCTGCATTTCGAGATGCGCCTCCAGCAGTTTACGGATCTCCTCTCCCGCGATCTCTAAAAGCAAACAATCCTCCCTGGCTAACACCGTCGCCGACCGCGGCCTTCGTTCCAGGACGGCCATCTCTCCGAAAATTTCACCGGCCTGTATGGTGGCAAGCGAAAAGCGAGGTGCCCCCGCTCCTCCCAGCGTGACCTGCACTGAGCCTGCGCACAGCAGAAAAACCGAGTCCCCAGCTTCGCCTCCTCTCAGAATGACGGAGCCTTGAGGGTACACTCGCTCTTGCGAGACCTCATCCTGAAGCAAATGCGCGAGTTCTTCCTCATTAAGGCTGGAAAAAACGGGATGATCGCGCAAGAAGTTTTGCCAATCGAAGGATTTCATAGACTCTCTCTGTGGTCTTGTAGGGAACGTCGCACGGGTGGCTTTTACCCGCGTGAACACGGAGCAGCTTCACTTTACGGAAGCCTCTGCTTGAGAGTCATCGAGCGACGTTACCTTAATGGCGACCGTCTTTCCTGAGGCGACGCGACTGGCACGTGGACGGAAGAGCCCTAGCCAGGCGATCCAGTATTTCTGTTTGTACGCATCGCTCATGCGTTCGACAACCGCCAGATCTTCGACGATTTCGGCCTTGCCGGTAAACGATGGTCCCTCTTTGCTGCCCACCCAGATGCGCACCGGACTGCCGCCTTTGATTCGGCGAACCTTGTAGGACGTGGGAGCTGTCGTCAAATAAACGGTGTCCTCTTCGTAGATAAACCACACCGGCACTGCCGCGCTCCACTCGCCATTGGCGCGCTTGGTGGCTATGTAGATTTCTTTGGCCTTTTGTAGTTGAGTCTTGGTTGTATCGGTTAAAGTGCGAGCTTCGTGCACCATCCCGACGAAGCACAGCCCAACGGCAATGAGAAGACCAGCGAACAGACTCGTCATTATCCTCTCCTCCTGTATTCCCAGATGGCACTTTCTGCACGGCAGGACCGACCCCAGAGCAAGCATACACGATAGAGGTTTGCTGCCGTTTATGAAGCGGGACGAGCAGGGGCGATCTCGCAGCACCTGTTTAAGTCATTTACCACGATTCGGGTTGGCTTGTCGAACAGCGCGCCAACGCGCGCGAGCAATTCGCCTGGGGTTTCTTTTGGTCGCAACCAGGTGAAAATTGCTCCAGAGGACCAAGCCTATGCTGATGCTGATTGAAACAATCCAGATCGCGGTGCTGCTGCTCGTCGTGGTGGCTGCGGCTGCTCTTGCCGCGCAACGGCTCAGAGTGCCGCCGGCCATTCTGCTCGTCACCGTCGGCGTCGTGTTGGCGCTGGTGCCGGGGCTGCCGCACGTCGAGTTGGTCCCCGAGATGGTGCTGCTGCTGGTGCTGCCGCCGCTCATCTATTCGGCTGGCGTTGCCATGAGTTGGAGAGAGTTTCGCTTCAACCTGCGGCCGATCACGCTCTTGGCCGTCGGCTGCGTCATTTTCACCACGGCGGCGGTTGCCGGCGTCAGTCATTGGCTGCTCGGCCTGTCATGGCCGATCGGCTTTGTCTTAGGCGCGATCATCTCGCCGCCGGATGTGGTCGCGCCGCTCGCTATCGCTCGCCGACTTGGCCTGCCGCGACGTCTCATCGTTATCCTCGAAGGCGAAGGGCTTGCGAACGATGCTACTGCGTTGATCCTCTATCGGTTCGCCGTCGCCGCGGTAAGCACCGGAACATTTGCCCTCGGTCCTGCCATAGGCACCTTCGTCGCCATCATCATCGGCGAAATCATCTACGGCCTCGCCCTTGGCTGGTTCATGCTGCGCGTCCGTCACACAGCCCGCGATCCGCACGTCGAGATGACACTGTCGGTGGTGACCCCTTACCTTGCCTTCTGGGTGCCGGAGCACTTGGGCGGCTCCGGGGTGCTCGCAACGGTCGCCACCGGGCTTTACATTAGCTGGAATGGGCCTATGTCAATTACCTCGGCCACGCGACTGCAAGGCGTCTTTTTCTGGGACTTGTTCACCTATCTCATCGAAGGCATGGTTTTCTTGCTGACTGGACTGCAGGCCCGCACCTTGCTCGACCGCATCAGTGCCTTCTCGATCAGAGAGTTGTTGGTCTCAGCCATGGTCATCAGCGTGGTCGTGGTCGTCGCCCGGTTCGTGTGGGTGTTTCCGGCCACTTATCTGCCGCGCTGGCTCATTCCCGCAATCGCTCGCAGGGACCCTTCACCTCCCTGGCAGGTACCGTTCATGCTGGCGTTTACCGGAATCCGCGGCATTGTGTCGCTGGCGGCTGCCCTGGCGATTCCGTTGGCCACGGCGAGCGGTGAATCCTTCCCCAATCGTGATCTGATTCTATTTCTCACGTTCTGTGTGATTGTGGTGACATTGGTCGGCCAGGGCCTGCTCATGCCGACAGTAATCCATTGGCTCGGTCTCACGAACATGGGCCGCGGAGAGCGTCGGCTCGAAGAGGCTGAGGAGCTTGCAAGCCGGCGGCAAACGATCGAGGCGGTCCTGCGCCGGCTTGATGAGCTTGAGGTCGAGCGGACCCTACCCGTACGGATCGTGGAGCCGTTGCGCGCTTATCACTACGAACGGTTGCAACAGTTGGAATACAAAATCGGGAGCGGAGAATTGAACACCCAATTCGCCCATCTGTCCGGTGAGTTGGAACTGTCACTCATCGAAACGGAACGCAAGCACCTGTACGCATTGCTGTGCAGCGGCCATTTGAAAGACGATGCACGTCGCCGCATCGAAAGAGAATTGGATCTCCGGGAAGTGCAGCTGCTGCGCACCACGCCGCGTAGCGGCAACGACGATTCCTAACTTCTTGCGATCTTGTCTGCCGCGCGACCGCAACGCATGGAGCCCAGCGTTTCTTGTAGAGTAATCGAATTGAACTAGAGCTTGCCTCCTCTCCCGATCTCTGTTACGGCAAGACACGAAAAGCACCAGAAAGGAGAATCGCGATGATTGCGTATGTTACGGTTGGCACCAACGACATGGAGCGCGCGACGAAGTTTTATAGCGCGCTGTTCGCCGAACTCGATCCGTCAATCAAGGTCCTGATGGATGCGGGCAGAATTAAGCTGTGGGGAAAGCCCGGCGCTCCGAATTTTGCCGTTGCCACGCCATTTGATGGCGAGGCGGCGACCATCGGCAATGGGGTCATGATCGCTTTCGCCGCCGACAGCACGGCGAAAGTCGATGCCATTTACAAAAAGGCGCTGGAATTGGGCGGCAAAGACGAAGGGGCGCCAGGTCGGCGCGGGGGAGATAAGGGACCCTACATTGGTTATTTCCGTGATCTGGATGGCAATAAGCTCAATGCCATTTGCATGAAGTAAGCCGGCTTGTCACAGTCTCGTGGCTTGAGGTTCCCTCTCCCTGTGGGAGAAGGACAGGGTGAGGGAGAAAAACGGCAGGATTACCGATGAGGAGGACCCATGAAACTCGGCGTCCTGATGTTCGCAACGGACTACGCCATTCGCCCAGACGAACTAGCCCGCGCGTGTGAAGAGCGCGGCTTCGAGTCGGTGTGGTTTCCGGAACATACACACATCCCGACCAGCCGGCGTAGCCCCTGGCCGGTGGGTGGAGAACTCCCCCGCGATTACTGGCATACCTATGATCTCTTCGTGTCTCTGATGGCGGCGGCCGCCGCCACTCGCACCATCAAGCTGGGCAGCGGCATTTGTCTGGTGATTGAGCGCGATCCGATCGTCCTGGCTAAAGAAGTCGCGTCGGTGGATCAACTCTCAGGTGGCCGCCTGCTGTTCGGGATCGGAGGAGGCTGGAATGCCGAAGAGATGGCTCATCATGGGACGCCGTTTCAAAGACGTTGGAAAGTCTTGCGCGAGCGGATCGAAGCCATGAAGGCAATCTGGAGCCAGGAAGCAGCCGAGTATCACGGAGAGTTTGTCAATTTCGATCCCGTCTGGAGTTATCCTAAACCATTGCAGCAACCGCATCCGCCCATTCTGCTCGGGACCTTGTCCACCCAGGGGTTACAGCGGGTCGTACGGTATTGTGACGGCTGGATTCCCGGCCTGCTTCCGCCTGCGGCGCTCGCCGAGGCCATGCGCAGCTTACGCGCCTTAGCCGAGCGAGCTGGACGCGCACCAAACGATGTCCCGGTCTCGATATTCGGGGTTCCAGGTGAGGAAGCAACCCTGCACCAGTACCAGGAACTGAGAGTCGAGCGCGCGGTCTTGGCAGTGCCTTCTGAAGGGCGAGAGCAAGTCTTGCCCCTGCTGGATCAGTACGCCGCGCTCATTCCGAAATGCGCATAGCCGCCCGTAAAAAAATGCGCTTGTGTCAACGCCCGCGATAGACGGGTGGGCGATGTTCCAGGAACGCGTGGAGAGATTCCTGCAGATCTTCTGACTGCTGGAGTTCCCGCGCATATTGTTGCGCGCGTTCGGCTATTTCTTGGGGCGCTGGCCGACGACTGAGCGTACGCAGCAGCCGGAGGTTGTAGTCCACGGCCAGCGGGGGACGGCGCACGATTTCGGTCGCAAATTCCACCGCTGTTTCCAACAACCGCGCGGGTTCCGCCAGCCGATTGATAAACCCCACCTGATACAGCCGCTCGGCGGTCACTCTGCCGCCCGCCGCCAGTTCGGTGGCGATGGCATACGGCAAGTTCTCGCGCAGCAGAACCAGATCGTAGCCGGCCACGACACCGTGCGCGACCTCGGTAATCTCAAACACCGCGGACGGTACGGCAACGCGAAAGTCCGCATACGAGGCGAAGAAGAACCCGCCTCCAAATGCATAACCGTTCACCGCGGCGATAGTGGGTTTTTCCAGTTCCTGATGCCAAAAGGGGTCACGAACAGGGATCTGCGGTACTCCCAAGCCCTGCTCACCGCTGGCAAAGCGTTCTTTAATATCCATCCCCGAACAGAACGTATTGCCGGTGCCGGTAAGGATAGCGATTCGCGCGTCGTTATCAGCAGCAAAACGCTGCCAGCTCTCGGCCAGTCCCAGCATGAGTTCCTTGCCCATGGCATTACGGCGCTCAGGCCAGTTCATAGTAATGATAGCGATAGGCCCGCGTTTTTCATACTCAACGACTGCCATGCTTCCCTCCTTACTGACCCTTGAGACCGAGAGGAATTGGAACGTTACCACCTGCATGGTGGTGCGGCAAGGGAAAATCAGAAAGGCTGCCGGAGTGGTAGAGATAAGCCTTCCTCGGGCGGACCGACAGATGCAAGTGATTCGGCAACAGGAACGGGGCGTGTACCGCTTCGCCGACCGCATCTGGCATGTTAGACTTGGCGTGTGATGACAACCGGACGACGTTGGACCGTCGTAGGCCGTGGTGGGCAAGAAATCTATCTGACGCACAGGTGATCCGATGACTACCCCCAACGCTACACTACGATGAAATCAGCGATACTTTATCAGTTTCCTTCGCTCCTGGTGAACATGTGACTGGCATCGAACTCAACGAACACATTCTCCTGCGCATCAACAGAGCCGAGCGCCGTGCAGTCGGGCTCACCATACTTGAGTATTCTCTGCTGGCGCAGCCGACAGAAGTTGGCCAGCGCAGCGTGCCGCTCAGCGGGCTTACCCAGCTGTCAGCAGAGCTACGAGCGTTAGTGCTGGAAATCGCCCAGCGTTCGCCTGTCAGTGACTTTCTGATGCTATCTGCTTACACACCGTCGGGAGTCGAGATGATCCCTATCACCTCCGTGCGGCCCATCCCGAAGGCGGCGTAGCCTAAGAAAGGTTGGGGCTCACGTAACCCGACCTTTCTTGCAACATTCTCTATCACTTCCCAATAGAGTATGATGCCGAGGTCAACATCACTTCCATTGCTACGCAGAGGTTTCTTTCTGGACTATTTTGGAGAGAAGTCAGAGGGTCGTCCATGAGCAAAGACAACCTTAAAAAAGGCAACACTAAACGTTCTCACTACATTCCCCAGTTTTATCAAGAATATTTTCTCCTTCCCGGAGAAAAGACCTTTTGGGTATACGATAAGGAAAGCGGAGAGCCACGGCCTCAGCAGCCCAAAGACACGGCGGTGATTGGCCATCTCTATAGATTTCAAGCAGGTCTCGAAGGAGACTTCTCAAAACAAGAAGGGATGGTGAAACCTATTCTGGATCGCTGGTATGCTCCGAGGGCTGTACCAGAGCCCCAGGAAACCCCCATCGTGGCTTCGTTCCTAGCATATCTCCACACACGAGGACCGAGAGCGATCAAAGCCGCTCCTATCATCTTCGGAAAAATTGATCTCGAAGAGAAACTTGCATGGCTACATGATCCAAGCGCCTTCCAAGCGGCGTGGTGCCAAGCAACGAGCTATAGCGCAAAAGCCCTTTTTGCTTCCGAGGCCTATCAAGGGCGTCGTGAGGAAATCTTCCAACAAGTCATGCGAGACATTTGGGAGAAACAGGTCAAGGAACGCGGACTGGAAGAGATGCTACCTTTCGTCAAATTCAGAGAGGTTAGGGAAGACACGCTTCGGGAACAGATGAAAAGAGAGGAAGCTCGGTACGCCCAGAAGGTTGACGAGCAGGGTCTTTTATCCGAAATACTCCCCTTAGAAACCTTTCGGAATGCACTGAAAGACCTACCGCAAGAACTCAAGGCCATTTTAGAGAATCCGCCTGATACTGTGGCGCTAAAGACGATTTTACTCAGGACAGAGACCATTATCCCACACCTGCTTGAGCGAAATTGGTGCCTGTGCACAGCGCCAGACAATGCTTTCTTTGTGACAAGCGATACTCCGCTTTCTATCTTTGATCCAAAGAAGGACCGACCGTTTTTCTTTGGCGGCTTCAAGGAAAGAACTGCTGAGGTTGCGTTTCCTCTTTCTCCCCGGGTCTGCTTAGTGTTAAGTCACACACGTACGCAGAGAGTCTGTCGTGCTAGTGAGCAACTCGTCGGAAAAATTAATCGTATGACTATCGCCATGGCTGAAAGGTACGTGCTCTCGCCTTTCAAAACAAAATCCCTGCAGCGGCTTATCGCTGACGTTCCATCGTGGGGAAGACAGAACGTCAATACAGACAGGAAACGAGGGCAACATTTCCCTGAGGCGTCTACTGCAGCGTCGATGAAAGAGAGTCTGATCCAAGCGTTCTTAGCCAATCCGATCAAGATAGATACTTGCAAGACCTAACTCCCGCATCAAGCGCCTACTTCTCATCACGACTGACAAGGCGCTCTTTTCTCTCGTACAGCTGCCAATAGCTCACGCCGCTGTGGCGGACACGCACGATTTTGCCCATGCGTTGGGCTTGCGTGCGAAACGCCTGGTGACGCAAGAGGCGACGAATATAGACGGCAGCCTCATTGTCCAGCACATCAAGCCAGACCAGACAATAACCGGCGTGACGCAATTGCGCGCGATAAAACCCGTGGTCGCATGAGAAGAAGGTCGGGCTGTGCAGTGTATGGAGCAAAGGGATGATGTCATTGCGATCTTTCATGCCCGAGCGACCGACCTCCATGCCAATCTGCCGGAAATGAATCTTCCACGCTCTCAGCTGGTCGCGCTGACTCAACAAGATGTTCTCGTCAAGAATAGTCATGCCGCTCGGCGCCGTTTATCCGTCTCCCCCTGCTGCTCCTTGTCTATTTTTTCTGTCAGCGCTCTCGCGGCTAGTTCAACGGCTTCAGCAATGGCTTCACGACTGACCCTGCCGAAACATTCGGTTGTGATCCAGTCCCAATCTTTACCTTGAGCGACATGGTAGAGGACGCTCTTGACCAAGATGCGGGTACCCTTGAAAGTCAATTGGCCGTGACAGATTTCCGGGTCGGCAACGAGATATTGCCCGATTTCTTTGCGTTTTGGTGTTCTCATAATCTACTCTTTATTGCTTCTTATCGTAGTTTCCTTCCCGCCGCACCGTTTTGAGACCTTACTTACCTCTGCCCGGCGGTGGCAATTGATCCGGTGTGACCCAGTCCTCCGACACACCATTCACAAACTCCGGCGGGAGCGTTTTCACAGGGATTCCGTCGAGCTCTTTGGGGACCACTGAGGGCCGATCCGTGAACACATACACGACCCCATACCCAGGCCGGACGGCAACCACTCCGGGGAGTTGGGATAAGGCGGCGCGCCTGGATGCGCAGGACCAGCTCGAGAGAAGTCCGGCGAGAAAGATTCTCAGCAGCCACCTTTGTCTTTGGTTGTTCATTGTTATTTTTCTATCGTAGCTTCCTTCGCCCAAAAGAAATAGACGGACGCCGGAGTCCCAGGTACAATGCCGCTTGAGCAAAGAAACAAGGAGGGGAATATGTCGGAACTGAATGATTTCAATCAACAGGTGATTAGCGAATTCCGCGCGAACCACGGCAAGGTGGGCGGTCAGCTCGCCAACATGCCCATGCTGCTCCTGACGACGACTGGCGCCAAGAGTGGCCGCACGATCACGAAGCCACTGGTGTACACCACCGATGGTGATCGCATCGTCATCATCGCTTCTTTCGCCGGAGGCCCCAAGAATCCGCCGTGGTATTACAACCTGGTCGCCAACCCCGAGGCAACGGTCGAGCTGGGCAGTGAACGTTTTCGCGTGCGGGCGGCAGTGACATCTGGTGAGGAGCGCCAGCGGCTGTTCGA
>Ga0187894_10005954_pt1 | contig 12156 bp, 10 predicted proteins | sample GBC1701081metaG_FD_136650 | JGI IMG/M metagenome (GOLD analysis project Ga0187894, IMG submission 136650) | White microbial mat communities from a lava cave in the Kipuka Kanohina Cave System on the Island of Hawaii, USA - GBC170108-1 metaG ... | reverse complement strand
GTGTTTCACAGTAAGCGGTATAGGCGGCGGCGTCCATCAGGCTGTCGGCTTCGGACGCACTGGTGAGGGTGAACTTAATCAGCCAGCCCTTGCCGTAGGGGTCGGTATTAATCAGTTCCGGCGCATCTGCGAGGGCGCTGTTCACCGAGGTGATCGTGCCACCGATAGGCATGTAAATATCGGACGCGGCTTTGACCGACTCGACCACGCCGAAGGCCGCGCCCTGGGCAATCGCCGCGCCGACATCGGGGAACTCGACATACACAATATCGTTCAATTGATCCTGGGCATAATCGGTGATGCCGACGGTGGCGCTGCTGCCTTCTATGCGCAGCCATTCGTCATTGTTGGTGTATTTCAGGTCAGGGGGTACTTTCAAGGTGGGCATGGGGTCTCCTTAAAGCGATCAGCGATCAGCCGTCAGCCTCAACTGAGAACGATAAACAACACTTTACCGACAATGCGCCGAAATAAACAGAGCGCACAGATGTTAAAAGACACTGTGCGCTCTGTTGGTAACGGGTTACGTTCAGAGTATCAGACCGGCGAATCCTTGAACCTGAGAGTTTCGTGACCCGGCCAGTATACCGGGAAACTTGCCCCTTCGGCGTCCCATCGTGTGGGAACTCTCTCCGCAGGCTGTTATGCGATTAGACGAAATTCATTGTACCGAGATTGAACGTGGTTGGCAACAGGTAGAGTCGTCAATTCTCAGACTCAACACTGGAAAGGTCTAAGCGTCCGCGCCGACGGGCAGCCAGTCGAACAGCGTTTTACGGGCGGCGTCACTGAGCGACAGGTTGAAGCCGAGATGGCCGGTGGCGTCGGCGACGATGGTTGGGCGCAACAGCAGGACGCCATCGGGCCTCAGGCCGACGGCAAGATAGGCCTGCCCGGTGCCGATCTGCCGGGTGGTTTGTAAGCCTTCGACCGGCTGTAAACGCGCCAGCACGCGCGATAATTCCTGGAAGCGCGGGCGCAGGGCGATCTCCAATGGGCCATAACTGGCCGACAGCGCGATATAGCCGCCCTCGCGGCGCAGGGCGACCACCGGATGGCCGGTAATATCACCCTGGGTTGACAACGTGATGACGCCGGAATCCGTATCGACCTTGACGGTATCCAGTAGTTCAAAGTTCCTCATGGGTTTGCTCCGAAGTTCACAAAAGTGCAGCAGGAGTATAGCATAATTGGCGCAATTGCAAACGATTCATAAGGACTGACGATTTTCTCAATTTACGGGCAAAGCGGATGGGGTACAATCGGCGCTGTAATACAGATGGTGCGTTCACGGAGAGAGCAGCATGGCAGAGCAAACGGTTGAAAAATCCGCCAGCGCAAATTCCCGGCTGGTCATGCTTGGGACAGTGTTGGTAGCGGTCGTGGGCGCGGCGGTGATCCTGTTCGCGCTGGTGAACCGGCCAGCGGAACAGTCGCTAGAAAGCCAGACGGATACGGGCGCGGCGATTATCGAAGGCGAGGCCTTCAACGGCGTGCAGGCCATTGATCCGCCGAAGACACTGCAAGCATTCACGCTGACAAACCAAAATGGCGAGCCGTTCAGCCTGAGCGACCTGAAAGGCGAGATGGCGTTGATGCTGTTCGGTTACACCCACTGCCCGGATGTCTGCCCGCTAACGATGCTGAACTACAAAAAGATCAAGGAGACTCTAGGCGAACAGGCTGACGAGATCGCGTTCGTGTTTATCAGCGTGGATGGGGAGCGGGATACCCCAGAAGTCATGAAAGATTATCTGGGTCGTTTCGATCCTAGTTTCATCGGGCTAACCGGCGACGAGGAAACCTTGCTGCGCATTGGTGGTGATTACGACCTGTATTTCAGCAAGCGCGCCGATCTGGGCGGCTCAACCGAGAATTATCTGGTCGAACACAACTCCGCCACCTATTTAGTGGATGCCGACGGCAAGTTGGTGGCATTGTACGTGTACGGCACCGAGGCGGACGTAATCGCGGAGGACATTCAGATGCGGCTGGGGTAAAGCAGTTCACCACAGAGGCACAGAGGACACAGAGAAAATCAAAAATTGGTACATGATGAGGGCATGTCCCTACAATCCGGTACACCTCATATTCAATTCGGCGTTTCTCGATAATTAACGCCGGGCGGCACGGGGCAGGATGGTCGTGATAACCTCGTAGCTGATTGTGCCGAGGCGGGCGGCCACATCGTCTGCCGTGATCGTTTCCTCACCTTGACTGCCCAACAGCACAACCTCGTCGCCGATGGTCACATCCGGGATGTGACTGACGTTGATAGTGGCCTTTTCCATGCTGATGCGCCCGATGATGGGTGCGCGCTGGCCGTGTACCAGCACCTCGCCCCAATGGTTCGGCGACCGGCGGAAGCCATCGGCGTAGCCCACCGGGATCACGGCGATGCGCTCTTCTTCGCTAGTCACATAGGTGCGGCCATAGCCGACGGTATGGCCGCGTGGCAGCGTTTTGACCTGGGCAATCACGGTTTTCCAGGCCAGCGCCGGGCGGAACTCCGGCGGGACTGGCACGAGCGTCGAGGGCGACAGGCCATACATTGCCAGCCCGACGCGCACCATATTGAAATGATTTTCGGGGGAGGCCAGCGTCCCGGCGGAATTGGCAGCATGGGTGTAGGCGAAGTTGAAACCGGACGCCCGGAGTGGCTTGAGCATTTCCTTGAGGGTCTTCACCTGCTGGGCGGTGAAATCCGGGTCTTCATCGGCAGAGGCGAAATGGGTGTAGACACCTTCAATGTCGAGATGGCGCAGGTTAAACAGGTGGCGAAAAAAGGGTAGTGCCTCCGCCGCCAGCACGCCTAAACGCCCCATCCCCGTATCGACCTTGACATGCACCAGCAGTTTGCCCCCCAGTTCGCGGGCCGCCCGGTCGTAGGCACGCGCCATATCCAGGTCGTACACGGTGAGCGTGATACGTTGGCGGATGGCCTGCCGGACGGCGCTAACCGGCGTGTAATTCAGGACAAGGATGGGCGCGTCGATTCCGGCCTCAGTCAACTCCAATGCCTCGGTCATCGAGCCAACCGCCAGGTATTCCGCGCCGTTGAGGAGCGCGGTGCGGCTGACCGAAACCGCGCCGTGACCGTAGGCATCAGACTTAACGACGGCCATGAGGGCGACCGCGCCGATCATGGTTTTCATGGCTTTGACATTCGAGGCGATGGCTTCCAGATCAACCTCGACCCAACTGGGACGGTTGGGCTGCACCAGTTCAGCAGTTTCCCACTCGAAGCCCTGGCGCGGCAGCAGCGCGCGGTCGGCCTCTTCTTGCAGCAGCGCCTGGGCGACCAGTTCCATGCGCGCCGAAATGCCGCCGGTGATGATGATGGTGTCATTGGCGGAGAGTTCAAAATTTTCACGCAGGACGGCCACTGCATCCTGCACGCTGTAGGTCATAAATACGCTGCCGCGCTCTTTGCCACGATCCAGCGCCGCGCGCCCGACTAGCGCCGCATCTGTGCCTTCGGTGATAATCACATCAGCGACCTCGGCGGCGCGCTGCCCAACCAGGCGGTGGCCGGTTTGGGTGTAGTCACCCAGGTAGTCCATATCGCCCACGATATAAAACAGGCGGTGACGGCTCTCCGGCGAGCGTTCGGCGTTCACCAACTGAAACCAATCCAGCACCGCCAGGCTCGACCCCGGCGTCGAATCATGGGTGTCATCAATCAGCATGGCGTTATTCAGGCCGTTGAGGGGATTCATACGCCCCGGCAAATAGGGCATATCGGTCAGGACGCGGATGGCCTCATCGAGGGGAACATCATAATGCGTCCCGACGGCCAGGGCACCCAGCACCGCGTAAAGCTGGTGCTTGCCCAGCCAGGGCATCCAGCGCCCCAGGTAACGTTCGCTGCCATAGCGTAGATCGTAGCCGGTTTTGGTGAGTCCGGCGACGACATTATAGGCCATCAAATCTGCCCCAAACCGTTCCATGCCGATGGTCAGCACACGGGCATGGGTCGCGCCGTTCAGGGCGGCGACATAATCATCATCGGAGTTCAGCACCGCCAATCCGGTCGCCGGGAGGCGTTCGAGCAGTAGGCGATGTTCGTTCACGATTTCGTCCAGGCTGGCGAAGGTATCCAGGTGGGTTTGGCCGATGTTGGTCAGGACGGCGACATCCGGCTGGACAGCGGCGACAATTTCACTCATCTCGCCCGGACGCTCGGCGCCGAGTTCCATGACCAGGAAATGCTGCTCCGGCGACAGACCGGCCAGGGCGCGCGGCAGCCCCAGGCGGCCATCGGATTCGGTGCTGTGATGGACAGTGTAATGCGTCCCTAAAACGCGGCTGATGGCTTCGACCGCCAGCGATTTGCCATACGAACCGGCGACACACACGACCTGTGTGCCAAGTTTGTCCAGTACGTATTTCGCCCAGTTCATGAGGGCGACTTCGGTATCTTTAACGATGATTATCGAGAGGCCTTCGGTATCAAAATCTGGCGGGTGGACGCATAGGATGCCCAAGACACCGCTCTCAACCGCCTCGCGCATAAACTGGTGGGTATCGCCACGATCGGTCTTGAGGGCGACATACATCTGCGCTTCAGCGGCATGGCGCGAGTCAAAGCAGAAATCTGTAAAAATGTGGGCGGCGGGTTCACCGAATAATTGACCATTGGAGGCTTCGAGTATGTCGTACAGGCTAATCATCCGTATCCCCTCTTGTGTGGCGACATCAGGCCACGACCACGCACAGCCTGATCCCCAATCGCAACCGCCGTCAAAACTTACTGTTATGTTATAATAGCACGGGTTTCAACTGGGAACATGTCTACATGCCATTTTCGTTTGAGATATTAAAAACACAGGGGCGGGCGCGCGCCGGTATCTTGCACACGCCGCACGGCCCGATCCCCACGCCGGTGTTCGCGCCGGTCGGCACGCAGGCGACGGTCAAAGCCGTGCCACCGCGCGATTTGCACGAAATGGGCGCGTCCCTCATCCTGGCGAACACGTATCACCTGCACCTGCGCCCCGGCGATGAGTTGGTGCGCGCGATGGGCGGCCTGCATTCGTTCATGGCCTGGCCGGGGCCGATCCTGACGGACTCCGGCGGTTTCCAGGTGTTCAGCCTGGCGGAAATCAACAAGATTGACGACCAGGGTGTGACCTTCCGCAGCCACTTGGACGGCAGCCAACACCGTCTGACACCGGAACGGTCGATGGAAATTCAGGAACACCTGGGGGCGGACATCATCATGTGTTTTGACGAATGCCCGCCCCCAACCAACCGACTGATGGTCGAACGAGCGGTGGCGCGGACAAGCGCGTGGGCAGCCCGCTGCCGCGAGACGCACCCCGATGATGACCTTCAAGCCCTGTTTGGCATTGTGCAAGGTGGCATCTTCGCGGATTTACGCGCCGACTCGGCGGCCTTTTTGCGCGGACTGGATTTCCCAGGCTACGCAGTTGGCGGCCTGGCGGTCGGCGAGACAAAGAGCGAACAGTATGCGACGTTGGATATCACCCTGCCGATGCTGCCGGACGACAAGCCGCGCTACTTGATGGGCGTGGGCGAACCGGACGACCTGGCGCAGGGCATCGCGCGTGGGGTGGATATTTTTGACTGCGTGATCCCGACGCGGTTGGCGCGGCACGGGTCGGCGATGACGCACACGGGCCGGATCAACATGCGCAATCTAGCGCACGCCAGCGACAAAAGCCCGGTCGAAGCGGGCTGCACCTGCTACTGCTGCATGAACTTCTCGCGGGCCTATATCCGCCATCTCGTCAAGGCCGAGGAAATCCTGGGGGCGTACTTGTTGAGCGTCCATAATATCCATTTCCTGATCCAGCACGTCAACGCCATGCGGGACGCGATCCTGGATGGCGATCTTCAAATGTATAGCGACTCATTCTTGCAGACGTATCTGCAAACGGCCTAGCCGCGCGGCAAAGGACACGCGACGATTGAACCGCACGCACCCTCAAGCCCGACCGCAACGAATCACCCGGCGGGGCGAGCGCCAGACGGCATGTTGGCACGTCCAGGGAGTGTGACGCTCACCGACCTAAAGGTCAGGGCTTCTGCCACACGCTTGCCCGGTGGCTACGTTATGCGACATGGGCGCGTCCCGCCCAATTTGTTGTTGAACAGTATCGGTAGGCGGCGTTTCAGCACAAGCTCTACCACTGTTTTGCAACTCGGATTGCGTTTCAAATCTTACGTAGGGGACTTCCCCCTACAGCCGCTAAATTTGAAGTTGTTAAGTTGCGCCGGGTCTAACCCATGCAACGACGGTAGCACAAGGGAGCTAACATGCACCTGACAAAAGAAGCGTGCGTGTCCTGTCCGGTTTCCGGTCAGGTCGGTCACATCCACACGCTCAAGCGTGAGCTTTTCTCGCGCCGGAAAGCTATACGCGATTGATGCGACCCATGCGGCGCGCTGGCGCGAAGCGCACGTTGGCAATTGTGGCGTTCACATTGGTCAGTTGCAGCACATCAGCCGTACCCTCGTCCACGCCCACCGCCGATACGGTCGTGCTGCGCCTGTACGCGACTACGCCGATGATACCGCTACTGCAAGACGTGACCGCGCATTCTGCCCAGGCCAACCCGAATTATGTGTTTGAATCACTGACGGGCAATTATCAGACCCTATTTGATAAACTGCTGACAGAAGGCGACACCTATCTGCTCACTAACCACCTGCCAGACGACACAGCGGATGAGCCGGTGATGGCGTGGCCGGTCGGGCAAGATGGGATCGCGGTGATCGTGAACCCAGCCAATGACCTGGATGGTGTGACCACCGAACAACTACGGAGTATCTACCTGGGACACCTCTCGAATTGGAGCGACATTGGAGGGGCGGACATGCCGATCACGGTCATCAGCCGCGAAGATGGTTCTGGAACGCGGGCGGAGTTTGAACGCTTGGTCATGGGGGCGCGCCAGACCACCCAATCGGCGCAGGTCGCCCCGTCGAGCGCGGCGATAGTCGAAAGCGTGGCGAGGGTTCAGGGGGGCATCGGCTACGTGTCGATGAGCTACCTGGACGAGAACGTGAAGGCGCTGGCGATTGACGGCATCACGCCAACGCTGGACAACGTGTACGACAACATCTACCCGCTGCGGTCAACGATGTATGTGATCGGCGTGGATGAACCGGAAGGCGAGTACCGCAATTTCATCTCGTGGATTCAGAGCCAGGAAGGTCAGGCCGTTGTCGCCCAGCATTACGCACCCCTGTTACGTCCATAGATCGCGCAGTTAGACCGCCATGAAGGTGAATAACATCGCGTAGAGCAGGGTGAAGACCAGCAGCCACAGGCCGACGAGCGCCAAATCGCGGTACATACGGATGCGCCCGCGCTGTTTTTCGAGCAGCATTTCCGGCCCACGAATGCGGTGTAAGGCACTGGCAGCCTCACCGTTGCCGGGGTTCACGCGCAGGACGTTATCCAGGCAGAGCGAACTCTGATCGAGCGAATCGACCGCAACGCTCATCCACAACCAGGCATCCTCGAAGTCGTTATCCTCGCGGATCAGGTCGCGCAAGATGCGCACAGCGTCGCGGCGGCGATCCTCCTTCAGCAAGTCAATCGCATCCATCAGACGGTCAACGCGGTCAGCGGCAGCTTCCTGCTCAGTCATTTATTAATCACTCTCACCCCAAACCCCTCTCCCACTCTTCGGGGGCTTCGCAGCAGGGCGAGGGGAAAGGCATCCACTTTGGCCGGTCGATTCAGTCGAGTTTTACCCCGGCGAACAGATCGGTTTCATCGATTCCATTATAGGATGGAACGGGGAGAACCCGCGTGAAGCCTTGACTGCCCGCGAACAACGTGCGCATCAGTGGCAAGCGCGGCGCGCCCCCGCCCAACTGACTGGCATGGCAGGCGCTGGCCCGATCCCACACGTCGAAATACTTTCGGATGTTGACACGCGCGGTGATCGGTTCGGCATTTTCGAGGATGGCGAGAAAATCAATGTCCTTATTTTTGCCCACGCGGCGCGGGTCGATTCGCCGCAGGCGCATGAAGCCCAGCATCGCGCGGAACATCATAACCGGCACGCTGGTGTAGTAGAGTTTTTGCGGCTGGTAGGGCGCTTGGCCGGTGTCGAAGGCCGGATCGCCAGCGAGTGTAAAGGCATCAGTGGTGGCGCGCTGGATGGCGATATGGTCGGGATGCCCGTAACCGCCGTATTTGTTGAAGGTGACAACCACCTGCGGCCTGGATTCGCGGATCACCTCGACCACGCGGCGAGCAACCGCTTCGCGCGGGGCTTGCCACAGGCAGGTCGGGTCGTTAGAGGTTTCGGAATTCATCATGCCACTGTCTTTGTAGCCCAGCTTGAACACTTTTTTGAAGCCCAACACGTCCGAGGCGCGATCCAGTTCTGACAAGCGCAGTTCGGCAATGGACTTGAAACCGTTGAGGCGTTCGGGCGACACGGTGCCGACATCGCCATTGGTAGCGCAGGCATAATACACCTCCGCCCCTTCGGCCACATAACACGCGATGACACCCCCCGAACCGAAACTCTCATCGTCAGGGTGAGCGAGTGAAAACAATAGGCGGTGGGTTGGCACGAGCAAACTCCTTTAGCAGCTAGCGGTCAGCCAAACCTACGGTGGCTTCGCACAGCTTTCAGCAAAACAAAGTGTCTGAGGCAGAATCATTCATCTGGGTTGGCTTGATTGATACCGTTTAGATCAGGAAGTATAAACGACGATTGGCCTACGGAATCATACATCAGCCCGCGTGTTCTGTGAATAGCACCTATGCAATCCGCCGGGCAGGACGTATACTTTTCCGCCGTGCATGAGACTGGAACAGTGCTGAGGTTGCCCTTTATGCGTCGATTAACCGGAATATTGATTGCCGTTCTGCTGTTATCAATCACCCTGATGGCTTTGCCGCGCGTCACGATGGGCGGCCTGCAACCAATCCAGGTCACGCTGCCAGGGACGAACACACCCGCGCCGACTGAATTTTCGTTCGCAACCAACACAGCCGCCGGGCCGAGCGCCACCGCGACCGCGACCGCCACGCCCTCCTTGACGGCGACCGCGACGCCAACCGCAACCTTCACGCCGACCGACACCCCCACCCCAACCGATACTCCAACGCCGACGCCCACGCCGAACGGCCCGTTCTCATACCCGGAGGATGTGAACCCGCTGACCGGGCAGACCTACCCAAATGAAGCGGCCAAAGCGCGGCGCAACCTGATCGTCAAAATATCGAACTTCCCGACCATCGTGCGCCCACAAAGTGATGTGAACCAGGCCGATTTGGTGGTCGAGTACGAAACCGAAGGCGGCGTAACCCGTTTCGCCGCGATCTTCCGCAACAACACACCCGACCATGTTGGCTCGGTGCGCAGCGCGCGGTTGATCGATCTCGAACTCATCCAGATGTTTAATGCGCTGTTCGCCTATTCCGGGACGAGTGATCCGATCCAGAAGATGATCCTGGAATCTGAATTTGTTTACCAGACCTTTTCGCCCCTAAAAGGCGACAACTGCACCGAAGCCGGTTTCTGCCGCTTCCCGCGCGGGGAACTGCCGTTCGAGCATACGCTGTTCCTGGATACACGGCTGCTGTACGATCTGGCGACGCGACGCAACGTGAACACCGGCTACAAAGCGCGCGGATTCGCGTTCGCCGACCAGCCTGACCCAGACGGCGCGCCCGCCGAGGACATTTTCATCGACTGGTACGGGCAGATTGACGCGCGCTGGCAGTATGACGAAACGACCGGGCGTTACCTGCGCTGGACAGACGGCGTAGCGCATATCGACGTGGCCGACGAACAACAGTTGTGGGCGGACAATCTGATTATCCTGGAAGTACCGCACGAAGACCGACCCGACCTGTTCGAGCCGGAGAGCAAGACCGCCTCGCTCGAAATCCAGTTATGGGAGCAGGGGCGGGCGTACCTGTTCCGCGACGGCCAGTTCTACCAGGGCTACTGGCGCAGGCAGAACCGCGAACCGGGGTCAGCCTTGCAGATCATCTACGGCAACAACCAGTCGATCATGATGAAGCCGGGGCGCACCTGGGTGTCGATCGTGCGTGGCTTCGGCGATGTGTTGGTCAATGAGCAAAAGGCCAATATGAGCGCAACCGCGACGGCGCTTTTCGCCCCCGCAACACCGACGTTGTATGCGACACTCGACACGGATTACACCCCCGCGCCGAACAGCTAGAACGGGCCAAACACGAACCAAAGACCTGAGAAGCGGGTAGTCTGATGAAGGCTATCCACTTTTTGTTTAGGGGAATGAAGATGTTGCTCAACAGCGATTTTTACGATTTGACCCAGGCCTTCCAGGGCGCACTTTTCCAGGCCGGAATAGCGTTACAACCCACAGGTTTGCCACCTGCCTCAAACCCGTTGCTACAACTGCGACGCGGTTATGCGGAAAGCCCGGCCTGGTTCATGGTGCAGGCACAAGAATTCGAGCCTGAGCCGCTCTCGGTTGAGTGTATCCGCATCCGCGCCGTGTGGTCATCGCAGGGCATCGTCCGGGCTTTACTCGATTTGATGGCGAGCGAGCGATGGTTTGACCGGATCGGCGAGGATTATCATCTGACCGACGAAGGCCGAACCATCATCCACAGCATCACGGAGCGGCGCCAGTTGATCCTGACTCCCCTGATTGCTTACCTGGGCGCGGAATCAGTTGAACCGCTGGAAGCACTCATGCGGCGCGCCCTGGATGCCAGTTTAGCCCAGGCCGAACCGCCGAATACATGGAGTCTGGCACATTCACGCAGGCGCGCACCGGGAGACGATGCGCCCACCGTGTTTAAACTGTTCCATTATTGCGCTGACCTGAATGCCTATCGTGATGATGCTCACATGACCGCGTTCCAACCGTTGGGTGTCGAGGCTTATGCCTGGGAAGCATTCGGTAGCATCTGGTGCGATCTGGCGCATACGGCGCAGGGTCTATTTGAAGCGTTACCGCACCGGGGTTATTCCCGAACGGAATACCATGAAGGGCTACGAGATTTGGCACAGCGAGGGTGGATTGGAACCGATGACGGGGAAAGCTATGTTATCACCGATGAAGGACGCACGGTGCGCGAGGCAGCGGAACGGTTGACCGACCAGTATTTTTACGCGCCCTGGCAGTGTCTTATGGACAGCGGGGTTGAAACATTGCATTCCTTATTGACGAACACGAAAACCATGCTGGAGGGAGTCAAAATGTAGTCATTGGCGGCGGCGGCGGCGGCGGCGGTTCGCGCCACCGCTGATTTTCCCCTCGAAGTTGGCGGCGGGCGTGGATTTGGGCGAAAAGGGCGACGAAAACGACTACCGCGAATGGGTGATTTTCGCCATCATTGGCGGCGGCACAACTGACGGATTTAATACTAATGATGAGAATGATAGCGTAAAATTCATTTTTGGTCGTGGCAATTCTAGTCCGGCATCTTCACCCAACTCCATTATAGAACAAAAATTCTATCTGTCAAGTCACAACTTTAGGAGAAGGTCATAAGGCGGCGCTCGCGTCCACAAATACGTACATCAACAACTGTTCAAGCGATGCGTTCCAGGATATGGGTGACGATGGTCGCGCCCGTGCCGCCGATGTTCTGCGTCATGCCGATAACCGCGTCCTTGACCTGATTCAAGCCCGCCGCGCCGCGCAACTGCGTCACCAGGTCAACCAATTCGTAGACGCCAGTCGCGCCGACGGGATGGCCGCGCCCTTTTAAGCCGCCCATCGTGCTGATCGGGATGCGCCCGGTGATGGTGATGTCGCCGTCCTGCGCCAGGTGCGTCGCCTGCCCCGGCGCGGCAAACCCGGCGGCTTCCAGGCTGAGAGCGGCCATGATGGTAAAAGCGTCGTGGACTTCAAACACGTCAATGTCGTCCGGATTCAGCCTGGCCTGCTGGTAGGCTTTCTGGGCGCTCAACCGTCCGGCGTCGAGCGCCAATAGTTCGTGGCGTTCGGCCAAGCCCAGGCAATCGGTCGCGCTGGCGCTGGCGCGGACGCGGACGAGCGGCTGCCCCAGGTCACGCGCCATGTCGAGCGGGCAGATGACCAGCGCCGCCGCGCCGTCGCAGATGGGCGAACTGTCGTACAGGTTAATCGGGTCGGAGATCATCGGGGCGCGGTTGTAGACTTCGGTCGAGATGGCCTTGTGGAACATGGCGTTGGGGT
>Ga0187894_10005953_pt1 | contig 12158 bp, 11 predicted proteins | sample GBC1701081metaG_FD_136650 | JGI IMG/M metagenome (GOLD analysis project Ga0187894, IMG submission 136650) | White microbial mat communities from a lava cave in the Kipuka Kanohina Cave System on the Island of Hawaii, USA - GBC170108-1 metaG ... | reverse complement strand
CGGCTTCGCCGGCATCGCCGTGGCGCTGATGGGCCGCAACCATCCCGTCGGCATCGTGCTGGCCAGCCTGCTGTTCGGCATGCTGCAGCAGGGCGGCGCCGAGCTGTCGTTCGACATCCCCGCTATCACCCGCGAGATGGTGGTGGTGATCCAGGGCCTGATCATCCTGTTCTGCGGCGCGCTCGCCCACTTCACCCGGCCCTGGTTCGAAGCGCTGTTCACCGCTCTGCGCGCGCGCAACGGGCCGGCGCAGACCCCGAGCGCGGCGGAGGCATAGCGATGTCTGTCGTCCTGAGCGCAGCGAAGGACCTGTTGTACCGTCGGCTCGCACGGGCCGACCACACTGACGCATGTTCGTCATGGATGGTCCCGTGCGATAGGACCGCTCAACGGGTCCTTCGCGGCGCTCAGGACGACACCGAGCCTGCCTCTTGGCGTGAGGCCTGACATGGAAGACTGGATCACCTTCGGGGTGCTGATCCTGTCGGCCACGTTGCGGGTAGCGACGCCGCTGATCCTGTGCGCCATGGGCGGGCTGTTCTCCGAGCGCAGCGGGCTGATCGACATCGGGCTCGAAGGCAAGATGCTGGCGGCCGCCTTCGTGGCCGCCGCCACCGCCTCGGTCACCGGCTCCGCCTGGCTCGGACTGGGCGCTGCCATCCTGATCGCCGAGGCGCTGGCGCTGCTGCACGGCTTTGCCTGCATCACGCATCGCGGCAACCAGGTGGTGAGTGGCGTCGCCATCAACATCCTGGTGTCCGGCCTCACCATCGTGTTCGGCATGGCCTGGTTCCAGCGCGGCGGCCAGACGCCGGCGCTGCCGCCCGAGGCGCGCTTCATGCCGATCACGCTCCCCGGCACCCAGGCGCTGGCCGACGTGCCGGTGCTGGGCCGCGTCTGGGGCGACCTGATCGGCGGCCACAACCTCATCGTCTACGTGGCGCTGCTGATCGTGCCCATCACGTGGTGGGTGCTGACCCGCACGCGCTTTGGCTTGCGCCTGCGCGCGGTGGGTGAAGTGCCGCTGGCGGTCGATGCCGCCGGCATCTCCGTCGCCTGGCTGCGCTATCGCGCCGTGCTGATCTGCGGCCTGTTCACCGGCATCGCCGGCGCCTACCTGTCGATCGCACAGAACGCCGCCTTCAGCCGCGACATGACGGCGGGCCAGGGCTACATTGCGCTCGCCGCCATGATCTTCGGCAAGTGGCGGCCGTTTCCGGCGCTGGGCGCCTGCCTGATGTTCGGCCTGCTCGACGCGGTGGCCATCCGCCTGCAGGGCGTGCGCGTACCGGGCATCGGCGAGGTGCCGGTGCAGTTCATCCAGGTGCTGCCCTACGTACTGACCGTGATCCTGCTGGCCGGCTTCATCGGCCGCGCCGTCGCCCCCAAGGCGATCGGCGTGCCGTACGAGAAGGAGCATTGATGTATTTTCCTCCCCACGCAGTGGGGAGGATGTGTAAGGACGACAGAGATGACAGCTCCCTCCGATGACATGATCGCGTTGGCACGCCAGGCGATGGCGCGTGCCCATGCGCCCTACTCGCGGTTTCCGGTCGGCGCCGTGCTGCGCGGTGCCAACGGCAAGCTCTATGCCGGCTGCAATGTCGAGAACGCGGCCTACCCCGAGGGATGGTGCGCCGAGGCCTCGGCGATCGCCGCCATGGTGATGGACGGCGAGCGGCGCATCGTCGAGGCGCTGGTGATGGGCACAGGCGACGCGCTGGTGACACCTTGCGGCGGCTGCCGTCAGCGGCTGCGCGAGTTCGCGACCGACGCGCTGCCGATTCACATCTGCGGCCCCGACGGCCCGCGCCGCACGGTCACCCTGGGCGAGCTGCTGCCGCTGTCGTTCGGACCGGACAATCTGTCGGGGATCGACTCGCCGCCCAGGATCTGAGTGATCGCAGCGCGTGCGTCGGCGGCGGTGGCGTCATTGAATGCAAGCCGTCGCGCCAGTGACCGGATCAAGTCGCGATCCTTGTCGCGGCAGACGACCTCGAAACGGATCATGCCGTGGCAGCCCAGGCGGCGCCGATAACGCTGGAGCGCGCATTTCTGTGCGATCGTTCTCATGCCCGCTCTCTCCACCGTATTTCCGGAAACAAATCGCCCCGGCGAATCGCGTGACAACAATGACAACAATGACATCAATTCGAGAGAGCGAGTGGCGCCTGTCGTCCTGAGCGCAGCGAAGGACCCGTTAGACCGCCGCGTCGCACGAGTAGACCTCACGGATGCACGTGCGCCTGTTGTCGAGGTCTGTGCGTACCGACGGTTCAACAGGTCCTTCGCTGCGCTCAGGACGACACAAGATCGGCCACGTGTGACAGTGCCGGGTTGACGGCCCAGCGCAGGCGGGGGCGGCCGACGCCTTCGGCGGGCACGATGCGTCGCAGCCAACCGCCGGCGATCAGCGTTTCGATCACACCGTCGACGCCGGAGGCGTTGCGCGCGACGCGGGCGTGACGCCAGAGGTCGTCGCGCGAGATGTCAGCCTGGGCCTGCCGGCGGATCCAGAGCAGCGCCTTGCGTGCCTGCCGCGTTCTGTCGCTCAGGCCCGACGCACCCAGCACGGCGCTGGCATGCGGCCACAGATACCTGCTCCACAGGACAATGGCGGACTCCAGCACCGCGGCGCTGATCGCCTGCGGCTCCGGCCGGTCGGCGAATTGCGCCGACCAGTCGAGGAACGCCCACACGCCGGCCAGCCGCAGCACATTGCTGGCGCCCTTGCCCCACCAGGCCGCCTCGGCACCGTCGAGCCGGTCGGCTCGCGCATCGAGCGTGCGGCGGAAATCCTCAAACAGCGCCCGCGCCTCGGCCGTCAGCGGCAGAATGTGCGTCGTATCCGGCAGATCGCGCAGTTGCGTAAACGCCCAATCGGCGTCGTCGCCCATCACCTCAACCGTCGACAGCGACCGCAACGGCGGGCGGCCAGGCCAGGCGAACAGGAACCGCGCGCCAGGCCGCCGTCATGACCGTGCAGCGCCGTCGCGATCGCGTCGGGCTCGAGCGTGCCCACGATGGAGACGGCGGCGCAGGGGATCCGGTTGCGCCGGCCGGCTTCGAGCACGGTGGGCGCCGGCGCCTTGCCGTCCAGCATCCAGGGGTCGGCCGACCACGCTTTCAGCCAGCGTGACCGGTCCGCCGCGCCCTTGGCATCTGACGCCACGTCGTGCAGCCAGCCGGCCAGCGACTCGTGCGCCAGCAGGACGCCGCGCCGATTGCCGCGCAATGCCGTGGCCACGACGTCGATGGCCGAGTCCTCGACGACGTACTGGCGCGGCGCGAAGACCTGCGGCTCCTGCGCCTGCGGCGGCATCTCGGGTGACGGCCTGTGGTTCGCCACCGCACCACGCACCGCTTCGCGCCACCACCAGCGCTCGGCCCGCGCCGTTTCCAACTCCTTCACGTAGCGCCATCGCGCGACGGCGGCCGACTCCCAGTCGTCATCCAGCCCGCGCGCCAGCGCGACCACCGCCGTCATGCCCGACGTCTTGCCGCACGATGGTTCCCCCACCAGCGCCGTCCACAACACGCAGGGCTCGGCCCACGCCGGCACGGGGCTGATGCACCGCTTGCCGCCCAGCAGGCTGGCCACCGCCGCCAGCAGCGGCAGCGCGACATAGTCGACCGCCACACCTCTGCCCGCTGCCGTGTTCTGGCACCACTCGCGCCAGAACCGCGGCAACAGCGCCACCGGAAACGCCGGCAGATCGCCGCGACGTGCGCCCAGCAGGCTCATGTCCGGGTCATCCCAGGCGGTGCCGATGGCGGCGCCATTCGCTTGATCGAGCATGGATCACCCAAGGAAAGCAGAAGGCAGAGGACAGACGGCCGCACACCTGGGAGCCCGGGCGTCTCGCCCGCATCAAGGCGAAAGCTCCGCTTTCGCCTGACATGAGCGGGCCGGAGGCCCGCGCTCCCAGGCTAGTTGGGGCGCCCGCCGTGACTACCGCCGTCGTCGCCTTCGGCATCATCGTCGGCCTGGTCCGAATGGTGGCGTCGAGCGCGAATCGCGACGGCCTCCTGTAGCACGTTGACGAAGTCGAGTGCCGCTTCCGGATCCATGCCCGATGGCGAGCGCCCCCAGGCGCGATCGAGAAGGCATTCCGCTGCCGCCAGGCGGGCCGATGCCGGTGAGCGGACGTTGGTCATCACCTCGACGATGGTGTCGATCGCCAGCCGGGTGTAGGCGCGCGCGAGATCGCGAAACGCGTCCACCGTCTCCGGTGCGCCGTGCCGCTGATTGCCGTCGTCCGCATTGATGTTCATGCCATCCTCCTGAGGCGCACAGGGCGCCGCGAGCAGAGCCAAGTCCCGCAAACCCCGGCCCGCGCCGGTCCATCGATGACTTGGATGTGAGGATGCCGATCTATGTCATGAGTACTTGAAAAAGTCAAGTACTTTCAAAGTCGTAGTACAAATACAGGTCGGCATGTCGCAGTCAACCGGTACAAATTCGGACATCGCTCGTGAGCCGTGCGTTCGTCACGACGCGACCGCCATCCTTCTGCGGCGGGAACCCAGCGCTCTCTGAGCACCTCGAGGCCGCCATCGGTCTAGTGGCAGTTCACGCGACGGGCTTATCGGGACAGGTGCTGACGGAACGCCTACGAAGATTCAGTTTGAACTGGTAGCATTTGGCCCGCGCGCTGGCGGGCGTATTCGCAATACAGGCCGTTGTTTCGATAGCTACCAAAACATTACGAGGGTTGACACGGTCCTCGTGACTCGCCCGTCTACCGATTATGGCGTGAAGCCTGGTTCTCGTGACACAAACGTCTGAGTGCGCGAGAGCTCGCGGCGCTTCTTGGCGTCATTATTCCCCGACCATGTCTCTTGTCCGGTATCAGGCGGCCAGATGCCGGCATGATGAGCATTCTTACCGAGAATAGGTTCAGGGCCGACGCGAAATCCAAATGACCGCACGCTCCCGGCGCACAATTTAACGACGCCCTTTCCTTCCTTGAAGGCATAGTGTGTCTTCTGAAGCCCCGCACTCTCCATGGGAGCCCAGCAGTCAACTGACATGCTTTGGCTCCCGTCAGTCGAGTAGGTGAAAGCCGCTGAAGTCGCACGCCATCCGCCAAAGTTCTTGTCAGCGGCCCACTGGGTGGGGTGCACATGCCGGAGAAGTCCCATATCGATGGGAATCCAAACAGCATCGTCATGGGGTATGACGTTATTCTGGGAATCCCGGCGAGGTTGCGGGTCCCACACCACCGGTCTAGTTCCCGGCAGAAATTCGCGCAATCGCCTCAGCCAAACGCGAATCGAAAAGCGTAACATCGTTTTCATCGATGCCAGTTTCTACGTTGAAGAGGCCGACGTCCGCACGACCTGCAGGGTCCACGGTGATTTCGAGTTCTAGCCCCGCCTCATACCAAGCGGACTGTAGTCGACCATCCGCCAAAGGCGCGATCGTTGGAGGCGGGGTTGTTGGCTTCAACGTGCTGCCGAGTATGTGCAGCGTGTGCTGAGCAACACTAATGCCTGGCGCAACAGAACCCGGACCACTCCAGTTGGGCTCCAGCCCGAGCAGCATGATCAGTCGATCCACCGTGGGGCGTTGCCACAAAGGCTCGCGCTGTTGGTTCGTCGTTGCTGACCTGGCCTCCGGTGGAGCAGCATATTCCGTCGACGCCGATGATATTTGAAGGTCCCTCGTCAACCACAACCGCGGTCGTTCCGAGTGGTCGTCAACGTAAGCCACGCTCATATTTTCCCCCAAGTTTTATGCTGACTGTCAGTGGTCAGCGCATCGAAGGCGCGGACGATCCATTCACGTGCCTGAAAATGCCGTTCGTATATTGCCGACTCCTCGCCGCCGGGCGGTTGCGGCCCTCGGACGGTGAGTTCCAAGAGTACTAGGGGCTCGCGATTTGGCCCGAAACCGTTTTTTGCCGACACGTATGCACGTGCCCACGCGGCGCCATCATCGAACCGCAGCACTCGTTGGACATCGAATCGCGCTGCGTCTGGTGGACCAGCGATTGCGGCGCGCAGCTGGGGTCCGATAAAGGACAGGATCTCGCTCAGGTCTGGGGTCTCGCCGCCACCAATGCTGTTAACGTACGTAACTTCCCATTGAGTGAGCTGCACTTTTTGCTTCAGCTCACTGCGGAGGAACTCCACCCATTCGGAGAACTCAGAACGGAACTTTTCATGGATAGCTTCAAAATGGGGATATGGGCCGGCACCGGGGCGCGCGCGCCAATTGAAAAGGAAGCGGTCTGACTGAAGTTGGAGAAGTTCTGTATCGCTCGAACTGATAAGCCAGTGACGAGATTGATGCGGCTCAATGGAGAAGTGCAATTGGGCTATCCCCTGCTTCGGGCCAAGTGCTTCGAGTTGAGGATCCAAGGGAGGTTGCTCTTCAACACGAGGGTATCGATCAAGGGCGCTTGCCCAAAAGCGACCAACATGGGCGCCCGTGATGGGTAGCCGCACAAATTGGACGCCGACGACGACCTCGTTGATCGGCGGATTGCGGAAGTCCGGTAGATGGAGTGGCCGGGGCATGATTTTGGCAATAGGATCTCAGGTGAAGACGGGGCCAGATGTATTCGGCGGACTCCCGTATATGGGCACTGAGATCGCCAAAGCGAAGGCGACGACAGCATGCTTGCTATGCATGTATCGGCAGCCCCTCGACACCACGATGGAATAGAGGCGCCGGACTCGCGTCAAGAGAAATTTGCAAGATACTTGCAAATCGGACGCAACTGCCCGGGGCTTGGAGGCGTGCGCTCCGCCGGGTGTACGTGTTCGGACGTCGTTCTGCGCGATCCTCACCTAAATCGGCGCGCTCGCAATCTGCCAAGTCCTTGATCTACTGGCGGACCCGGCGAGATTTCGAATTCATGGCCTCTGCCTTCGGAAGGCAGAGCGTCTGAATCCAGAGTAATGGAGCCGGCGTCGGATGATCCTGGCCGGCGGCGTCGTGGGCACCGGGTTTGGCGTGATCGAGAATTGCGCGACCATTTGAGGCACAGCGACACCCGAGTCGGCCAAGGTCCCGGATGGCACTGTGGTGCATGCCATCTTCGGTGCTTTTGCGGATGCGCGGGTGTTGGTCTCCACCTCAACGATGGTGTCGACCGCGAGCCGGGTGTAGGCACGAAACGCTTCCACCGTCTCCGGCGCATCGTGCCGCTGATTGCCGTCGTCCGCATTGACGTTCATGTCATCCTCCTGAGGCGCGCATGGCACCGCGAGCAGAGCCAAGCCCCGCAAACCCAGGCGCACGCCCACGGGCCCGTGCCGATCCAACGATGACTTGGATGTGAGGATGCCGATCTAAGGCATTAGTACTTTAAAAAGTCAAGTACTTTCAAAATGGTAGTACAAATTCGGGCCGACATGTCGCAGGCCATCAGTACAAAATCGGACCGGTTTGTCGCACAAATCGTCACCTCGAACGCCGCGCGTTTGATCGCGCGGTCACCAAGCCCGTGCCTACTTGGGCGAGATGGTTACGCCGGAAGCTGCTACGTTGGGGTAGTCGTGATCGCCAAAATTGACATGCTCGCGCGAGACCGCGTGGATGTTGCGCAACAGCGCCTGGAAGTTGCCGCTGACCATGGTCTCCGAGAGGGCATGGCAGATCTTTCCGTCCTCGACGTAGAACGAGTTCTTGGCAACGCCGCTGAAATCGAGATTGCTGTTCGGATTGCCGCCCGAGAAACGCGACAGGATGATGCCGCGCTTCGTGCTGGCGATGATGTCGTCGAGGCTACGCTCGCCGGGTGGGACGACGAAGTTCCACGTCCCGGCTGTCTGCATGAGACCGAGTTTGTTGGCGATGTAGAAGTCGATCAGATAGTTCTCCAATCGACCGTCGCGCACAATGTCGGCGTCGGCCGTCGGAACGCCGAAGCTGTCGAAGTCACAGGCTTCGGGAAAGGCACTGCTGCGCGGCCTGTTGAGCAGGCTGAACAAAGGACTCGCCATCTGCTCGCCGGTTTTGCCCCTGTACGGCGTGGTACCGCTGAGCAACTCGTATCCGCCCAGCGCCCGTGCCAGGGTCGGTACGATATGGAACAGGCAATCCGGCGTCAGGATGACGTCGCCGACGAACTTCTGCGGCACCGGCTTGGCATCGAACGACCGCAGGGTCTGCTCGATCAGCGGTCTTATCGTGCCAACCGACAGTAATCGGTCAAATGGCGCATAGGACGCCGCGCCGGAATAGTTGAAGGAGGTTGCGCGCGGGCCGTCCTTGGCGCTGAACATGGCGCCAAACGCATACCACCCGCGGCGCTCCTGCTGGCGCACGCCGCGCGAATTGGCGAAGTGCGTTTCCTTTGCGAGGAACGCGTAAATGCTGTTGCGCGTGCGGATGAGCGGGTAGCGCGCCGCGAGCTCCTGCGTGTATGCAATCACCCGCCCGATCATCGCGTCGCGATCGGGCGCCTCGGGACCGTGGCTGGTGGCCGGCAGCGAAGGCGCTTCGGCCACGCGGTTGGCCGGGTCGGCGAGGCCGGCTTCGGCGGCACCTCGCGCCGAAGCAAGCGCCCCTTCGATCTCCTGCGGGCTGCGGCCGTTCAGGCTGGCGCTGCCGCGCTTGCCGCCGACGAACAGCATGACCTGCGTCGTCTCGTTGCTGGTTGAGCGCAGCAGGTCGACCTTGCGTTGATTGAAGTCGATCTCGAAGCGATCGAAGGTCGTGGTCGTGACCTGCACGTCGTCGGCGCCAGTGCTCACCGCCCGATCCACCAGCCGTTGGGCGAACTCTAGCGGCGGTATGTCCACGAGGTTCGTCATCACCGTTACCGGCCGCCCAGCGTGATACGGCACTTCAGGGCCGGCCCGCCCATGCCGACCGGAATCAACTGCTTCTTGCCGCACCATGAGCTTTCCGCCCAGGTGAGTGTATCGCCGACGTGCGTGACGGTCTTCAGCATGTCGAACGCCACGCCGGAAATTGTCGTGTCGCGGATCGCCCGCCCCAGCTTGCCGCCCCGGATCTCATAACCGCGCGTGATGCCAAACATGAACTCACTCGTCCAATCCGCCTGGCCGTTGCTGGAACGCATCAAGTAATAGCCCCGATCGACGGCAGCGATCATGTCCTCCAGCCGGTCGCTGCCCGGCAGGATCGCGGTGTTGCGCATCCGCACCAACGGCTCGTCGCCAAAGGCGTAGGCGCGCGCATTGCCGGTCGGTTCGGCGCCGAGCTGTTGCGCGGTGTCCTTGTTGTGCAGGAACCCCCTCAGCACGCCGTCCTGGATAATGGTGACGTCGCGGCACGGCGTGCCTTCGTCGTCGACGTGAATGGCCCATTCGGCCTTGCCGTCAGGTCCGCGCCCGCCATAGTCGCCCAGCGTGATCTTCTCCGACGCGACCTGTTGGCCCACCCAGTCGCCGGCGACCGATCCCGACAACACGCTGTCGGCTTCGCAGGTATGGCCAATCGCCTCGTGCGCCAGGATGCCCGCGAGCCGCGGATCGAGCACGACATCGTGCGTGCCGGCCTCGCACTGCGTACCCTCGGCCTTTTCGCGCAGCGCGGTGTATAGCGCGTCGACCCGCTCGGCCAGCCGTTCGGCGTCGAAATCCTGGTCCTGCAGATCTCCCAGGCCGCCCATGAAGTCGTACAGCTCGACCGGTCCGTCGTTCGCTTGCAGCGACAGGTTGATGAAGAGCACACTGCGCGGCACATACGAGTAGGTTACCGCGCCCTCCGATGTCACCAGCGCCTTTTCGATGGCAAGGCTTGACAGCACGAGGTCCGTGTTCAGCAGCCCGGGATACTTGCGAATGATGGCGTCATTCAGCCGGCGCAAGAGATCGGTCCGCTCTGCCGCCGACAGGGAAGGCCGCTGGCTGCGGTAGTCGTACCGGCCCGTGCCGCGTGGCGTTTGTGGCAGCCGCGTCGAATCGACGCCGACGGCGCGTTCGTAGAACTCGGCATTGGCGCGCGCGTCCCCCAGCGCCCTTTCGATCCCGCTGTCGCTATCGCCGGGACACGCGGCAAAGCCGAAGACGCCGCTGCGATAGCAGCGGGCCGAGACGCCGCTCTCATGCGCCTCGGTATTCTGCAGCAGGGCCCCCTTGCGCATGGCCAGCCGCACCGCGTGGTTGGCGTGCCAACGCAGTTCGGTATAGCCGTCAAAGGCCTTCGCATGGCGTTCAAGGCGATCGAGCATCGTGCCTCCCAGGACCTACGGTTCTCGTCGGCGTGTCATCAGACCTGCGTCCCTGGCCTTCCGTCAACCTGAACCGCTGCATACAAGCTTCATTTTTGAAGCTCGCTGTGAGTCACTTGGTTGCGCATGCATTAAACCGCCGGTTCGGTTCGTCGGTGTGGCAACGGGCGTCATGTCGCGGTCGATCGTTTTGCCGTGATCCCCGGCGGCGCCCCCATCACGCGGTCGTGGTTTCGACGTGATTTGCCGGACCGACTAGCATCCGTGGCGCGCGACACGCGTCGACATGAATGCCCGGAGTTCGGCAGATGAAGACTCTGCGAAAACTGGCGATGATGGCCATCGCCATGCTGGCGGCGACGCTCCTTGTCGCGGAAGCATCTGCGCAGAGCGCCGGGCCGCAAGCGCGCAATGTCGTCCTGGTGCACGGGGCGTGGGCGGACGGCTCCAGCTGGTCCGACGTCATCGTGCGCCTTCAGGCCGCCGGCTTGCATGTGACGGCTGTGCAGAATCCCCTGACCTCGCTGGCCGACTCGCTTGATGCGACGCGCCGTATCCTGGCGCTGCAGGATGGACCGACGGTGCTGGTCGCCCATTCCTGGGGCGGTACCGTCATCAGCGAAGCGGGCATGGATCCCAAGGTCACGGCGCTCGTCTATGTCGCGGCGCGGGCGCCCGATGCCGGGGAGGATTTCGTCACCCTGTCCGGAAAGTTCCCCACCATGCCGGTGCGGGCCGGCGTCCAGGAACGCGATGGCTTCACCATGCTTTCAGAGGAAGCCTTCCTCAAGTACTTCGCCAACGGCGTCGCGCCCGACAAGGCGAAGGTCCTCTATGCCGTACAGGAACCTACTGCTGCCGCGCTGTTCGGCGGGCGTACCACCGTGGCCGCCTGGCGCTCCAAGCCGAGCTGGTATGCGGTGTCGAAACGCGACCAGACGATATCGCCAGACCTCGAGCGATTCCTGGCGGCACGCATGAAAGCGACCACCGTGGAGCTCGAGGCCGGTCACCTTTCCCTGGTCTCCCACCCGCAGGAGATCGCAGCGCTGATTCTGGCCGCCGCCGGACAGGGCAAGTAGCCGCAAACCCGCGTCAGACACCTTCGATGGCGATGAGGTCGGTGTCGGCGATGGCCTGCATGGAGGGAAAGCGGAAGAGCACCACGCGCTTGGGCTGCCATTCCCCCTCATAGACGCGCACCGCGCCGCCGCACACGAGACCGGTACGCTCAGTCCGTCTCAAGAGATCCTTGCAAGAACATCGTATCGTAATCGCCGTACAGGCTGACGGTCGTCCCGTTGAGCGCTGCGGGCCAGCAATCGAACCGCGGATGAAACTTGTCCCAGCCACGGCAGAATTTGGCGTCATCGACCCACCACCTGCCAGAATAGGTTTGTTTGCGGTCGCTGCCCTTTTGCAGGGATGCCGTACCATCGGAAGCAAGATGCATGAAGTATGGCCCGTCAGGGGCCGCCTCGGCGTAGCGCAACGTCTTTCCAGATAGCGCGGCTTTCAACATCTCGCCCGAGGCGAGGCTGCCTGCGGTAACAGAGGTGTTGGGGCCTACATCGTTGACCCCTGCTGCCGACAGTATGAGCCACATGAGGCGTCCGATCTGAGCGTCGCTCACCCAAGGCCAACGCTCACGTTCCATGTCAACCGTATGCACGATGACAATGTCCTGAGCCGGAATGACGAAAAGATACTGCGAGCCGAAACCCAGGGCATAGAACGTTCCCGCCGGCAAAGTCACCGTCGGAGCCCAGTTGCTGGCAAAGCCCGACCACCACATGTAACCATATCCGCGACCGGCAAAAATCTCATTGTGCGGCTTCGCCCACGGCTTGACGCTCTCCCCAATCCAATTCGCAGGCACGATCTGCTGGTCGTTCCAGCGGCCATGGCGCAGATAGAGAAGGCCGAAGCGCGCCAGATCGCGCGCGCTGAGACGAAAGCCGTAATGCCTATGGTTGGAAACCTTGGTCTCGCCGTAGTAGCAGT
>Ga0187894_10005951_pt1 | contig 12159 bp, 11 predicted proteins | sample GBC1701081metaG_FD_136650 | JGI IMG/M metagenome (GOLD analysis project Ga0187894, IMG submission 136650) | White microbial mat communities from a lava cave in the Kipuka Kanohina Cave System on the Island of Hawaii, USA - GBC170108-1 metaG ... | reverse complement strand
GTGACCATCGTGACCATCCTAGCCGAGCTCCGGGCCGGCGATCGCGAGCGCGAGCCGCGCGTCGCCGGGAAGCTCGTCGCGGCGGTAGAGCATGCGGGTGAACCGCCGCTGCGGCGCGAACCCGCTCGCCGCGAGCCAGCCGCCGAAATCCTGGTGGCGATCGAGCACGTCGACGATCGCTTCGCCCGGCGCTTGCGCCCCGACCAGCGCCGCCGGCGCGCGCGGGTCGGTGGCGACGAGCGGCCCGAGCTGGAGCGCCTCGCGGCCGTCGCGCGCGAGCAGGAAGCCGCACGGCTCGCCGCCGCGCAGCGCGAGCGCGGCCCTTCCCGGCGCGCGCTCGAGGAGCCGCGCGAGCACGGCGCGCCGCTCGAACCCGAACGCGGCGCGATCGAGCGCGGCGATCGCGTCGAGATCGGCGGCGCCGGCGCGCCGGACTTCGAGCCCGTTTGCCGGCGCGGGCGCGGGCGAGGCGCCGCGAACCCGGCGCCAGCGCGTGATCGCGCACGCGTCCAGGAAGTCGTAGCCGAGGTAGAGCTCGCGCCCGGCGGCGGTCGCGTCGAGCCCCGGGACGAGCCCCTGCGCCGCGAGGTCGAGGATGCATCGGCCGAGGAGGTGCCGCGCGAGCCCCTGCCGCCGGAACGGCGCGGCGACGATCATCATGCTGACCCAGCCCAGCTCGCGCCCCAGCGGCAGCGTCGCCGCGGTCGCGACCACGCCCGCGCCCGGCAGGTCGACGCCCACGACGTGGCCGAGCTCGAGGAAGATCCGCCAGTCGGCGTCGACCTGGTTCCAGCCGGACGCGGCGACGAGTGCCGCCGCCGCCCCGAGGTCGGTCGGGCCGAGCACTCGCGCCGGCGGCGGATCGCCCGCCACCCGCGCGGGATCGTCCTCAGTACCGGCCATCGCGCGCGTCGTAGTGCGTGTCCTTGCCGAGCGTCGCACCGCCGCGCGCCACCCAGTCGGCCGTCCAGTCGACGAGCGTCGCGAGCGGCACCGCCGGCGGGCCGAAGAGCGCCTGCGCGGCGGCGGTGTTCACGAGCCACGCCGTGTCCGCTTCGCGCCCGGCGAAGACCGGCGCGACGCCGAAGCGCTCGCCGAACGCGAGCGCGAGCGCGCGGATGCTCGCCTGCGGTCCGCTGACGTTGAGCGCGGCGGCGGGCGTCGTGCAATGCGCGAGCGCGCGCAGCGCCTGGGCGTTCGCATCGCCCTGCCAGATGACGTTGACGTGGCCGGTCGAGAGGTCGATCGGCTCGCGCCCCAGCACCTTGCGCGCGACGTCGTGCAGCACGCCGTAGCGCATGTCGATCGCGTACGAGAGCCGGATGATGCGTCCGGGCGTCCCGTGCATGCGCGAGAAATGCTCGAACATCCGTTCGCGGCCGACGCAGGAGCTGGCGTACTCGCCGGGCGGCGGGGTCGCCGGCGTGTCCTCGGTCGCGCCGCCGCCCGCGACCGGGACGTACGGGTACACGCACGCGGTGGAGAAGGCGACGATGCGCGAACCCTTGAACGCCTCGGCGACGAGCGCCGGCACGTGGACGTTCATCGCCCAGGTGAGCGATTCCGCGCCGGTCGAGCCGAATTTGCGCCCGGCCATGAAGACGACGTTCGGGAGCCGCGGCAGGCGCGCGAGCGCGTCGCGGTCGAGCAGGTCGGCCGCGATGCACTCGACGCCGTGGCGCTCGAGCGAAGCGCGGGCGGCCGCTGCGGAAAATCGCGCGACGCCGACAACTCGCTTCCCGGGCGCGGCGCGCCGGGCGAGCCGCGCGAGCGTCGGCCCCATCTTGCCGCCGACGCCGAGGACGAGGAGATCGCCCGGCACGCGCGCGAGGTCGGCCGCGAGCGCGGCCGAGGGCGCGGTCATCACGTCCTCGAGCTGCTCGACGCTCTCGAATCGCGCGGGCAGGCTCACCCGGGGAACCGCCGGAGCGCTCAGGCCCGGCGGTGCTCGCCGACCTTGACGATCTTCATCGTGTTGGTGCCGCCGGACTTGCCGATCGGCTCGCCGAAGGAAATGACGATCAGGTCGCCCGCCTGCACCACCCCGTTCTCGATCATCGCGCGCTCGGCCTCCTCGAGCAGCGCCTCGCGATCGTGGCCGTGGTAGGAGATCGTGAGCGGAATCGTGTCGCGGAAGAGGCTGACGCGGTAGCGGGTCGAGGTCTGCGAGGTGAGCGCGTAGATCGGCACGCCGCAGTTGAGGCGCGACATCCAGAGCGCGGTCGAGCCCGACTCGGTGAGCGCCGCGATCGCCTTCACCTTGAGGTGGTAGGCGGTGAAGAGCGCCGCCATCGCGATCGACTGGTCGATGCGGGTGAACACGCGGTCGAGGAAGTCGCGGTCGAGCGTCACCGGCGCCGACTTCTCGGCCGCGACGCAGATCCGGCTCATCGCCTCGACCGTCTCGACCGGGTACCTGCCGGCGGCGGTCTCGGCCGAGAGCATCACCGCGTCGGTGCCGTCGAGCACCGCGTTCGCGACGTCGGACACCTCGGCGCGCGTCGGCACCGGGCTCGCGATCATCGACTCCATCATCTGCGTCGCGGTGATCGTGAGCCGGTTGTGCTCGCGCGCGAGCCGGATCATCCGCTTCTGCAGCGCCGGGACCGCGGCGTCGCCGACCTCGACCGCCAGGTCGCCGCGCGCGACCATGATGCCGTCGCTCGCCGCGAGGATGTCCTCGAGCGCGGCCCGCTCGACCGCCTCTGCGCGCTCGATCTTGGCGATCAGCAGGGCCTTGCCGCCGGCGGCGCGCGCGAGCTCGCGCGCCATGTACATGTCGCGACCGCCCTTCGGGAACGACACCGCCAGGTAGTCGGCGTTCAGCTTCGCCGCGACGCGGATGTCCTCCATGTCCTTGGCGGTGAGCGCGGGGGCGGTCAGGCCGCCGCCGAGCCGGTTGATGCCCTTGTTGTTCGAGAGCACGCCGCCGTGGCGGACGACCGAGTGGACCTCGCGGCCGGCGACCCGCTCGACGTCGAACACGATCTTGCCGTCGTCGAGCAGCAGGACGTCGCCCGCCTTCACGTCCTGCGGCAGCTCCTTGTAGTCGAGGCCGACCCGGACGTCGTCGCCGAGCTCGCAGCCCGCGTCGAGGATGAAGCGGTCGCCCGCCTTGAGCGTGACCTTGCCGTCCTTGAACTTGCCGACGCGGATCTTCGGGCCCTGGAGGTCGGCCATGATGCCGACCGTGCGGCCGGTCCTGCGGCACAGCTCGCGCACGAGCTCCGCGCGCTGCAGGTGATCTTCCGCCGTGCCGTGGGAGAAATTCATCCGCACCACGTCGACGCCGGCGCGGAACATCCGCTCGAGCACCTCGGGCGCGCTCGAGGCCGGGCCGAGGGTGGCGACGATCTTGGTGCTGCGATTGCGCTCCGGCATGACGGTGTCCGCTCCGGTTGAAGGGTCGAGCTTACCCCGTCGAGCGCGCTTCCAGCACCGCGATCGCCGGCAGCGTCTTCCCCTCGAGGAACTCGAGGAACGCGCCGCCGCCGGTGGAGACGTAGGAGATCCGGTCGCCGACGCCGTACTTTGCGATCGCCGCCAGGGTGTCGCCGCCGCCGGCGAGCGAGAATGCCTTCGAATCGGCGATCGCGCGGGCGACCGTCCGGGTGCCGGCGCCGAACTGGTCGTGCTCGAACACGCCGACCGGGCCGTTCCAGACGATCGTCCCGGCCGCCTTCAGGAAGTGCTCGAGCGCCCGCGCCGATTGCGGGCCGAGGTCGAGGATGAGGTCGTCGTCGGCCACGTTCCCGGTCGCTTTCGGTTCGGCCGCCGCGGTCGCGGACAGGGCCTTCGCGCACACGACGTCGATCGGGATCGGCACCGAGCCGCCCTTCTCCTCCAGCCGTTGCACGATCCTGCGCGCCTCGCCGGCGAGTTCCGGCTCGGCCAGCGACTTCCCGATCTTCCCGCCGACGGCGAGGAGGAACGTGTTGGCGACGCCGCCGCCCACGATCAGCTGGTCCACCTTGTCGGCGAGCGAGCCGAGGATCGAGAGCTTGGTCGAGACCTTCGATCCGCCGACGATCGCGACCAGCGGCCGCGCCGGGTTCACGAGCGCCTGCGAGAGCGCCTCGATCTCCGCCGCCAGCAAGGGGCCGGCGCAGGCGACCGGCGCGAACCGGGCGATGCCGTGCGTCGTCGCCTCGGCGCGATGCGCGGTGCCGAAGGCGTCGTTGACGTAGACGTCGCAGAGCGCCGCCATCTTCCGCGCGAGCGCCTCGTCGTCCGCCTTCTCGCCGCGGTTCAGGCGACAGTTCTCGAGCATCACCACCTCGCCCGGGCCCGGTGCGATCTCGCCCGCCCCGACCCAGTCCGCCTGCAGCGGCACCGGGCGACCGAGCAGCTCCGCGAGACGCTTCGCCACCGGCGCGAGTGAGTCCCGCGGCCTGAACTCGCCTTCCTTCGGCCGGCCGAGGTGGGAGGTCACCATCACGCGTGCGCCCGCGTCGAGCGCGTGCCGGATGCCCGGCACCGAGGCGCGGATGCGTGTGTCGTCGGTGATGCGGCCGGTGTCGTCCTGCGGGACGTTGAGGTCGGCGCGGAGGAAGACGCGCTTCCCGCGCAGGTCGAGGTCGGTCATCCTGCGGATCGCCATGACCGGCCCCCCGGTACGGAGCTTCAGGCGGCCGCGCGCGCCGGCGCGGCGGCAGCCTTCACGAACGCGACCGTGGTGTCGAGCATCCGGTTCGAGAAGCCCCACTCGTTGTCGTACCAGGACGAAACCTTGACGAGCGTGCCCTCGGACACCTTGGTCAGCGTCGCGTCGAAGATCGACGAGGACGGGTTGTGGTTGAAGTCGACCGAGACGAGCTCGCCCGAGCTGTACTCCAGGATGCCTTTGAGATCGGTTTCCGATGCCTGCTTCGCCGCCGCGTTCACCTCGTCGAGCGTCGTGCGCCGCTTCGCCACGAACGCGAGGTCGACGATCGAGACGTTGATCGTCGGCACGCGGATCGCAAAGCCGTCGAGCTTGCCGTTCAGCTCCGGCAGGACGAGCCCGACCGCGGAGGCGGCGCCGGTCCTGGTCGGGATCATCGACATCGTCGCCGACCGCGCCCGGCGCAGGTCCTTGTGATAGACGTCGGTGAGGACCTGGTCGTTGGTGTAGGCGTGGATCGTGGTCATCAGGCCGTTCACCACGCCGATGCGGTCGTGCAGCGCCTTGACGAGCGGGGCGAGGCAGTTCGTCGTGCAGGAAGCGTTGGAGATCACGGTGTGCGCCGGCTTCAGGACGCCGTGGTTCACGCCGTAGACGACGGTCGCGTCGACGTCCTTCTCCCCGGGTGCCGAGATGATCACCCGCTTCGCGCCGGCGGCGATGTGCGCGCCCGCTTTGGCCTTGCTGGTGAAAAGGCCGGTGCACTCGAGGACGACGTCGACCCCGAGCTCCTGCCACGGCAGCTGCGCCGGATCCTTCTGCGCGCAGACGCGGATCCGGTCGCCGTCGACGACGAGGTGCTCGCCCTCGACCTCGACCGTGCCCGGGAAGCGCCCGTGCGCGGTGTCGTACTTCGTGAGGTGGGCGTTGGTCGCGGCGTCGCCCAGGTCGTTGATCGCGACGATCGCGAGGTCGTGCCGCTTGCCGCTCTCGTAGTGCGCGCGGAGGATCATGCGGCCGATGCGGCCGTAGCCGTTGATGGCGACGCGGATGGTCATTGGCTTCTCCCGGAAGAAAACCGCCGGCGAATTCGCTACGCGAGAACGTGCTTCACCGCGGCGACGACGCCCTCGACGGTGAACCCGAAGTGCTTGAAGAGCTCCGACGCCGGCGCCGACTCGCCGAACCGGTCGATCCCGACCACCGCGCCGTGTGCGGAGTCCGCCGCGCCGACGTACTTCCGCCAGTAGTCGGTGACGCCCGCCTCGACCGCCACCCGCGGCACCCCGCGCGGCAGCACGCGCTCGCGCCAGGCGGTGTCCTGCCGGTCGAACGCGCTGGTGCAGGGCATCGACACGACCCGCACCGGCACGCCCTCCTCGGCGAGTCTTGCGCGCGCGCCGAGCGCGAGCGGCACCTCCGACCCGGTGGCGATGATCACCGCGCGCGCCCCGGGTGAGTCGGCAATGACGTAGCCCCCGCGGCGGATGGCGGCGATCGCCGCGTCCTCGCGGCTCTGGAACTGCACGTTCTGGCGGCTGAAGAGGAGCGCGCTCGGCCCGTCCCGGCGCTCGATCGCGGCCGCCCACGCGACCATCGTCTCGACCGAGTCGCTCGGCCGCCAGACGTCCATGTCCGGGATGAGCCGCAGGCTCGCCGCGTGCTCGATCGACTGGTGGGTCGGGCCGTCCTCGCCGAGGCCGATCGAGTCGTGCGAGAACACGAAGATCGAGCGGAGCTTCATCAGCGCCGCCATCCGGAGCGCGTTGCGCGAGTAGTCGGAGAACGTGAGGAAGGTGCCCACGTAGGGGATGAACCCGCCGTGCAGCGCCATGCCGTTCGCGATCGCCGACATGCCGAACTCGCGCACCCCGAACGAGAGATAGTTGCCGCCTTCGCCGGCGGACACGATCCGCGATCCCGACCACGCGGTGAGGTTCGAGCCGGTGAGATCGGCCGAGCCGCCGAAGAGCTCGGGCAGCCCCGGCGCGAGCCCCTCGAGCGCGTTCTGCGAGCTCTTGCGGGTGGCGACGGTTTCGGCCTTGACGTTCGCCTTCTCGACGAGCGCGCGCGCGTGCTCGGCCCAGCCCGACGGCAGCTCGCCCGCCATCCGGCGGTGGAACTGCGCGGCGAGGTCGGGGAATTTGCGCCGGTACCGGTCGAACCGCTCGTTCCAGGCGGTCTCCGCGGCCGCGCCGCGCGCGCGCGCGTCCCACGCGGCGTAGACCTCCCGCGGCACCTCGAACGGCGGGTGCGGCCAGCCGATCGCGGCGCGCGTCGCGGCGATTTCGTCGGCCCCGAGCGGCGCGCCGTGCGCGTCGTGGGTCCCGGCCTTCTTCGGCGCGCCTTTCGCGATCACCGTCTTGCAGCAGAGGAGGCTCGGCCGCCCGCGCTCGAGCCTCGCCGCCTGGACGCCCGCGTCGACCGCCTCGACGTCGTGGCCGTCGACGTCCGGCACGACGTGCCAGCCGTAGGCCTCGAAGCGCCGCGGGGTGTCGTCGGTGAACCAGTGCTTGACGTGGCCGTCGATCGAGATGCCGTTGTCGTCGTAGAGCACGACGAGCTTGCCGAGCCCGAGCGTGCCGGCGAGCGAGCAGGCCTCGTGCGAGATGCCCTCCATCAGGCAGCCGTCGCCGACGAAGGCGTAGGTGTAGTGGTCGACGAGCTCGAGGCCGGGCCGGTTGAAGGTCTGCGCGAGCAGGCGCTCGGCGAGCGCCATGCCGACCGCGTTCGCGAGTCCCTGCCCGAGGGGGCCGGTGGTCGTCTCGACGCCGGGCGCGATGCCGTGTTCCGGGTGCCCCGGCGTCATCGAGCCGAGCTGGCGGAAGCGCTTCAGCTCCGCGAGCGGCAGGTCGTAGCCGGTGAGGTGCAGCAGCGCGTAGAGCAGCATCGACCCGTGCCCGTTCGAGAGCACGAACCGGTCGCGGTCGGCCCAGCGCGGATTGGACGGGTTGTGGCGGAGGTGCCGGTGCCAGAGCGCGATCGCGATCTCGGCCATGCCCATCGGCATGCCGGGATGGCCGGAGTTCGCCGCCTGCACCGCGTCCATCGCGAGCGCGCGGATCGCGTTCGCCATGTCGCGCTCGGTGCGGGCATCGGCTTCGGGCTTGGCGGCGGCGGACATGCGTGCGGGCGGTGACGTGGGCGGAGCGGACGGAGCGGCGATTTTGCGTGCAGCGGCAATTATAATCGGCGCGGTGATCGTCCCACCGCCCGGAAACACTCGAGGTGCGAAGGAATCCAGCCGATGATCGAGATGCCGTTCTCGTCGCCGCCCGGCTACGCGTACGCGGTGCCGCCGCCGCCCGATCCCGGGCCGGCGCTGTGGTTCGTCTTTCGCGGCGAGCGGCTGCTGGTCGAGGCCGACGAGCTCGTCGCGGGCCGGCCCGGCGAGGATCCGCGCGTTTTCCCGCGCCCCGCCGCGGCGCGCGTGCCGGTGGCGGCGGCGCCCGCGGCGCTCGCGCTCGCGCCGGTGCGGACGCTCTATCTCGGTGCGCTCGCCGGCGCGCACTGCTTCGCCGCGGAAGCGGCGGCGGACGCCGCCCCGCCGCAGGGCTTCGGCTGGCACGGCCTGCGCGCGCTCTTCAGCGTGCTCGACGACGCGCACTTCGCGCTCGCCGGCCGCGCGCTCCAGCTCCTCGAGTGGGACCGGACGCACCAGTTCTGCGGCCGCTGCGGCACGCCGACCGCCGCCAAGGCGGCCGAGCGCGCGCGCGAATGCCCGGCCTGCGGGCTCGCCGCGTATCCGCGCGTCGCGCCGGCGATCATGGCGCTCCTCCGGCGGGGCCCCGGGGAGATCCTGCTCGCGCGCTCGCCGCGCTTCCCGCCGGGGATGTACAGCGCGCTCGCCGGCTTCGTCGAGCCGGGCGAGACGCTCGAGCAGTGCCTCGAGCGGGAAGTGCTCGAGGAGGTCGGCCTGCGGGTCGAAAACGTGCGCTACTTCGCGAGCCAGCCCTGGCCCTTCCCGCACTCGCTGATGATCGCGTTCGTCGCCGACTGGAAAAGTGGCGAAATCAGCGCCGATCCGCTTGAAATCGAGGCGGCGCAGTGGTTTAGTCTCTCCGGCCTGCCGCAGCTCCCCAATCCGATCAGCATCTCGCGCCGCCTGATCGACGCGGTGGTGACGGAGATGAGAGGCGGGCGCCCATGACAGGATGCACGCGCGCTTGGACGGATTGCACATCTTCGCGAACCTGTACCGCTGCGGCGCGGACCCGCGGACCCTGACCGACCGCGACCGGCTCCGTCGATTCTGCCTGGAGGCGATCGACCGGGCGGGCCTCACCGTCCTCGGCGACCTCTTCCATCAGTTCGAAGGCGGCGGGACCACCGGCTGCGTGGTGCTCGCCGAGTCGCACGTCGCGATCCACACCTGGCCGGAGCTGCGGTCGGTCACGCTCGATGCGTTCGTCTGCAACTACTCGCGCGACAACACCGATCGCGCGCGCGGGCTGGTCGGCGAGCTGGTGGCGGTCTTCCGGCCGGAGGACGTCGTCCGCCACGAGGTGCGGCGCGATCTCGCCGCGGCCGAACCCGGGACGGGCGGCCGTAGCGCGCCCCGGCGCCGCCGCGCCGCCGGCTGAGCGCGGGCGCCGCCCCTTTCTCAGCCCGCCGTCTTCGCCACCAGCACGCCGCGCGGTCGCGCCGGCAGTCCGGCGAACCCGAAGTCGGGCTCCGGCTGCCGGCCGCTCACGATGTCGGCGAGCGCGCGGCCCGAGCCGCACGCCAGCGTCCAGCCGAGCGTCCCGTGGCCGGTGTTCACGAAGAGATTCGCGAGCTTCGTGCGCCCGACGATCGGCACGTTCGACGGCGTCGCCGGCCGCAGGCCGGCCCAGAATTCGGCGCGCTCGGGCCGGCCGGCGCGGGGAAACATCGCGAACGTCCGCCGCACGATCGCCGCGCAGCGCAGGTCGTTGACGTCGGTGTTGTAGCCGTTCACTTCGGCCGTGCCGGCCACGCGCAGGCGCTCGCCGAGGCGCGAGTAGACGAGCTTGTGGCTGTCGTCGGTGAGGCTCACCGTGGGAGCCTCGTCGCCGGGCGCGAGCGGCACGGTGATCGAGTAGCCCTTGAGCGGGTACACCGGAAGCGCGATCCCGAGCGCGCGCGTGAGGAGCGGGCTGTAGCTCCCGAGCGCGACGACGTACGCGTCGGCCGAGATCCGCTCGTCGCCGCCCTCGGCGTCGGCGAGCACGACGCTCGCCACGCGACTGCCGTGGGCGTCGAGCCGCTTGATCGACCGCCCGTAGAGAACCCGTACGCCCTGCGACGCGGCGAGCGCCGCGAGCGCCTGGGTGAACTTGCGCGCGTCGCCCGACTCGTCGGCGGCGGTGTAGGTGCCGCCGACCACGTCCTCGGCGGCATGCGCGAGCGCAGGCTCGATCGCGAGGCACTCCGCGGCGGTCTTTACGTCGCGCTCGCAGCCGTACTGCCGCATCAGCCCGGCTTGGGGCACCGCGCGCTCGAACTCCTCCTCGTCGGTGTAGAAATGCAGGATGCCGCGCGCGAGCTGGTCGTACTCGATGCCGGTGTCGCGGCGCAGCTCGCGCAGCTGCGCGCGGCTGTAGAGCGCGAGCGCGACGATCTGGCGGATGTTCGCGCGCGTCCGGAACGGCAGGCACTCGGCGAGGAAGCGCAGGCCCCAGGCCCACTGGTGGCGGTCGGCGCGCAGCCGGAAGAGGAGCGGCGCGTCCTCGCGGCCGAGCCACTCGAGGATCTTCGCCGGCGCGCCCGGGTTCGCCCACGGCTCGGCGTGGCTCACCGAGATCTGGCCGCCGTTCGCGAAGCTCGTCTCGAGGCCGGCGGCGCCCTGCCGCTCGACCACGGTCACCTCGTGGCCCGCGCGCGCGAGGAACCACGCGGTGGTGGTGCCCACCACCCCCGCACCCAGCACGATCACTTTCATGTCACACCCCCGTAAACGAAAAAAGGGGCAAGGCTCGCGCCTTACCCCTCTGTCCGTTTACCTGAGAGATTGCGGTGCCTGCGCCCTTCGCGCGCGCGCACCGCGTGCCCCTTCGGTGGGCGGACCCGCCGCTTGGCTTCGGGTCCGCCGCTCTCCAGAGTGCCCGGGATCGGGATCGATCCCCGCGGACGGTTCGGGTGCCTGAGCGATCGCGGGTGTTGCGCCTTCGGCGGCGGCCGTCGTGCGTGCTGCACTGCCGCGCTCTCCCGTCCGACGGATTCAATCTACGCGAAGCGTTCGACCGCGGTCAAGACGCCGCGTTCCGGGATTCGTGTCGCTTGTCCCGGCGGGCGCATCGCGGGCCTGGCGGCCGGGGGGCTGGCGGCGGGGGGGCTGGCGGCGGGGGGGTCTAGCGGCGGCGGAACTGGGGCGGCCGCGCGACGGGAGGGGCGCGCTCGTCCTTGTGGCGGAAGTTGATGCGCGCCTTGGTGAGGTCGTAGGGCGACATCTCGAGCGTCACCTTGTCCCCGGCGAGGATGCGGATGCGGTGCTTGCGCATCTTGCCCGAGGCATACGCGAGGACGTCCGCGCCGTTCTCGAGCAGCACCCGGAACTGCGTGTTCGGCAGCACCTCGCTGACGACCCCTTCCATCTCGATGAGCTCCTCCTTCGGCACAGGGGTCCCGGTCAGACGGCCTTCAGGTTGACGGCCGAGGACTTGCCGTTCTGCCCCTGCTGGATCTCGAACGAGACCTTCTGGTTCTCGTTCAGCGTGGCGAGGCCGGCGCGCTGCACGGCCGAGATGTGGACGAACACGTCCTTCGAGCCGTCGTCCGGGCGGATGAACCCGAAACCCTTGGTGGTGTTGAAGAACTTGACAGTGCCAGTGGGCATGGATTGCCTCCGGGTCCGGCGTCGCCGCGCACGACGTTGTGCGCTTGCATCAAATCACCTATGGCAGAAGACCGGGAGTGGCGCCCGGGGGCGCCGCGGTGGGCATGCCTAGTGCGAGTTCGACCCCGAAACTATGGCGGCGAGGGCGAATTTTGGCAAGGGGCGGCGCGACCGGAGGCGGGGGCGCGTCCCCGCCGCGGCGCCGGCCGCTCGGCGCCGGTCACCGGGCAACGGTCACCTGGCAACGGTCACCGGGCAGCGGTCACCGGGCAGCGGTCACCGGGCAACGGTCGCCGGGCAACGGTCGCCGGGCGCCGGTCACTTGCCGGCGTAGGGCACGACCCGCTGCCGCTGCTCGCCCAGCCCCTGGATGCCGAGCGTCACGACGTCCGCCGGCTTGAGCCAGATCGGCTCCGGCTTCTTGCCCGCGCCGACCCCCGGCGGGGTGCCGGTGGTGATGATGTCGCCCGGCAGCAGCGTCATGTACTGCGAGACGTGCGACACGAGCTTCGCCACCGGGAAGATCATCGTGCGGGTGTTGCCGGTCTGCATGCGCTCGCCGTTCACGTCGAGCCACATCTCGAGCGTCTGCGGGTTCGGGATCTCGTCGGCGGTGACGAGCCACGGCCCGATCGGCCCGGCGGTGTCGAAGCCCTTGCCCTTGTCCCACTGGCTGGTCGCCATCTGGAAGCTGCGCTCGGAGACGTCGTTGACGATCGCGTAGCCGGCGACGTACTCGAGCGCCTTCTCCTCCGGCACG
>Ga0187894_10005950_pt1 | contig 12165 bp, 10 predicted proteins | sample GBC1701081metaG_FD_136650 | JGI IMG/M metagenome (GOLD analysis project Ga0187894, IMG submission 136650) | White microbial mat communities from a lava cave in the Kipuka Kanohina Cave System on the Island of Hawaii, USA - GBC170108-1 metaG ... | reverse complement strand
CTTAGCAGCCTTCGGCTTCGCGTTAGGGGTCCGCGTTCATACGGAAACCACATGATCATAAGTAGAAAAACGTGGTTTCTTCCAAGTCAGCCAGTCTATTCAAATCCTACGACCAGCAATCAGACGTGCCCGTCGTATACACATAAGTTGTGATGCTCGTCAACCCGTACGGACACGTTGCCTGAACGATCGGTAATGACTACTTCGCCAGGGTTTGTAAGCGCTATGCAGTAGAACTTGCCGCAGTCATTCTGGATGCTGAGTGACAGGAATCGTTTCTGATTTGTCACTTGCCATTCTCGCATGTCTTCGTACAAGTGTCGCATTGAGGCTGCCTCGAAGAAAAGTAGGTTTCGTTTGTTGTCGTCTGACATTTACGATTCTCCCTCTCGGATCATAGGGCTTTCTTGATTTTCAAACGCGCGTGCGTTTGTGTAGCGAAAAATATCGGCAGAGTGACTCGACGAATGAATTCAATTATGGTTTCTTGACTCACCTTAGAGGAGTCGAAGTTGTCTAGAGCGACAACGAACAGATTGATCAAGCTATGGACCCACAACTCAAGAGCAATTCGTCAACCACAGTAATTGCGGTTGAGAGTGTTAGTAGTGCCTTTTCTTCGATAAATAGGGAAGGAACCAGACTGTTAGCGTTCGTTTTTTCGAAACGCGTTAGATATTCTCACCACCGCGCTACAAAGGCCACTCTTGCGAATGGCCTTTCAACGTTTAGAAAATGACATGACGCTGTCGGTTGCAAAGTCGACGCAACGCTCCCATAATGCATCAAAACTCACTTAAGCAGACCGAGCCCCAGTTTGACTATTGTCGTGCAGGGCTGCCGAAAGGGTTTCATCCACGCGGGCTTTCCTTCAGTACGTTCGGCTTCATACGGGGAGCAAGATCAAAGCACATCGAAGGAGGGCTGACCATGTCACTATCTCGAAGGGTAACGGCAGAATTTCTGGGAACGTTTTGGCTCGTGTTGGGAGGGTGCGGCAGTGCGGTTTTGGCTGCGGCATTTCCTAATGTGGGGATCGGACTACTCGGCGTTTCTCTCGCTTTTGGATTAACGGTTCTCACGATGGCTTACGCCATTGGTCACATATCAGGATGCCACCTGAATCCGGCCGTATCGGTTGGTTTGTGGCTTGGCAAAAGATTTCCTGCCTCGGAGTTGCTTCCCTACATTGTCGCGCAAGTAATCGGAGCAATCGCTGGAGCGGGTTTGCTTTATTTGATCGCCAGCGGCACGACGGGATTCAATCTGGCCGCAGGCTTCGCTGCCAACGGCTATGGAGCAAACTCACCGGGTGGTTACTCCTTATTGGCGGGACTGGTATCAGAGCTGGTTTTTACCTTTATGTTCCTGATGATCATTTTGGGTTCCACTGATAAGCGTGCGCCGAGCGGACTGGCGCCGATAGCCATTGGCCTGGGACTAACCTTGATCCATCTCATCAGCATACCCGTCACCAATACTTCGGTGAATCCGGCGCGCAGTACTGGACCAGCGGTCTTCGTCGGTGGCTGGGCGCTGACACAGCTCTGGTTATTCTGGGTTGCTCCGATTGTGGGTGCCGCCGCAGCAGGATTGGTCTACCCGTGGCTGGCTGCCGAACCTACACCGGAAAAGGAGTCGCGAGTGGAGGAGAAACCCGAGCCTATGGAGAGGGCAGCCGGCGCGGCCGCGAGGTAAACTCAAAGAAGCGAACGTTTAGTGCCGGTTGTCGATACGCAGATCATTACCGAAGCCTATTTGTCCTGTGGCTTTCGCGGAAATACTTCTCTGGCCTCGAAGCGGAGTTAAGCCGGTGGATCTGCGCAACCCTCGGTGTTCTTTTTGTCCGTTAGTCATGCTCGACGAAATCGGCGTGCGCCGCCGATCAATGGACAAATCACGTGGGTTTCGAGTTTCGCTGGGGTGTGAACCGCAAAGGCCAAGCGTGGCTAAAGCGACGCACCGCGCGAAAGAAGTTGCGCAACTCACTGAAACGCGTAACTGCGTGGTGCCGGCAAAACCGTCATCGTCGCATCAGAGAACAAGTGCAGCGTTATAGCCAAGCCCGACATTAATGGCTCATTGCGTAAGTAATTACATTCATGCCGACCTTGTAGGCAACCACACCGTATTGGGCGGGATAGCGCGAGTCGTTGATCCACTCCCAGGCGTCGCCGAGATCACAGTTGCGAGTGAGGAAAATCATAAGGCGGCCGTTCTTGTTTTCGACGCCCATGTAATGCGGCGTCACGCCACCCTTTTCGTATGTGACGCCCTGAATCAAGGCCGCAATTCCCGGCACTTGAACCACCCCGTCGAGGTCGAAGTAGCTGTGGAAGATCGGGTGTGAAAGTGGCAAGTCTTTGATCTCATACTCCGGCAGGATCTTTTTTATCTCGGCTCGCGCATGTTGCCACTCGCTTTCTCCATGAAAATCATCGAGCATTAGAAAGCCTCCTCGCATGAGGTACTCTCGCAACGCTGCTGCGTCCTCGTCTGATAGCTCCATCTGGCCGGGCTCGACAATGTAGGCGAACGGGTAATCAAATAGTCGCTCGTCTGTCGGGCGTATTTGTACGGGACGGCCTGCGAGGTGCAGATCTGAGCCTGCCCATTCACGGATTCCCATCATAAAGTTGTAGTCGGCCTCCGGATAATCGACGCGCCATGCACCACCGAACCAGCGGTTATATATGGAGTGGGGAGAATCATAGACGATCCGGGCGAAGGTATATTCTCCGGGCCAGTTACCGTCGGTGAATGGGCGCGGATGGCTTGGAACCGGATTACCTCGGAAAGGTCCGGACGGCTGCTGCCCCAGAACGGGCATCAAGCAGGGCAGAACCAGGCAAGCAAGCAGGAGCGCAATTACTAAAAGACGGCGCGATTTCGACATCTGATTGATTTCACGAGTCTGAATTCTGGTAACGGTGAATCCTTGGATGCAAGGGAAACGACGAATGTCCATAGAAATTTGAATTGCAAAAGATAAAGGTTCACGTTTGCGCCGGCAATCAGGGAGGCAGGTCGATTAGATTTCCTTGCTGGAATTTGTAAGTTCCGTATCGAGAGCCCGGGTCTTGCTACCCGGGCTCTCGAGTTCGCTCGTTGCTATTTGGCCCATAACTGCTGCTAGTTAACCTGAGTATGTGCCAGCATTACCGAGCCACACCCTATAGCCGTCAAAAAACAAACAGCCACAAGATATTGGTTGACACGCCCGATTCAGAGGAGTATATTCCCCTCCGCTAACGAGGTGATTTGCGGACCAACCGTAGTACTCAGAACACACTCTAAGCTAACGGCTGCGTAGTAGTACGCTTGGCATAACTGTTTCTAAAACACAGCATTTTTCGGGCTCCCACAGAGAGAAAGGCAGCAGATCGATGAGCGCAACTATCGGCAAAAAAGTCGGAAACAGCCCAGCCGGGTCTCCCACGGTTTCCCCACGTCGAAAGTCGCATGAACTCGGGCTTAATGCCAGGAAAGTAGTCAGTAAACGCTACTCCCTCAAAGATTCCAAAGGCCGCCCCTACGAAGAATGGGCGGATATCGTCAAACGCGTCGTCGGCCACGTCTCAAAAGCCGAAACTGGGGAGAAAAGAGAGAAGTTTTTCGCCGCTATGAGCGAGGTCATGCTCGCTCGCGAATTCATTCCGAACACGCCCTGCCTCGTGAACGCCGGCAAAGTCAATGGACAACTGGCGGCCTGCTTTGTTCTGGAAGTACCGGATTCGCTCAGTGGCATCATGGATCATGCCAAGGCCGCGGCCACCATTCACCAGACTGGCGGCGGCACTGGCATGACCTATGAATTTCTGCGCCCACACGGCGCGATGGTGAGCTCCGCAACCGGTGTCGCCTCGGGTCCGGTGTCGTTTATGAACATCGTCAACCAGGTGACCGATGTAGTGAAACAAGGCGGTGTGCGACGTGGGGCCAACATGGGCATGATGCGCGTAACGCACCCGGACGTGCTGCGCTTTATTCACGCCAAGAACGATCAGCATTCGCTCACGAATTTCAACATCTCGGTAAACGTTACCGACAAGTTTTTGAAAGCCGTCGATAACAACGAATGGTTTCAACTGGAGTTCAACGGCGAGCCGTGGCAGGAAGCGATCTACGATCCGGTTCGCGACGGCGACTATGTGCTCTATCGCCGGCCCGATGGTTCAACAGTGACGTTCTGCGATCGCCAGGCATTTTTGAACGCCGATCTTTCCGACTGCGCGATCGAAGAAGCGCCGCGCTTCGGTATGATCTTCGCTCCTGATATTTGGAATCGCATTGTCGCCAGTGCACACAAGTACGCCGAACCGGGCATCGCTTTTATCGACGAAGTGAATCGTCACAATCACATGATGAAGTCGATGGGGCCGATCTATTCGTGCAACCCGTGCGGCGAACAGTTTCTGCACTTCTCAAACTCTTGCAACCTCGGCTCGATCGATCTGGCGAAGTTCTACGATCCGGAGAAACGGATTGACTGGGACCGCCTGCGCGAAGTGACGCACCTCTGCACGCGTTTTCTCGACAACGTGATCGACACGTGCGCCTGGCCGTTGCCGGAGATCAACGACGTGGTCCATCGCACGCGTCCGGTTGGTTTGGGCATCATGGGTTTCGCGGATCTTTGTCTGAACCTGAACGTCACTTACGGTTCGACGGCGTCGATCGATTTGATGGACGAAGTGATGGGGTTTGTGCGTCGCGAGTCGTGGATGGAGAGCAACCGTTTGGGCGCGGAGAAGGGCGCGTTTCCGGAGTTTGAACCGAACCGCGAGGCGTACAGCGACTTTCTCTACAACCAGATCGGTATTCCGCGCGACACTCTGCTCACGCCGCGCAACTACGAAGTGACGACGATTGCGCCGACCGGAACGATCTCGCTCGTTGCCGAAACGTCTTCCGGTATCGAGCCAAACTTCTCGTGGGCCTACGTTCGCAAAGACACGTTAGGCACGCGCACTTACGTGCACACACTCGCGGCTTGCGCACTCGGAATAGATGTGGACCAATGCGATCAGGATTCGATAGATGCGGCGGCTGCTTATGTCGTGGAACACGAAGATGAGTTGCCACCGCACTTTATCTCGGCGATGAACATAAGCGCTGAGCAGCACGTTCATGTGCTCGCGGCTGCTCAGCGCAACGTCGATAACAGTGTGTCGAAGACCTGCAACGGCGCGGTCAACGACACGGTGGAATCGGTCGACGCGTTGTATCGCCTCGGACGGCAGCTTGGTTGCAAAGCCGTCAGTTACTATCGCGATGGTTCACGTGAGAACCAGGTGTTGACTTCGATGAAGGCGGAAGAGCCGAAGGGCGAAGTCGCTTGTAACCCGGAAGCGGTAGTGGAACCGCTGGAAGAAGCTGTGAGCGCAGCGGAAGCAACGGCAGCCGACGATGCTTCGGCGCGTCAGGAAGCAATCGAGCGCGAACATTCGGAGACGGTCAAAGTTCCGGCTGTGACGGCGATTCGCATCGAGCGTCCGCGTGAGCTGCGCGGTGCGACCTGGCAGATTCCTTTCGACGGCCAGAACCTTTACGTCACCGTCAATCACGACGGCAAGATGATCCAGGAAGTGTTTGCCACTGGTCCAATCAGCGGCGGCGTGGGTCTCCTTGCTTCGAAGATGTTGCGTGGTGGTTTCGACGCGGCGGAAGTCGCTTACAGTCTCAACAAAGTGACCGGCACGCACGCCGTCTGGTTCAACGAACGATTGTTGACCTCACCGGAGCAAGCAGTCGCGGAGTGCATCATGATCACCGTGCGGCGGGTTCAGGATCTTCCCGACTCCGCGCGCGCGGTGAGCAAACAACAAGCCTCGCAGCACGCACAGCAGAAGCCGGTCACCGGCGCCATCATGTCAAACATGATCGGCATCTGCCCCGAGTGTCACGGCCAACTCGAACACGCCAGCGGCTGCGACTTCTGCCGTGATTGCGGCTACAGCAAGTGTAAATAGCTAGCCTTTCGACCTTCCGAAGAAACAGCTTCGGCGTGGTAGCGTCTGTGTCTCCGTGTCTCTGTGTTGTTGCTAAGCTTTTTGAACCACAGAGGGACAGATTGGGGCTGAGAGCGAGGGGTCCCAGCGGTTGTTAAGAAACGATCGGAAAACCGTCAACCGGTGAGCGCAGGAGGCGTGGGCCGGTCTGGACGTCGCCGAAGACGCCGTCCTCGTCGATCGGATCGTTCGGGTTGTTGCGATTCCAGAGGATCTGAAAAGCTCGGACGCTTTCGGTGATCACGTCAGGGTTGACGCCGTCACCGGTGAAACGGAAGTGGCCGCGATCTCCTGGTCCGGCCCACGCCCAGCCATTGCTCTGAAGCGTGCTCTTCCAGACATCAAAGTCATCGATGTCGATCGCGATCCCGCGTTCATGATCGCTGGTGCCCGGCTTTCGTGCCTGGGTGATGCCACACTTGCCTCTCAACTTCCACTGCAGCAACACAAACTGTTGCGCGATCGTGCGGTAAGCGTGGATCAGGTCCAGGTGCCGGTCTTTCTGTTCGATCACGCGTTGCAAAGACGCGCGCGCCGCGGGTTGTAACAGCGGAATGGTGCTGTTTCCAATTACTCGTAGCAACGGGATATCGTCACACGGAACGAGATTCGTTTCCTCTTCCGTGTTCACGGCGGCCAACAGAACCTCGACGATTTGATCGTTAAGTTTGCGCAGGCCGGCGGTGCTGCAGCCAGACTGGGCACTGGCGACGGCGAATTGTTCAACAGTAGGCATGTTTCTCTTCCTTTCTGACATGAGAAATAGGGGCGCCGGAGAGGAACGCCGGGTCTGGTTTCGGGTGAAGTTTTCACCGAGTGGTATCCATCTTCTTTAGCGCTGTAGTGATGTTCACATCGTTAATGAGAAATGCGTCAAAAACGTTAGCAGGTTTGCTCTTGACAAAGTTAGTGAACGGGTTTTTAGCGGGCGTTACGATCCCGGTAAAGACATCGATGTGGTTATCTTTTGACATGCCGCCAGTGTCCGCGGCGAAGAAGTAGCCGTCGTGAACACCGTCGCGGCGCCTTACGTCTTCGGCGCGAAGTAACCCACGCGCGTATGCGATTTGAAAGCCGGGTTCGTCGTCTCCACCCGCACACGCCGAAAACTGCCGTCGCGCGCTTTGTTCAGTGGCGTGAAGTAGAGCGCGTATTGATGTCTTAGTTCCTCAGCAACTTCAGCGTAGGTCGACTCCAGTGCGTCGAAAGTCTTCGGTTTGTAGAATCGCCCACCGGTCGCCTGGGCCAGTTGGACCAGGTTCTGTTCGCTGCGGTCGAGTACGCGCAAGCCTTCGCGCAGGTCCTCAATGCGGAGTTGATTGAACTGCGCGGCGCCGCCGGTAGCACTAAGCAGCGAATCGAGTTCGGCGTGTTTGTTGGCGCGTGAGATCTCGGTATTGCTGACGACGTAAACAGTCACTTGCGCCTGAATCAAAGCCTGGAGCGCCGCTTCTAATGTCGACATGCCGCGGCCGCTGTCAATGCCATCCGACAAAACGATCAGTGCACGGCGGGATTTGGCTATCTTTCCAAATTGCTCGCGGGACGTAAGCAGCAACGCATCGTTGAAGCGGGTGAACATGCCGGGCTCGATGCGATTCAAAGCGCGTTTGAGCTGGAAGCGGCTTTTGGTCCAGTCCTGAAGTAACTCGACGCGATCGTCGAACTTGATCAGGCTCAGGCGATCGTCTTCGGCCAGCCGCGCGGCAAAGCCTTCCGCCGCGCGCCGAAAGTCGTCGAGATTACTCGCCACTGACGACGACGCATCAACCATCAGCACTACGTCAACCGGCACCTGCCGCAACGCAAGATCACTCAGCGGCTGCAAGCGATTGTCTTCGTAAACGCGAAAGTCGTTGCGAGTTAGATCGTTGATCAGACGTCCTTCGGCATCGCGCACCGTGACCGGAAACATGACTTCAGTCGTGTCCACTGAAATAATATCGCTTGGGCTAACTTCCTGTTCGGGTGGTTTCTTGAGCGTAGGAATTGGTGGGGGAGGGCCCAACTTTTCCAGTTCTGACTGCGGTTTTGGCGTGGCAGTAGGTTTCGGTTTCGCTGTGGCTCCCGGCTGGGTCCGGCGTTGCGCGCTCGCAACGGACAGCAGAAGCGCCGCGCAAGTAAGCAACACAAGTAGACGACGTACTTTCATGATGATTTTTTACCCGTGGAAATCTGTGGTTACTTCTCTTCGCCCATCGCGGCTTTCATCGCAGCCAGGATCTTGTCGCTCACACGGCGTTTGCGGAGGTCGTCCAACTTGCCTGGCGTGAGATCGAATTCAACCGGCGACTGTTCGATGCGCCGGATGATCGTGCCTTCGGAGAATCCTGCTTCGACGAGTTCTACGATCGAATCATTGGTCAAGCTCTTGGTCTTTTCGAGCTTGACCGAGGAAGTGCCACCCGTTTCCGCAGGCGGCCTGATGATCCGGACGGTTGCGCTGCCAGTGGTCGTGACGTCGCTGTCAACAGAGCCATCGCCGCGATTTGACTGGCTTCGTCCTTTCACGCCGCCGCTCGAGCCGAAGATGCCTGTACCCGGGTCGGCACTACCGGAACTCGAACCGGAGTTGTTATTACTCTTCGGATCAAGACCTTTCGTCATGAACTGCTCGTCAGCCCACGACTCATCATCGAATGGATCCATTCCTTCCTGACGAGCAAGCATGGCCAGAATGATCTTTTCGCTGACGCCGTTGCGCTTCAGCTCAATCATTCGTTCCGGCGAGAGTTCGAAATTGGGTAAGCGAGCGTTGATGAGCGAGATGATGGTCTTTTCTTTGAAACCTGCTTTGGCCAGTTTGACGATGGCCGCATTGTTAAGTGATTTTTGTTGCGACTGGTTGGTTTGAGCCAGCCCTGCTGGGGGAAGAATCAAGGCGAGCGAGACGGAAAAAAGGACACGGGCTGCGAATGATTTCATCTTGCCACCCTACTTTCTTCGTGGACGATTCTTGTTCACGTGTTTGCAAGCTTCCGGTGGGGCGGAACGGTGCGTCCGTATTTCGTGAGCGCACCGCCACCGGCATTATAAAACTTATTAAACGATCAATACCGGTAATTTCCCGAGTAACACGGATTTTGTGGATTTACGTGGGATTTCTATGAGGGTTTCGGTCTCGAAGGCTAAGGATTTAGAACCACAGATTACACAGATCTTGTGAGGGATCTGTGTAATCCGTGGAATCTGCGGCCTACATTCCCATGCCGCTCATGCCGCCCATGCCGCCGGGCATTGCACCGCCGCCCTTCTCATCCTCTGGAATTTCAGAAACCATCGCTTCAGTCGTCAGCATCAAGCCGGCGATCGAAGCCGCGTTCTGAAGCGCGGTGCGAGTCACCTTGGCCGGATCGATAACGCCGGCCTTCACGAGATCCTCATACGTTTCGGTGGCGGCGTTGAAGCCGACGTTCTCGTTCTTCTCAGTACGAACGCGCTCAACCACAACGGCGCCCTCCTTACCAGCGTTCTGAACGATCTGCCGCAGCGGCTCTTCCAACGCACGACGGACGATGTTCACGCCGATCTGCTCATCGGGATCGCCTTCGCCGTCTTTGTTGACGTCGTATTTCTCGAGTGCGCGTGCCGCACGTACCAGCGCGACGCCGCCACCGGGAACGATGCCTTCCTCGACCGCGGCGCGCGTAGCATGCATCGCATCCTCAACACGTGCCTTCTTCTCTTTCATTTCGGTCTCGGTTGCCGCACCGACTTTGATCACCGCGACACCGCCGACGAGCTTGGCGAGACGCTCCTGGAGTTTCTCGCGATCGTAGTCGGAAGTGGTGTCTTCGATCTGCGCGCGCAAGGTCTTGACGCGGCCTTCGATGTCATACTGCTTGCCGGCGCCTTCGACGATCGTGGTGTTGTCTTTGTCGATCGTGATCTTCTTGGCGCGTCCGAGATCTTCGAGTTTGACGTTCTCGAGTTTGATACCGAGGTCCTCGCTGATGACCTTGCCACCGGTGAGAATCGCGATGTCTTCGAGCATCGCCTTACGACGATCGCCAAAGCCCGGAGCCTTCACGGCCGCGACGTTCAGCGTACCGCGCAGTTTGTTGACGACGAGGGTGGCTAACGCTTCGCCTTCGACGTCCTCGGCGATGATCAGCATCGGCTTGCCCATCTTCGCGACCTGCTCCAATAACGGCAGCAGATCTTTCATCGAGCTGATCTTCTTTTCGTTGATCAGGATCAGCGGGTTCTCGAGCACTGCTTCCATGCGCTCGGGATCGGTGACGAAGTAAGGACTGAGATAACCGCGGTCAAACTGCATTCCCTCGACGACTTCGAGTGCGGTTTCCATCGTCTTCGATTCTTCAACGGTGATGACACCGTCTTTGCCGACCTTGTTCATTGCTTCGGCGATGATGTTGCCGATGGTAGTGTCGCCATTGGCGGAAACAGTTCCGACCTGAGCGATCGCATCGCCCTTGACGGGTTTCGAGAGACGCTTGATCTCTTCAGTGGCGCGCTCGACAGCCTTGTCGATGCCGCGCTTGAGAGCCATTGGATTGGCGCCGGCCGCGACAGTCTTCACGCCCTCACGGAAGATCGCCTGTGCGAGAACGGTCGCGGTGGTGGTGCCGTCACCGGCAACGTCAGACGTCTTGGAAGCGACTTCGCGCACCATCTGGGCGCCCATGTTTTCCAAAGCATCTTTGAGTTCGATCTCTTTAGCGACGGTAACGCCGTCCTTGGTGATTGTGGGTGAGCCAAACTTCTTGTCGATCACCACGTTCCGGCCCTTCGGGCCGAGGGTAATCTTGACAGCGTCGGCGAGTTGGTTGATTCCGCGCAAGATCGCTGCCCGCGAGTCCTCACCGTGGATTACTTGCTTAGCCATTTCTCTATCTTCTCCTGCTAAATGTTCTTGTGAGTAGGACAGACATTCTTGTCTGTCTGCTACGGTCTCGTAGTCGATGATCGGACAGACAAGAATGTCTGTCCCACAGGACTACTTGGCGCCTTTCTTGCCGCCAGAGGCAGCGCCGGCGCGCTCGAGGATGCCGAGGATCTCGTCCTCGCGCATGATCAAGTACTCTTCGCCGTCGATCTTGATTTCGGAACCGCTGTACTTGCCGAAGAGAACACGATCGCCGACCTTCACGTCGAGGGCCTGGCGGGTGCCGTCATCTTTGTATTTGCCTTCGCCGGCGGCAATGACTTCGCCTTCCTGCGGCTTTTCCTTGGCAGTGTCAGGGATGATGATGCCTCCCCGAATCTGCTCGCCCTCCTCAATCCGGCGCACAATCACCCGGTCATGAAGAGGCCTGATATTCGTAGCCATAACCTTGGAATCTCCTTTCAAATGGTCGAGAAATTTGGTGAATTTGAATGATGACAACTAGCACTCTGTATTTGAGAGTGCTAAGAATAGAGCCATAGCGGGGCGGATGTCAACGGGCGCTGGGTGTGTCGGCGGTCAGTCCTTTACCGGGCAGCCGAATCCATGAGCTGAACGCGAGCGAGACAGAATAAGTTGCTTAGCAATGGCGTGGCTCCACCCAATTCGGACGACAGGCAATGCGTGGCTCCACCCAATTCGGACGACAGCGGATGATGCTTCAACGCCGAAGGCGTTCGCTAATCTTAGCCCAGGGTTGCTTCAACCCTGGGACTACAATGACCTCTAGGAAGGAGCAACGCTGTAGGCGTTGGCGAATAGGCTCACATCAGGTTCGCCAACGCCTTCAGCGTTGCCATTCGTCTTATTCTTTTTCCCAGGGTTGAAGCAACTCTGGGCTGAAATTAGCCAACGCCTTCGGCGTTACGCGTTGGCCTGCGATCTTTATAGATGAGCGTTGAAACAACCGCACGTTGAGGTGGCGAACGCCTTCAGCGTTGGCAAATCGTCAATCCCAGACATAACGTTCGTCGTATTCAACTCCATACGCTTTTAGAAAAGCGCGATACTCATCCTGAAACGTTACGCGCTTGTGATGCTCTTCTTGATTCTCAATATACGCAATCACGGTTTGTAGATTCGACTGGCTAACGGAAAACGCGGCGTATCCACCTTGCCAATGAAACTTCGTCAACTTCGGTGAAAGCCCTTTGACCCAACCCGAAGATGTTCGCTTAACTTCTTTCACGACTTTTGCGATCGGATGAACTCGCGAAAGCGCGAACAGTGAATGCGTATGATCCG
>Ga0187894_10005947_pt1 | contig 12168 bp, 9 predicted proteins | sample GBC1701081metaG_FD_136650 | JGI IMG/M metagenome (GOLD analysis project Ga0187894, IMG submission 136650) | White microbial mat communities from a lava cave in the Kipuka Kanohina Cave System on the Island of Hawaii, USA - GBC170108-1 metaG ... | reverse complement strand
GTGGGCTACGAGAAGTGGGAGATCGCCGGATTCCCCAAGGGATATCCCGAGGTGCCGGTACAACTGCGGCCGCCGCTGCTGCCTCCACAAGGCGAGGGTCTGCCAGAACCCGAGATCTACGTTCGCCTCGCCGAGGAGATGGAGCTCGTCGGTCCGCCCCCCGAGGAGCTGAAACAGCTGGCACCGGCGGCGCTCGAACCGGACGGCGCGGCGTTGTTCATGATGACGGCGCAGCAGGCCGCCGCGCGCGACGGTGTCGATCCGTCCGTCGTCGGTCTGCGGCTGATCCTCTGGGCCTACCGCGCGCTCGGTCCGCACCTGCCGGCGCCGTCGCTGGTGGCGGTCTTCATCCAGTGCGGGCTCAACGCGATGTTGCGGCCGGAATCGGTGGTGCGTGCATTGGGCAGCGAATGGGAGGGCCGCGGGCCGTTCGAAATCGCCCTCGAGATCTACCGCTTGATGCTCGCGCATCCGGAAGGCGTCGTCATCGCGCGAGTGAACGAGGAGACGAATCTCGCCGATCACATCGGCTTCGAAGATGGGCGCGTGCGACTGGCACCGGAGCCGATGCTGGACGAGATTCGCCGCGTGTTGGAGACCCCGGCCGCGCGCGACGCCGAGTATCCGTTCGTGCTCGCCGCCGGCCTACGCACGCGCTGGACGGCGAACACGATTCAGCGCGACCCGAGTTGGCGCAAAGGTCGCGGTCCGCATTGCACCCTCAATCTCTCTCCCGCCGACGCGCGCCGCATCGGCGTGCGCGACGGCGATCCCGTGCGCGTGACGACGCGGCGCGCTTCCGCCGTCATGCCGGCGCACGTCGACGCGAAGCTGCTGGAGGGCCACGTCTGGATGCCGAACGGGTTCGGCATGCGCTATCCACTCGATGGCGTGATGACCGCCGACGGCGTGAATCAGAACGAGCTCACTGACGTCGCCGACCGCGACCCGTTCACCGGGATCCCGCACCACCGCTACGTGGTCTGCAAGATCGAACCGGAGGCGACGAGCCGCTGAGCCCCGGCGCGGGAGTTCGCGGCTCAGCCTTTGCCGGAGCCGCGGCCCTGCACATACATGTCGTTGACCTCGGCAGGATCCATGGCGCGGTCTTCGACGACGAAGTCCTGCAGCGTCGCGTCGGCGCCGGGATTGCCGCCCGGCGCATCAGAGCCGACATAGAGCGCCGTGCCGCTCGGCACGTCGAGCTCGCCCAGGTAAGTGCCCTGCTGTCGCTGCGTACCGTCGACGTACATGGTGATCAACGAGTCGCCCCAGCTCACCGCGACGTGGTGCCAGTCACCCGCGACCCATTGCTCTTTCGCCATGTCGACGGAGAGATTGGTCTCGTTGCCGGTGTTGTCGGTGAACAGGTAGCGCAAGTAGATGCCGTTCTTGAAGATCTGAAGCCGGTTGGCCCAGTTCTCGGTGTGGTACTGAACCAGTGAAGCGTTGCGCGGGTCGGTGCCGTCCCAGTTCGGCTTCATCCAAAAACCGATCGTTCCGGCGTTGTTCTTCACGTTGCCGGCATCGGCGAAGGCGAAGCGCGCTTCCGGCGGGAAGTATGCGCCCTCGTCGAGATCGTAGACCACGTTGTCCTCGATGAGCGGCGCCATCGATCCGAGCGACTGACCGTTCCCGTTGAAGGGCACGGCCAGAGAACCGTCCTGAGGTGCGCCGGGGATCGCGGCCAGTGCAGCGGGATCGACGCCGGCCAAGGCCGGACCGCCGCCGCCGGTATTGGCGACCACCGGCGGTACAGGCACCGGCTCCGCGGCGAGATTGCGGCCGGCGGCGGAGGTGACGTCGAGACCCTTTGGTGCCGGGTCGGCCGCGGCTGCCTTTCCATCGGATTCCTTGAGCGCGCCCGGGCGCGGCGGTTCCATTCCGCTGCCCGGCAAGGGGCGAGAGCGCTCGACTTCGCCGTCGGACGAGAGGCTGCCCCGATCGTTGTCGCGGCGCGCCATCTGGTTCGGGCGCGGCTTCGACGAGGTGACGGAACCCGGACGCGGTGCCGCCGCTTCCTTTTCTTCATCGCCGCCGGAGCGGAACAGCACCAGCACCGTCAGAAGAAGACAGACGCCGACGATGCCGAGGACGATACGCGATGGTGATTCCAGCATGGCGTCCGGAAAGCGTGGCCGCTAGGATAGCGCCTGTCAAGTGGGCGAGCCCGGCCATGGCAGCGCGCGTTGCGATGGCGCAAGGGCTCGGCTAAGGAGGGCGATTCATGTACCCGAAGGATGGGACGGGGGCACCTTGGTTGGCCCTGAAGCAGGTGCGCGGTGTCGGCCCCGCCGTCTACCGCCAGCTGCTCGCTGCATTCGGCGAACCCGCCGACGTCTTCGCGGCGACGACCGCGCGCATCGAAGCGCTCGGCATTCGTCCCGAAGTCGCGGCGTCGATCGTGGCATTCGACGGTTGGAGCTCCGTCGCAGCGCAGCTCCGCCGTCTCGACCGTTGTGGCGGTCGGGTGGTGACGTGGAACGACGACGCCTACCCGGAGCATCTGCGCCAGATCCACGACCCGCCGCCGTTCATCTTCGTGCGCGGCGACGTGTGCGACGCCGACGATGTCGCCATCGCCGTCGTCGGATCGCGCACGCCGAGCACCTACGGCCGCGAGATGGCGCGTATGTTGGCCGAACAACTGGCGCGCATCGGCGTGACCGTCGTCAGCGGACTGGCGCGCGGCATCGACGCCGAAGCCCACCGCGCGGCGCTGCGCGCCGGCGGGCGCACCATCGCCGTGCTCGGCTCCGGGCTCGACGTCATCTACCCCGGTGAGCACCGCGCCCTGGCGCAGGAGATCGCCGGATGCGGCAGCATCGTCAGCGAGCTGGCACCGGGCACGGCCCCGGATGCGGAGAACTTTCCGGCGCGCAATCGGATCATCAGCGGCCTCGCGCTCGGGGTGCTGGTGGTGGAGGCGGCGGAGAAAAGCGGCACCCTCATCACCGCCCGCCTCGCGGCCGAGCAAGGTCGCGAAGTCTTTGCAGTTCCTGGCCCCGTCGGGCCGCGCAGCCGGGGCACTCACCAGCTCATCAAACAGGGGGCCAAGTTGACGGAGCGTGTGGAGGACATTATCGAAGAGGTCGCTCCGCAGCTCCTTGCACAGTTGGGGAGCCGGCTGGAGTCGGCGGTTGAACAACCGACTGACTTGGAGCGACGATTGCTGGCATCGATGCCGAGCGAAGCGCTCCAAATAGACCAGATCATGACACTCATGGGTTGGACTGTCCCTCAGGCGCTCGAGACTCTCCTGTCGTTGGAGATCAAGGGATTGGTGCGCCAATTCCCCGGGAAGCTCTTTGCGCCGGTCTCCGCCGGGCCGGAACGGGTGCAGAGTTAGATGGCCAAGAACCTCGTCATCGTCGAGTCGCCTGCGAAGGCGAAGACGTTGCAGAAATACCTGGGCCGCAACTACCAGGTGAAGGCGTCGGTGGGGCACATCCTCGACCTGCCGAAGAGCAAGCTCGGCGTCGACATCGAGAAGGACTTCGAGCCCGAGTACACCGTCATCACTGGTAAGAAAAAGGTGATCGACGAACTCAAGGCTGCAGCCAAGGACAAGGAGAACGTCTTCCTCGCGCCGGACCCGGATCGGGAAGGCGAGGCGATCGCCTGGCACATCGCCAAGAAGATCGGTGGCAAAGGGATGAAGGCGAAGATCCGCCGGGTGCTCTTCAACGAGATCACCAAGAGCGCGGTTCAGCGCGCCCTCGAGCAGCCGCGCGATCTCGACCAGAACCTCTACGAGTCGCAGCAGACGCGGCGCATCCTCGATCGCCTCGTCGGCTACCAGATTTCGCCGATACTGTGGAAGAAGGTTCGCCGCGGTCTCTCCGCTGGCCGCGTGCAATCGGTTGCGGTGCGCATCATCTCCGAGCGCGAGCGCGCGATCCGGGCGTTCGTGCCGGTGGAATACTGGTCGATCACGGCGCAACTCGAAGGAGGCGCGCCGCCGCCGTTCTCGGCGCGCCTGCTGCGCATCGGCGACGACCGTCTCGACCCGGAGAAGTTTCGCGTCGAGAACGAGGCGCAGGCGACAGAGTTGGTGCAGAAACTGCGGCGCGAGTCGTGGACCGTCACCAAGGTCGAGCGCAAGGAGCGCAGGCGCAACCCGACGCCGCCCTTCATCACCTCGCGCCTCCAGCAGGAAGCGTCGCGCAAGCTCGGCTATGCGCCGAGCCGCACGATGCGCATCGCGCAGAAACTCTACGAGGGGATCGAGCTCGGCGATGACGGGAGTGTCGGTCTGATAAGCTACATGCGCACCGACTCCACCCGTGTTTCGCCGGAAGCGCTCGAAGCCGTGCGCAGCTACGTGCAGACCAAGTTCGGCGAGCCGTATTTGCCGGCGAAGCCGAATACCTACGCCACGAAAAAGAGTGCCCAGGACGCGCACGAGGCGATCCGCCCCACCTCGATGGAGTATCCGCCGGAACGCGTCGCTGCCTTTCTGAGCGGCGAGGAGCTGGCGCTCTACACGCTGATCTGGAATCGCTTCGTCGCGAGCCAGATGACACCGGCGGTCTTCGATCAGACCTCGGTCGACATCACCGCCGACGGCACACTCTTCCGCGCCTCCGGTCAGGTGATGAAGTTCGACGGTTTCATCCGCGTGTACACCGAGGGCCGCGACGACGAGAAGAAGGACGAAGAGGGCGAGGAGGAGAACGATTCCGACCGGCCGTTGCCGCCGCTGTCGGAGGGCGACGTGCTCCGCCTGCTCGATTTGCTGCCGGAGCAGCACTTCACCCAGCCGCCGCCGCGCTTCACCCAGGCGACGCTGATCAAGGAGCTCGAGGAGAAGGGCATCGGCCGTCCGTCCACGTACGCGTCGATTATGTCGACCATCCTCAACAAGGAGTACGTCAGCGAAGACAAACAGCGGCGCCTGCGCCCCACGGAGCTAGGCTTCCTCGTCACCGATCTCCTCGTCGATGCTTTTCCCGACATCCTCAACGTCGAGTTCACTGCCGGCATGGAAGACGTCCTCGACGATATCGAGGAGGGCAAGCGCAAGTGGGTCGACGCGATGCGCGAGTTCTACGAGCCGTTCTCGCGCGACCTGGCGGTCGCCGACGAACGCATGCGCGACGTCAAGCGCGAGGGACAGCCGACCGAGATCCCATGCGACAACTGCGGCTCGAAGATGGTGATCAAGTGGGGCCGCTCCGGCGAGTTTCTCGCCTGCCCGCGCTATCCCGAGTGCAAGAGCACGAAGAACTTCACCCGCGACGCCGACGGCAACGTGCAGGTCGTCAACGAGGAAGTCACCGACGAGGTGTGCGAGAACTGCGGCAAGCCGATGCAGGTGCGCTTCGGGCGCTACGGCAAGTTCCTCGGCTGCTCCGGTTACCCGGACTGCAAGACCGTCCGGCCGATGGTGCGCCCGGTGCCGACCGGAGTCGCGTGCCCGGAGTGCAAGGAAGGTGAGATCCTCGAGAAGCGCTCGCGGCGCGGCAAGGTGTTCTACAGCTGCAGCCGCTTTCCGGCCTGCCGCTTCGCCACCTGGGATCGCCCGATTCCCGAGCCTTGCCCGCAGTGCGGCGCGCCCTTCGTGGTCGAGAAGACGACCAAGCGCGCCGGCGTCGTGCGCCGCTGCCTGAGCGAGGGCTGCGACTACCAGGAGACGGTGTCGCAGGCGGAAGCGGTCTAGACCGAAGCGCGCCCGAGAGCCGGTTGAGAGCGCCATGAACCGATTCACGGGCGTCACCATCATCGGCGGCGGACTCGCCGGCAGCGAGGCTGCGTGGCAGCTCGCGCGCCGCGGCATCGACGTGCGTCTCTACGAGATGCGGCCGCTGCGCGGCACGGAAGCGCACAAGACGGATCGGCTCGCCGAGTTGGTCTGCTCGAACTCGCTCCGCAACGATTCTCTCGAGACAGCCGTCGGTCTCCTCAAACTCGAGATGCGCCAGCTCGATTCGCTCGTCCTCGCGGCTGCCGATCGCAGCCGAGTTCCAGCCGGCGCTGCACTCGCCGTCGACCGCGACCAGTTCGCCGAGGAGATCACCGCGGCGATCGAGGGAGAGCCCCACATCGAGATCGTGCGCGAGGCGATCGAGTCGATTCCGCCGGGGCCCTGCATCGTCGCCACCGGCCCGCTGACGTCGCCCGCCCTGGCCGAGCATCTGCGCCGTTTGCTCGGAGAAGAGTACCTCTACTTCTACGATGCGATCGCGCCGATCGTCGGTGCCGATTCGATCGACCCGGAGAAGACGTTTCGCGCCTCGCGCTACGACAAGGGCGGGGACGACTACGTGAACTGCCCGATGACGCGCGAGCAGTATTACGCCTTCGTCGATGCGCTACTGGCGGCGGAGAAAGTGCCTACGCGCGACTTCGAACGCTGCGTCGTCTTCGAGGGATGCATGCCGATCGAGGAGATGGCACAGCGCGGCCGCGACTCGCTTGCCTTCGGCCCGATGCGGCCGGTGGGGCTCGTGGATCCGCGCAATCCGCAGCGCCCTTTCGCCGTGGTTCAACTCCGGCAGGACGACCGCAACGCTACCCTCTACAACATGGTCGGGTTCCAGACGAAGATGACGTATCCGGAACAGCGGCGCGTGTTGCGTATGATTCCGGGACTCGAGCACGCCGAGTTCGTGCGATTGGGAAGCCTGCACCGGAACACCTTCATCAACTCACCGCGGGTGTTGTTGCCGACGCTGCAGTTGAAAGCTGCTCCGGACGCATTCCTCGCGGGTCAGCTGATCGGCGTCGAGGGCTACGTCGAATCCGCGGCCGCTGGATTGCTGGCGGGCATCAATGCGTCGCGCCGGATGAGCGGCGCCCCGCTGCTGGTGCCGCCGCCGACCACCGCCCTCGGCTCGCTCATCGCGTACGTCACCGACAGCGGCCGGCGTGAGTTTCAGCCGATGAATGCGAACTACGGGCTGTTCCCGCCGCTCGAGTGCCGAGAGCGCGGCCGCGAGAAGCGCGCCAAGCTCGGCGAGCGCGCGATGCAGCACTTCCAGGGATGGAGTCGCGACGAAGGTCTCTCGCTTGCCGCCTCCTCCTCCTCGCGCGGCGGCTGAGAGTCGGAGGGACGAGAACACGATGGACAAGAGCGAACTCATCTGGCTCGACGGGAAGTTCCTCCCTTGGGATCAGGCCAACGTGCACGTGCTGACACACACGTTGCACTACGGTCTCGGCGTCTTCGAGGGGATCCGTTGCTATGAGGGGCACGACGGTCGTCCCGGGATCTTCCGGCTTGCGGAGCACATCCGGCGCCTGCTCGACTCGGCGCAGATCATCGGCATGCAGTTGCCTTACGGGCAGGCGGAGTTGGAGCAGGTCTGCATTGAGACCGTGCGCGTCAACCGGTTGCGCTCGTGTTACATCCGGCCGCTGGCGTTCGTCGGCGACGGCGAGATGGGCTTGTCGGCGAGCGGCAATCCGGTGCGGGTCTCGGTAGCGGCCTGGTTCTGGGGCGCCTACCTCGGCGATGCGGGTCTCAGCCGCGGCATCCGGGTCAAGACCTCCTCGTTCCAGCGCTTCCACGTCAACACGCTGATGGCACGCGCCAAAGTCGTCGGCCATTACGTCAATTCGATTCTCGCCAGCCAAGAGGTGCGTTCGTTGGGCTATGACGAGGCGCTGCTGCTCGATCCGAACGGCTTGGTGGCGGAAGGACCGGGGGAAAACGTGTTTGCTGTGCGCGACGGTGTGGTCTCCACCCCACCGCTGGCCTCACCGCTTCCGGGGATCACTCGCGCGGCCGCCATAGATCTCCTCGCGGAAATGAAAATTCCCTTGAAAGAGGAACCACTTACGCGCGATGCCCTGTACATCGCCGACGAGTTCTTCATGACTGGAACAGCAGCGGAGATCACCCCTGTGCGAGAGCTCGACGGCCGTGTCATCGGAAACGGGAAACCGGGTCCGGTGACACAGCGACTGCAGGGTCTCTTCGCCGCGGTCACGCGCCGGCGGCACGGCTCTGAGCGCGGCTGGGTGACCGTCGTTCCTAGTTGATCGGCCAGCACTTTTTCCGGATCGATCGGGGTTGCCTTTTTCTTGACAGCCTCTGACCCCCACACTATAAGAGCGCCCTCTTTTGGTGTGTTCCTTCGGGCCGGGATCACGAAGGGAGGCGCCGTTTTGCGCGGACCTGTGGGAAGGAGAACCGGGAATGGGACGGATGTGCGGCCATCGATTTCGCTTTGAGTTCCTGGCACTCGCCCTACTCGGCGCGCTGGTGACGACGCCTGCGCGGGCAGAGGTGACGACGGAAAAAAGCTCGTCGATCCTGATCTACCCGAAGCTGCTCTTCAACAACTACCTCGACACGGTCATCCAGCTCTCGAACACGTCGAACTCGATCATCTACGCCCATTGTTTCTACGTCGACGCGCGTCTGACGAATCCGGAGCTTCCTCCCGGTCCACTCAACCCGCGGATTTGGCAGGAAGTGGACTTCGATCTGACGCTGACGAAGCAGCAACCGACGCATTGGGTCATCTCGGAGGGGCGCAGCACCGATCCCTTCGACCCCACCTGCGACAACACCAACCAGTCGTGCAACGACGCCGGCTTCGACCCGGGCAGAATTCCACCGGTGTCGCCGGGGTTCGAAGGCGAGTTGAAGTGCATCGAGGTCGATCAGTCGGGGGCTCCGATCAGTGGCAACCACATGAAAGGCGAGGCGACGCTGATCACGCGCGCCCCACTGATTATAGGCGCGCCGCTCGTTGCGGGTGACGCGAGCAAGTACAACGCGATCGGCATCATCGGTCTCGACAGCAACGACAGCAATACGGTTCTCTGCCTGGGCGGCGGCGTCACGCCCCAATGCCCGGCGGGGGCGGAGTACGAGGGTTGCCCGAACGTCGTACTGCTCAGCAACTACGCCGAGTTCACCTCGAGCCCGCTGCTGCAGGAGTTCTTCGATCCACCGACGCCGTCAGTGGTGAACACCGAGTTGACGATCGTGCCCTGCGCCCAGGATTTCGAGACGCAAACGCCTTCGCGCGTGCGAGTTCAGTTTGCCATTTACAACGAGTTCGAAGAGCCGTTTTCGACCAGCACGACCGTCACCTGCTGGGGGAACTTCACCCTGGCGCAGGTGAACTCCGTGCTCACCGTGGGCAGCCTAGGTACGCGCTTCGTGCAGACCCAGCTTCGTCCTGCCGGTACCGATCCGGGTTTCATCGCAATCCAGGAAGAATTTCATCGCCAGTACGACACGGATCCGATCGAGCTTTTCCCCGCGTCGCGGGTGGCGTTCAACACGCACGTCATCGGTGAACGGCCACTGACCGATCTCATCATCATTCCGGAGGGGCCGTGATGGAAGCGACGGTGAGAAAGGAGAAGCCCATGGGTTCGTGGCTGGGAAGAGGACTGTTGGGGCTCTGTGCTGCACTGACTCTGGCTGCTACCGCGGCGGTCGCGAGGGCGGACGTTCTCTCCGACGGCACTGCGGCCATCCTCGTGGTGCCGAAGATCGTGGTCAATTCCGAGCTGCATATCGACACTCTGATCCGCATCTCGAATCGGTCGGACGACCCCGTTCGCCTCTGGTGTTTCTACACCAACGCGACGCCCGTCTGCACCAACGGCACGGGCAACTGTCTCCCCGGCCATCGCTTCGCCGATCTCGAGCCCTGCACTCCATCGACGGCGTGCCAGCAGCAGTGGCAGGAAGTCGATTTCCACGTCGTGCTCACCCAACACCAGCCGGTCGCCTGGCTGGCCTCTGTGGGTGCGATCGACTGCCGACGTTTGCCGAATCAGACCGGCATCGACCCGGACCTCGACAACAACCCGCCGTGTTTTCCGCTCGACGGGATTTTCCGCCTCGGCGAGGGCGGCCAGAGCAATCTCGGCAGCAATGTTCCGCCGGTTGCGCAGGACCCCTTCATCGGCGAGCTCAAGTGCGTCACCGTGAACGAGGACGACGAGCCCCAGGCGCGCAATGACGTCTACGGCAACGTGACAATCCTCGGCGGATCGAAGGTCGACACCGACGTGTCCGGTTACAACATCATCGGTATCCAGGCGCTCGAGAACAACGACGGCGACAAAACACTGGTCCTCGGCCGCGCCGGCGACGAGGGAGTGGAGTACAACGGCTGCCCGAACATCCTGATCCTCGATCACTTCTTCGACTTCGCTGAGGACCCGATCACGGGTGTGCCGGTCATCACCGATCTGACCCTGGTGCCGTGCTCGGAGGACTTCCTGCACCAGCAGACGTTCCCGACGACGACGCAGTTCCTCGTCTTCAACGAGTTCGAACAGCGCTTCTCAACGAGCCGGCGAGTCGAGTGCTTCCGCGACATCCAGCTCTCGAACATCGATACCAACACGCCGACCCGATCGATTTTCAGTGCCCAGGTCGCCGGAACCCTTACCGGGCAGACGCGTATCCGCGGGGTCGTCGGCTCCGATCCTGCCTACGGTAACACCCTGATCGGGATCGCGGAAGAATTCAGACCGGCAGGAACCGCGTCAGTCAATCTTCATGCCCAGGGTGTTCGACCACAAAAAGACTACATCTACTTGCCGCCGTTCTAAGTAGTCTGGTGGGGTGCTCTTGCTGACTTTTGACTTGACTACTAGGCACTTGGCGGATATAAGGCCGCCGACTTACGGTCACGGAGTGCCGTTGCACCGCACGTGTGTTCCCGGTCGGTGATCGAAAGGAGGAGGGTAATGCGTTGGCAAGGTAGGCGAGTTGGGCTCCTGGCATTGGCAGTGGCGTGCTTGGGGCTTTGCAGCACCGCTTCGGCGGACGTGACCACCGAGCGCAGCAGTTCGATTCTGGTCTGGCCCAAAGTGCTGGCGAACGGCACTCGCGACACGATCATCCAGATCAGCAACACCTCGAACTCGCTGGTGCGCGCTCACTGCTTCTACGTCAACGCCGCGTTGACGAATCCAGCCCTGCCGCAGGGCCCGCTGAATCCTCCGCTGTGGCTGGAAGTGGACTTCGACATCATGTTGACCAAGCAGCAGCCGACGTACTGGGTCGTCAGCGAAGGTCGCGACGTCAATCCGCTCGACGAGCCGTGTCATCCGGGCGATCCGACTTGCGCGAACAGCGGGTTTGACCCCGGCCACATTCCGCCAGTCGTCCCCGATTTCGTCGGCGAATTGAAGTGCATCGAGGTCGACGACAGCGGTGCGCCGCTGGCCGGCAATCATCTCAAGGGCGAAGCGACGCTGATCCGTCTCGTTGGCGATGGCCTTTCTGGCTACAACGCAATCGGCATCCTCGGCCAGGAGAACAATGGCGATTCGATCCTCGTCCTTGGTGGAGGGCAGTGCACAGGCAGCGGTCAGATCTGCACCAGTGACGACGACTGCGGCGACAGCGGCCCGTGTGTTTTCGAGTACAACGCCTGCCCGCAGACGTGGATCGTGAACCACCAGGCACAGGACGCTCCGAATCTGGTCCTCGGACCGGAATCCGCAGTCGAGACCGAGTTGACGATCGTCCCCTGCACGCAGAACTTCGAGACCCAGATCCCCACGTCAGTGACGATCCAGTTCCAGACGTGGAACGAGTTCGAGAGCCAATTCTCGGTGTCGACGACGGTGACCTGCTGGGCCAACTTCGACCTCGATGATCTCGGCGCGCCGGCGATGACCTTTGCCGGTCAGATCGTCCCCGATCCGCAGGGAACGATGTATCTCCATTCGCGCCTGCGCTCGGCCGCTGGAACACCCTTCGGCTTCCTCATGGTCGCTGAGGAGAAGCACTTCTTCGCCTCGGATCTTCTCGCCTATGCGGCCTTCAATCCGCACATCGAAGGCGAGCGCCCCAATCCTGACATCATCACGATTCCGGCCGACCAGCTCGAGCCGTGACGGGTGGGAGAACGGGCAGGAAAGGAGATCGACTCATGAGAACGCGGAAGTGGGTAGGAGTGGGGTCCATGATCGCGAGCGTGGTTGCGCTTGCTGGGGTCGGTTCAGCTCGGGCTGATGTGGCCTCCGACAGGGCAGCGGCGATCTTGATCTTCCCGCGCATCGTTGTGAACCCTTCCACGGACACGATCCTTCAGATCACCAACACGTCGAACGAGACCGCTCAAAATCGACCGGAGCTTCAAAAAGTCCGCAAACCGCTGTATTAAGGCGATTTAGAGTCACACATCGAAGCAAAGACGACGAGCGCGTCGAGGCCTTGCGCTATCCCCACCACGCTTC
>Ga0187894_10005946_pt1 | contig 12169 bp, 6 predicted proteins | sample GBC1701081metaG_FD_136650 | JGI IMG/M metagenome (GOLD analysis project Ga0187894, IMG submission 136650) | White microbial mat communities from a lava cave in the Kipuka Kanohina Cave System on the Island of Hawaii, USA - GBC170108-1 metaG ... | reverse complement strand
TTTGTAAAGCCCTTTCACGTCGCGCGCGACGAGCGCGTCGAGCGAAGCTTTGACGAAGATTTCCACGAAGACCGCGCCGTCGGCCTCGACCGCGCCGCGCACTTCATCGCGTATCTCGCGGTAAGGCGAGATCGCCGCGGCGATCACGCCCACGCCGTTGCGCGCCAGCAGCCGGCTGACGTAGCCGATGCGCCGGATGTTGGTGTCGCGGTCTTCTTTCGAAAAGCCGAGGCCTTTGCTCAGGTTCGTGCGCACTTCATCGCCGTCGAGCACTTCGACACGTACGCCGCGAGCGCGCAGTTGTGGGACGAGCGCATTGGTGAGTGTTGTCTTGCCCGCGCCCGACAGTCCCGTAAACCATAGTGTGAAACCTTGTGACACGAATCTTTCCCCTTGTTGTCGTTATCAGGTTGCTACTGCTCAACGGCGTTAAATTGGCGAGTAAAGTCAGCGAAGAGAGAGTACGGAAAAGACGGAAATAACGGAACAAACGGAAGAAGACTTGGAAATAACCTGAATAATTCCGTTATTTCCGTTATTTCCGTCTTTTCCGTACCCTCTCTGCATGCTCATTGCGCTAACTTAAATACCATTGCGCTGTCGCTCCTTGTGCTGTAAGTCTGGAGGCGGTGGCTGGAATCGAACCAGCGTATAAAGGTTTTGCAGACCTTCGCCTTACCACTTGGCTACACCGCCTCAAATTAATCACGAGGAAGATCGAGGATTGAGGATTGAGGATCGATAAATACGCGATCCTCTATCTTCGATCTTCTCTCAAGCCGCCGCGCTCAACTGGCGCAACCCTTCGATCAGGACCTGCGCGACTTCGGGCCGCGTGAATTCGACCGGCGGAATCTCACCTTGCGAAAGCATCTCGCGCACGCGCGTGCCGCTCAGGCTGACGTGATGCGTCTGATCGTGCGGGCACGTTTTGAGCGAAGCCATCCCGTCACACTTGCGGCAGAAGAACGTGTTGTCGAAAAACATCGGAGTGATCTTCAACTCGCCCGGCTCGAAATGGCCGAAGATGAGCTGCGCGTCGTACGTGCCGTAGTAACTGCCCACGCCGGCGTGATCGCGCCCGACGATGAAATGCGAGCAGCCATAGTTCTGCCGGATGATCGCGTGGAAGATCGCCTCGCGCGGCCCGGCGTAGCGCATCGCCGCGGGCAGCACCGCGAGCTGCGTGCGCGATTGCGGGTAGTAGTGTTCGATAATTACTTCGTAAGCGCGCAGCCGGACCGGCGCGGGAATGTCGTCGGATTTCGTTTCGCCGACGATCGGATGAAGCAGCAAACCGTCAACCGTTTCGAGCGCGCATTTCTGGATGTATTCGTGCGCGCGGTGCACGGGGTTGCGCGTTTGGAAAGCGACGACGCTCCGCCAGCCGCGTTCGGCGAACTGTGACCGCAACTCGCGCGGCGCGTAACGATATGGCGCGAACTCGTGGCGACGGGGGGATTCGATGACACTGACGTGGCCGCCGAGCAGATACTCGCCCTGCGCGTAGACCGCCTTCACTCCGGGATGTTTCTCTTCTGCCGTCAAGTAAACGCGCTCGGCTTCGAGCTGTTTGTCGTACTTGAAGATTTCGGCCAGATGTAACACGGCCAGCAACCGTCCGTCGCGCGAACGCAACGCGACGTCGTCGCCGATCTTCAGCTTGGCCCGTTCCTCTTCCGTCGCTGACAGCGTCACCGGGATCGTCCAGACCAATCCGTTCGCGAGCCGCTTCTGGTCGCGAACCAGAAGGTAATCGGCTTCGCCCATAAAGCCTTCGAGCGGCGAGAGCGCGCCGTTGGCGATCAGCTCCAGGTCGGCCTCTTCACGCGCGTTGAGCGTCAACTCCGGCGCTTTCACCGTCGCGCGCAGCAGTGATTCGCGTTCCGCTCCGCGCGCTTCGCGGTCAATCAGTTTCCCACCGTGGGGATCAATCAAGCTCATTTCGTGGCTCCTTTTCGTTGGGTGTGTTTATTGAAAGGTTGAATTGCAAGTCCGATCTCATGACGGTTCGGTTTACCGGCGGCGCCTTCATCGCGACGACCAGGCTGAGCGGCGGGTTTCTTTGCGGCCTTTGCTCGCCCTCGCTCAAGCGGCTGGAGGAGCAGTCCGTCCAACGTAACTTCAAATCTCCAATCGGCAATCTCGAATTTCAGACTCATACAGCGTTACCTCCATGCGTAACCTGTTCGGCTTTTCTCTTGGCTGTAAATAGTTCTTCTTGCGCCACATAAGCGGAAACACTTACGAGCGGAAGATGCGTCATCCTTTAGGCGACCGCTTGCGGGAATGCCTCCGGGCATTGCGAATGCGGCGCGACCGGATAAAGCGCGGCTTTACACAGCCTTCGGAATTATTTTGTAAGGGAAATCAGCGGAAGCTTTGTTGTGGCCAAAGCTACGGCGCCCGAGGAGATTAGCGGCAACAACAACAACAGGAGCAGGTGGCTTGGAGGGAAACGATGCAGGCGGAAGAAAAGGGAAGAGAGGAATCTGATAAGGAGCCGCTACTTATGAGCAGCGACGTCACAGGTAAGCGTCTATGTCTTTCGTGTCGTCTCATGATCTTCTTTCTGAAAATAGTGGAAGCTATCAAATTAGTGAACCTGAGAGCTTCGCGTTAACAAGAATTCAATTCACCTGAGCGTGGTTTATAAACGCCAAATCGAATCTTGTCAACAAACTTAGCGAGTCCCAGCCAATCTTTGGGCTTTCGCTAACCCGTCCTGCGCCCTCTCCGATTCCTTCCGCAGCTTGAGCGCATCGGAGTAAGTGCGCTTGGCCGCCTCATAATCACGGTTTTTCATCTCTATATCGGCCGAGATCAGCAGTCCACTAAGTTCCTTCAGCTTATCTCTGTGGGTAGTGAGCGCGGCGGCGTTCGGCGCCTGATAGTTTTCTCGCAAGTATTCGGTATAGAGATTGATCGCATCTTTGTAGCGTTCCTGCGTCTCGGCCTCTCGCGCCTGTTTCAATCGCGCATCCTCCTGCGCGGCGGCGGGAGTTGGCGTGGCTCCGGGAATCTCTGTGGCCGTGGAAGATGACGCGCTGCTTTGCTTCAAGAACATAATGGCCGCTCCGGAGCCGGCGAGCAGTGTGATGAGCGCTCCGGCGATCAGCAGTCCATATCGGCGCGGTTGTGGTCCGGACGCCGCCGCTACACGCTGGTCGAGCGGCGCGGTCTTGATGACCTGCGTGGTTATCGAAGGTTGGACCGCCGCCGCATTCGCCGTGATCGGCGCCGGGCGTGTGTTATACGAGATTGCCTCGGTCATCGAATGTGTGACCTGCGGCGGTTTGGACGCCGCGCGCATGACTTCTTCGCGCCTCGATTTGGCGCTCCGCTCGTAATCGAGCAGCGCGTCTAAAAACTCAGCCGCCGATTGGAAGCGGGCGTTCGGATCCTTCTCGAGCGCGCGCATCACCGCTGTCGAGAGCGCGGCCGGCACGTCCGGCTTCACGGCGCCAATCGGCGGCGGCGCAAGCTCCATGTGCCCTCTGAGCACCTCATACTCCGATCCGGTATCCGAAGGAGGGAAGGGCAGCCGCCCTGTAAGAGCTTCGTAGAAAGTCACGCCGAGGCTGTAGAGATCGGAGCGGGCGTCAACCTCCAGGCCGCGTATCTGCTCGGGCGACATGTATTCGACAGTGCCCGGATTAAATCCCGTCCGTGTCAGGCTGTGTTCGCCCGCCAGCTTGACGATGCCGAAATCAGTGATCTTCAATCGCGCCATCCCATCGAGCAGCAGGTTGGCCGGTTTGATGTCACGGTGAATGATGCCGGTGTGGCGATTGGCCGACTCGTCCACGTAATTGAAATTATGCGCGTAATCGAGCGCGGACAGGGCCTGTTTGAAAAGCGAGACGGCGTGCGACGGGCCGAGCGCTCCCTGGCGCCTGATCAGGTCGCGCATGCTCAGCCCATCAATGAATTCCATCACCAGGTAATAGTTCTCCGTGGAGGTGAAGAATTCGTGGACGCGGACGATGTTCTGATGATCGAGCTGCGCTTGAATGTACGCCTCGCGCACGAACCGCGCTTTGAGCTGATCCTGCGCGTGAGGCGGGAACGAAGAGAGCAGGATGGATTTGACGACCACGTCGCGCGGCAGGCTCCGATGGCGTCCGCGATAGACCGCGCCCATCCCTCCTTGCGCCAGCTCGCTGGTGACCTGGTAATTGCCGATGATTTTTCCGATCATAAAAAATCCGGTTCGTAGTCCTTCGCCGAGGCGGAAAGTCTTGGACCTTTCCTCCTCGGCGAAGGACTACGAGCCTCAGACGACGTTTGAAGTTTTGACTGCGCTAATCACGGTGTCCGAGGCGCCGAGACTGCGCAATTGATTGATCGCCGCGTCGCGCGGTTTGAATTTTATCCCGTATTTGCGCAGCGCGGCCACGATGCGTTCTTCAGGCGCGAAGTTTTGCACCAGCGAGACCACCTCCAGAAAACTCACGCCGCGTTTGGGGCCGGATGGTTTGCGCGCCGGTCTTGCGGGACGCGATTCAGGTTTTGAGTCCGGTTTAGTTGACGGCTTGGACTCGGCGCCGGTGACTTCTTGAACGAAATCGCCAGAGAACATATCGTCAGCCACGCGGCCCGCGACTTCAATCAGCCGGTCTTCGCCGACGCGCTCCGCCTGCGCGCCCCAATCGCCCGGGGCCGAGCGTTCGACGCTGGTGGCGATCACTTCCGCGCCTGACAGCAGCCGCACCGAGGCCGACGCCTCGGCGTTGACTCCGCCTTCACGTTTGACATCGTCGGTGACCGGAGAAGGGCGCGAGATGATCGCGCCTTCGACGACCAGGTCGGCTTCGCGCCGGTTGGTTATTACTCGGAAACCGGCGGCGGCCAGCCGTTCGCTGATCGTGTTCGTCGCGACCGTCGAAGGCTTCTCCAGATTCGTCTCGCGCAGGTCGAGAAAGATGCGCGCTTTGCGGCGTTGAGATTGCGCGTCAGTCTGAATGACACAGGCGACAATACAGTACAGAACCAGTGAAACTGTTTTTAAATCGGTTGGCTTGAACATTGAATCTTAAAGAGACGGCTATTGTTTGACCCAGCGCACGGCGTCGCCCTTCTGGGCTGCGCCTTTGCTGGTCAGTTTCGCCTTGGCCGCGTTCTCGCGCACCTCGGTTATTTCAATCGTTCCTTTGGCGTCGAGATCGAATTCGGCCAGCCCTTCCTCCTCCGCGTTTTCGCCGGCGGCCTGCGCGCCTTCACGCTCGGTTTTGTGCACGGTGAACTTGTCGCCCGGCTTGATTCCGTGCCTGGAGCCGAGACTGATGTAGATCGTCTGCTGGTCTTCGGCCACGCGCAGCACGCGTCCGCGTTTGAGGAAGAACGCGGCGAGCTTGGCGGCGAGCCGGTCAACAGCTTTCGAGACCAGGTCTTCATAGACGTTCTTCGCGCCGCCGCGCTGGTCGGTCTTGTTGCGCTTTTCGCTGATCGTCACCTTGTCGCTGAAGAGGATTGCGCGTGTCACGGGGTCAACGGCGGACGCGCCCATTTCAACGGTGTAGGTCACCTCGATGCGCGCGAACATATCGCGCTCGACCGCGCCGGCGCGTAGCAATTCCGCAAAGACGTACGCGTCGGGCGGTTCAGCCAGATTGCCGGGAAGCTGGCGGTTGTAAGAGCCTTTTTTTGAATCGGCGATCAACTTGGTCAACTGCTCGATCTGCTCATCGTCGAGCGTGACGATTTGTTTAAAGCCTTTGCTGTTGTCGAGCGCGATGCGCAGGCTGCTGGCCAGCGCCTTTGCGTCACTGCGGTATTCGGAGTCGGTCGTTGAGCTGACGCGAAAATAACGGACGCCCAGCGTCGGCGCTTCAGGCAGCGCCTGGGCCGACGCGCCGATGCCGGCGAGCGCCATCGCGGCCAGCATAACGAGGAGTTGTTGGAGTTGTTTGAACATAGGCTGATGTCTCGACCCTTTGGGTATCTCTTCCATTTCCATTTTAGATTTGTCATTGATCGCGGCGTCTCGTCAGGCGATGACAAATGACAAATCTAAAATGGAAAATGGAAAATAGAATGGTCTTGCGGCGAAACTACCAATCAGTCGGAACCTCGTCTTCGTCAGTAACGACCTTGGCCTGGAACTTGGTGTCGGTCAAATCCACTCCGCCGATCTTGGCCAGGTGTTTTGCGACATCGGCCAGCGTGGCCGCATGCTTCGGGCCGTCGGAGAGAATTTCGTTCAGCCCCTTCATGCCTTCGTTGAGCCGTTTGGGTTGCGTGTTCGCCAGGCTGGTTGGGTCGTTGCGAGTGTTGGATGCGGCGGATTCGGCGCGGGGTTTGACCTCTTTCGCCGTCTCGATCGCGGATTGCTCCTGTTTGGCGGCGCTGTAGAGCAGTCTGGCCAACTTGCCGTAATTGTCTCGATCCTGACCGCTCAGCTCCTTCTCGCGGGACTGTTTGTCGGCGATCTCCTGATCAACCAACGCGCGCTTCTCGGAGCGCTGCTGCTCGTCGGCTTTGAGCTGATTGCCGACCTGTTGTTCGGTCTTTTCGTCATACTTGCCGCCGCCGGATTGACGTCCGAGTTCGACCAGGAGCTTGCGTTTTTCAACGATTGAACGGTCGAGAGCTTCGATCTCTTTCTTATCTTTCTCGGTCTGGCTCTGGGTGGACTTCTTGGCGGAATTGCGCAGCGCCTGACGGCGGATGACGTCGTCGGCGAGACTGAGCGTGATGCGAGCGTAAGCAAATTTCACGCGGGCGCTGTCCATCTGACTCAGGATTGAGTCAAGCTCGCTGTTGTTGCTGTTGCTGCCTCCTCCGGGGAGCTTCCGCTTCAGCTTGTCGAATTGCGCCTGAGCGTCAGCCCCGGCCGCAATCAGGAAGGCGGCGAGCGCGAGGCATTGAAAAACTCGCACAGAGAATCGGTTTGTCATAGTCAATTTCCTCCAGTTAATACGAGGCAATAAGGATGTGGAATGCGAACAACAAAGAACGGACGGGACAGGGATTTTGTTGCGGACTGAGTGTAAAAGTTCAGGTTCGGAGTTGCAAGATTAAGTTTTCGGGGTTCTCGGATGGCTCTAACACCGGTACGGTACCGCGCGTGAGCAAGCGGCTGACTGGTGAGGCTGCCGCTTGCTTACGCGCGGTACTGTGCCAAACACACGAAAGCCGCCAGACCGATGATCATGGCGGCTTTTGATGATTTTGATTGCGGGGGCAGGATTTGAACCTGCGACCTTTGGGTTATGAGCCCAACGAGCTACCTGGCTGCTCCACCCCGCGACAAAATTGTTTCAAAAAGCGAATGCGCGACTCTACAAGCCGGATTTGTGTTTGTCAACAGGGGGACCCGGAAAACCTTGAAAGAAATCTTGGACGGATCAGACGCGAAATCGTAAACTGCGCCCGCGAGTTTTTCCTCACTAACCGGCTAACGATTCCGACAAGTATGCGCAACTTATTAAATTCCCCCTTGCGACCCCTCTGGCAAGTGACCTCTTTGGCCAACTCCTGCCTGCGTTATGCGCCGGTGATCGCGATGGTATTAACTGCGTCGGCGTTGATCGGCGGGATTCATCTGGCGCGCGCGCGGGCGGGGGGGACGATCGGCCTCACTACTTTAGGCGCGGCCTACACACAGAATTTCGACACGTTGGCGAACAGCGGAACGTCGAGCGTTGTCCCCATCGGTTGGGACTTCGCTGAGGCGGGCGCGAATGCAAACACGACTTACACCGCCGGCGCGGGTTCAAGTACCGCCGGAGACACTTACAGCTTCGGAGCGTCTGGCAGTAGCGAGCGGGCGTTCGGCGGCTTGCAAAGTGGCAGCCTCGTTCCGACCATTGGCGCCTCGTTCACCAACAACACCGGGACGACGATTACCAGCCTCCAGATCAGTTTTACCGGCGAGCAGTGGCGCATCGGGAATACAGCGGCGGCGCGTGATGACCGGCTGGATTTCCAGTACAGCGCGGACGCCGCCAGTCTGACGACGGGAAATTGGAACGATGTCAACTCTCTGGATTTCACCAATCCGGTCAAGACCGCCGGGACCGCTGGCGCGTTGGATGGCAATACAGGCGCCAACCGCGCCGCCATCAGTTTTACGATCACCGGTCTGAGCCTCGCCAACGGCGCGACGTTCTTCATTCGCTGGCTCGATTTCAACGCTTCAGGCTCTGACGATGGCTTGGCCATTGATGATTTCTCGCTCACGCCGATAGGCGCCGGTTCGACGCCCTTGCTTTCGATCAACGATGTCACGGCGAATGAGGGCGCCTCCGGCGCGACCGCTTTCACCTTCACGGTCAGCCTCACCGCGCCCGCCGGGGTTGGAGGCGTGACCTTCGACATCGCTACTCAAGACAACACCGCCACGACCGCGGACAACGACTACGTGGCGAGGTCGCTGGCGAGCCAGACCATCCCGCAGGGCCAAATGACGCACACCTTCGGCGTCACGGTCAACGGCGACATGAATGTTGAACCCAATGAGACCTTCTTCGTCAACGTCGCCAATGTCGCTGGCGCAAACGTCGCCGATGGCCAGGGAACCGGCGCGATTGTCAATGACGACTTCGCGATCACGCTGATTCACGACATTCAAGGGAACACGGAGACACCGAATTTTGTCGGGATGGTCAAAGCGATTCGTGGCGTCGTCGTCGGCGATTTCCAGGGATCGGCCAATTTAAGCGGCTTCTTCGTCCAGGAGGAGGACGCCGACGCGGACGCCGATCCGGCGACCTCCGAAGGCGTCTTCATCTTCGATCCGGGCGCGCTGACAGACGTCAAGGTAGGCGACAATGTGACGGTGATTGGCACAGTGACAAATTTCGGCGCGCCTCTGGGCCTGACCGAACTGACCAACCTCATCAGCGTTGTCGTCAACAGCAGCGGCGCCCCTTTGCCCGCCGCCTCGGCGGTAAGCTTGCCGGTAGCGAATGCGCCGGCGGTTGATCTGGAGCGATTCGAGGGGATGCGCGTGACGTTCAATCAGACTTTGTTCGTCACCGGCAACGACGATCTCGGCGGCTTCGGTGAGTTGATTCTGTCGGCCAACAGCCCGCTCTATATCCCGACAAATTCGATTGACCCGAACGACGATCCGGCCAGCGGGAACTCGATTTCAGGTAACAGCAACGTGGCGGCGGTCACGACGCGGCAGACGATCAACAACAACAACCGGATCGTCCTCAACGACGGGAAGACCGGCTCCAATCCGAATCCGATTCCGTTCATCGGCGCGGGCGCGAACGCCACAATCAGGCGCGGCGACAGCATCGCCAATCTCTCCGGCGTTCTCAGTTTCGGCTTCGGCGCCTATCGCATCGAGCCGACCGCCTTGCCGCTGAGTTTCACGGCGTCAAACCCGCGCCAGGCGGCGCCGGATTCGGTCGGCGGCGCGCTGCGCGTCGCCTCGTTCAACGTCGAGAACTTCTTCCTCACGACCAACCCCGCCTCGGGTTACCGCGGGCCGAACAACGCGACCGAGTTGATGCGGAAGCGCGACAAAGTGGTCGCGGCGCTCGCCCGGTTGAACGCCGACGTGATCGGGTTGATCGAATTGGAGAAGGCCACGACCCAGGGGAGCGCGGCGGCGGACCTGGCGGCGGCGCTGACGACGGCGATGGGCGCCGGGGCCAACACGTACGTGGCGATCGCCGATCCGGCGACGTTCGTCGGTACCGATCCTGATATAAAAAACGGCGTTATCTATCGCGCATCAGCGGTGACTCCGGTCGGCGGCGTGCTGACCGACACCTCGGCGCCAGCCGGGACCTATAGCCGTGACCCGATTTCGCAGACTTTCCAGCGGATTTCCACCGGCGATAAATTCACCATCGTCGTCAATCATTTTCGCTCGAAAAGTTGTAGCGGAGCGTCCGGAGCGGACGCCGATCAGGGCGATGGCCAGGCCTGTTTCAACGCCAGACGGCGCAGCCAGGCGCAGGCGCTTCTGGCGTTCATCAATAACACGCTCATTCCGATTGACCCCGACGTGTTGGTCGTCGGTGATCTCAACGCTTACGCGCAGGAAGACCCGATTGACGTCTTCCGCGCGGCGGGACACAGCGACGTCCTCGCCCGGTTCGTCGCTGGGCCGAGCCAGTATTCGTTCACTTTCAACGGCGAGGCGGGACGACTCGATCACGCGTTCGCGACTGGCAGTCTCGACTCTCAGATCACCGGCGCGACCATCTGGCATATCAACTCCGACGAGCCGGACGTCTTCGATTACAACACCGAGAACAAACCGGATGATCGTTACGCGCCGACGCCTTTCCGCTCGGCCGATCACGATCCGATCCTGATCGGGTTGAACCTCTTCACTCCAATCACGATCAGTGGCCAGAAGTTCAACGACCTTGATGGTGATGGTGTGAAAGACGTGGGCGAGCCGGGATTGCAAGGAGTGACGATCCGGCTCGACAAAGGCTCCGATGGGGTGGTGGACGCGTCTACGACTACCGACTCCAACGGTAATTACAGCTTCACAAACCTCGGACCGGGCGTGTACCGAATTCGTGAAGTCGCGCCGGCGAACAGCGCTCAAACCACCGCCAACCCGGCTGACATCGTGGCGAGTTCCGGGACGAATGTCGCCGGTGTTGATTTCGGCAACTTCACTATGGCGCCACTCTCGCTGACGACTGCGATCATTGCCGATCCGATGGTTTGTTTGGGGCCGGGCGGCGTGGCGCCCATTCGGTCTACGGTGACCAACAACTCCACCAACGCCCAAACGGCGTCATTCACGGCCACGCTTGATTCGGCGCTGCGAGCCTTGCCCGGCTCCTGCTCGGCGAACGCCGGTTCCTGCTCGGTGGTCAACGCTTCGACCGTGACGTGGACGGGAACGCTCAACACCGGACAGACTGTGACCATCAATTACCAGGCGCAGGTCGCAGATGGAGTCGAAATGGGAACGCAGGTTTGCGTCAATTCGACCGCCAGCGCCGGCGCCGGCGCAGTGGGCGGCGTGAAGGCCTGCGCGACGGTCAATTGCCAGGCCGCCGGTCCGGGCGCGTTGCCGCAATCGGCTTCGCCCGTGAGCGATCAGCAGGCCGGGTCGGTTTTGATCTACAATATCTACACTTCCACCGCCGGCTCGCCCAATACCCAAAACACGCGCATCAGCGTCACCAACACCGAACCATCGCGCGCGGCGGTTGCGCGTCTCTTCTTCGTTGATGGCTCGTCTTGCTCGGTGACCGATTCGCACGTCTGCTTGACGCCGAATCAGACGGCGACGTTCCTTGCGTCCGACCTCGATCCGGGGGTGACGGGGTACATCGTGGCGGTTGCGGTTGATCAAAAAGGCTGTCCGGCGCCTTTCAACTACCTGATCGGCGACGAGTATGTGAAGTTCACTTCCGGGCGCGCGGCTAACCTTGGGGCCGAGGCGATCACGGCGATCGCCGGCGGATTGTCGTTCTGCAACGCGAATTCGGAGACGGCCACGTTGTCATTTGACGGTGTGAGCTACGGCATACTGCCGCGCGCGGTGGCGCTGGATAACATCCCGAGCCGCGCCGACGGCAACGACACGCTGCTGATCCTGAATCGCATCGGTGGCGACCTGGCGACGGGCGCCGCGACGCTCGGCCCGATCTTCGGCGCCTTGTACGGCGATGGAGGAGGCGAGTTCAGTTTCTCTTTCAGACCGGGAACATGCCAATTCCGGTCAAGTTTGTCGCCCAACTTCCCGCGAATAGCGACGCGGTTGGACAATGCGATACCAGCCGGCCGAAGCGGGTGGATGAAGCTCTATTCAACGAACGATCAGGGTATTCTTGGGGCGGCAATCAATTTCGATACGAACGCGGAAGCGAGCGTGAGGGCATTCAACCATGGACACAATCTGCGCAAACTGACGACGACGCCGAGCGCCAGCTACACAATCCCGATCTTCCCGCCAAATTGCTGAGGAGTCGTTCATGTCGTCCTTGACGACGCCTAGAAACAATAAAAAACGGGGTTCGTAGTCCCGCTTTTAGGCGGAAGCGTCCGCTGCAAATCCATTCGGTGATCTTAAACGCTTCCGCCTAAAAGCGGGACTACGAACCGATTTTCGGAGGAGCTTTCATGTCGCGTTGCGACGCCCTGAAACAATGAAGCGAACAAGTGCCATAATTAGAGCGGATGAGCGGCAGAGGCAGGTCGTTAAGTACCTGAGTTTCAAACTCGTTGAGGAGCT
>Ga0187894_10005944_pt1 | contig 12171 bp, 6 predicted proteins | sample GBC1701081metaG_FD_136650 | JGI IMG/M metagenome (GOLD analysis project Ga0187894, IMG submission 136650) | White microbial mat communities from a lava cave in the Kipuka Kanohina Cave System on the Island of Hawaii, USA - GBC170108-1 metaG ... | reverse complement strand
TTTCCCCCGCGACCAGCCCTTGCTGTGCGTCCATGATGTCTATCCGTTCCATCGTGATCTCCCGCGCCCTCTACACTAATTCCCAGGAAGGCGGGTGTCTCACTTATGTTGGCAGAGAGGGGCGGGGCTGGCCATCCCGCTCGCCGAGCGTGGAACCAAGGCGCTAAGGTTTTTCCTGAGCGAGCCGGCCGACACAAACGACAAGGTGAGGCTTACTCTGCAAGGGGGGCCGCTCGATGCACTCAGCGTCGCGACCGGGGCGCAGGTGCTCTCTTTCTCGGGAGGTGAAGTCGAGCTCGAGCTTACCGCGGGGCAGAGCGAGCTTGACTTCGTGCTCCTGAGCACGGGCGACGTGGACGCCGACCAAAGCTACAGCCTTACTGCAACAGTGGTTGAAGCTGCGCCCGAGCCGGGTGTTGCCCCTGCCGAGCACACGATCTCCCTCAACTTGGATGCGCTGCAGGAGCCGGAAACGCCCCTGACCAGCTACACGATCCGGGGCGATGTCGGTCCGAACCAAGCTTCCGAGATGGACCCGTACGGAAACCTGATCAACGGGCCGGATCAAGTAGGCCGCTTTGACGTCCTGAACGGCAGCCCCGGGAACGACCTCATCCTTGCCCGGGCCGGCGACGACACCGCCTACGGCAACGCGGGCGATGACTGGGTGATCGGCGGGTCGGAGACGGACCTGCTCTTCGGGGGTATCGGACAAGACCGCCTCGAAGGCGAGTCCGAGCGCGATGCCATTGACGCCGGACCGGGCGACGACCTCGTCGAAGGCGGCAGGAACTTGGACGGTAGCGAGGACTTGGACTACATCCTGCTCGGTGGAGAGGGCGACGACCGGGTGTTCGCCGGCACCGAGGCGGATTTCGCTTCGGCGTTCGACACGGACGATGTGCCGGGGGAAACCGGGCGCGAGTGGTTGGACGGGGGAGAAGGCAGGGACACGCTCGTCGCGAGTAGGGGGGCGGACGTCCTCACCGGCGGGGCCGGCGAAGACCTCCTGCTCGGAGGCGCCGGCGCGGACCTCCTTTTTGGCGACTCGGATGTTCTGTTCACAGGCACCGGTATCGCCGATGTCAATCAATTCGGGCTGGGCGAGATCAACCTCGCCGGCGCCGCGGACACGCTCTTCGGCGGCGGGGGCGACGATGAACTCGCAGGCGAAGTGGGCGGGGATACGCTGCTCGGCGGGGCGGGCGCCGACACGCTCTTCGGCGACTCAAACTCCCTTGCTTTCGCATACCACGGGGATGATTTTCTGGACGGCGGCGCGGGCGATGACGTGCTGCATGGCCAGGGCGGCAATGACGCGTTGCTGGGCGGCGCCGGCGACGATCTTCTCCAAGGCGACGACGCCGATCATCCTCCCGGCGATGACTATCTCGATGGGGAGGATGGCGCCGACACGCTGATTGGCGGCGGCGGGGCCGATATGCTCTTCGGCGGCGACGGCAACGACACGCTCGTGGCCGATGCCGACGACGTTCCCGCGGCCGAGCAGGGCGCCGATCAGCTCTACGGCGAGGCCGGCGATGACCTGCTCCAGGGCTATGGGGGCGACGATTACCTGGACGGTGGCGACGGCGCCGACACGCTGATAGCGGGCCTCGGCAGGGACACGCTCTACGGCGGAGAAGGCAATGACAACCTGGCCGGTGACGAAGGCGGCCAGTCGCAGGCGGGCGAGTCCGATCTCCTCTTTGGGGAAGCGGGCGACGACGTCCTGGGCGGGCAGGGCGGTGCGGACCATCTGGAGGGTGGCGAGGGCGATGATCAGCTCTCCGGCGGCGAGGACGGTGACTTCCTCAGTGGCGATGCCGGCAGCGACCTTCTGCTTGGGGACGCGGGCGCTGACCTGATCGATGGGGGCGCCGGTCAGGACGAGGCGAGCGGCGGCGACGGGGACGATCGGATCTTTGGTGGCGCGGATGCCGACCTGCTCCTCGGTGACGAGGGAGCGGACTATCTCAGCGGGGACGACGGCGACGACGAACTGCAAGGCGGCGCTGGGGATGACGTTCTCGTGGGCGGAGAGGGCGCAGACGTCCTGGCGGGTGGGGAGGGCGCGGACACACTGCTGGGCGGTGCGGGCGCGGACCTCCTGATGGGTGGCGCCGGGGATGACGTATACGAGGTGAGCCTCGCCGATGGCGATACTGTCGTCGACGACGAAGGCGACAACGTCATCCGGCTCGTGGATGGGTTCGGCGACACGCTCGTGGCCGAAGGCATCACGGTGAACGGGCAATTCGGCGTGCTCATCAAGACCGACGCGGCAGCAACCACGGGGGTGTTCGTCCAAGGCGGATTGACGCTGCTCGATGCGACCAATCCGACGTACGAGTTTGCCGGGGGCACGGTAGTGCGCCACGCAGCGCTCATGGAGGCGGTTTTCACTGCGCCGACAGTGCTCACCGGCACCTCGATCGGTGATGTGCTCAAGGGCTATGCCGGCGCTGACACGATCCAAGGCTTGGCTGGGGATGACTCGCTCACCGGAGGCCTTGCCGACGATGTGCTTGAAGGCGGCGAAGGCGATGACGAGCTCATCGGGGGCGCCGGCGCCGACACTCTCCGTGGCGGGCTGGGCGATGACACCTACACCGTCGATGCCGCCGACACGGTCGAAGAGCTGGCCGACGAGGGCAACGACACGGTGCTCGCCGACTCGAGCTACGCCCTCGGGGCGAACCTGGAGAACCTGACGCTCACCGGCGATGCTGCGATCGACGCGACGGGCAACGCGCTTGCCAACACCCTTACTGGCAACGCCGCGGCGAACGTCCTCGCGGGCGCCGGGGGCGACGATTTGCTGGCCGCCGGCGCGGGCGACGACGAGTACGTCCTGTCCCTCAGCGACGGGGCCGACACCATCGAAGACCCGCTCGGGATCAACGCGATCCGGTTCGGGACGGGGATCGATGCTTCGAGCCTCGCGGCGAGCAGCTTTGTCGGCGACGACGGCGCGACCTACCTACACATTGGCTACGGCACCGGGGGCGACGCGGTCGCAATCCGCGAGGGGCTGCTCGGGCACATCCAGGCGTACCGGTTCGCCGACGGCACGGTGCGCACACACGAAGACGTCCTCGCGAGCCTGGGTGCGCTCGCGATCGAAGGCTCGGCTGCCGGCGATGTCATCGTGGGGGGCGCCAACGCGGATGTGATCGACGGCGGCGACGGGGCCGACGAGCTCTTCGGTCGCGGCGCCGACGACTTCCTCAAGGGAGGCGAAGGGGCCGATTCGCTCTGGGGCGAGGCGGGCAATGACGTTCTGGACGGTGGCGCCGGCGCCGATACGCTCGCCGGAGGCGCGGGCGAGGACACCTATCTCCTCAACTGGGGGATGGGCGAGGACACGATCCTGGAGGCCGCGGGCGGACTCAACCGGTTGCGCCTCGGGACCGCGGTCGCGTTCGAAGACCTGGTTACCTCGCGCACGGACGATGATCTCGTCCTGAGCCTGCGCGGCGGGTCGAACCGCGTCTCGCTTGCTGGCTACTACGCGGGCGGTCAAGCCTGGCTCGTCACCGATTCGGCCGACGAGACGAGAACGATCGAGGCGGTCATCGCCCAGTCGCCCTCCGGACCGCCCGACCCGGTCGAGGCCGAGATCGCGGCCTACAAGGAGAAGGCGCTGCGGGAGTTCTACAGCACGCAGAACGTGACTGTCCTCGGCGGGGGCGAGCTCGAACGCTCGTTCTCGTACGTGACCGGAAGCGAGAGCAACTCGACCCATGCCGTCTACACGCTGAACGAGGTGGTGCAGGCGTCCGACGACAGCTTTATCGGCCGCAGTTCGGTTTCCTTCGAGGAGACGAGCGAGACCACCGTCACCGAGTCGACGATGACAGTGTACGTCACGCAGCCCGGCTCGAGCGCCGTCGCTACGGGCCTGGCGGCACACGGAGCGGCGAACAACGTCAGCTGGCGGTTCGTGCCGATCGAGCAGTTCGTCGGCCAGTCGGTGCGTATCCCCGGGGAAGCCGTATTCGTGAGGAGCGCTCAGCCTTCTCCCGATGGCTCCAACAAGATCGTCGGCCTGTGGATGCCCGCGGCGGGGTCCGGCGGGACATCGGTTCCGGTACCTTCCCTCCCGGTTCCGGTCGCCCAGACGGTGACGGTCACCAACTACTTCACCGAACAGACGCGCACGCTCAACCTGGAGGAGATCCGCGCCGGGGAGTCCAACAACGTCATCCAGACCACCGACTACAGCGTGGTCGACGCCGGGGCCGGCGACGACTTCGTGTACGTGGCGGGCGCGCCGGACTACCTCCTCCCCGACGGCGCAGGGAACTGCGGCCGGATCGGGAGCCTGCTGTACGGCAACGACGGCAATGATTCGATCACCGGCGGGGACGGCAATGACGTCCTGATCGGAGGTACCGGGTCCGATTTCCTGTCCGGCGGGGCGGGGGCCGATACCTACCTTGCCGCGGGCGAGGGCTACGACGCGATCGTCGATGCGGGCGATGACCTCGAGCGCTTCCTCATGTCCTACTACACGCTCGAGCACTTCCCCGATCTCGTGCTGCGCGACCGCCACGCCGGGCAGTACTACGACAAGGTCCAGGCCGATTTCTACCGGGGGGACGACGGCCAGGTCGACTGGGGCCACCCCGACGTCGAAGGGAGTATCGACTTCTTCGACTCGCCGGACGACGGACTGTCGAACCTCCTGGGTGCGATCGAGTCGGCGGCGCGGGTGCTGCGGAACGAAGCGGCCTCGCTCCTGCACTGGGACGGCATCGGCACCGCGCCGACCGACGGCCTCGGCCGCACCGCGGGCGAGCTTGCGCGCGAGATCCGCTCGCTCGAGCAGCAGATTCCGCTCGAGCAGGCGCGCTACCTCGACCGCTTCATCTACGTCGAGCCGCTCCCGCCGCCGCCGGAGATTGCCGGCAACGACTACGCCGCGATCGAGCCCTACTACGGCGAGGTCGTCCGGGTGGACAAGGTGGTGCTCGATACGAAGTGGAGCCTCTCGAACCTGATGGTGTCCACATACGCGGACGGCGGCGAGGCCCAAGAGCTCCGCCTCGACTACCCCGGCGGGGACGCGGTCGTGATCACCCTCGCCCGCGCCGACGACCCGATCGGCACCGGCATCGAGATCGTCGAGCTCGCCGACGGCACGTCGTTCACGATCCGCCAGATCCTCGATCTGGAGAACCAGGACCGAACGATCACCGGCACCGCCGGCGATGACTCGCTGAGGGGCGGGCGTGGCGACGACACGCTCATCGGACTCGCGGGGGCGGATGAGTTCTCCGGCGGCCTGGGCGAGGACCTGCTCCTGGGAGGCGGGGGGAGCGACTTCTATGACTACGAGCGCGACTCGGGCTCCGACGTGATCGAGGATCTCGACCCGAGCGGTGCCGACTTCGACAGTGTCTACCTCATCGGCATTGCGCCCGGCGAGGTCACCACGTCCTCCGACGGGGGGTACCTCCAGTTTGCGTTCGCCGACTCGACCGACCAACTCTCGATCCGCTGGGACCCGGCGGCCGGCTACGGCGTCGACGAGGTGGCCTTCGAGGACGGCACGATCTGGGACCGGACGATGCTCGAGAGCTTCGTCGCGCCGGTGGTCACGGTCGTGACCGGCACCGCAGCTGCTGACACCCTCACCGGCACCAATGGCCCGGACGAGATCTCGGGCCTGGGCGGCAATGACGTGCTGCTCGGTCTCGGCGGGGCGGACCGCCTGGACGGCGGCGCGGGCGCTGACCAGATGTCGGGCGGCACGGGCGACGACACCTACGTCGTCAACGACGCCGGCGACCAGGTGATCGAGAACGCGGACGAAGGTTTCGACACCGTCGAGAGCTCAGTCAGTTTCACGCTCCCGGTGGAGGTCGAGAACCTGACCCTGACCGGCGGGGCTACTCTTGCCGGTACCGGGAACGCGCTCGCCAACGTGCTCACCGGCAACAACGCTGCCAACACGCTGGACGGGGGCGAGGGCGCGGACACGCTCGCCGGCGGGCCGGGCGCGGACACCCTTCTCGGCGGCGCGGGTGACGACACGTTCCTCGTCGCGGGTGACGAAGGCCCGGACACCTTCGACGGCGGCAGCGGCTTCGACACGGTCCTCGGGAGTGCGGGGGACGACGTGATCCGGGTCGCGAGCCTCGGCGCGACGACCAGCGTCGAGCGGGTCGACGGCGGCGGCGGGACCAACACGATTGCGGGAACCGCCGGCAACAACACGCTCGACCTCTCGGGGATCGAGATCCTCAACATCGCGCTCATCGACGGCGGGGCGGGCGGCGACACGATCACCGGAACGAGCGGCAACGACGCGATTCGGGGCGGGGCGGGCTCGGACACGCTCGCGAGCGGGGGCGGCGACGACACCTTCCTCGTCACTGGCGACGAGGGCCCGGACACCTTCGACGGGGGCGCGGGCTTCGACACGATTCTCGGCAGTGCCGGGGACGACGTGATCCGGGTGTCGGGCTTTAGCGCCGCCAACAACGTCGAGCGCGTCGACGGCGGGGGCGGGACCAACACGATTGCGGGCACGGCCGGCAACAACACGATCGACCTCTCGGCCGTGGAGGTGCTGAGCGTCGCGCTGATCGACGGCGGAGCGGGCGATGACACGATCACCGGGACGGGTGCCAACGACGCGATCCGGGGCGGGGCGGGCGGGGACACGCTCTTCGGCGGCGCCGGTGACGACCTCTTCCTCGTCACAGGCGACGAAGGCCCGGACACCTTCGACGGCGGCAGCGGCTTCGACACCGTCCTCGGGAGCGCCGGGGACGACGTGATCCGGGTCGCGAGCCTGAGCGCGGCGAACAGCGTCGAGCGCATCGACGGTGGAGCCGGGACCAACACGATCGCCGGCACCGCGGGCAACAACGCGCTCGATCTCTCCGCGATCGAGCTCCTGAACATCGCGCTCATCGACGGCGGGGCCGGCAGCGACACGATCACCGGGACCGCCGGCAATGACGCGATTCGCGGCGGGGCGGGGTCGGACACCTTGCTCGGCGGCGCCGGCGACGACACCTTCCTCATCACCGGCGACGAAGGCCCCGATACCTTCGACGGCGGCGCGGGCTTCGACACGGTGCTGGGAAGCGCCGGGGACGACGTGATCCGGGTGTCGAGCTTCGGCCCCGCGAACGCCGTCGAGCGCATCGACGGCGGAGGCGGAACGAACACGATCGCCGGCACCGCGGGCAACAACACGATCGACCTCTCCGCCACGAACCTGGTCGCGATCGCGCTCGTCGACGGTGGCGCCGGCAGCGACACGATCACCGGGTCCGCCGGCCATGACACGATCCAGGGCGGGGCGGGCGCCGACACGCTACGGGGCGGAGGTGGGGACGACACCTTCCTCATCGTCGGTACCGACTCGGCCGCCGACACGATCGGCGGCGACGCCGGCTTCGACGCCATCCTCGGCAGCACGGGCGACGACACCTTCCGCTTCTCGAGCTACGGCGGGGCGAACTCGGTCGAGCGCATCGACGGGGGCGGCGGGGTGGACACGATCGCCGGCACCGCGGGCAACAACACGCTCGACCTCTCGGCGACCGAGCTCGTCGCGATCGGGCGCATCGACGGCGGGGCCGGCAATGACGCGGTAACCGGTTCGGCCGGAGCGGACTTCATCACCGGCGGCGACGGCACCGACACCCTGCGCGGGGAGGGCGGCAACGATCTCGTCCAGGGCGGGCTCGGCAATGACACGCTCGTTGAGACCGCCGGGGCGAACCTGCTCGACGGCGGCGCAGGCACCGACTCGATCACCGGGGGAGCGGGTGCGGACTTCATCGCCGCGGGCGCCGGCAACGACACGGTGAACCCGGGGGCCGGGGCGGACGTCCTCGCCTTCAACACCGGGGACGGCCAGGACACGGTGAATCCGGGCACCGGCACGGGCAAGACCGTCTCACTCGGCGGGGGCATCCGCTACCAGGACCTCGCCTTCCGCAAGAGCGCGAACGACCTCATCCTCGAAACCTCGGCGACCGAAAAGCTGACGCTCAAGGACTGGTACGCAAGCCCGGCCAACCAGCAGTTCTCCACGCTGCAGGTGATCGCCGAGGCGATGGTCGGTTTCAGCCAGAGCTCCGCCGACCCACTCCTCGACGACAAGGTGGAGACCTTCAACTTCGCCGCGCTCGTGGGCGCATTCGACGCGGCGCGCGCGGCCGATCCGATGATCACGCGCTGGACGCTGATGAACAAGCTCCTGGACGCGCACCTGGCGGGGAGCGACGACGCGGCGCTCGGGGGCGATCTCGCCTACCAATACGGCATGAACGGCACGCTCGCCGGGATCGCCACGGGCGCGGCGCAGGATGTGCTCGGCGGAAGCCAGTTCGGCACGCAGGCGCAGAGCCTGCGGCCGCTCGCCACCCTCCAGGAGGGGCCCGTCAAGCTCGGGGCGTAGCGTCCAACAGCCTTTGCACAACAGCTCTGCGCCGCAGCTGGCGTTGTCCCGCTGGAAGCGGCGCTAGAGTTGTGCAGCACCGCTGCGCCGATCCCCGACCGATCAATGATCTACACGGCGATTTCCGACTCGCCTTGTAAGCGGTTGGCCTGGCGCGGCGCGAGTTTGCATCCGCCCTCGGACACCCGTGGCACTGGCGGTGTTTCGCAGGCCGCTAGTCTCTAGAAAGCTTGTTGGACCATCGTCGAGAAGTCAGGCCGGGATGTCGCTGCTACACACGTGACGCTCCGACCGGTGTCCATCGAGGCGCTGCTCGTCCGGGTGAACGTGGGGAAATCGTGGGTGTTTCGGCGGGTTTCAGCACGTTTTGGCGGGTGAGGGCGGGCCAAATATCAAGCAGTTGCGTTAATCGATCCAGCTCATAATCCCTTGGTCGATGGTTCGAATCCATCCGGGCCCACCATTCTTTCAAGCACTTGCAACAGCGTCGCTCGAGCATCGCTCACCTTTGCGTGAGTTTTGCGTGAGCTACGCCCCCGACAGCCGCCGCAGGACGACGAGTTCGGGTTGCCGACGGCCGGATTCGCACACGCGGTTCGCCGCTTCGATGAGCTTGGAGAGCTCCGCGGCGGAGTAGTGCGTGGTGATCCGGCCGGAGCGATGGCCGAGCAGGTCCTGCCGATCCTCGAAGCTCACACCGGCCGCCCGCAAGCGGCGGCCGAACGTGTGCTTCACAGGTCCTCGCGCGAAGCAGCAACAAGCTCAAGCTCGCCGCGCGGAGGCAGGTCGTAACGGAGATTCATCAGGGGGAGCGGTCGGTACTTGAGCACCTGCTCTCATCGGTGTACAAGACCGCTCTTGGCGCTCGGAGGGAGAGATGACGAAGCCGCGCGAGGCTCGATCGAGTTCTGTAATGATGAAGTACGGAAAGACCATCGTGCTGGTCATTGCTTTGTCGTCTTGTATCTGGCAGGTACCGCGTGGGTGGGCGGACGATTATTACCGAGTGCTCGAGCCTAGAGACGCGCGCGACCAACCTTACGCGCCTCCCTCAAACCCGAAGCTTTGCGAGACCTACCTCGCTAACGTCAACTACTTTGCACGCAAGAATCAGCCACTCTCATGCAGACGTCCGATTGCCGCTCACTTCAAGGATCTCGCCAACGTAAGTTGGCGCCCGTTCGAAATCTCCAAGCATCGTGTGCTGTTCGACAAGTTAGCGCGCAGATGGTTTTGCAAGGAGGCGGAAGGTCGGGACTTGGCAGTGGTTGATGCCTGCGTAAAGTCCGTTGAGGCGAGGCACGCGAAGGGAGAAGTAATGCTGTTCCTAGCGGCTGCCGACCTCGATGGAGACGACCGCACGGAGCAGATTCTCCAATATCGATCATCCTGGTCTTGCGAACCCTCTCGGAAGCCGACCAAACAGCATTACCCAAGACCATCGTTCTTTCTCGTTGACGATTCGCTGACGGATTTTGTGCCTATCCAGGCAGGGCCTCGAGACGCTCTGTTTATCTACCGGGGTCGGGCTTACGGAGAGGAATACGATCCCCAGACTGGAAGCATATGGGTAACGGAGGGTGATCTTCCCGCAAAGCTCGGCCGTCCGGAGGGGTTGTCTTCCTGCGAGAAGCGATTCTTACCTGAGCAGTGCCCGGGAGCGGTTCGGCCCGAGTTTCATTTCTTTCGCGTTTGTGAGTTAGCGTTCCGCGCTCCGAAGTGATAACGATCGAGGTCTAGACGCACGCGCCTGGTCCTGAACAGAAACGTTGGTAGGTCGAGACAGCGGCAAGATCAGGCACGCAATGAGGGAGTGCGCATGAACAAGAGCTTCGGCATGGAGCGACGGTCACTTGCGATGGGTAACGGCCGCCGGTGGCACACGGTCGGCCTGTTGGTCATTCTGATGATGGGCTGTGCCCAGATCAGCTTGGCACAAACCTCTACGCCAGGAGAACAGTTCCGGGAGCGCATGGCGAAGCTCGAGACGGAGTGCAGGCGCAATCCGCCGAGCGATCTGCGGAACACGAGGTGCGATCCCCTGAAGATCGCACCGGAAGATTGGCTCGCGACGCCCGAGGGAGGGTTTGCGCACTCGATAAAGATCCCCAATCCCGTGCCTGCGGACAGCGGCTATCAGAAGGGCATGACGCCGGCGCAGTACTTCGAGCACCTATGCAAGAACGAGGCCGGCGAGTTCATCTTCAAGACGGTCGACAACGTCGAAGGGATCCGGTTGCTGCGGCCGCGGGAACCGGCGAACGACTACGTGTTTCAGAACCTGTACGCGATGGAAGATCCCTACGGGCATCTGCAAGAGGAGGTCGAAGATCCAGGCTTTCACTTTCTAGGGCCGACGGCGTACGCGTTTGTCGAGACTCCGCTACGCAAGACCAAACGCCATCCCGCCTACAAGACGTTTCGCCATCCAAGCTTGTATGCCGACCCTGTGCCCGGGCAGACGATGGAGCGCTATTACTTCGACGGACCTTGGAGTGACCGACAGAATCTGCAGTTGCAATACGACGCGGTGTCAAGGTCCAAGTATGGGATCGCCTGGCGTGGGATCAGGCGGCCGAACGATCGAGAGATGGGTATCGCCGGGGGGGAGTTGATTGTGCTCGACCTTGAAACGAACGAGGTGCTGGGCGTCCGCCGTGGCTACGCGCTCTACCGCGGGTCCTGGGAGGCAACGCCGCTATGTCCGCACTACGGTTACTTCGGCGGATTCGATAAGGCTTCGGGGTTTAGCTCCTGGTTTACGTTGAAGGTCGCCCGTACTCCGCGATGGAAGGAATGGTTTGAGGCCAATGAAAAGACGCGTCGCATCCGGGCGGATCAAGTAGGCCCGGTGATCAAGTAAGGAGAACCAATGACCACGCGCGATCAAGTCAATACTTATCTCGATTCTGCCTTGCGGCAATTGGCACAACCTGGCTGCTCGGGGGGGGGGGCGGCAAGGAACCCCCTTCAGAGCGGCATATTAGGTCGACGGCACTACGCTTGTAGCGTATACGCTATTCGCGTATAGTGCGCCGATGGTCTTCGTCGAGTTGACGCCGTTCGTCGCCTTCCGCGACGAATACTGGACCGACGAGGACCTGCGCGCGTTGCAGAGCTTTCTGCTCGTGTCGCCCGAAGCCGGCGCCCTGATCCGCGGCGGGGCGGGACTGCGCAACCCCTTAGCAGGTCAAGGTGCTCGCCGAACTGATGAAGGACCCGAAGGATGGATAAGAAGCATTTCGATCAACTGGTCAAGGGCGTGGGCGAAATGAGGCGGCACATGGTCGGCAAGCCGGTGCGCGGCGCCCGTACGACGGAACTTGCCGAGCCCGACATCCGGGCCATTCGCGAGGCGGCGAAGATCAGCCAATCCCAGTTCGCGAAGCTGATCGGCGTCAACCTTCGCACATTGCAGAACTGGGAACAGCGTCGAACGCGGCCGACCGGTCCGGCGCGTGCGTTACTCAAGATCGTGGCGTCCGACCCTAAGTCGGCAATCGAGGCGCTGCATGCGTAGCAGCGGCGGCCGCCGCAATGAGAACATCGATCGCGGGTCTTTCCTCTGACGCCGACAGTGTGCAGCGCGAAGGTGTTCCTCACGTTCGTCGATACAGGCTCGCGCGCGGGACCTCCTGCAGCGTAGAATGAGCAGCCTGATCAGGAGCACGGCAGGATGAACGAAGCCGATCTGTTGAAGCGCATTACGGTGAACCCCGCCATCTTCGGCGGCAAGCCGATCA
>Ga0187894_10005943_pt1 | contig 12172 bp, 7 predicted proteins | sample GBC1701081metaG_FD_136650 | JGI IMG/M metagenome (GOLD analysis project Ga0187894, IMG submission 136650) | White microbial mat communities from a lava cave in the Kipuka Kanohina Cave System on the Island of Hawaii, USA - GBC170108-1 metaG ... | reverse complement strand
TCACACGCTGGATCACTTTGTCGCCGATGCGCATCGTGCGATTGCCGCGATTCATCTCAATCTTCCCTGCCGCCGGCGGATTGAGCGCGGCCTGCAAAACGTCGTTCAGATGATTCGCCCCGGCGCGCCCGCGATTCATCGGCGACAGCGTCTGGATGTCTTTCAACGGATCGTACCCGAAACGGTTCGGCAGGCTCTTCGACACCGCGTTGACGATCAGGTTGACGACCTGGTCCGGCTCTTCGGCTTCGATGAAATAGCAATCGCTCCTCTCCCCGCCGGGTTTGACCAAACGCGGGAATTCGCCTCGATTGATGCGGTGGGCGTTCTGCACGATCAGGCTTTCGGCGGCCTGGCGGAAGACCTGGGTCAGCCGCGCGACCGGCGCGACGCCCGAATTGATCAAATCCTGCAAGACCGCGCCTGGCCCGACCGAGGGCAGTTGATCGGCGTCGCCGACCAGGATCAATTGCGAACGTTCGTCAACCGCCTTGATCAGGCTGTTGGCCAGCACAACATCGATCATCGAAGCCTCATCGACGATCACAACGTCGGCTTCGAGCGGCCACACGTCGTTGCGCTTGAACTGCATCGCCGCCGGATCGAATTCAAGCAAGCGATGAATCGTTTTGGCTTCGCGGCCCGTCACTTCGGACAGACGTTGAGCGGCGCGGCCCGTGGGCGAGGCCAGCGCGACGGTCTTCCGCATTGCGTAAAACAGCTCGACCATCGCGCGTAGCGTCGTGGTGTTGTGGTTGATGAAACCATTTGCAATAAAAGATTCTTCGTCAGGCACAGTTAAATCATAAACCGGCGCTGACGAACACTTCATTGCCACAATTCGATCCCAGAAATAGCACTCGCGGCAAGCCTCCTTTAAAGCGTTGACTTGCCACATTTCATTTGCAGGCTCGACTGTCTCCAACAATCCTAATAGCCTTCCGCGAGAGGGACGACGAATTCCCTTTATCTCCCGTTTCCAGGCCCACCATTCTCGCCTCGAGTGCTTCCCGGGCAACGTAAAAACGTCGCGGATCAATTTTCCAGGTAGCGGCGTAACGTCAAGATTAGGGTTACAAGAACGCGACTGAGAATTGACGGCTTTGCGAGTTGGAATAAATGTCATCAGTAAATCCGCGTCCTGACCGTATGCGGTCAAACGCCAGTAAGTCCTCTTTTCTTCCCGCTCCTTGTAACGATATTTTATTTCCTTCTGCGCACGGCGGCTCACAACCCCCAAATTAAGCAATAATACCTGAGCTTGGCGGATGAGTTCGGCGCTTTTCAAAGTTATTTCAAAATGCACTTGCCCGCTTCGGCGACAACCAACATAACCGTCCGTATCGAAGAGGCCTGCCAGATAACTGACGACGCAATCCCGAGAAGACTGCAAGATAACGTGAGGAATTGTTTTGCTCTCAGAACGACAGCGATGCAGCCCCATTTCCACAAGCCGCTGACGGAAAGCTTTGCCATTGAATCGCAGGTTATAGGTGTTGCGGCTTCGCGAGATACCACCTTCGATGCCAGAATGCCTTGTCAGGACTTCTTGACAGCGTTCAAGTAAAGATATGTCGCTATTGGCGATTTGCAGTGTGCTGTCACTCGATAGCGATCCGTCCCCTGAGATAACGCCTAAAACATAAGCTAACTCAGGCGTAATGTGATTTCCCCCCCACACATTATCGCCACGGCGAATGGCTACGTACTGACCTTCAGTTAGTGAGTCGAGCCGAACCCAATCTGGTCCCTGTTCTGTCATTGCCCAAATACGGTGGTTAGATGTACCGCCTAGTTCCAAACCGAGATGGGTTTTGATATGAATTGTGTCTTGCATCCCCCCATAGTAAGCGTGACTTGTCTGTGCGATACGATCTCTTCCCACCACTTCAACCACGTGTCGCCTGAAAGAATCTGGCCGGCTGTTATCAGTAATACCCTGTTGTGCCCTACACCAGTGCTCTTCGATTGTGTGGACGCCTTGTGAACTGATAACAAGTGAATCTCCCAAAACGCACTTCCCAGTTCCGGGGCCGCCCGTCAAGATCATCACGCGCGATTCGGCCGCCAGATGGATCGCGCGCCCTTGCTCTTCGGAAAGCTCGATCCCGCGCTTCTCCGTGAAGCGATTGAGCCACGACCCGACCCGATTCGAATCAACGCGCACTCCCTTTTCGATCAAGGCCTTCAACCGGCGCGCGACTCCCCGCTCCGATTGCCACAACGGCGGCAGGTAGATCGCGCGCTCGCCGTCATGCTCTTCAATCTTCAACAAGCCGTCGTCGAGCATCTTTTCGTGCGCGGCTTCGAGCTTCGCCTGATCCTCGACTTCGAGCGCTTCGGCCGAACGTTTGATCAGATCGCCGGCCGGCAAATAACAGTGCCCCTCTTCGGTCGCCGCCATCAGCACGTGCTGCAATCCGGCGCGCAGCCGCTCTTCGGCGTCAACCGGCATCCCCAGGTTGCGCGCGATCTGATCGGCCGTCCTGAAACCTATGCCGTAGACCTCGGCGGCCAGCCGGTACGGGGTCTTTTCAACAACCGAGATCGCGTCGGCGCCGTACTGCTTGTAAATCTTCACGGCGAAATGAGTCGAAACGGAGTGGCTTTGCAGAAACAGCATCACGTCTTTGATCGCGCGCTGCTCTTCCCAGGCTTTCTGAATCATCTCCACGCGTTTGCGCGAAACGCCTTTGACTTCGCCGAGGCGCGAGATTTCGCTCTCGATCACTTCGAGCGTCTCCTCCTTGAAATGTTCAACGATGCGGCGGGCCGTGACCGGGCCGATACCTTTGATCAATCCTGAGCCGAGGTATTTTTGAATGCCCGCGATCGTCGCGGGGCGCGTGACCGCGTAATCGACCGCTTTGAACTGATCGCCATATTGAGGATGCGTCGTCCACCATCCGGTCAGCCGCAGACTCTCGCCGGGCGTCACGGCGGAGAAATTTCCCACGACGACGACCGGCTCACCGTGCCCCGGAATTTGAAAACGGAGCACGGTGTAACCGTTTTGCTCGTTGTGATAGGTCACGCGTTCGACCGATCCGGTGATGGTCTGATGAGCCTGCGCGTCCGGTTGTGATGATTCATGGCGCTTCATAACTGCGACGCCATGCTAAATGGACGGAAGCGCGGAGCGCAAAGTGAAGCCCTTCCAGCCCCGCTCTGATTTTCATCTTTCACATTTTTCTGTCCGGTCATGCTTCCTTCAATACACGACACAAAAGCGCGGATAGGGATCAAAGATATTTGAGCGCGGCTATCCGCTTCGCGCTTTCCGTGTTTCCGTTTCGCGCCTTCCACGTATCCTTCATTACACTTTTGCGGTTTCCGATCCCGCAAACTCGACATCATCACGCTCGCGCCTGCGACAAACCGGCGTATGGAGCCTCATGGCCGGCTCGGAGTGGGGAGTGGGGAGTAGGGTCTTTTCCCCATTCCCCACTCTCCACTCCCCACTCCCCACTCCGGCTTCAGATCGGCTCGCGCCCTGACCTCTTCAATCATCTCCCGCCAGTGACTGCTCATCCACGACGGCGTATTCAGACTGTCCAGAATGTACGAACGGTCGGCGCGTTCGAGATCGAGCGTGGCCGTGATCATCTCTTCCTGGTAATAGCCCGCTTCGGCCAGAGGAATTCCCGAAGGTTCGCGAATGAACGACGCGCCGCTCGACGTCTGTTTCCCATCGGGCGATTGGCCCACGGTGTTGGCCACGCAATGGAAGATTTTCGTGTTCGGCCCGACAGGCTGTTGCGCGCGGCCGGACAATCGCTTCCAGGCGACGGCTTCGATCTCGTCCGAACTGCAAGACGGATGGAAGAGAATCTGCGCGCCAGCCATCGCCGGGACGCGGTAAAGCTCCGGATGACGCCCGTCTCGGCAGATAACCAGCGTGCAGACAATCCCGTCAATCTCGAAGAGCGAGAGTTTGTCGCCGCCGCGGCAGTATTTCTTTTCATCGCGCCCGGCCATATGGACTTTGGCGTATTCGTGAACGATCTCGCCCGACGGGTTGATCACGTGCGCGAGGTTGAGAAGCCGGTCGGAGGTCTTTTTCAGCGTGCCGGCGATCACCCAAATGCGGTGTTTCGCCGCTGCTTCGCGCGTCTGATCGAGCGCGCCTTCGACTTGTTGCGGATCAAGCTCAACCGCGTAGGGGAAGTAATAACTGGTGAGATTGGCTTCCGGGAAAAGGACGACGCGGCTTCCCTCTCGCGCCGCCGTTTCGATGTAATGTAGCGTTCGCTCCAGATTGTATTCAATCGTCCTGGCCCAATGCGTCTGGGCGCAAGAGACCTGAAGAACTTTGGCAGTTTGAGTTGTCATCACAGTTTCTCTCTTCTTTTTTCCGTTTGTTCCGTCCTTTTCCGTTTGTTCCGTACTCCCTCTTCATGCTTTCTCTTGTAGAGCCTTCCAGGGGTGGGAGATTCTCCGCGACGACGCGCAGCGCGGCGAGTAACAAAACCGCGACAGCGGTTATTCTTCCATTCATTGATTACCTCAACTTGATGATTTGGATGTTTCCGCGCCGGTATAGTACCAAAGGTCTGGCATGAAGCGCCTGATTCAGAGATATGACTTGCCAAGTTAAAACTCAGCGTGTAAGCTCCGATTGTTGAATGAATTAATCGAAGCAGGATAGATTTGAGCAGTGAACCCCCTCCCGCACTGCCACAATGGCACAACCAAAGTTTACGTGAGAAAAATCGTTTAACACATTCATTCGGTAGTTTTGTATGAAGTGTATAAGTGGTACCTCGTTTTCCTCGCACGTTATTGGGAAGGTGGTCACAGCAGTTGCAGCATTTATATTGTGCTCATGCTTTACCATCAAATCATCGGCTCAAACCGCATCGGCGATTTTGCGGAATATAGAAGCGGAGCAGACCAGGACCCGGGAGCCCGTGTCCGAAGTCATCCCCGCCAACCGCGCCAAGCAGATGGACGGCGGAATTTTAAACCTGGACTCCGCGCTCATCGCCGCTTTGCGCGAAACAAAATTTGGCGAGGCCAGAGCTTCTGAGAATGACCGCTCTTCGGCCCCGACTTCGGCCCCGGCTGACGCTTCCGACAGCGACGCGGAAAAATCGAAGTCGAAAATCGAGCCTAAGGATCCTCCCAATTCGAATCAACCGCTGCCGGATCACACGCTGGATCAATACCTGCGTGAAGGCCGGAAAGAGGGTTCGTTCGATTGGGACGGAGCGTTCAGGCAGTCAATGCTCTTTCTCGGCATTCAACATGCGTTCCGTCTCGCGACCGAAGAGGGCACGCGGGCCGAGTTGAAGGGACCGTTCTTCAACGACTATTTCAGAGCCTTGCGGAGTCTGCGCGGGTGGGGCGACGGCGACCCGTTTCTGGTCAACTACATTGGCCACCCAATGATGGGCTCGGTCACCGGCTTCATTCAGATTCAGAACGACCCGAAAGGCGTTAAAGAGGATGTCAGCCTGAAGAAAAGCTATTGGCGGAGCCGTTTGAAGGCTTTCAGTTGGAGTTTCGCGTACAGCACTCAGTTTGAACTCGGGCTGTTCGGCGAAGCCGGCATCGGCAACATAGGCATCCGTCCCTACGGCAAATCCAAACACCCCATGGGCTATGTGGATATTGTTGTCACGCCGGTTGTGGGCACGGGATGGCTGGTCGGAGAAGATGTGATCGATCGTTATTTGATCCGGCCCCTCGAAAACAAGGTCAGCAATCGCACAATGAAACTCGTGATCAGAGGCTTTCTTAATCCGACTCGCAGCTTCGCGAACATGATCCGCGGCAAATGGCCGTGGTATCGCGACAACAGAAATTAAGACAAGGAGACAAGGAGACAAGGAGACAAGGAGACAAGGAGAGTGTTGTCATCAACTACACCAGTCTTCGAGGTGATTTCTCATTGAAACCTGCATAGCAATAATTGAGTCATATTCCTTGTCTCCTTGTCTCCTTGTCTCCTTGTCTCCTTGTCTCCACTTCTACGACTATGGCAATCGGCTACCTCAGTTTGATCCTTCACGCGCATTTGCCGTTTGTGCGCCATCCCGAATATCCGGACTTTCTGGAAGAAGATTGGCTCTACGAGGCGATCAGCGAGACCTACATTCCGCTGCTTGTGGCGTTCAACCATCTGCGCGATGAAGGGGTGAAGTTCCGGTTGACGATGTCGATGACCCCGCCGTTGTGCGAGATGCTGAGCGACCCGCTGTTGCAGGAACGCTATCTGCGCCATATCAACAAGCTGTGCGAGCTGGCGGAGAAAGAGGTCGAGCGCACCGGGAAAGAGGCGCCGCATTTCCATTCAGCCGCATTGATGTACCGTGGCCATTTCAACGAATGCCGCGAGGTTTTTGAAAACAAGTATGAACGAAACATAGTGCGGGGTTTCAGCCAACTGCAGGACGAAGGATTCCTGGAGATCATCACCTGCAACGCCACGCATGGGTTTCTGCCGTTGATGTCGAACGAGACGGTCAAACGCGCCCAGGTTCAAATTGCGCGGGAAAATTACATTAAACATTTCGGGCGTCCGCCGCGCGGTATCTGGCTGGCCGAATGCGCGTTCAATCCGGGCGATGACCGTTACCTGCGCGAGGCCGGGATCGAATTTTTCATCGCCGACGCCCACGCGATCCTCTACGGCGAGCCGCGCCCGAAGCGCGGGATTTACGCGCCGGTCATCACTCCGGAAGGCGTGGCCGTTTTCGCGCGCGACACCGAAACCAGCGAACAGGTCTGGAGTTCGGAAATAGGATATCCGGGCGATCCCGATTACCGGGAGTTTTACCGCGACCTGGGCTATGACGCGCAAGATCACGATTACATCAGACCCTACCTGCACGACGACGGGGCGCCGCGCAACGTCGGGATCAAATATCACCGCATCACCGGCAAAGTCCCGCTTCACGAGAAGGCGCCGTACGTGCCCGAATGGGCCACGGGCAAAGCCGCGACGCACGCCGGACATTTTATGTTCAACCGCCAGGGGCAGGCGCGGCAGTTGAACGCCCATCTGGGCCGCGCGCCGATGATCGTCGCGCCTTACGACGCCGAGCTGTACGGTCACTGGTGGTTCGAGGGGCCGCAGTTCCTGTTCTACTTCTTCAAAAAGGTTCACTACGACCAGGACGAGATCGAGCTGATTTCGCCGGTTGATTACCTGCGGATTTATCCCGACAACCAGAAGCAGACCCCGTCCGCTTCGTCGTGGGGCGCCGAAGGTTACAACCGAGTCTGGATCAACGGGCAAACCGATTGGATGTACATGCATCAGCACGCGGCCGAACACAGGATGGTCGAACTGGCCGAGCGCTTTCCGAATGCGGACGGCCCTGACAGTTTGCTGCGACGCGCGTTGAACCAGGCCGCGCGCGAATTGCTGCTGGCGCAATCCTCCGACTGGGCCTTCATCATCACTACGGGAACGATGGTTCAGTATGCGGTGAAACGCTTCAAAGACCACATCCACCGATTCACGCGGCTTTATGAGATGATCAACACCGGGCAGATCGACGAGGCGTGGCTGGCCGGCGTCGAAAGCAAAGACACGATCTTTCAGGAGATCGATTACCGCGTTTATCATCCGCGAGAATGATTTCACGCATCGTCATTGAATCGGACTTTTCAGTCGAACACCGCGCTCTCACACGCCGCGCGTTCGATCTGCCTTCGCAGCCTGATTTCCTGCTCGTCCATTTTCTCAAATCTCAAATCCCGGATCTTCCGTCCGGCGCGAGCTTGCTCGCCAATCCGAATCAATCGATCCAATTCGCGCCGAGCCGCGGACAGAGCGAACTGCTGCTGGTTCGCCTCGCGCCCACGCTGCTCATCGAAACTGCCTCGCGGTTGCGGCTGTACCGTACGGGGTTGAACCTGCTCTTCCGCGCGCCGCTTACGCCGTTGACCGATGACGCGAAACTGCGCGCCACGCTCGAATCCATCGCGGCCGAGCTTGAGAGCGGCGACGCAGGCTGGCGCGAGGTGATCCGCTCGCTCATCAACCAGCTTGCCGTCTACCTGCTCCGCGCCCATATCAACGCGCAACGGTCGGATGAGATCGAATTATCGCGCGTGGGAATCGTTGACCGCCGGTTGCGCCGCGCGATTGAATTTATGAGCGACAACTGCGGGCGCGAACTCAGCCTGGCCGAGATCGCCGGAGCGGCCTACCTGAGCGAGTTTCATTTCGCGCGGCTGTTTAAAAAAATCACCGGCGCGACGCCGCACGCTTACCTGGCGTCATTGCGAATCGAAAAAGCGCGCCGGCTGCTGGCCGAAACCGATCTGCCGATTACCGAGGTCGGCGCGCAGGTCGGTCACGCAAGTCAGAGCCATTTCACCAAAGTCTTTCGCAAGGCGACGGGATTGACGCCGAAGGCTTTTCGAGACGCGTCGATCAATATCAATGGGTAAACTCACTCGGGTCGAAAGATTTTCAATATCGGCGCCTGCTGTTACAATTTGGCGTGAAGTCGTTCATCAACAAAACCGGAGGAAGCGATTATGAACAGCGATGATGTGACTCTCACGGCGAAAGTGGCGTTGCTCGAAACAAGGCTGGCTGACAACACGGAACGTCTTGCCAGGACAGAGGCTACAATCGAACAGCTCAATAGATCGATTGCGTTGGGAAACCGGATGACGATCTGGCAGTTTATTAGTTTCGTCGTTGTGATGGCTGGCACATTATTTGGCTCGTTGTATTGGGCAACTGGCGTTCTTGAACGGCGCATTGATCAGGTGGAAAAAAACCTGACTACGCGTATCGTGCAAAGCGAACAAGCCACAAATGAACGCATCAATCAGGTGGAGAAAAACCTTACATCCCGTTTTGAGGACTTACGCCAAGTTGTTCTCACAAAACGATAGTTGATCAGCCAAAAGGAGAGAACAAGCTAGGACAAAACTCTGGGAAACTGGCCGGTTAAATGTCGCCGGTCCGCAAGATTGTCGGCAGTGAAACCTGCTCAAGCGCTATTTCTTCATTAGCTTTTGACGCCCTCCTTGGCTATACTTCGCTTCCGCACTTTCCAAGTAATTACAATTTCTATGTGAAACCGGATAGCTTGCGATCACGTCTGCATTGCTGGGGCGTAATCCTTACTCTATTGCGAACTCAATTCGAATCACTGAAGTCTCATAACCCAACGGAGGTAAGCTGATGAGCAGTTCAGATGAACGGCATGACAAACCCGACAACTCCGCGGTGTCGCGCCGAAACTTCCTCAAAGGCACAAGTCTGGCTCTCACCATTCCGCTCGTCACGGGCGGCGAAAACGAAGTGAAAGCCGCCGGCGCCGACGTTCCCATCCTCGGCCCGGACAAAGTCAACATCACTCTCAACGTCAACGGAGCGCCGAAACAGGCGAGCGTCGAACCGCGCGTCACGCTGCTCGACGCGTTGCGCAACGATCTGGACATCACCGGAGCCAAGCGCGTCTGTGACCGCGCCACCTGCGGCGCCTGCACCGTAATCATGGACGGCAAACCCATCTACGCCTGCACGACGCTGGCCATCGAGGCGCAGGGCAAGAAGATTCGGACTGTCGAAGGCCTGGAGCAGAACGGCAAACTTCATCCGGTCCAGCAAGCCTTCTGGGACAACGACGCGCAGCAGTGCGGATTCTGCACTCCTGGCTTCGTGATGGCTTGTACGGCGCTGCTCGAAAAACATCCCAAACCGACGCCCGAACAGATCGAACTTGGCACGGGTGGCAATCTCTGCCGCTGCGGCACCTACCACGGCATCAAGGCCGCCATCGCGCAGGCTTCGGCGAGCCGCCTAACGCCAAGGACGGCGCCAGCAAAATTGACGAGAGGAGGCAAGAGCAATGGCTGAGTACAAATGGCCCGAAGAAGGCAAACGCTCCCACATCGGCAAACGCATCTCGCGCATTGACGGCCCGGACAAAGTCTCAGGCCGCGCGAAATACACTTACGACATCAACCGTCCCGGAATGCTCTTCGGCAAGGTCGTGCGCTCGCCATACGCGCACGCCAAGATCGTCAGCATCGATCTGAGCGCCGCCGAGAAGATGCCGGGCGTCAAAGCCGTCAAAATTATCCAGGGCCCTGGCACGGAGATTCATTGGGCGGGCGACGAAATCGCCATCGTCGCCGCTGAAACCGAAGGCCAGGCCGAAGACGCGGCGCGCGCCGTCAAAGTCCAGTACGAGAAGCTGCCGCATTTCGTCAGCGAACAGAACTGGGAGGCGATTCCGCAAGCCAAAAGCCCGGCTGATATCGGCCGCCGCCCGCCGAGCGAAGGCGTTCAAGGTGACCCGGCCAAAGCATTTCAGGAAGCCGATGTCGTCTTTGAGAGCGCCTACGGCAACGAAGTGATCACGCATTGTTGTCTGGAACCGCACGGATTGATCGCCGAATGGGAAAACGACAATAACCTGCTGGTTCATCAATCAACGCAATCCGTTTCGGCCAATGGTGGTCAGTTCGCGCAAGCCCTGGGAATTCCCACCGGCAACGTCCGTCTTAAGATGGAGCACCTCGGCGGCGGATTCGGCAGCAAATTCCCGGTTGATCGCTGGGGCGTCGAGACGGCGAAACTCTCCAAGATGGCCGGCGGCAAACCGATCAAGCTCATGCTCGAACGCGACGCCGAACTGATGGTCGCCGGCTCGCGGCCTTCGCACTTCTCCCGCGTCAAAATAGGGGCGAAGAAAGACGGGACGATCACCGCCTGGGAATCGCATACCTGGGGCACGGGCGGTATGGGCAACCTCAATTTTATCGGAAACCTTCCCTACGTCCTCAAGGTTGAGAACAGAAAGGAAACCTTCACCCCCATCGGCACCAACAACGGCCCGCAGCGGGCCTGGCGCGCGCCGAATCACCCGCAGGCCTGTTTGATCACGATGGCGGCGTTCGAGGATTTGGCCGCCGAGTTGAAGATGGATCCGCTCGATCTGTTTTTGAAAAACCTCGGCCTGGCCGGCGCTCGCGCCAACGTCTACCGCGATGAGTTGCTGAAGGCCGCCGAGATGATCGAATGGAAGAAAATGTGGCGTCCGCGCGGCGAAGGCGCACCGGGCAGCACCAAGACTGCCAAACGAGGCTTAGGCCTTTCGATCCACACGTGGCCGGGCAGCGGACACGCCAGCGATTGCGATCTGACGATCCATCCCGACGGTTCGGTCGAGGTCAAGATGGGCACGCAAGATCTGGGCGTCGGCACGCGCACCGTGCTGGCCATCGTCGCGGCGGATACGCTCGGATTGCCGATTGAAGCGATCAAAGTCCACATCGGCGACAACCGCTACCCCGTCTCCGGGGGATCGGGCGGTTCGACGACGGTCGGCGGCATCAGCTCTTCGACGCGCCGCGCGTCGGTGGATGCGCTCAACAAGCTGTTTGAAAAGGTCGCCCCGACGATGAACACCACGCCGGACAAGCTGGAAGCCGTCGGAGGCAAGATTCAGGAGATCGGCAAGCCGACCAACAGCATGACCTGGAAACAGGCCTGCTCGAAGCTCGGCGTCCAACCGATGACCACTCGCGGCAAGAACCCCGACGCCGGCAAAGGGACGTTGACCACCGGCGGCGTGGGCGGCGTGCAGATGGCCGATGTTTCGGTGGACATCGAGACCGGCGTCGTCAAGATGAACAACTTCGTCGCCGTGCAGGATTGCGGCCTGATCATCGACATGAAAACCTGCGAGAGCCAGGTCTTCGGCGCAATGATCATGGGCGTCACCTTCGCGCTCTACGAAGAGAAAGTCATGGACGCGCAGACCGGCAAGATGCTCAATCCGAACATGGAGTTTTACCGGTTGGCGGGATTGGCCGACATCGGCAATTTCAAAGTCCACATGATGACCGGCAAAGGTTACGACGAACGCGGCGTGATCGGAATCGGCGAACCGCCGACGGTTTCGCCCGGCGCGGCGATTTCAAACGCCGTGGCCAACGCCATCGGCGTGCGCGTGCCTTCGATCCCGTTGACTCCCGACCGCGTGCTCGCGGCGCTTGAAAAGAAAGGAGGGGCCAGTGCAAAAATTTGAGTATGCAAGCCCAACCACCAAGGAGCAGGCCGTCGCGCTGCTCGGCAAATCCTGGGGCGAGACCGAAGTCCTCGCCGGCGGGACCGACCTGCTCTCGCTGATGAAGGATTTCATCGTCACGCCGAAACGCGTGGTCAACATCAAGAACATCAAGGAACTCG
>Ga0187894_10005942_pt1 | contig 12178 bp, 10 predicted proteins | sample GBC1701081metaG_FD_136650 | JGI IMG/M metagenome (GOLD analysis project Ga0187894, IMG submission 136650) | White microbial mat communities from a lava cave in the Kipuka Kanohina Cave System on the Island of Hawaii, USA - GBC170108-1 metaG ... | reverse complement strand
CGAGGAGCTGAAGGAGATCTTCCTGCACGTCGGCATCTACGCCGGCGTGCCGACGGCCGTGGCGGCGGTGCGCGCCGCGATGGAGGAATTCGAGGCGCTGGACAAGGCGAAAGGGTGAGGGCTGGACGCAGCTTCCTCGCCCGGATCAGGCAATACCCAGCCAGACTGCCATCGCACGGCCAACACGGACCATCATATCGTCATCGAGACGGCCGAAGGGCCGTCCGAGGCGATCACGCCGCGCGCTCACGATCTTGTCGACCATGATCTGTGATACAGCGCGCAAACCATTGGCGGGTGACGGGTCAAGCGTGAGGCGGAAAAGCGGGCTGGCGACGAGTTCGCTCGTTATCGGCAACACGGTGATGGAGGCGTGCGTGTCGTTGAACAGGTCTGCCTGAACAACGAGCGCTGGGCGCGGCTTGCCATGATCGCCCTGCAGGGCAACGGTGACGATGTCTCCGCGCGACACTCCTGAAGCGGTCACTGCACCCAACCGTCGATCTCGTGCAGCGCGTCATCGAGCAACCCGGTGATGCCGTCATCCTTGTCCGGCTGCGACGCGAGCCGCGACTGGCGCTTGCATTCCTTGGCAAATGCGGGTGAGCGCGTATCGGGGAGCCAGAGATTGACCTGGCGGAACCCCTGGGCACGCATGCGCTCGCGGTATCGGCGGGTCGTGTCGCGGACGGTCTTGCGGGAGGTTGGCATATCCATCTCCAGAGATATGACTAGTCATATAGCAAGGAACAATCCGTGACAAGACCGCCGGCACGTTCGCATGGCGACGCTCATCCCTCCGCAATCATTCTCTCCAGCGTCGCCAGCGCGTCAGCCTCGGCCGGGGGCTTGTCCCAGCGGATGCGGTGGACGCGCGGGAAGCGCATGGCGACGCCGGACTTGTGGCGGGTCGAGCGATGGACGCTGTCGAAGGCGATCTCCAGCACCAGGCCGGGCGCCACCTCGCGTACCGGGCCGAAGCGGTTGGTGGTGTGGTCGCGTACCCACTTGTCGAGCTTCATCAGCTCGGCGTCGGTGAAGCCGAAATAGGCCTTGCCCACCGGCACCAGCTCGGGCGTGCCGCCATCGGCTGCGCGCCAGCAGCCGAACGTGTAATCGGAGTAGAACGAGCTGCGCTTGCCGTGGCCGCGCTGGGCGTACATCAGCACGCAGTCGACGGTGAGCGCCGAGCGCTTCCACTTGAACCACGGGCCCTTGGGCCGGCCGGCGACGTAGGGGCTGTCGCGGCGCTTCAGCATCAGCCCCTCGATGCCGGCCTCGCGCGTGCCGGCGCGGATGGCGGCGAGCTCGTCCCACGACTCGAACGGCACCAGCGGCGACAGGTCGAGCCGCCGCCGCGGGCGGGCGACGTACCAGGCTTCGAGGCGGGCGCGGCGCTCGTCGAACGGCAGCGCGCGCAGGTCCTCGCCGTCGATGATCAGCGCGTCGTAGAGCCGGACGTGCGCGGGGTGCTCTTCCATCAGCTTGGCAGCGGGTTGCTTGCGGTTCAGCCGCTGCTGCAGGTCGTTGAACGCGGCGACGCGCGCGAGGCCGCCGTCCCCGGCCGGATGGGCCACCAGCAGCTCACCGTCGAGCACGGCATTGAAATCCATCGCCTCGACAAGGTCGGGGAAAGCGGTCGTCGCCTCGTCGGCGGCGCGCGAGAAGATGCGGCGGTGGCCGGGCCCGGCAACGAGCTGGACGCGGATGCCGTCCCACTTCCACTCGGCGCGATACGCCTCAGGATCGAGGCCGCCGATGTCGGCGTCCTCCAGCGCCGTCGCCAGCATCACCGGCCGGAACACCGGCGCGGCGCCCGGGTCGGGCCTCGCCGTGCGACCTTCGATCCAGTCGAACAGCGCCTGGTAGGGTGGCTCCAGCGTGTGCCAGACCTCCTCGACGGCATCGATGTCCTGCTTGCCCAGGTCGGCCACGGCCTGCTTGGCAAGACGCGCCGAGACGCCGACGCGCAACGCGCCGGTCAGCAGCTTGAGCAGGGCCCAGCGGCCGGTCGCGTCCAGACCGTCGAGCCAGCGCTCCAGCAGCTGCGGCGTCTCGCGTTTGCTCGTCCGGCGCAGGGTCTCGACGACGTCCGACAGGGACGGCGGCGGGCGGTTGTGGCCGAGGCCGACCTTGCCCGACGATTCCCAGATCAGGGCCAGGGTCTCGGCGAGATCGCCGACATAGTCGTAACTCAGCACGAACAGCGTCTCGCCCAGGCGCTGCACGCCGAACTCGCGCAGCAGCGCCGGCTTGGCGTTGGGCAGCTCCAGCGTGCCGGTCAGCGCCGCGAGCGCATAGCCGCGGTCGGGGTCGGGCGCGGCGCGCATGTACTCGGTCATCAGCCGCAGCTTGCCGTTGCGGGCCGGCTGGAAGGCGAGCGAATCGAGCAGCTCGGCGAAGCGTTGCATCGCTCAGCTCATGTCATGGTCGGGCCGCGCCGCTCCAGCGGCGCTCTTCGTCTTCCTCGTTTTGTGACCAAGGTCGGGAAGGAAGAGCGCCGCTGGAGCGGCGCGGCCCGACCAGGATCACCGCGCACGTTCAGCTGCCCTCTTCCTCGCGGCCGGCGAGGTGCAGCGCCTCGGCGGCGATGCCCATGGCCTGCACCTGGTGCACCAGCGCATCCTCGCGGCCGTGCGTCACCCAGACCATGCCGGGCCGGACGTCGCGCACGGTCTGCAGCAGCTCGTCCCAGTCGGCGTGGTCGGAGATGACCAGCGGCAGCTCGGCGCCGCGCTGGCGGGCGCGGGCGCGCACCCGCATCCAGCCGGACGCGGCCACCGGCAATGGCTCGGGGAACCGCCGCGTCCAGCGGTCGGCTAGCGCAGAGGGTGGACACAGCACGATGGTTCCCTTGAAGGTCTCGTGCTGGAAGAGATCGTTGCGCCGCACCGGGCCGGCCTCGTTCACGGCGGCGATGTCGCCGAACTCGATGCCTTCGCGCTGGTAGAGATCACACATCGCCATCAGGCCGCCATGCAGCCAGATGCGCCGGTCGTAGCCGGCGGCGCGCAGCAGGCGGATCACGCGCTGGCATTTGCCGAGCGCATAGACGCCCACGAGGTGGCAGCGATCAGGGAAGGTGCGCAACGAGCCCAACAGGCGTGCGATCTCCTGCATGTCCGGGGGATGGCGGAAGACCGGCAGGGCGAACGTCGCTTCGGTGACGAACACGTCGCAGGGCACCGGTTCGAACGGCGGGCAGGTGGGGTCGGCGCGACGCTTGAAGTCGCCGGAGACGACGATACGCGCGCCCTGCCAATCGAGCACCACCTGCGCGCTGCCCAGGATGTGGCCGGCCGGCACCAGCCGCACGTCGACCTCGCCGATGCGCGTGCTCTCGCCGTAGCGCACGCCCTGCAAGCTGCCGATCGAGTCGGGGCCGAGGCGGACCTTGATGATCTCGACCGTCTCGCGGGCCGCCAGCACGGCGCCATGGCCGGGACGCGCATGGTCGCCATGACCGTGCGTCACCACCGCCTTCTCGACCGGCCATGCCGGGTCGATGAAGAACCCGCCCGGCACGCAGTACAGGCCCTTGGCCGTGGTGGTCAGCCACGAGCGCGGGTCGCCGGGGGTGGGGGAAGCACTCATCTGTCAGGCGTACTGAATTGGCATCCGGTTTTGGAGTATATGTCGCGTCGATGGCCTTGGGTCGAAAACGCCTTACCGAACCGTCTTCGCCGGGGCCGCTCTTCGAGGCCGCGGCAAGAACGCCACGGCTGCCGTCTCGTTTCGCGGACTGGTTCGCGGCGCGGGGGTGGCAGCCGCGGCCGTATCAGCTGGATATGGTGCGGCTGGCGGCGGAGGGGAAGTCGGCGCTGCTGATCGCGCCCACGGGCGCGGGCAAGACCTTGGCAGGATTTCTGGCAAGTTTGATCGACCTGGCTGCCGCCGGCGATGCGGTCGACAAGGTCCACACGCTCTACATCTCGCCGCTGAAAGCACTGGCGACCGACATTCATCGCAACCTGCAGGCGCCGATCAGCGAGATGGAGCTGCAGGTCCGCGTCGAGACGCGTAGCGGCGACACGCCGCAGAACCGGCGCGAGCGCCAGCGGGTGCGGCCGCCGCAGATGTTGTTGACCACCCCCGAGTCGCTGGCGCTGCTTCTGTCGTACCCTGACTCGGCGGATTATTTCGCCGGGCTGCGCACCGTTGTCATCGACGAGCTTCACGCCATCGCCACCACCAAGCGCGGTCATCTTCTGACGTTGGGCCTGGCCCGGCTGGCGAGCGCCGCTCCGACTGTCCGGTTCGTCGGCCTGTCAGCGACCGTGGACGATCCGCCGATGTATGCCGACTGGCTGCGGTTCCGCGACACGCCGGTCGAGGTCGTGAAGGTCGAGGGTGGGGCGCGGCCGAACATCGCGATCCTCAATCCCGATGCCCGCATCCCGTGGGGCGGGCACATGGCGCAGTACACCGTGCCCGACATCTACAACGCCATCCGCCAGCACAGGATGACGCTGGTGTTCGTCAACACGCGCGCCCAGGCCGAGCTGACCTTCGACGGGCTGTGGCGGCTCAACAGCGAGAACCTGCCGATCGGCCTGCACCACGGCAGCCTGGAGGTCGAGCAACGGCGCAAGGTCGAGGCCGCGATGGCCGCCGGCCGGTTGCGTGCCGTCGTCGCCACCAGCTCGCTCGACCTCGGCATCGACTGGGGCGACATCGACCTTGTGGTGCAGGTCGGCGCGCCCAAGGGCGTCAGCCGCCTGTTGCAGCGGGTGGGCCGCGCCAACCACCGCATGGACGAGCCGAGCCGGGCGCTGCTGGCACCGGGCAACCGCTTCGAGGTGCTCGAATGCATCGCGGCGCAGGAGGCCGTCGAGGCGAAGGAGCTCGACGGCGATCCGCCGCGTCCGCCGTGCCTGGACGCGTTGACGCAGCACATCCTGGGCTGCGCCTGCTCGGCGCCGCTGGATCGCGATGCGCTCTATGGTGAAGTGTGCCGCGCGGCACCATTCCGCGACCTGCCGCGCCAGGATTTCGACGACGCCTTCGAGTTCGTGGCCACCGGCGGCTACGCGCTGCAAGCGTACGAGAAATGGCGGCGGCTGTTCCCGCGCAGCGACGGCAAGTGGGAGGTGACACGGCCGGACATCGTGCGGCAATACCGCATGAACGTCGGCACCATTGTCGAGCAGCCGCTGATGAAGGTGAAGCTGCGCGGCGGGCCGGTGCTGGGCGAGGTCGAGGAAGTCTTTATCCAGGGGCTGGTGGCGGGCGACACGTTCATCTTCGCCGGCCAGCTGCTGCGCTTCGACGGCGTGCGCCAGCTGCACGCCGAGGTCAGCCGGGTGCGCGAGGCCGGCGACCCCAAGATCCCCGCCTATGGCGGCGGCCGCCTGCCGCTCAGCACCTACCTTGCCGGCCGGGTGCGCGACATCATCGCCGACCCGTCGCGCCATGCCGGGCTGCCCGACGAGGTGCGCCAGTGGCTGCGCATCCAGGGTATCCGCTCGACCCTGCCGCGCGCCGACCGGCTGCTGGTCGAAGGCTTCCCGCGCGGCAACCGGCAGTTCCTGGTCGCCTACTGCTTCGAGGGTCGCAACGCGCACCAGACGCTGGGCATGCTGCTGACCCGGCGCATGGAGCGCATGGGGCTGAAGCCGCTGGGCTTCGTCGCGACCGACTACGTGCTCGGCATCTGGGGGCTGGAGCCGGCCAAGCCGTGGCAGGTCGAGACCCTGTTCGACCAGGACATGCTGGGCGACGACCTCGAGGCGTGGATGGACGAGTCGTCCATGCTGCGGCGCTCGTTCCGCAACGTGGCGGTGATTGCCGGCCTGATCGAGCGCCGCTATCCGGGGCAGGAGAAATCGCGCCGCCAGGTGACGTTCAGCGCCGACCTGATCTACGACGCGCTGCGCCGCCACGAGCCCAACCACATCCTGCTGCGCGCCACGCGCCAGGACGCGGCGTGGCAGCTGGCCGACATCCGCCGGCTGGGCGATCTGCTGCGGCGCGCCAAGGGACGCATCGACTACCGCCGGCTGGACCGCATCTCGCCGCTGGCGGTACCGGTGCTGCTGGAGATCGGCCGCGAATCCGTAATGGGCCGCGACACCCTGGACGAGTTGCTCGACGAAGCGGCGCAGGAGCTGATCGCCGAGGCGACGCGGGTGTAGTCGCTGGGGGCGCGCGACTCCAGTCGCGCGTCTTCGCCATTTCGCCGCACATGACGCGTCACTGGAGTGACGCGCCCCCAGCTAAACGGCGGCGCGGCAGTGTTCGGCGACGCGCGCGGCGAGGTCGGTCGCCAGCTCGTCGGGCAGGTCGTGGCCCATGCCGGGGATCAGGTCGAAGCGCGCGCCGGGGATCAGGGTGGCGACGTCGCGGCCGCATTCCGGCGGCAGCAGCGGATCCTCGCCGCCATGGATGACGAGGGTCGGCACGGTGACGGTCTTCAGCAGATCGACGCGGTCGCCGCTGGCCATCACGGCGAGATACTGCCGGCCGACACCTTCAGGATAGTAGCGCCGGTCGACGTTCTTCTCGACGAAGGCGCGCAGGCTGGCATCGCTGCCGGGATAGGCCGGGCTGCCGATGATGCGCCGCAGCCCCATGGCGTGGCGGATGATCGCCTCGCGGTCGGTGGTCTGCGGCCGTGTCAGCAGGGCCTTCATCGCTTCCGGCTTGCCCGGCGGCAGGCCCCGGCGCGAGCTGGTCGACATCATCACCGTCATCGAGGTGACCCGCGCGCGATGCCAGCCAGCCATCAGCTGCACGATCATGCCGCCCATCGACAGCCCGAGCACGTGCGCCTTGGCGATGCCCAGCGTGTCGAGCAGGCCCATGCCGTCGCGCATCATGTCGGTGAGCGTGTAGGGCGCCACGACGGGCTTGCCGGCTTGCGCGGCGATCATCGCGGCCGGCAGGTCGGCCACGCCCCACGACGCGAAGTCGGTCGAAAGGCCGACATCGCGGTTGTCGTACATCACGACATGCAGACCGTGGCCGGCCAGCGCCGCGACAAAGCGCTCGTTCCACAGGGTCAACTGCGCGCCCAGGCCCATGACCAGCAGGATCGTCGGGTGGTCCTGGCTGCCCACGGTCTCATAGGCGATGTCGATGCCGTTGGCGCGGGCGATGGGCATGGCACGAGTCCTTTCCCGGTGAGCTTTGTCGCGAGTCCCAAGTGGTGCACAGTGTCGGACGGATCGGCGACGATGTGAATGGGGCTTCGTCCTCAACCGGATGCGCTCTTCAGCCGGACTCTTCCGCCCCATCTGTCGTCAGGATCTCGACATGCCTCCAGGCATCCCTGTTCGACAAGCGCCCGGATACGGCCGTGGAGCAGGTCGAAACTGACATCGAGGGTGAACGAGATGCCGGCCTTCGTCAGCATATCCCCGATGAGGCTAAGAGCCTTGCGCCACCGATCGGTCGCGAGAGACATCAGCACCTCATCAAAGTGGGTGATGGGCGCCGACACCAGGTCAGTTCCGTCAAACACCCGCAGGGCTGCGTTCTCCGCGCGCAGCCTGCGCCATATGTCTCGATAGTGGTCGCGCTGGGCACGCGGCAATGGCTTCGCTTGATCAAGCAACGCGAGCATGTCGACATGATCAGGGTTGAATGACCCAAGGCCTCCTACCTTCTCGCGCCAGACCTTGCCGCTGTCGTCCTGCCAGCAGGCTTCAGTGTCGGTGATGTCGACGACGTCGTAGGATTCGCTGCCCAGCCGCCATACCCATTGAAGAAAGCCCGAGTACTCGCGGACGCTGCGGCGCGACATCCAGACGACACGACGCCCTTCCACCGACATCGCGGTGTCCCAAAACTCGTGGTCCAGGGGAAGGGACCACTCCTCAGGGGTGATGCTAAGCAACGGCACGTGTTCCGCCATCCATTGGATACGTGCGGTCGGGTCAGGCGGAGCAATCGGACCGAAACTATAGTCGTCACCGCAATCCAGGACCAAATCGCCCTTTCCGGCTTGCTGCAGCACTTGGTACAGGCTGCCGGCCCCAGACGCCGAGAATACGAAGTGGATGGTCGGGGCGTCCTCCTCTTCTTGCCGCGACGTCGGCCACACGGTCATTTGCTCCGTCATCGGGTGCCCTCCGCTTAAAGCCCGGCAAGAAGTGACGCCATCTCCTTGACGCTGATGGCGTCGGAGTCCTTGGTAACTGGATAGCGCTGGTTCCCTGCGTAGACGATAAACGACTTGTTCGGCTTGAGATCCTCGCGGGCGCTGTAAAATCCCTTGCCAGGGGTAGTTGTCAGGCTTCGCTTGATCTCGATGGCCCACAGGCCGTGCTTGCCCGGCAGTTCAAGCAGAAGGTCGACTTCGGCACCGGCGGCGGTGCGGTAGAAGCTTGCCCTCGTTCGCTCGGGAGCGGTTCCGATGAGATTTTCGATGACGAAACCTTCCCAGCTGGTGCCGACGACCGGGTGCCCAGCCAGGGCATTGTAGTCTTCGATGCCGAGCAAGGCGTGAACCAGGCCGCTGTCGCGAACATAGACCTTCGGCGACTTCACGAGCCGTTTGCCGGTATTAGCGTGGAACGGCTGCAATCGGCGCACCAGCAGAAGGTCGACCAGAAGGTCGATGTAGGTGGTGACCGTCGGTGCGCTGATGGAGAGTCCGGTCGCCAGCCTCGACGCGTTGAGGAGTGTTCCCTGGTTGTGAGCGAGCATGGTCCACAGGCGCTCCAGCGTTTCCGCCGGAATGCGCACGCCGAACTGCGGAATGTCGCGTTCCAGATAGGTGCGGATGAAATTCTGACGGTAGGCGAGACTGTCAGCATCGCTGTCCGCCAGGAAGCTGTCCGGAAAGCCACCGCGCACCCACAGCGACGTCATCGTGCGCACATCCGGCGCTGCTTCCAGTACGTCCAGCGGGTGCATTTCCACATACTCGATCCGGCCGGCGAGGCTTTCTCCCGACTGCCTCAGCAGGTCGACGGACGCCGAGCCGAGAATCAGGAACCGCCCTGTTCGCCGCCCGCGTCGGCGGCCCTTGTCGATCAGGCCGCGCAGTTCCTGAAAAAGCTCGGGCATACGATGAATTTCGTCGAGGATGACGAGGCGATCCTCATACTCTTCGAGGAACAGCACCGGCTCCGCGAGCTTGTCCCGGTCGGCACGGGCTTCAAGGTCGAGATAGAGCGCATCCGAGCCGTCGGCGATCTCGTGCGCCAGGGTTGTCTTGCCAACCTGGCGCGGGCCGATCAGGGCGACGGCAGCCTGCCGACGCAGTGCATCCCGAACGGACCGGCCAACAAGGCGACGAACCAACATCCTTGCAAATTAAAAGTTACACTTTCAAAAAACAAGGAAGATTTTGGGGTGTCTTGATCCGATGCTCAGTACCGCCCGCGGGCATGAGCCCACCAGATGCGCGCCGCGGTGAGCGCCGGGTTGGGCGTGGGGACACCGGCGAACACGTCGAAGCCGGCGGCCTCAAGCAATGCGAGGTGCTGCTCGGCGAGCCGTGCCGGCAGCAGCGCCGGCAGCGCGACGCGGGGAACGTCGCCACGCACGGCGTGCGCCTCGCGCAGGTGCCGGCGCGCCCGGTCGGCGACTGCGCGCAACACCACGCGCAGGCCGGGCTCCGGCCGGCCCGAGAAGACCGCCTCAGGGCTGACGGTCTCGGCGGCGAGCAGGTCGGTTGGCATGGGCAGGCGTCGCTGGCTGGCGAGAAACGGCATCGCCCGCACCAGGCCGGTCAGTGCCCAGGCGATCCCGACATGGCGCGCGGCCTGTTGCGCTGTCGCATCGCCGACGCCCAGCAGGTCCAGCGCCAGCACCGACAGTTCGCCCGAGGTGGCGTCGGCGTAGTCCTCCAGCGCCGCGAGGTCGGGCAATGGGTCGTCGTAGAGATCATGCTCCCGACCGTGCAGGAGCCGCTCGAACCGTTCGCGCGGCGGGCGCGCGCGCGTGATGGCCGCTGTCAGCGCGCGCACGATGGGGTGCGGCCTTGCCGTGCCGTCGGCGTAGGCCGCCTCGATCGCCTCGCGCCACCATTGCAGGCGGATCTCGCCCAGGGTCGGTTCGCTGACGGTCTCGCGCGTGCGGGCGATTTCGAGGTTGAACGCCAGTAGTGCCCACAGGTCGCCGCGCGCCGGCTCGGGCGCGAACAGGCTACACAGGAAACGCTCACGGTCGCCGGCACGCACCTGCTCGGCACAGGTACGCCGGGCGTCGGCAAGGGTGTCGGCGGGCGGCGGCGCGGTCATGGCCCGATGTTCTTGCCACGGCCCCGCGGGGAATCCCAACACCGGTGCATATATCCTTGATCGGGAACGCATTTTTCAGGCGAAGGCTGTTCACCGCGCAGTCGCTGTGCTACTTTGTCGCGCTTTCAGTCGCGTACAAAGCAGGGGAACCCCATGGCTGCCATTCTGTTGTCTCTCCAGCGCACGATCATCGCGGGTGTCGTGCTGCTGATCGTCATCGCGATCGTCGTCGGCGTGCTCTCCGGGCAGATGATCAAGCCGGACCATGCCTGGGCCACGTTCATCATGCGCTGGCTGCACGTGCTGAGCGGCGTGATGTGGATCGGCCTGCTCTGGTATTTCAATTTCGTGCAGACGCCGACGATGCCCAAGATCCCCGACGAGCAGAAGCCGGCGATCAGCAAGTTCATCGCACCGGAGGCCCTGTTCTGGTTCCGCTGGGGCGCGGCGGCGACCGTCCTCACCGGCCTGCTGCTGGCCTGGATGAACGGTTACATCGTGCAGGCGCTGACCTTCCAGAAGGGTCAGGTTGCCATCGGCATCGGCATGTGGCTGGCGCTGATCATGGCGTTCAACGTCTGGTTCATCATCTGGCCGAACCAGCAGAAGGCGCTGGGCCTGGTCGATGTCCCGGCCGCCGAGAAGCCCAAGGCGGCGCGCATGGCGGGCCTGACCTCGCGCTTCAACACCTTGCTGTCGATCCCGATGCTCTATTGCATGGTCGCGCAGCAGAACGGCGGTTTGTAAGCCACCATCTGACTGTCACAAGTCACGAACGGGGCCCTTCGCGGGCCCCGTTTCGTTTTGCGCCACGCGCGTATTGCCGCAGCTGCGGCACGCGCATTGCAGAGCTTCCGCATCGACACTTTTCCGGCATGCCCGGGAGCCACAAGAAGAGTGCAGCGTTGCTGTCGTGGGATCAACGCGTTGCCCATTTGTTGTTCGATGCAAGGGAGTTCATCCATGCCATTCGAGTTGCCGCCCCTTCCCTACGCCAATGACGCGCTCGCGCCGCACATCTCGGCCGAGACGCTCGAGTTCCACCACGGCAAGCACCACAAGGCCTATGTCGACAACCTGAACAAGATGGTGGCCGACACGCCAATGGCGACGATGTCGCTGGAGGAGGTCATCAAGGCGTCAGCCAGGGATGCCGCCAAGGCCGGCATCTTCAACAATGCCGCCCAGGTGTGGAACCACACCTTCTACTGGAACTGCATGAAGGGCGGTGGCGGCGGCAAGCCGTCCGGCGCCGTCTCGCGCAAGATCGCCAGCGACCTCGGCGGCTACGACAAGTTCCTGGCCGCCTTCAAGGACGCGGCCACCACGCAGTTCGGTTCGGGCTGGGCCTGGCTGGTGATCGACGGCGGCAAGCTCGCCGTGATGAAGACCGGCAACGCCGACCTGCCGCTGGCCCGCGGGCTCACCGCGCTGCTCACCATCGATGTGTGGGAGCACGCCTACTACATCGACTACCGCAACGCGCGGCCGAAATATATCGAGACGTTCATGGACCATCTCGTGAACTGGGATTTCGTGAACGCCAACCTCGAAGGCGCGGTCAAGCTCAAGGCGGCTTGAGCTGCGGTGCAACACGACGAGACGGGGCCTCATGGCCCATCTCGCTGGGGCGCGCCACTGAAAAGAAAGTGGGCGTCTCCGGTCGGGCCGCGCCGCTCCAGCGGCGCTCATGGCCCTTGAGTCCGCGCTGATAGAAGGCGGAAAATGAGCGCCGCTGGAGCGGCGCGGCCCGACCGACGGCCCTCGTTTCATCCCTTGTGGTCCGCGACCGCCGGTGGGAACTCCAGTGGCGCGTCTTTGTTTCGCGCGGCGCACATGACGCGTCACTGGAGTGACGCGCTGTTAACTTCAGACCTCCTGACATAGCCTACTTCAGGAATGTCCGGTCCTGCCCGGAGCGGACACGTTTGGGTCCGCAGCGAATGTCGTAGAATCTCGGCATTTCGGGCAGACACGCGCTTAACAGT
>Ga0187894_10005941_pt1 | contig 12179 bp, 11 predicted proteins | sample GBC1701081metaG_FD_136650 | JGI IMG/M metagenome (GOLD analysis project Ga0187894, IMG submission 136650) | White microbial mat communities from a lava cave in the Kipuka Kanohina Cave System on the Island of Hawaii, USA - GBC170108-1 metaG ... | reverse complement strand
GTACGAATATAAGGTAAGGAAATACAAAAAAAGCGCCAATACAAAATCTCCTGCGGAAACCACGCGGAAAAATGGCAGCGATACAAAGCGGGTTGGCGCTGGTTGACAAAAATTTTTGCGCCAATGCAGTGCGCCGTGCAGTCTTTCGTGCAGTATCGAACAGAAAATGGCAGCGATGGTAGGCGGTTTGCGGGTGAGCATAAAATTTTTGCGCCAATACAAAGACCTGTGCAGAGGCGGTACGGAAAATGGCAGCGATGCCGATGGAGTTGCAGAATAAGAAAGAGGTAATGCAGTAATGATGATACGGCAAAGAAATGGCGCAATAAAAAAATGCGCCAATGTAAAATATAATGGAAGGGGGGTTGCAGAAAATGGCAGCGATGCGGATTCACGGATTGCCCCATCGGCTATCCGCCACGGCTATAGGCTCTACGGTTTATACACAAGTGGATGATAAGCTAAACTGGGGCTATGGGAACCTATGGTGATGTCAGATTAAAAAAAAGAAGACCTGCTGTGGCAGCGCATTGCCGGGCAACAGTGCCTCAGCATTAACCGCCTTAGCGCCGATTGGGCAGAGGCGATGAGTTTTTATCGCTTTTTGAACAATCCGCGGGTAACGCTGCGGGAAGTCATTGACAACCAACTTGCGCGACACAATTGAGGGGCGATCCAGCAGCACGTCTTAGCCCTTCCTGACACGACGAGCATCAATTTGCAGAAGCGCTTGGGACGCTTGCAAAAGGAAGGCGTAGGCTATTATATTGGCGGCGGCGCAGGCAAGCACATCGGCTTTCATCGGCATCCGCTGTTGTGTCTGACGGCAGACGATTTGCAGATTTTGGGACTGGCTTCCATACAACTGTGGGTGCGCCAAAAAGTGCATCAGCAACGGCGTCGGCGCTACAAGCAACTGGCAATTGAAGCGAAAGAATCCTATAAATGGATTCAAGCGGCGGCGGCTTGGCAGCCGCTGTCGGCAGCCTCGCAAATCACCTTGATTGGTGATCGGGAAGCCGATTGTTATGAAGAATTTGTGAGAGCGGCAGACGAGCGCACCGAGTTATTGATTCGCAGTTGCCAGAATTGGCGCTTGGCAGATGGCGGCAGCTTATACGAGCGCTTGGGCGAGCAGGGTGTGGTTGGCATCTATGACATCGAAGTGGCAGCGGCACCGCGCTTCGGGCGAGAGCGGCGGACGGCGCATCTGGAAGGGCGTCTTTGTGCCGTGGAAATCGCCGCGCCACAAGGCTTTTCAGGAGCCACGAAAACGGTGCGGTTGTACGCCATCGAAGCCCGCGAAGGCGATGCGCCAGTGGGCGTTGAGGCGATATTGTGGCGCTTATTGACGACCCAGGAAGTGGCCAGCGCTGCTGATGCCCGCCAGATGATTAGCTATTATGGGCAGCGCTGGCCGATTGAGCAATTGGTTCGGGTACTGAAAAAACAAGGCTTGGATATCGAAGCCAGCGAGTTGGAGCAGATGGAGAGCATCAAGAAATTAACGCGGTTGGCGGTCAGCGTGGCGGTCAAGAGCTTGCAGTTGAAAAAGAGTTTAGAGGGTGGCGAGCAGGCCTTGGCAGTGGTCTTTTCGGCAGCCGAAATCGCTTGTTTGGAGAGGTTAAATGAGCCACTGGCAGGTAAGACGGTGGCGCAACGCAATCCCTATAGCAGTGAGCAGGCAAGCTATGGGGCGTGGGTGATTGCGCGACTGGGTGGCTGGAAAGGCTAGGCTTCGCAACGTCCGCCGGGGGTGATTACCTTGAAGCGAGGCATCCTGAGATTTGAAACGATTTTCTCTGGCTTTTCGCTGACTTGTGGATAAACCGTAGGCTATAGGCTATGGGGTGCGGCGGCAGCAGGCATGGAATTGAGCAACTGTTGCAAAGTTTCCGGCTCTACCGGCTTGACCAGATGAAAGTCGAATCCGGCTTCTTTGGAGCGTTCGCGGTCTTCTTCCTGCCCGTAGCCGGTCATGGCAATTAGTTGCGCGGCGCTGGTTTCCGCTTGCCCCCGTAAACGTCGCGCCACATCATAGCCGTTCATACCGGGCAGCCCGATGTCGAGCAGGATGACTTCGGGTTGAAAACTCTGCGCCAACTTCAACGCCGTCAAGCCATCGTGCGCCATCTGCGCCTGATGACCGTCGAAGGTAAGCAGCAACGCCATGCTCTCCGCCGCATCCTCATTGTCATCAACAATCAGGATGCGCTTTGCCGTTGTCGGCGCGGCAACTTTTTGAGTGGTGGTTTGGGAACGTGCGCTTGCCGCTGCCGCCGTTGTCAAGGGCAAGCGCACGGTAAATTCGCTGCCCTGCCCGATGCCGGCGCTGTATGCCTCAACGCTGCCGCCGTGCAGTTCAACGAGATTGCGGACAAGGGTAAGCCCAATGCCTAAGCCGCCTTTCGAGCGGTCAAGCGAGCGCGTGGATTGTGAAAAGAGGTTGAAGACCTGCGCCATCTCTTCCGGGGAGATACCGACGCCGGTATCGCGGACGCGCACAATCAGGCTTTCTGCTTCCACCGTTGCCGAGAGCCAGATTTTGCCGCCGTCTTCGGTGTACTTGGCGGCGTTGTTCAACAGGTTCGAGACCACTTGAGCCAGCCGGATGACATCGCCTTCGACATAGGCAGGCTCTTGAGGCAAGGAAACGAAAAGTTCATGATGGCGGGAATCAATCAACGGGCGGCTGGTTTCGACGGCTCTGGCAATCACGGTTGCCATCTCAACCGGCTCTTTCTCAAGCCGCACTTTGCCTTGCGTGACCCGCGAAACGTCGAGCAGGTCGTCCACCAGACGCGACAGGTGGTGGGTCTGGCGCTCAATGACGCCACGCGCCCATTGCGTTTCGCCGTCCGGCATCCCGCGCCGTTTCAAGACCTCGACGGCATTGCGAATCGGCGCTAGAGGGTTGCGTAATTCGTGCGCCAGCATTGCCAGAAAATCGTCTTTGGCGCGATTGGCAGCTTCGGCTTGTTCCCGCGCCTGCCGCTCGGTAAAGAGCTTGAGGCGCTCTTCTTCCAGGCGCTTCTGCTGGATGGTGTAGCGAATCGAGCGTTCCAGCGCCGCCGCGTCAAGCTGCCCTTTGACCAGATAATCGGCGGCTCCGGCTTTCATGGCTTGTAGGTCAATTTCAAGGTCGGGTTGTCCGGTAAGCAGGATAACCGGCGCGTCAAAATCCATCGCCCGCGCCTGTCTGAGCAACGCCAGTCCATCCTGTGCGCCGAGGCGATAATCAAGCAGGCAGACGTCATAGCTAGCTACGGCAATCTTTTGCAGCGCCGCGTCATAATCAGCCGCCCATGCCAGCGCAAATCGCTGCGGGTCTATTTCGGCTAATAAGTCACGGGTAATGAGGTAATCGTCATCGTCATCTTCGATGAGAAGCACCTTGATCTTTTCCATCGTGTATTGGACTCTTTCCTGCTGTGTTAAGAGGGTAATTCTACGAATTCAACCCAGTAATGTCCAAGCGCCTTCATCAACTCAACCAGACGGTCGAAGGTCACGGGCTTGGTGATGAACGAACTCGCGCCCAAATCGTAGCTGCGGTAAATGTCCTCTTCCGCTTGCGAGGTCGTCATAACCACAATCGGGATACGCCGCAAATCGGGGTTCGCTTTAATCTCTGCAAGGGCTTCGCGTCCATCCTTGCGCGGCATATTGAGGTCAAGCAGAATCAGACTCGGACGCGGCGCAGTCTCCGGGTCGCTATATTTGCCGCGCTGACAGAGATAATCTACCAACTCTTCGCCATTTTCGACAAACCGCAGGTCATTGAGAACGCGACTTTCCTCTAACGCGTCTTTGGTCAGCATACGGTCATCGGCGTCATCATCCGCCATTAAAATAACAATCGGTTTGGCGCTATAATTCATGGTTCGGTGTCTCCTGTACTATGTATTGATGGCAGAATGACCTGAAAAGTTGTACCACTGTCCGGCGTGCTTGTTGCAGTAATCGCGCCGCCATGTCGCTCAACGATTTTGCGACAAACGGCTAACCCCATGCCGGTTCCTTCGTATTCATTGCGGCTGTGCAAGCGTTGAAACGGGGTAAAGATGCGATCCAGATACTTTTCATCAAAACCGATGCCATTATCTTCAATGGTGAGTTGATAAAGCGGAGACTCGCCATTGGTTAAAACGCCTTCCGGGACGGGCGCATCACCGTTCATCAAGTGGCTATTTATCTTAACCAACGGCGGCGCGTCGGGGCGATGAAATTTCAGGGCGTTGCCGATAAGATTCTGTAATAGCTGGCGCATCTGTAATGGATCGGCTTGCAGACTTGGCAACGTACCGATTTCGACGCGCCCACCGCTTTGTTGAATACGGACTTCCAAATCGTTGACCACTTCCTTTGCCACCTGCGACAAATCTACCGGCACAAAGGGCTGCCCTTTCGTCGTCACCCTTGAGAAGGTCAGCAAATCATTAATCAGCACATACATCCGGTGCGCGGCATTCTGCATCCGCGCCAGATAATCGAGTCCTTCGTCGTTAAACGACGCCGCGTGTTTGGTCTTCAAACGGTCGCCAAATGCCTGAATTTTCCGCAACGGTTCCTGTAAATCGTGTGACGCGACGAAGGCGAAATCCTGTAATTCACGGTTGCTGCGTTCGAGTTCCTGATTGCTCTGCGCCAGTTCGGCGGTGCGTTCCTGCACCCGCTGCTCCAGATCATCGTGCGCCGCCTGTAATACTTTGGCGATGCGCTCGCGTTCCCTGGCATCCCGATTGATGAGGTAATAGACAACGACGACCAGCAGGATGGCAAAGAGACTGGCGATTGAGGCGGTCAGCAGGGCGCTGTTTCCGCTCTGCCGTGACTCTTCGGCGCGACGTTTCAGCAGGCGGCTCTCTTCGTCTATCATGTCGGCGACAATGGCGCGAGTCTCATCCATCACCGCTTTCCCTCTGCTCATCTTCACTCGCAGCATGGCGGCTTCCAAGCCTTCTCTTTTTCGCAGGTCAATGATATAGCGCAATACTTCGAGTCTTTCGGCGGCTTTAAATTTTAAGTCAGCGAGACGTTGCTGTTGCGCGGCATTATCTCTCGTCAATTCGGCAATGCGCTGGAAGCGCCTGTCCAAGGTGGCGGTAGCGTCATGGTAAGGCTCCAGATAACTCTCCTCGCCGGTCAGCACATAACCGCGTTGTCCGGTTTCGGCGTCTTTTAAGGCAGAAAGTGTCGTTTCAATTACGGTGATGAGTTCGTGAGTACGAGCGACCAGGCGTTGGTTATCAATGAGCTTGCCGATCTCCTGATAGGAAATGACCGCATCGACAATAAGGATAATCAATACGGTCAGAAAACTGAAGATGATTTTTTTTCCGCCGAGCCAACGTATCACCTGAAAACTTTACTAAAATCTCAAGGCTTAGGAAAGCAGCACAGCAAATTCGGGTGCGCGAAGTGAAAGTCGGTAGCTCAGGCAGCCTGCTTCCACTCCATCGCAAATTGTGGCTTTGGCAGCAACTCATCGAGCCGCTCATTTACCACAAAACTGCCAACGCCAGAATCGCCTCGCTGCCCGCCTCACTCCATCGCATCCCCGCTTGCTTGCAGCGTGCCGTGACGATTTGCTTACCACTCGACTCTATCGCTCCACTACCAATTGGCAAGCCCGCTTCTTGGTACTCCTGATAACCCATCTGCCCGACTCGCCGACTCAAGTAGGCGACCGCTTCCTGTCTCACCTTCCAACCTTCGATGCTGATTGTCAACCGCTTCAGGGCGGCGATGACCGCCCGACTGCCGCCACCTTTCAACTTCTCGACTTGCTGCATTGCCCACACCTGAGCCGCTTTTGCACCCTCCCCCCAGCGTTCGGCGGCGACCGCATAGAGACGGTGGGCGGCGTGGTAGAAGTCCAAAATCCGTGTTGCTCCATAAAACAATAAATCTACCGTCTGATCAATCCATTCCGCCCCATCAGCGATGACCACCAAGCGATCCGTTTGCCGCACCCCAGCGCCAACCACCAGCGCCCACAAGGCGCGGCACACTACTGGCGTGGCGCTGGCGACAGCGATAGTAGGCGCGGCGGTGGCGCACCTCGCCAATCGCTGTGCGCACGGTGCGCCACGAGTAGCGTTGAAAGCGTTGGCGAGCGCCACCGGCACAGCGACGCGAACGGTTCTCATAACCGGCGCCGAGGTCAGCCAGTTGCTGCGACAACGCCACCTGCGCCACGCGCTTGCCGAGTTCACGAGCCGCTTGTTGGTGGTCGGCAAAGGTCAAGGTTTGGTGCGGTGCGGCTTGCTGGCGACTGGCAATTTCGGCTTGCCATTGGTGGAGAGTGTCACTAAGTAAGTTGCTCAAGGAGGTTCATTGGGAAGGGAAATCTTTTCAAAATAGTTTGTCAAACTTGAAAAGTCTTCCTTCCTTCCTCTTTTTTACCTACTTTCACTTCGCACACCCGTTGCTTCCCTGCAATGCGGCGCGTTGATAGAGTTGCCGTGTCCCGGCTCTTTGATTCGATCATTCCGGCGATGGCGGTGCAATCAATGGCGCAGTCTTCGACGGCTTGCATAAACCCGGCGTGGGCGAAAAAGCCGAAATAGCCAGCGGAGAGAACGATTGCCGTGCGCGGTTGCTGTGTAGTCATTATACGGATTTGTCCGTCATGGGCGAATCTGTCTCTGAGGTTAGATGCTCAATATGAGACCTGCCCCAGAGCCGTATCTCTTCAACTAGAGGCAGCAAGGCTCGCCCGTAAGCGGTCAGTGAATACTCTACCGGAGCCGGAATTTTCCCTTTGGGTTGGCGATGCACGATGCCATCGCTGACGAGTTCACGGAGTTGTTGGGTAAGAACCTTCTGCGAGATAGCGGGCATCAGCTGGCGCAGCGCCGCAAAGTGTTTCGGCGACTCCGCCAACCAGTAGACGATAATCAGTTTCCATTTGCCGCCAATTGCCGCCAGCGCCGCCGTCAGCGGACAGTCGGTTATCGGATTGGCTCGTCGCGGCGGCGTATCGTTACCTAAAAGTGCCTTCTTTACAGGATTCATAGGTCAAACTATAGTCCTTCCCGGTAGGCTTACAAAGCCGATTCTTACATCCTGTTTGCGGAGGCTAAACCATGAACGTAGAAGCGCAACATTATCGAATCAAGCCGCAACCATGCGCGAGACTCAGGCGGTGGCGAAGGTTCATTCCGATAGCCAGTCTTATTCTCATCTTACTGCCCTTCCAGGGACTGGCGCAGAAGCCATCACGTGCAGCCGCAACAAACCTGCAACCGGCATCAACGGAGCGCGACGGGCAACACGATTTTGATTTCCACATTGGCACATGGAAAACGCATCTCAAGCGGCTGCTGAAACCTCTAAGCGGCTCCACCGCGTGGGTCGAGTATGAAGGGATTACAGTTGTCCGCAAAGTATGGAATGGTCGCGCCAATCTGGTAGAACTTGTGGCGGATGGCGCGGTAGGTCATTTTGAGGGGCTGAGTCTGCGTCTATACAATCCGCAGTCGCGCCAGTGGAGCCTAAATTTTGCCAGCATCAACAGTGGCACAATGACGCAACCGACGATTGGTGGTTTCAAAAACGGACGCGGCGAATTTTACAGTCAGGAAACCTTGAATGGACGCGCCATCTTCGTGCGCTTTGTTATCTCGGAGATTACGCCTGATTCCTGCCGTTTTGAACAGGCATTTTCAGATGATGGCGGCAAGACGTGGGAAGTAACCTGGATTGCTGTTGATACACGGATGAAAGACGGAGCGGACAAAACCCGCTGAACTGCAATAAGGAGACACTATATGATCGTAGAAGTACGCGCATATCGAATCAAGCCGGGACGCCGCGAAGAGTTTATTCAGTTCTTTGAGACGCGAGCCGTGCCAGCCTTGCGCTCCCATGGAATGCAAGTTCTTGGTCCGTTGCTTGATCTTGAAAACCCAAATAAATTCGTCTGGCTGCGTAGTTTTCCGTCGCTCGAAGAACGCGACCGCATGAAAGAGGCTTTTTATGAGGGCGACTTGTGGAAGGGCGAGTTGGAAGCCATCGCCATGCCCATGCTGGAAAGCTATGATGTCATCCTTTGCGAAACCTCTGCCGGGTATGTATGTGACGGACCTCAGGAGGGGGCGTAACGATTTTGGCAGTGGCGCAAGTAGAAGAGATTGAAGGTTGAAATGTTAGCCTGCTATATGGTCATTGAAAAATTGTAATCCAAGCGCATCCTGCGCCCCTGTGGGGCGCAGGAATTGGTATGATTTCGTTTTCAGTGATTTCTCCACCGCGCCTCCGGCGCATACCTTGTATCAATACTGATTCAATGACTATATAGCAATCTGTGAGGTAACGCCCGGACGTTGAGATTTGTATCTCTTCTTGCGCCACTCTGTGACCCGCGTTTGTTACGGGCATCCGACTTGCGGTTTTCTTACCTTAATGACTCGTTCGCGGTTATCCTGCATAGCTCTTTTTCCGAAGCCTTTGGCATCCTCAGCCCACCAATGCACGGAATCCTTATCGTCGAGTTTTATAACTTGGGTATTCAAAATCGTATCGGTGACTTGATTGACACAAGCATAGGTAATAAACACATCCACCGCTTGATTGATGCTGAAAACTTTGGGCAGATTTTCTGCGAGTTTTCCCGCCTTTGGGTCTACTTTATTGAGAAACTTCTGCGCTGCCTTTTCAACTGCCTTGAGGATTTTGCCATTTTCAAGATCATTCAATCCATAGCGTTCGGTTTCCAAAGCAATCACCCGCCATTCTTTAGGGTCTGCGACGACAAAGGCATAGCGAGCTTGCACCGTGTAGCCTCCGGCTGACCAGTTGTAGTAGAGACGGGCTTCATATTTGCCTTCCGGCAAGGCGGCAAAGCTCTGTTTGCCTTGTTGCTGTCCGGCGGTGTAATAGTATTCGCCGTAGGTATCGGCTTTTGCCGTTGCTTTGACGATGGTTATCCAATCCTTGGCGTTACCGGGCAGATTATTGAAGGTAACGACGATAGGCTCGTCCGATTTATACTTGTCCTTGTCGGCTTTGAGGCTACCTGCCGAGGTGGCTTCATCTGCTGAGAGATTGATTGCCGTGAACAACTGCTTTTTGCTGAGTTCTTTAATGTTCTGCCAGACCTTGTTATACGCCTCGTCAATCTGCTTCTTTTCAAGTTCCACAGGTTTTAGTCGTTCCGTGGCTTCGAGTTTGGTGGCTTCATAAACGCGCTGCCACTCGGCAAGGCTGCGCTCTTTGGCGGCGGTTCGGCGTTTTTCTATATCGGCATAGATGGCGTCCTGTTTATCGGCATTGATGGCATAGCGGGTATAGACGGCGACGGCTTCCTGAAAGAGGCGTTGCAGTTCGGCTTCCTGTGTCTGCCACGCTTTCATGCTTTGGTCGAGATACGCCAAATCGCTGTCTTTGACAGTAGCGAGTCGTCCGATGACAGTGAGCGAATCGCGCAATGCCTTGTCATGGATATTGTAGAAAGTTTTAGCATCGAGCCAGCCTGATGATAAGCCATTCATACCCCAGTTCTGCGTTTCCCGACGGTCGCTGACATTATTTTTCTGGAACGCGGCTTTGAGCGTGGCGACGGCGTTGCCGGCATAGAAAAGTGTGTCCATCTCCTTAAATCGTTTGTCAATCAAAGCGCGGTGCGCCTCAATGCGCTGTCGCGCTTCGGCGGCGGTAATCGGTCTCGGCGGGGTGGTTGCCGTGACGCTAATGTTATTCAATACGGTCGTTATGACGATCACTGCGAGCAGTGATGTCGTCAGCCAAAGTTGCTTACTTCTCATCCTGTACTCCCCAGACTACCTGCTTGAGAGTTCTTATCGTCTGTAAAAAATGGTTTTCATCCGCTTCCTATGGTGATACGAGCCAGCAGGCGTTAGCAGATTTTCAGGTGTTGTGCGAGCGAATCGAGAAGACGCGGCACAACATTGCCATTTGTGGGTTTTGCGCCGCAGGCGCGGTGGAGAGTAGCCGGTGGCGAAACCACCGGAAGCGATGTTGAGGATGCTTTCCGCGCCCCGGCGGGGCGCGGGATGTCGTGTCTGGTTATCAATGAAAGAAACAAAAGGTGGGAGCAGTTGGGTTCCTAACCTTCGCATTGAAAAATAATCCTCTAACTCCCTCCTGCGCCCCGACGGGGCGCGACATCGGGGGTGGCGCTCAATTCCGGTGACTTCATCACCGGCTAATCTCCACCGCGCCTCCGGCGCAAAACAACAATCACCATCTCCGGCGCAAAATATTGATCATCGCGCCTCCGGCGCAAAACGACGATCACCACACCTCTGGCGCAAACGCGGCAATAGCTCTTTGTTACACGATAAATCCGGGTGTCTGGCAGGCGGCTCTCTGCTACAATATCCGAAACAAATTTATAGCGGCTCGCCATCTATGCGGTTACGGGAACAAAGCAAATGAGAGAACGAATGAAGAAATTTACCCGCGAAGCCATCAATACGCTGCTGATTCTGCTCGGCATTCTCGCTGCCGGGATGGGCATCAAGGGCTTTCTGCTGTCCAGTCATTTTATTGATGGCGGCGTGACCGGCATCTCGATGCTGCTGTCGGATGTTCTGCACTTGCCGTTAGCCATCTTTATTCCGGTTATCAATCTGCCGTTCATTGCCGTCGGCTACCGGCAGATTGGCGGTAAATTTGCCATCAAAAGCGCCTTGGCAATCGCCGGATTGTCGCTCTGTCTCGCTTTTATCAACTACCCTGATGTGACACCTGACAAACTATTAACGGCGGTCTTTGGCGGCTTCTTCATTGGCGTTGGCATCGGGCTGGCGATTCGCGGCGGCGCAGTTCTCGACGGCACGGAAATCGCCGCTTTGCTCATCAGTAAAGGCAGTCATCTCTTCAAAGTTGGCGATGTTATTCTACTTCTCAATGTCTTTATTTTTGCGGCGGCGGCGTTCTTTCTCGGCATCGAATCGGCGCTCTATTCCATGCTGACCTACTTTGCGGCGTCCAAGACGATAGATTTTCTGGTCTACGGCTTGGAGCAATATCACGGCATGATGATTGTTTCGATAAAAAGCGAAGCCATACGGCTGGCAATTCTTCACGATTTGAATCGCGGCGTGACGATTTACAAAGGGCGCGGCGGTTTAAGCGAGGCGGAACAGGACATTCTCTATTGCGTCGTCACCCGGCTGGAGATGTCGAAAGTCAAAGCCATCATTGCAGAGATAGACGATAACGCCTTTGTCGTTGTCCATCACATTGCTGACGCTCGCGGCGGCACGCTGACGCGCCACGCCCTGCATTGAAACACTCCTGCTGGGGCGCGGACGTCCACGTCCGCATGGGTTCGGCTGGCAACGCTTCGGCGGACGCGGAAGTTTGTTATTTGCACCATGCGGGCGTGGACGTCCGCGCTCCCAGTATCATGTCCGCGCTTCCAGCGATTATTTCGCCAAAACAAGAGCTTCGCGTTCGGGCAAATCTATGACCAGTTGATTGCCGGTTGCTTGCACGCCAAAGTCTCTGGTCACTTCTCGCCATTCGCCGTCTGCGGGGAAGTTTGGAATGGTGTAACCGGCTAAGGTTTCACCGGAAAGATTCAATACAACGGCGACCTTCTCGCCCGCCTCAGACCAGCGCACATAGCATAATATTTTGTGGTCATGGTCTTCGTGGAAGAATGCCAGCTTGTCCGAACGGAGCGCCGCGTGATCTTTACGCAAAGCAATCAGCTTTTTGTAGTAGTCGAACAATTCGCGGTTGTCAGGGTTGGCAAGCAGATTCCAGTTGATCTTATTCTGCTCGATGGTTTTGGCTTTACTCTCGCCAAATTCCTGTCCCATCCATAGCATTGGAATCCCGAAAGCGGTCATGAGCATTGCTGCGCCCAATTTATCGCGGCGAAACGCCTCTGCGTCTAAAATGCCGCGTTCACCGAGTTGATGCAGCAAGCGGTCGTGGTCATGATTGTTCAGGTAATTAACCACATTGGTCATACCTTGAAAGCCTTTACGCCGCGCATCCAGCACATCCTTTATGGCTTCGAGATTACATTCTCCGGTGCAGAGGTAATCGCCGATGGTGTGCTTAAAGAAGTCGTGCCAGCAGCCATCCATCGGTCCGTTAAGTCCGGTGACGGCAGGCTCCGGCGGCAGATATTCCGCGACATTATAAAACGGCTTATTGCCAGCCGTGCGCCGCGCTTCTTCGGCTAGATACCGCAT
>Ga0187894_10005940_pt1 | contig 12182 bp, 11 predicted proteins | sample GBC1701081metaG_FD_136650 | JGI IMG/M metagenome (GOLD analysis project Ga0187894, IMG submission 136650) | White microbial mat communities from a lava cave in the Kipuka Kanohina Cave System on the Island of Hawaii, USA - GBC170108-1 metaG ... | reverse complement strand
TATGGCAGCGGCCGCGCTCGGGGATGACAGCAGGATCGGCAGATGGATGAGGGACCACGAATGTCCGGCGCGCTCGACGGTGTGAAGATCATCGACCTGACGGCGGTGCTGCTGGGGCCTTTCGCCACGCAGCACATGGCCGACATGGGCGCGGACGTCATCAAGATCGAGCCGCCCGACGGCGACCTGCTGCGCAACTCCGGGCGCGGGCCGTCACCCAAGATGGGCCCGATCTATGTCGCGGCCGGCCGCAACAAGCGCTCCGTGTGCCTGGACCTGAAGAAGGCGGCGGCGGTCGAGGTGGTGAAGCGGCTGGCGAAGGACGCCGACATCTTCATCCACAACAGCCGGCCGCAGGCGATCGAGCGGCTGGGGCTGGGCTACGACGATCTTCGGAGGATCAAGCCCGACATCATTTATGCCTACTCGCTGGGCTACAAGCGCAGCGGGCCCTATGGCCACAAGCCGGCGTTCGACGATCTCGTGCAGGGCGCCAGCGGCGCGGCGTCGCTGCCGTCGCGAGTCGATGGCGGCCCGCCGCGCTTCATGCCCAGCCTGATCGCCGACAAGACCACGGGCCTGCATCTCGCCATGGCCGTGCTGGCGGCACTGTTCCACCGCCAGCGCACCGGCCAAGGGCAGACGATCGAGGTGCCGATGTTCGAGACCCTGGTCTCGTTCTGGATGACCGAGCACCTGTTCGGCGAGACGTTCCATCCGCCGACCGGCACGATGGGCTACGACCGCATCATCAACAAGTACCGCCACCCGTTCAAAACCCGCGACGGCTACATCTGCGCCCTGCCCTACACCGACCGGCACTGGCTGAGGTTCTTCGAATTGGCCGAGCGGCCGGACATTGCGAAGGACCCGCGCTTCGCAGACGGTCCGACGCGGGCGCGTCACTACTCGGAGCTCTACCAGGTGCTGGACAGCCTGCTGTTGAGCCGTGCGACGGACGAATGGCTGGCGCTGTTCGACGAAGCGGACATCCCGGCGATGCCGGTGAACGCGCTGGAAGACCTGCCGCGCGACCCGCATCTGCTGGCCACCGGCTTCTTCCGCGAGCGCGAGCATCCCACCGAGGGACGCATCACGACCATGGAGAGCCCGCTGGATTTCTCGGCGACGCCGACCAGCTTCCGCCGCCACGCGCCACGGATCGGCGTCGACGGGCCCGACGTGCTGAAGGAGCACGGCTATTCGCAGGCCGAGGTCGACGCGCTGATGGCCGAGAAGGCGCTGCTGATCCCGACGTTCGAGGCGAACCCCTCTCCCGCTTCGCGGGAGAGGGAGGGGCCCATCGCGCCAGCGATGGGAGGGTGAGGGTTTCACGCGAGATGCTGTGCGTGAAGCCCTCGCCCGGCGCGCAGACGCGCCGACCTCTCCCGCGCAGCGGGAGAGGTGGACGCGATCAGATCCGCTGGTCCATCTCCAGGGCCGGTTCGGGCACGTCGACGCAACCGATGATCCGGGCCGGCACGCCGGCGGCGGTGCAGCCGGCCGGCACGGGCTCGAGCACGACGCTGCCGGCGGCGATCTTGGCGCAGGCCCCGACCTCGATGTTGCCCAATACGGTGGCGTTGGCGCCCAGCAGCACGCCGCGGCGGATCTTGGGATGGCGGTCGCCGCGCTCCTTGCCCGTGCCGCCCAGGGTGACGCCGTGCAGCATCGAGACGCCATCCTCGACCACGGCCGTCTCGCCGATCACCACGCCGGTGCCGTGGTCGATAAAGATGCCCTTGCCGATGCGCGCCCCCGGGTTGATGTCGACGCCGAACAGCGAGCTGGCACGGCTCTGAAGGAACAGGCCCATGCCCTTGCGGCCGCGTGTCCACAGCCAGTGCGCAGCGCGGTGCGTCTGCAACGCGTGGAAGCCCTTGAACCAGAGGAACGGGTCGAGGTGCGAGGTGCAGGCAGGGTCGCGCTCGTGCACGGCCATGACGTCGGCACGCGCCGACAGGCCGATCGACGGATCGCCCGCGAACGCCTCGTCGAAGGTCTGGCGGATCAGCATGGCCGGCGTCTCGGGCGTGCCGAGCATGCGGGCCAGATGATAGCTCAACGCCGACTCGAAACGCGGCTGGTTGAGGATCGCGGCATGCAACAACCCGCCAAGGCCCGGTTCGGTGCGCGCAAGCTCGTGCGCGGCCTCGCGGATCGCAGCCCAGACCGGGTCAACGGCGGCGACTTTGGCAATCGCGCTGTGATCCATGAACTTCCTCCGTTTGCCCGCCGCGGGCACGACGTTACGTCATCCCGAGTACCCTCGCCCCGAACACGCCGGGCTGCAAGGTCGGCTCACACGAGTTTTACGGCGCCTCGGACGAGAAAGACTTGCTCGATTTTCGCAGCCTGACCGAAGATGCAGAAATCGCTTCATGGTGAGCGCAGGCACAAACGCTTCGCGTTTTGCCGGGTCGAACCATGAAGCGCCGCACCGCGGCCCGTGCGAGGCCTTCATGGTTCGACAAGCTCACCATGAAGCAAATCCCGTCAGGCGGCAGGGTCAGCTGCCGCGCCGCTGCAGCTCGGAAATCAGCCCGTCGAGGCCGTTGCGCTGGATATAGGAATTGAAATCCGAGCGGCGCGTAATCGCCATGCTGACGCCCTCTATGGTGACGTCGACGATCTTGCCGTTCACGACCTCCCAGACGAGCTTGATGGCCTGCCCGTTGGGCTGGACAATCCTGGCGTCCACCAGTTCCTTGGGACTGCTCTGGGTCACCTTCCCGACCACCAGCGACTGGCCGGCATACTCCTTGAAGCGGTTCGAGTAGGCCTTCACCTCCGCTCTCTCGAAGGCGGTGATGAACTTTTCCTGTTGCTCGGGCGTGGCGACGTTCCAGTGCCGGCCCAGCACGGTGCGGCCGATCGCCGGAAGGTCGAAGCTCTCGCGCAGGATCTCGGACAGCGCGTTCTCGCGCTCGGTGTCGGACGCCCCCCCCTTCAGCAGGGCCAGCACCCGGTTGGCGATACCGTTGATCAACGCGGCGGCGTCCTGTGCCGCGGCCGGGGCGCCGATGGACGCACCGGTGACCAGGGCGCTCAGCGCAACCAGTGTTGAACGGCGCGTCAGCGTCGGCATAGACACAACTCCCCCGGAATAACGCAGTTCAGCGCGCCAGGCCGAGCTCGGCCCGCCCAGCCGTGTCGAGCGGCAGTGTAGACGCGCTGGCCACGCCACGCTGACGGATCTGGGCCGCGCGACGTTGTGTGTAGGCGCTTCTGATGGCGCTGTAGTAGTCGACCGAGTTCTTCTCGATGTCGTCGAGGGCTTGCAGGGTGCGGGAACGGCCATCGACCGCCTCGGCGCCGGCACGGGCATAGAGCAGCCAGTCGACGTCGAAATGCTGCGCCGCGATCCGGAAGGGATCGACCAGGTAGTCGACCAGCAGGCCGACGGCGTCGCGGGCATTGGACGGGCCGACCAGCGGCAGGACGAGATAGGGACCGCCATCCTCCGGCGGGGCCTTGGCCCATACGCCCAGCGTCTGGCCGAAATCCTCCTTGGTGTGCGGCAGCCCGATCCGCTTGGCGACGTCGAATATGCCCAGCACGCCGATGGTGGAATTGATCAGGAAGCGGGCGACGGTCTGGGCGGCGCGGGTGGCCTCGCCCTGCGCCAGCTCGTTGATGGCGGTGACCGGTTCGCCGAGATTGTTGAGCACGTTGCGGGTGCCACGCTGCACGCCGCTGGGCGTCAGGTCGCGATAGGTCACGGCCATCGGGCGCAGGATGAACGTGTCCAGGGTCTTGTTCAGGGCGAACAGGAAGCGGTTCGGCGTCTCGAGAGGGTCCCAAGGCTCGCCCTGCTCCGGCGTCGCACAGCCAGCTACCAGGCTCCCCGCCAACGCCAGTACGGCGACGCCCCGCCGAGCGCCCGAAACCCAACGCAGAAACATCATGGACATCCCGTGAAGTGGGCCGCTCGTTCGAGCGAAGCGGCGCAGTATGGCGAGGTAACCTCTTCGGGCAACGGAAAAATTAGCACTCACACTATACCGGCGCCGTGACCTCGTCCGCACCGAGGCCGAAAAGCGTGGCGGGACAGGATTATAGCACGCGCCGGCCCACCCTTCCATTGGACCGTCAGCAAAACGCCACAAAGTCCGGACGCTGGACCGAGAACGGCACGCTAGCACCCGTCGAGCCCGGGGACCAATAAGCATCAATGATCACTGGACAAAGAGATAAAAATATCCTTATATGTGCGTATGGAAGATTTGCTCTCGGTCTTGAGGACAATCGCCGAGGAGACGCGGTTGCGGATCCTCGCCCTGGCGTCTCGCGACCAGCTCACGGTCAGCGAATTCGTCGACATCCTCGGACAGTCCCAGCCGCGCGTGTCGCGGCACCTGAAGCTGATGGTCGAGGCCGGCTTGCTGGAGCGCATCCGGGAGGGCCAATGGGCCTATTTCCGCCTGGCCCGCGACCTCGGTCCGACGCAGTCCCTGGTGCGCGACGTGATCACGCGCCTGCCGGCCGGCGACGCCCTGCTGGCCGCCGACCAGGCCCGGCTGGCCGACCTCAAGCGCCGGCGCGAGAACCGCGCCATCGCCTATTTCCGCCAGAATGCCCAGCGCTGGGACCAGCTGCGCGCCCTGCACGTCGCCGATGCCGAGATCGAGGCGGCGCTGCTGGCGCAGCTGCCCGAGGATGCCGAGACGCTGCTCGATATCGGCACCGGCACCGGCCGCATCCTGGAAGTGCTGGCACCGCACGTCGAGCACGCCATGGGCATCGACCAGTCGCGCGAGATGCTGGCGGTGGCGCGCACCAACCTGGCACGCGTCGGCAAGGGCAACATCGAGATCCGGCAGGCCGACATGTATGCCCTGCCGTTCTCCTCGATGTCGGTCGACGTGGTGACCATCCACCAGGTGCTGCACTACGCCGAGGATCCGGCGGCCGTGCTGCGCGAGGCGGCGCGGGTGTTGAAGCCGGGCGGCACGATGCTGGTGGTCGACTTCGCGCCGCACGACCTGGTCGAGCTGCGTCGCGAGCATGCACATGTGCATCTCGGCTTCGCCGACAACCAGGTCGTGGGCTGGCTGTCGGCCGCCGGCCTGCTGAGCGAGCATCCGACCCACCTGCCCGGCCGCCGCCTGATGGTCGGCATCTGGCGTGCCCGCCGCCCGGAACCGCGCGATGCGCCGGCGCTGGCCGAGGGCGCGGCACCCATCCCCGGTGGCGTCGGCTGACACCCGATCACGATCCTGGCAGGAGTGTGCGATGAGCCCCGACACCGGCCCCCTTTCCGCCGCCGCGCCGACCGGCGAGTTCCCGGCCCGCAAGCCGTCGAAGCTCGCGGTGTCGTTCGAGTTCTTCCCGCCGCGCACCGAGGCGATGGCGCAGACCTTGTGGGCCTCGGTTGAGCGCCTGGCACCGCTGCGCCCGGCCTTCATGTCGGTGACCTACGGCGCCGGCGGCTCGACGCGCCAGCGCACGCACGAGATCGTGGTGCGCATCAAGCGCGAGACCGGTATCGAGCCGGCGGCGCACCTGACCTGTGTCGCCGCCAGCCGCGGCGAGATCGACGAGGTGGCACGCGCCTACTGGGACGCCGGCATCCGCCATGTCGTGGCGCTGCGCGGCGATCCACCGCCGGAGATGGGCGGCAGGTACGTGGCGCATCCCGACGGCTACGCCGACGCGGCGGCGCTGGTCGCCGGCCTGAAGCGCATCGGCGATTTCCAGATCAGTGTCGCCTGCTATCCCGAGCGTCATCCCGACTCGGCCGACGACAAGGCCGACCTCGACAACCTCAAGCGCAAGGTCGATGCCGGCGCCGACCGCTGCATCACCCAGTTCTTCTTCGACGTCGAGGACTTCCTCCGCTTCCGCGACCGCGCCGCTGCCGCGGGCGTGGGTGCGCCGATCGTGCCCGGCATCATGCCCGTCTCGAACTTCGTGCAGGTCGCCAAGTTCGCCGGCGGTTGCGGCGCCAGGATCCCGGCCTGGCTTGCAGCGCTGTTCGCCGGCCTCGACGACGACCTCGACACGCGCCGCATGATCGCCGCCACCGTGGCCGGCGACCTGTGCCGCAAGCTGGAGTCGGAGGGCGTCCCGGCTTTCCACTTCTATACGCTCAACCGCGCCGACCTGACCTTTGCCATCTGCCACCTGCTCGGCATCAGGCCGCCGGCGCGGCCGCGTTCGGAATGACCGACATGACACGCGCCGAGAAAGCCGAGCTGCTGCGCCAACTGGCGCGCGAGCGCATCCTGGTGAAGGACGGCCCCTATGGCTCGATGATCCAGAGCTATGGGCTGGACGAGGCCGGCTTCCGTGGCGGCCGAACGTTCACGCATGACCAGAAGGGCAACAACGACCTCTTGAACATCACGCGGCCCGAGATCATCGGCGAGATCTGCGAGGCCTACCTCGAAGCCGGCGCCGACATCGTCGCCACCAACACCTTCAACGCCAACGCCATCAGCCAGGCGGACTACGGCATCGAGTCCGTGGTGCGCGAGATCAACCTGGCGGCGGCGCAGATCACCCGCGCTGCGTCCGACCGCTGGAACGCCAGGACGCCCGACAAGCCACGCTTCGTGGTGGGCGCGCTGGGGCCGACCAACAAGACGCTGTCGGTGTCGCCCGACGTCAACAACCCCGGCTATCGAGCCGTCAGCTTCGACGAGATGAAGGAAGTCTATCGCGCCCAGATCGACGGCCTGCTCGACGGCGGCGTCGACTTCATCCTGATCGAGACCATCTTCGACACGCTCAACGCCAAGGCCGCCATCGTCGCCGCCGACGAGGCCGCCGAGGCCCGCGAGGAAGAGTTGCCGGTGATGGTGTCGATGACGCTCACCGACCTGGCCGGCCGCAACATCTCCGGCCAGACCGTCGAGGCGTTCTGGCATTCCGTCCGGCATGTGCGGCCGCTGACCATGGGCATGAACTGCTCGTTCGGCGCCACGGAGCTGCATCCCTATGTCGGCGTGCTGAACGCCCAGGTCGATTCGCTGGTCTGCGTCTATCCCAACGCCGGCCTGCCCAACGAGATGGGGACCTACGACGAGGCGCCGGAGATCACGGCCAAGCTGGTGCGCGCCTGGGCCGAGAACGGGTGGCTCAATGTCGTGGGCGGCTGCTGCGGCACGACGCCCGATCATATCCGCGCCATATCCGAGGCGGTGCGCGACCTGCCACCGCGCGCGCCCATCGCGCTGCCGCCGGCGCTGCGCCTGTCGGGCATGGAAGCCGCGAGTTTCTTCTGATGTCCGAGCAGCAGCGCGTCGCGACGTTCATCAATATCGGCGAGCGTACCAACGTCACCGGCTCGGCCAGGTTCAAGAACCTGGTCCTGGCCGGCGACTACACGGCGGCGGTCGAGGTCGCGCGCCAGCAGGTCGAGGCCGGCGCGCAGATCATCGACGTCAACATGGACGAAGGCCTGCTCGATGCCGAGAAGGCGATGGAGACCTTCCTCAAGCTGATCGCCGCCGAGCCCGACATCGCGCGCGTGCCGATCATGGTCGACAGCTCGAAGTGGAGCGTGATCGAAGCCGGCCTGAAGTGCGTCGCCGGCAAGGCGATCGTGAACTCGATCAGCATGAAGGAAGGCGAGGCGCCGTTCATCGCCCATGCCCGCAAGGTGCGCCGCTACGGTGCCGCCGTGGTGGTCATGGCGTTCGACGAGAAAGGCCAGGCCGACAGCATCGAGCGCAAGGTGGCGATCTGCAAGCGCGCCTACGGCATCCTGGTAGACAAGGTCGGCTTCCCGGCCGAGGACATCATCTTCGACCCCAACATCTTCGCCGTCGCAACCGGCATCGAGGAGCACAACAACTACGGCGTCGACTTCATCGAAGCCACAAGGCGCATCAAGGCGCTGTGCCCGCACGTCAAGATCTCGGGCGGCGTGTCCAACCTCTCGTTCTCATTCCGCGGCAACGAGCCGGTGCGCCGCGCCATGCATTCGGTGTTCCTGTACCACGCCATCCAGGCCGGCATGGACATGGGCATCGTCAATGCCGGCCAGCTCGATGTCTACGACCAGATCCCTTCGGAATTGCGCGACGCCTGCGAGGACGTGATCCTCAACCGCCGCGCCGACTCGACCGAGCGCCTGCTGGAGATCGCGCCGCGCTACAGGAAGGAAGGTGCCACGGCCGAAACCGCCGAGGCCGAATGGCGCTCGTGGAGCGTCACCAAGCGGCTGGAGCACGCGCTGGTCAAGGGCATCGACCAGTGGGTGGTCGAAGACGCCGAGGAGGCGCGCAAATCCGCCCGCCGGCCGATCGAAGTGATCGAGGGGCCGTTGATGGCGGGGATGAACGTGGTCGGCGACCTGTTCGGCGCCGGCAAGATGTTCCTGCCGCAGGTGGTGAAGTCGGCGCGCGTGATGAAGAAGGCGGTCGCGCACCTGATCCCGTTCATCGAGGCGGAAAAGACCGAGAAGTCCAAGCCCAAGGGCAGGATCGTGATGGCCACGGTCAAGGGCGACGTGCACGATATCGGCAAGAACATCGTCGGCGTGGTCCTGCAGTGCAACAACTTCGAGGTCGTCGATCTCGGCGTCATGGTGCCGGTGCAGGAGATCCTCAAGGCAGCCAACGAGAACCAGGCCAACTTCATCGGCCTGTCGGGCCTGATCACGCCGTCGCTCGACGAGATGGTGACTGTCGCCGAGGAGATGACGCGGTCGGGGTTCCAGATCCCGCTGCTGATCGGTGGTGCCACGACCTCGCGGGTGCACACGGCGCTGCGCATCGCCCCCAGGTACCACGGGCCGACGGTGCACGTGCTCGACGCCTCGCGCGCGGTCGGCGTGTGCACCACCCTGGCGTCCGACTCGCAGGCCGGCGCGTTCACGGCACAGGTCGCCGCCGAGTACGAGGAGATCCGGCGCCAGCGAGCCGGCGGGCAGAAGGACAAGCTGGCGACGCTGGCTGCGGCGCGCGCCAACGGATTCGCGATCGACTGGAACGGCTTCGAACCACCACGGCCGACGTTCGTCGGCACGAAGGCATTCGACGACTATCCTCTGTCCGATCTCGTCGAGCGCATCGACTGGACGCCGTTCTTCCGCTCCTGGGAACTGGCCGGCAACTATCCGAAGATCCTCGACGACCCCGTGGTCGGCGAGAGCGCCCGGCAGCTCCATGCCGATGCGCGCAGGATGCTCGACCGCATCGTCGAGGAGAAGTGGCTGGTCGCCAAGGGGGCGATCGGGTTCTGGCCGTGCCGCCGCGAGGGCGACGACGTCGTACTGTACGAGGACGAGGGCCGCGCCCGGGAGCTGTCGCGCCTGTTCTTCCTGCGCCAGCAGATCGAGAAACGCGAGGGCCGCGCCAACATGTGCCTCGCCGACTTCATCTCACCCGATGCGGACTACATCGGCGCCTTCGCCGTGACGGCGGGCCACGGCATCGAGCCGCATCTGGCGCGCTTCAAGGCGGCGCACGACGACTATTCCAGCATCCTGCTCAAGGCCCTGGCCGACCGCCTGGCGGAGGCCTTCGCCGAGCGCATGCACGAGCGCGTGCGCAAGGAATTCTGGGGCTTCGCCGGTGACGAGACACTGGGCAACGACGAGCTGATCCACGAGAAGTACCGCGGCATCCGCCCGGCGCCGGGCTATCCCGCCTGCCCCGACCATTCCCAGAAACCCGAGCTGTTCCGCCTGCTCAACGCCGGCCAGAACACCGGCATGAGCCTGACCGAGGGCTTCGCCATGCTGCCCACCGCGGCCGTCTCCGGCTACTATTTCGCACACCCGGACGCGGCGTATTTCGGCGTGGCGCGCATCGGCAAGGACCAGGTCGAGGACTTCGCGGCCCGGCGCGGCGTGCCGTTGGCACAGGCGGAGAAATGGCTGCGGCCGAACCTGGGGTACGAGACCTGACGCCTCACTCGACGGCGCCCCCGCTATCGACCCAGTCCTTGAAGCCGCCGAGGTTGTAGACCTCTGTGTAGCCGAGATCCTTCAGCAGCTTGCCGGCGAGCGCCGAGCGGCCGCCCGAGGCGCAGTAGACGATCACCGGCTTGTCCCGGGCGAGCGCCTTGTCGTGCGACGGCAGGTCCGGGTCCGCACGGAACTCCAGCATGCCGCGAGAGATGTGGACGGCACCCTTGACCTTGCCGCCGGCCTGCAGCTCCGGCGCGTCGCGGACGTCGACGACGGTGACGTTCCCCTTCGCCATCATGTCGCGAGCCTGGTCGGGGGCGATCCGCGGCACGGCGGCGTTGGCGGCCACCAGCATCTCTTTCACACTTGTCGGCATGGCGCTCTCCTTTCAGCAGCACATGTGGTCTTGTCGCGCGGCGATCAACCCCGCGCCGTCGCGCCCCCCGTGTGGTCGAGCCGCAGCGCGCGGATGGCGTTCTCCTTCAGGATCAGCGGATGCACCTCGGGCTTGAAGCCGGCGTCCTTGAAATCCTTCATCCAGCGGTCGGGCGTGAGCACCGAGTAGTCCGAGCCGAACAGTACCTTCCGCTTCAGCTGGCTGTTGGCGTAGTGCACGAGCTGCGGCGGGAAGTACTTCGGCGACCAGCCCGACAGGTCGATGTAGACGTTGGGCTTGTGCAGGCACACCGACAGCGCCTCGTCCTGCCACGGCCACGACGGGTGCGCGATGATGATCGTCATGTCCGGGAAGTCGGCCGCCACATCGTCGAGATGCATGGGGTTGGAGTATTTCAGCCGCAGGCCGCCGCCGCCGGGCATACCGGTGCCGATGCCGGAGTGGCCGCTGTGGAAGGTCGCCGTCAGCTTGTGCTCGGCGATCACCTCGTAGAGCGGATAGGCCATGCGGTCGTTGGCGAAGAAGCCTTGCACCGTGGGATGGAACTTGAAGCCCTTGACCCCGCTCGACCTGATCAGCTCGCGCGCCTCGCGCACGCCCAGGCGGCCCTTGTGCGGATCGATGCTGCCGAAGGCGATCATGATGTCGCTGTTGGCGGCTGCGGCCTCGGCGATCTCCTCGTTGGAGATGCGACGCGACCCGATCTCGAACTCGGAGTCGACGGTGAACATCACCAGGCCGATCTTGCGTTCCCGGTAGTAGGCGATGGTGTCGGCAATGGTCGGCCGCTTGCCGGTCTTGAAGTAGACGCTGGCCGCGTCCTCGAAAGGCTGCCACAGCACGTCGGCCGGCTGCCGGGACGACACCTCGGCATGGGTGTGCACGTCGATCGCGATCAGGTCCTTGTAGTTCATCGTCGCACTCCTTGACTCGGACGGTCATCGCTGGCCAGCAGACGATGACCGCTTTGTATACGCCGGCCGCACCCAGCGTATAACATCGTTCGCCAGCAACGGTGACCCCCCGCGGAGGAGTCCGTGAGTTCCTTTTACGACGGCACCGGCTCGATCTTCGTCGAGGCCTACGACGCGTTCTACCACGCCGATCCACCGCCGATGATCGCGGGTGACGTCGCCTTCTACGAACGCATGGCGCGGGCGTCCGGCGGACCCGTGCTCGAGCTGGCCTGCGGCACCGGACGCGTCGCCCTGCCCTTGGCCGAGGCCGGGCTGGACGTGACCGGCATCGATAGTGCCGACGCCATGCTGGCGATCGCACGGCGCAAGGCGGCAGCCACAGCCGCGCCGGTGCGCGACCGCCTGACGCTGGTCGAAGGCGACATGACCACGCTGGACCTGGGGCGGCTGTACGGCCTGGTTTTCGTGGCTTTCCGCTCGTTCCAGCTGCTGCTGACCGTCGAACGGCAGCGCCAGGCGCTGCAGGCGATGCGCCGCCACCTGCGGCCCGGCGGCCGGCTGGCGCTGCACCTGTTCGACCCACGCCTGGAGCTGCTGATCGGCGATGGTGGCGCCGGCCGTGTGATGTCCGGCACCCATCCCGTCACGGGACATCGCTACGCCGGCGAGGTGCTGCGTTGCGACATCGACCACGTCGCGCAGGTGCGCTGGGATCTCTGGCGCTACATCGAGCTGGGCGCCAACGACGAAGTGCTGGCGGAGGCCACGCGCCAGATGGCCCTGCGCTGGACCTATCGCTGGGAGCTGCACCATCTGCTGGAGGTCTGCGGCTTTGCGATCGAGGCGGAGTACAGCAACTTCACAGGCGCGCCGCCGGTCTACGGCGAGGAAATGATCGTGGTCGCGGCATGAGGTCCGGCCGCCGCCGGCTGCCCAGCATCCGAGCTGCGCCTCATTCGCCCATCACCGCCTTGACATATAGCTGGCCCGCCTCCTGCGTCACCGG
>Ga0187894_10005939_pt1 | contig 12182 bp, 9 predicted proteins | sample GBC1701081metaG_FD_136650 | JGI IMG/M metagenome (GOLD analysis project Ga0187894, IMG submission 136650) | White microbial mat communities from a lava cave in the Kipuka Kanohina Cave System on the Island of Hawaii, USA - GBC170108-1 metaG ... | reverse complement strand
TCGGGTACTTGTCGGCGAGTTTGGGCAGTCGTTCGGATTTTGAGGCTATGCTGCCATCCTGCCGGCGCACGGCGACGGCGTAAGAATTGGGCGCGCGCATCATCACGCCTTCAATCACGGCCTGCCCCCCGACGATGATCTCTTTTTCCTGACTCATCCTGTTCTCCTTTTCTGCCTTTCGGGAATAGAGAAATCAAAAGCCACAAGCGCGGGGCGAAGCAGATTGCTTGAATGCAAGCCGGGTCTGCGACCGCGTTTGTGGCTCGTGTCTTTGCGGCTAACGATGCAGGCGCTTGATTGCGGATTGCGGATTGCGGATTGCGGAATAAATCGCGATTACGCGGCCCCGCAATCCCAAAGGTGAAGTGTGTAGAAGCGACTTCATAATCAATATCAATCCGCAATCCGCAATCCGTAATCCGCAACCCGCAATCAAGCGGAAGTCTTCTCGGTCTTCCTACCGTACTTCCTCTGGAATCGCTCGACGCGGCCCGCCGTATCAATCAGCTTTTGTTTGCCGGTGAAGAACGGGTGACAGCTTGAGCAGATTTCAACGTGAATGTCTTTCTGCGTCGAACGCGTGGTCCAGGAATGGCCGCAGGCGCAAACGACGTGGCATTCGACATATTTTGGATGAATTCCTTCTTTCATTTTCATTTCTCCTTTTGCCTAAACAAGTCTGATTATTCCTTACAGCCATGACTGTATGTCGCGATCAGCGCGAAACCGAGCGCCGATGGCAAAGCGCAAAAGTAACGATCAATTCTTATTATGTCAAGGTAGGCGAGCGGCGCGCTTGCGCGGCGGCGGTTCCGCGCGTAGGAGAATTTTTCATTAAACTACTAATTGTTTAATTGACACGGCGCGCCGGTTTGAGTATGCTCCGCGCGAATTCTTTAATAGCTCGCAAATGAGATTCAACGCAGCGAGTGGTAGCGGGTATCGCTCCCCCGCAAGGTTGCTCGCCGCGTTGCGCCGGAAAGGAGACGACACAATGGCTCGCAGGAAATCACCTACGCTGACCGAAGTCGAGCTTGAGCTGATGGACGTGCTCTGGGACAAGGGGCAGGCGACGGTTTCTGAAATAGTTGAATCGCTGCCTGACGAGCGGCTCGCATACAGCTCGGTTCTGACAATGATGCGGATACTGGAGCAGAAGGGTTATGTCGAGCATGAGAAAGAAGGGCGCGCTTTCGTCTACCGGCCGCTGGTTGACCGACAGCAGGCGCAGAAGAGCGTGATTGGCTATCTGCTCAAACGTTTTTTCAACAATTCTCCCGAATTGCTCGTAGTAAATCTGCTAGAGCATGAAGACGTCACTCCAGCCGAAGTCAGACGTCTCAAGAAAATGATCGAAGACACAAAGTAACCAAACCTCCCTCGACGAAAGGCCGAGGCCGCAGGAGGACGAAATGAGTTCAATGATCGAAAATTTCGACTCACTGGCGCGTCTGCTGCTCGAAGCGCTGCTCAACACTCTGTGGCAGGGAATGCTGATCGCCGCTCTAGTCTGGCTGTTGTTGCGAGGCGCCAAAAGGGCAAGCGCGACAACTCGCCACGCTGTCTGGCTCGTCACGCTGCTGACCATAGGGGCGCTGCCGTTGATCGCGGTCGTCGCGAATCGTAACGTCCCGGCAAATCCGGCCCCGCCGGTCAAACAGGAGACGATCAGACCCGCCGTTCAGACCGCAACACCCATCACCGCTCCCGAAGCCAATCGTCTCGCCGATCCGTTTTCGCTCGATAGCGGAATTGCCCGACTCAATTCTCCGGCGAGTCAGAATCAACCGAAAATCGGTTACGACTTCAAACTGGCGCCGCAGATTCCGGAACCGCGGTTGGCAGAGCCACAACTCGATGGCGCCGCCAAGCCGCCCGCGCTTGAAGAGTCATCCAGAACGGCTCCGGCCATGGCGGCGGTCTCCTCCAATGCTTCTTCCGGAGAGAAAAGCAAAACTCTCTGGGCGCGCGCGAAATCGCGGGTCGCGAACGCTTTCAGCGGGGCCGCGCCTCTGCTGCTGGTAAGCCTGTGGCTGGCCGTTTGCGCGTTGATGTCTTGGCGGATTGCGCGCAGTTACAGAGCGGTTTTCCGCTTGCGCGGGCGATTGGAATCAATGCCGTCCGAACAGCGCAGGCGGGTCGAGCGTCTGGCCGGTCTGTTCGGGATCAAGAGGCAGGTTCACGCTTTCACATCCGGGCAGGTTGCGATGCCGATGACGGTCGGCTCGATAAAGCCGCTGATCATCCTGCCGCCCGATCTCGCGGCCGATCTGTCGCAACCTGAGTTTGAAAGCGTCGTCGCGCACGAACTGGCTCACATCAAACGCTGGGATTATCTGACCAACATGCTGCAACGTGTCGTGCAGGCCTATCTTTTCTTTCATCCCGCGGTCTGGTTCATCAGCAAACAACTGATGATCGAGCGCGAGCTGGCCTGTGACGATTGGGCTGTCAAAACGTGCGAACCTCGCCGTTACGCAAGCTGTCTCACGAAACTCGTCGAAGCCTTGAACGAATCGAAACCCCACATGGCTGTGCGGGTCGCGGCCACGGGCATTGGCGGGATCATCTTCGGAAAACACGTGATTTCAAGGAGGGTAGAAATGATTCTCAATCGTGATCGCAACGCGACGACCGCCGTGTCGAAACCCGCATTACTATACGCCATCGGCCTGGTCGTGATGTTCGTCGCCGTGTGTAGTTTGATTTCGCCGGTCATCGCGGTGCCGCTCGGACAAAAAGCGGCGAAGCAAAGCAAGAAAGAAAGCGCCGCCAGCGCGCCCGCGACGGCCAGATGGCAGGAATTGCCTCCGCTGCCTCCGCTGCCTCCGGACGAAATGGAGGTGATCGAGGCTCCGGATATCCCGGATGTTCCCGAACCGCCCGACGCGCCTCTTCCACCGGCCGCGGCTCTCGCGCCTGACGCGGGATTGGCTCCATTGCCAGACGTCGGAATCATCGGCGGAATTCAGGGCGGCGTTATTGCTCCGATCGCCCCGCTGGTCCAGGGCGCTCCCGCCGCGCCCATCGCCGCCTTGGCCCCCGAAGCGCCGCTGGCCGCCATCGCCCCCGCCATCGCCCGAGGACAGGATGACAAGAACAGGCAACCTGTGATCCCCGAAAGCGAGCTGCTCAACCTGCTGGTTGACATCGTCAAACGAGACTCCGATCCGAGCGTGCGCAATGAGGCGCTGCAAGGCATCTATCGTCTGCGCAGCGAGGCCGCGATCAACGCGTTGATCCAGCTTTACGACGGAGTCAGCGACACGAAAGTCAAAGGCGAAATCATTGGTTACCTGCTGCGCCGCGAGGGCGACAACAGCAAGGCCATCGCCAAGCTGACCGCTATCGCCAAATCCGAACAGAATGAGGAACTGCGCAACAGGGCGATCCGTTATCTCGGGAATGTCAAAGGTGATGAAGGCGCGAACACCTTGATTCAGATTTACGACGGTCTGCAGGACCAGAAGATGAAGCAGTACGTCATCCGCTCACTGGCCTCCACCAAGAGCCGCAAAGCCGTTGACAAGCTGATTCAGATCGCCAAGAACGACGCCGATCCGGTCGTGCGTCAATACGCCCTTCGCAGCCTTTACGGCGTGGACAACCAACGCTACCTCGAATTCATGGACAAGGAGCGGCCGCGCATTGGGCTGTTGGACAGAGAATTCTTTACTCCCAAACCCATGCCCGCTCCCAGTCCTCGCGTCTTCAAATTCAACGGAGAGCCTTTCGAGTTCGACGCCAAGAAGTGGGAAGAATGGCAACAGGATTGGCAGAAGAACTGGGAAGAGCAGAGCGGGAAGTTGCGCGAGATGATCGACAAGATACGCATTGACGGTCTGGAGAAGCTGAACCTCGACGACTTGCAGTACAAGCTCAGGATCGAGATGCCGAAGATCGAAATCCAGCTCAAAGACCTGGAGGACAAGATCAGACTTGGCCACGGGTTCGAGCGGATCGGTTCGGTGGAAAGCCAGTTGCGTTCGCAACTGTCGGTGGTCGAGGGGCAGCTTACCTCGATGCGCTCCAAGTATGCGGATACGCATCCGAAGACGGCGGAGATGCGCAATCTGAGAAACGCTCTGGAGAGGCAACTGAACAGCGTCCGTTCGATGCGGGCTACGACGACTCGGCCCGCTTTTATTCGCAGCAAGAGCGCGACATCAAGCGCGACTCCGAGCGCGACATCGAGCGCAACGCCAAGCGCGACGTCGAAGGTTAAGACCACTACCGTGGCCACGACCTCTTCTTTCTAAAGCGGACAAAATCTTTCAACGAACAATGTGCGCTTCGGGCGGCGGCGCCAATTTGTGGGGCCGCCGCTGGGCGCATTCTTTTTGGGCGCGGCGCCGTGACTGTGAGGAATCGGACAGCCCCGACCGTCACACTGCCTGCTAAGGCGCGCGGCGCTGCGTCCGGAATCAGCGAAGGAGGGAATTATGCGAAAAGTCCCGATTCTTCTGGCGATTGTCGCGTTGTCGCTGGCGTTCGTTACGACGTTTGCTCAGGATCAACGCAACTACACCAAGGCCGACTTCATCAACGTTGACGGTTCCAGCCTCAACGACAAGATTGATCGAGCGGTCAAACAATTCAAAAGCGCGAGGCAGGGTGATACAGTCTGGCTCGCTTACCACTTCCCGCCGCGCGAAGACGCGCGCGTGGGAATGTTCTCCGGGACGATCTATCGCGACAGCGATGGAATCAAGCTCGAACGCGGGGAAGACACGACTCAGATCGCGGTCTTTTTGCTCACGGACGTGAGCGGCTCTCAGCCGAAATTCACCAGGATCAAAACGCTCAATCTGAGTGAGCCGTTCGTTTTTGAAAACCGTCCTGTTTACTGGCTCGGCAATATTGACGCGAATCAGAGCATCGCGGTGATCGAAAGCGCCATGCGGGCCGATGCGCAGAGCAGGGACTTGGCGCGTGGATCGTTGCGGGCTATTGCGGTCCACAACAGCCCGCGATCGATTGCCTTACTCAAAGAGGTCGCCACGAAAGAATCGGACGTTGAAATTCAGCGATCCGCGATCTCGAATCTGTCGCGTGTGAAGACCCAGGAAGGCCTCAACGCGCTGATCGAGCTTTATGACGGCGTCAGCAGCGACACGCTGAAGGAAGAGATCATCGGCGGAATCGCGCGCAACGAAAGCCGCAAAGCCATGGACAAATTGCAGGCGATTGCGAAGAACGACGCGAGCCCGAGAATGCGGCAACGGGCGATCCGGCGGCTTTCGACGGTCAGAGGGCCGGGCATCTGGGTCAACTAGATATCAAATAGATATCAAAGCGTAAAATCAAAAGGCAAAAGTGTGAAAGATGATCCCATCTCTATCACGCTTTTGCCTTTTGATTTTACGCTTTGATCTTCCGGGCTATTTTCTTCGCTTCGAATAACGCGCCAAGGTGTTAGGGTATACCTTGACGGTGGCAGGTCCGGCTTTCTTGCCCGTCAACACATCCTGGGCTTTCACATCCGCGCCATAAGTCGCTTTCATATCGCTTTCGTCTAGCGAGATGACGGCGCCTTTAAGTTCGAGTCCAGCGAACAGTCCCTTGCTGCGCGAATACGAGAGAATCTGGGCATTGAGTTTCAGATCGGTTGAAGCGCCCGCCTGGCGGCCTACAGGCCCCGCGGCGACCGAGGCGTCTCCGCCCATCTCGAACTTGCTTTTGAGCAGGCTGTTCATCCCGTCGTCGCCGATGAAGAGCAGGACGAAATCCGTGGCCTGCGCGCCGATCTGCAATCCGAAGCTTCCGCCTTTCAGGTCGAAGTAGGCCGGATCGCTCCATCCATTCGCGGCGCGGCAACTGGCCACTCCGCGTCCGCCGCGTCCGCCCACGATGAAACCGGCTTTGAGGACTTGCGGGAAGACGGCAATGCATTTCGCCTTGTCGAGCACGTTTGTGGGGATCGCTTTGTCCGGCGCGGCCATGATCTCTTGAAAGACTTTTGAAGCCTTGGAAGCTTGTTTCGCCGCGTCTTCGGCGTCTCTGGCAAATAGGCTCGGGCCGGCGACGAGCGCAAGACACAATACGGCGGTGAGGCAGCGAGTAAACTTGAGTTTCATTTCTCCTCCGGTTAATTGGTTTGTAAGTTTGAAAGGTGTTGAGTCGCTAGCCGTGTGTGCAAGCTAGCTCGCGGATTTTCGCAGACCAGCGGCGGCAAGTAAATGGATCGAAATTTACAGGCCCCAAGTATGGCCAGGTATGGATAGAATGAATGGATGGCCGGCTGAGGGGACGTTTCAATTCTTCTTCGGCCGCTTTGCCCATTCGGCCCTGGCTCTTTCAATCCTTGCGGTTGTTTCGATGCCGGTCGGATCGAAGCATCCGCTAGCGCCTCCGCCGGGCCAGGGGATCAGCGTGTCGCCGACGCTTATGTAGACTGCTCCATCAATCACGACGGTTGGGATTGAAAATAGATCTCCAACTTTCCGTGGTTTCCTGCCCAGCTTGGCTTCGATCTTGTCGTCGTTGGTCGGCAATGGCCGTTGGAATTCGGATTTCATCATTGATTCGATCTTTGCGTGAAGATCGGGCGCGACTTGCTGATCGTTTTTCTGTTGCGCCGCCGAATGGACATGAATGAAGGATGCGACAAGTAAAACTCCGAGCAGTGTTTTCATCTCTCTCTCCTGAAATTCGTTTGTGATAGGTCGGTTGTATGAACCGTCATTTTCAGGAACGAGGCGAAAAAATGTTCTTGCAGGGGCGCTGAACAAAAACCAGCCGGTTACCGCAGGCCGGAATTGTTCTGTGTTTGATAAGCCACCACACCAGCGCGAATTGTGTGTGACACTGAAAAATCGGGATTCAGGATTACAAGATCAGCGTCTTTGCCAACCTCGATGGAACCCTTGCGATTAGCCACGCCGCAGGCCTCGGCGGGCGCGAGCGACGCCGTGTGCGCCGCGTCAATCAAACTCATTCCGGTAAAAGCCATCGCGTTGCCAATCGCGAGGTTCATCGTCAACACCGAGCCGGCGATAGTTACTCCGTCCATCAACGTGCAGAGCGGCCCGCGCACCTGAATCTGAAAATCGCCGAGAGTGAACACGCCGTCGCCTACGCCCTGTGCCGCGGTCGCGTCGGTGACCAGCGTCATTCCGTCGCGTCCTTTCGCCTTCCACGCCAGAGCGACCATTCGCGGATTGACATGGACTCCGTCGCAGACCATCTCGGCGCAAATGCCGGGTTCGTTCAACACGGCGGCGGCCAGTCCCGGTTTGCGGTGATGGACGCCCGACATCGCATTGAACAGGTGCGTGGCGCGCGTCGCTCCGGCTTCGATTGCGGCGAGCGCCGTGTCGTAATCGGCCTCGGAATGACCTACCGACGGCGCGACACCGGCTTTCTTCAGCATCCGGATCATCTCCATCGCGCCGGGCAATTCCGGCGCGATGGTCATAATCTTGATTCGGCCCGCCGCCGCGTCGAGCAGTTGGTTACATTCATCGAAGTTAGGATCGCGGATGCCCCATTCGGGCTGGGCGCCCTTGAATCTGGCATTGATGTATGGGCCTTCGATGTGCAGGCCAAGGATTTCCGCGCCCTCCGGATTAGCCGCGTCTTTTTCTTCCGCTGCAATCGTGTCTTCGACGGCGCGCATCAGTTCTTCGTGGCGCGCGGCGATGGTCGTCGCGAGGTATCCGGTCGCGCCGAATTTCAACAACGCGCGCGAGATTCGCCGAATGCCCTCGGCTCCGTTGGCCATCACGTCATCGCCGCCGCTGCCATGGAAATGCGTGTCAATGAAGCCGGGCATTATGATTTTGCCCCGGGCGTTGATGATCTGTGAGCCGGTTTCAGGCTGAGCGTCTTTTGCCGACCCGACGAATCTGATCTTCGCGTCTTCACAAAGAACGACGCCGTTTTCGATGACTTCATTCGGAGTGACGACCGCGCCGCCAGTGATTGCCAGACGATAGGCCATTAGTGATGCACCTTTTGAAAATTAAAGTTATTGCCGCAGTGAAATGCGTAGCTATAATGGCGCCGGCATTTGAGGTTGTAAACACAGCCAGTAGCCCTTGCTCAGTATAGCCTCTTGGGAAATCCACCTTCTGCCCTTGTTTGAAAGAAAGGAACCTCTCGATGAAAAGTCTCCTCCGGCGATTTGTGTGTCTTTCAATACCCATGGCGCTGCTCCTGACTTGTTTGTTCTGCGCGGCTTCACAAGTCGGCGCTTTGAAACCGAAGACATCAGCCTCGCCTTTGCGGCCGGCTGACGAAACAGCCCAGGCGAGAGTTAACGAAGCTTATGGCAAACTGCCGCTTAGTTTTGAGATCAATCAATGGCAGGCGGACTCTCAGGTCAAATTCCTCGCGCGCGACGGCGACTATGGCCTGTTCCTTTCGGACAACAAAGCGACGCTGAGGTTGCAAAGCGGAAAGTATGGTGAAAAGAGCGCCAACGTCAGCCTGAATTTGATCGGCGCAAACACCACGCCTCGGGTTGAGGGCGTTGACGCATTACCGGGCAAGAGCAACTACTTGATCGGAAACAATGCGAGCAAGTGGCGCACGGGTATCGCTAATTTCGCCAAAGTGCGATACCGCGAAATCTATCGCGGGATTGATTTGGTCTATTACGGCAACCAGCGCCAACTCGAATACGACTTCGTGGTCTCGCCCGGAGCCAGTCCGCGAGCGATCAGGCTATCGTTCGAGGGCGCGAGGAAGATCCGTGTGGATACGAACGGCGATCTGATTTTGCGCCTGGCCGAGGGCGAGCTGCGACAGAGCAAGCCTGTGGTTTATCAGGAAGTGAACGGCGCGAAGCGCATGGTCAGCGGCCGCTACGTCGTAAAAGGCAATCAGGTCGGATTTGAGATTGGACGTTATGACCAGGGCCGCGAACTGGTGATTGATCCGGTTCTGAATTATCTGGCGCGACTGACGCCAGGTAAACGCATTGCCTTGGATGGGCAAGGTAACGCTTATATCATTGCTGACGTGATCTCATCTGTAAACGGCGAAAAAGACATTCTGGTGATGAAGCTGAATCCGACGGGAACACAGATGGTTTACAACACCATTCTCGGCGGGCGCCTGGCTGACACGCCCGCAGACATCACCGTGGATGCGCAAGGGAATGTCACGTTGCTTGCCAATTCGTCATCACCGGACTTTCCGGGCGCGACAGGCGCCGCTTCGGGCGTCTATGCGTTGCGATTGAGCGCGGATGGAATGCGGCCGGTCTTTTCCGCGCTGGTGGCGTCGGGCGAAGGCAGGGCGCTTGCGCGAGACGCTGCTGGCAATATTTATGTGGCGGGAACCGGACGGCTACAAACACTGCTCAACGCATTACAGACTACCCAAGGGGCAGGCTTCGTGGCGAGATTGAATGGCCAAACCCAGCAGACTGAATATGCGACCTATCTCCCAGCGCCTCCAATAGACCTCGCGGCAGATCGCACTGGAAAGATCGCGATCGTAGGGCGCGGCTTGGGAAATGAAGCGGATTCGCTGATCAAGAACGGATTTCAACCGACGTCAAAAGGCTCCCAGGATGTGTTTATTTGCCGGATTGATCCGCAACGTGTCGGGGCCGATTCGCTGCTTTTCGGGTCCTACCTTGGTGGCCAGGTCGAGGAGACCGTCAACGCCGTGGCCGTGGATGCGAATGGGATGATCTATGTTACCGGTCAAACTCAGTCACCGGATTTTCCGACCACGCCTGGCGCCCAAATCGCGGGCGCGGGCAGTTATTATCTGGTCAAGGTTGATCCCGGAAAATCAGGCGCTTCTTCGTTGTTGTGGGCGACGGGGCTGGGCGGAGCGATTGTGACCGGCCTGGCTGTTGACGCGATAGGCAACGTCTACATAACCGGAGCGACTTTTGGTGGTATTCCTGTTACGCCGGGCGCTTTGCAAAGCGGATTGGCCGGAGGCGCTTGCTTGATTTTTAAATGTACTTGCGACTTGGTTACAGGCTTCTGTCCGGTGCGCTGCCAGAGCTTTACTCCGGGGACTTGTTCGGACGCTTTTATGACCAAGCTCAGCGCCGATGGTTCCGCCACGCTCTATTCAACCTATCTCGGCACCGCGGCTGAGCAAACCTATGAGGGCGCGAACGATATTGCGGTTGATCAAGCGGGGAACGTCTACCTAATCGGGGTTGGCCAACTGCCTGCTACAACGGGCGCGTTTCAACTGACTGGGGGGAGTGGCTTCCTTGCCAAGTTGACGCTTGGCACGCGCAGCACAGCGGTCGCCACCGTCTCAGCCGCCAATTATCAAGGCCCGCAACTCGCGTCGGAATCACTGGCCGTGAGTTTCCTCGATGCTTTCGGAGCAGGCTCGGATAACTTGAAAGTGAAGGTCGCGGACAGCGCCGGAATAGAAAGAGACGCTCAGGTCTTCTTCTCAGGCTTCGGGCAGGTCAACTTCCAAATCCCGCCGGGGACGGCGAACGGTGACGCCTTGGTCAGTGTCACCAGCGGCGGCGCTTTGATCGCCAGTGGCGCAACGCAGATTGTGAAAATCGCGCCGGGTGTGTTTTCAGCCGACGCCAGCGGGCGCGGTCTGACCGCGGCCATCGCGCAACGGGTCAAGCCGGACAACACGGTGACATACGAAGCCATCTATCGCTTCGATCCCGCACAGAACAAATTGGTAGCCATCCCGATTGATTTCGGCCCCGAAGACGATCGGATGTTCCTGGCGATCTTCGGCACGGGCTTGCGATTCCGCAGTTCGGAAGCGGCGGTGAAGGTGACGGTCAGCGGTGTGGAGGTTCCGGTGACTTACGCCGGATTGCAGCCTACGTTTACAGGTCTGGATCAGATCAATGTGCAATTGCCGCGAACGTTGGCGGGCAAAGGCGAGGTGGATGTCGACGTAACGATTGATGGCAAGGTGGCGAATACGACTCGCGTCAACATCAAGTGAAGCCGGAAGAATTCAGGCGAGCGCGAATCGGGAGAAAATCGTTGACCGCGCTCGCCTGAAACAACTGGCTTCAATTGCTCCCCGTGATCGTTATCTTCATCGTCCCCTGCAAATTGATGGCGGGTAATTTTGTTCCACTCGATTCGCCGGTCATTTGGATCTTGCCGCCGAAAGTCGCATTCGAATTGCCTGAATTCATCACGCCTTTGTCAACGTTCATCACCAGATCGCCCGCCCCGTTGATCTTGAAGTCGATGCTCATCTTGGCCGGCCCATTGGGCGTGGGAAGTTCCAGGTTGGTAACCACCTTCCCGTCCACTGTTTGATCGAATTTGGCGATGCGGCCAGTCGCGTCCTTTTCGAGAGAGACGAGTTTGAATTTTATCTGGCCGTCCGTTTTCAGCGGCGGCGCGCCGGGCAGAGGGATTGGCACGGCGAAGTCCAGCGGAGATGTCGCAACTTCTCCCACGCCGATCGGGGTTTTTGGGAGATTACCGTATAGGGACTTCATCATCTGTTTGAATGCTTCCTCCGGCAGCCCCATCTCGGACGGAATTTTGATGTCCACCATCTCGCCTTGCTTGTCGAAGGTGGCCATAATCTTTTGGCCAGTGAATTTGCCGATTGTATCGTCAAGTTGCATCGGCTGACCGTTCATCGTTATTTCGGAGCTGAGCTCATCGTAAGTCATTTCCGAGATGACATTACCCTGCTTGTCCGGCGCGCCGACCTTCTGCGTCATGGCGAAGACGGTTCTGGACTTCATCTTCATCGGTCCCAGCGAAGCGGCGTCCGCGGGCAAATCGCCTTCAAAGCTCATGTCCATTTCCATCTCGTTGATCATCTTCATCCGAACCGTCTGGTTAGGTTCAGGAACCATTTTGAGGATGATCTTTTCGGACTGGGCGAAGGTGATCGTTGATGCGAAGAGCGCAAGGCCGAGCGCAATATTGAGCGAACGATAGTCAGGTCTTTTCACAGGTCTCCTTTGAACGGGACGCGGATTCCGATCCGCGCCGGGATCGCATTTACTGATTTGATGGCCGATGGGCCGCTCCTTGTAAAATATTTTGAGGTAAAGCTACACTACGGCGTGATGTAAGGGCAATCCAATCACAGGGCATGGACCTGATAGTTTTTATCCCGGACAACTGAAATCCAAATATTCGAGGCTGGTTACGATATGAGTCTCCCACTTCTCGCCTTGTCATTCCTGGCGCTGCTCATAGTCGCCTATCGTCTTTACGGCGGCTGGGTAGCGCGCCAGTTCGCGATCGATG
>Ga0187894_10005938_pt1 | contig 12184 bp, 14 predicted proteins | sample GBC1701081metaG_FD_136650 | JGI IMG/M metagenome (GOLD analysis project Ga0187894, IMG submission 136650) | White microbial mat communities from a lava cave in the Kipuka Kanohina Cave System on the Island of Hawaii, USA - GBC170108-1 metaG ... | reverse complement strand
GCCGCAGGGCTTCGAGCTTGAATTCTTTGGTGAACGGTTGTCGATTCGCCATCGGACACCTCCTGGGGCTATTGTCCCCTTTTTGAGGTGTCCACGAAAGTGGGGCTAGCTCAGAATGTCCCCGTTTCTCTCCCCCTGCCGAATGGCGTGGGCACGGAACGGGGACAGGCGCTGGGAAGAAGGGCGCCAGTCCCCGCCGCGCAATATCCTACTGGCAGGCATGCACGGAGGGCGGGAAGAGCGACAAGCAGCCTTCTTTCGTCAACGGGAACCGGAACGCGCCGAGCGGGGTGTCCATCAACAACGTCACGTCGAGGCGATAGGAGGTCTCTCCCCGGCCCCTGAGCGCTGCGAGCTTGCGCTGGAGCTCGGCGAAGACGAGCGTGATCGGCAGGGACACCAGCGCCGTGCCGTGCGGGGTCAGGGCGAATCCTGCGTTCGACCGGCCGGCCAGCAGCGGCTGCCCTTCGAGATGCAGCTCGTACTCGTAGCCCGCCATCGTGATCTCGCCGTCGCCGGGATTCAGCAGCTCCACGTCGAAGCGCAGGTCGATCTTGCGCAGATCGAACCCGACCACCGTCATCGACACCGATCGCACCTTGGGCGGTGTGGTCAACCCCTGCACGGTACGGCAGCCACCACCATCGAACGCGAGGGCGATCGCCAGCGCGCAGGTCCATCCCGCGGTGGCCCGCCTCACGCCTCCGCTCCCTGCCGCGCGCGGCGCAGGGCGGCAAACAGCTCCTCCTGCTCGCGTGCCGTCAGATTTTTCCACTGGCCGGCGGCCAGTCCCTCGATCGTGATGTGCATGATCCGGATGCGGTGGAGCGCCGTCACACGATAGCCCAGCACCTCGCACATGCGCCGGATCTGCCGGTTCCGTCCTTCCGTAAGAATGATGCGGAACCCCCGCGGCCCGCGCCGGCTCGCCGTGCAGGGCTTCGTCCGCTTGTCCAGAATCACCACGCCGGCGGCCATGCGATCCAGAAAGGTCTGATCGAACGGCCGGTCCACCTGCACCAGGTATTCCTTCTCGTGGCCGTGCTCGGCCCGCAGGACCTTGTTGACGATCTCGCCGTCGTTCGTCAGCAGGATCAGGCCGGAGGAATCCTTGTCGAGGCGGCCGATGGGGAAAATCCGCTGCGCGTGTCCGATGTAGGCGATGATGTTGTCCGGCACGTCCAGCTCGCAGGTGGTCGTGACGCCGAGCGGCTTGTGGAACTTGATGTAGACCGGCCGGTTGCCCCAGGGGATGACCTGCCCGTCGCGTGCGACGGTGTCGCCGGGAGCCACGCGGTCGCCGAGCTGGGCGACGCGGCCGTTGATCGTGACACGCCCGGCCTCGATCCACTGGTCGGCTTCCCGCCGTGACCCGATCCCCTGTTGCGTGAAAAACTTGTTGATCCGGCACGCGTCGGGAACGTGACTCGTGACAGGTGACGCGTGACGTGATGAATCAGGAGGACGGTCGGTCTTGGGATTTCGCTTGGAGGGAAAGAGGCGAATACGCCGGGCGGGTTCCGTCTTCTCGTTCTTGTCGGGTGTCTTCTTCATCGCCGCTCATCACTCGTCACCCGTCACCGGCCGCGCTTCGCACGCCGCTGCCGCGTCTGTCCCGCGCGGATGCGGCCGAGCATCCGATAGATCAGCCGCGCGACGGTGAACTGGGGCGCCGCGAAGCCCTCGATCGGCGCGATCTCGCTGATGTCCATCCCGATGATGCCGGGTCCGTCCGCCAGCGCGGTGACAAGCGCCAGCGTTTCGTACCAGCCGAGGCCGCCCGGCTCCGGCGTGCCCAGCGCCGGCACGAGCGAGGCATCGAGCCCGTCGCAGTCGAACGTGAGATAGACCGGACGTCCCTTGCAGGCCTTGACGACCGCCGGCACCCATTTGGCGGCCTGCCCCTTGTACGGCCCGCCGGGATCGCAAATGTGCGAGGCGAAAAAGGTGCTGATGGTTTTGGTGTGGCGGATCGTGTCGATTTCCTCCGGCGAGATGGAGCGGATGCCGACCTGGACGAGCGGTAGGCCGTCCTGCACGACGCGGGCCATCACGCTCGCGTGGCTGTAGGGATTGTCCTGGTACGCCTTGCGCAGGTCGCCGTGCGCGTCGATCTGCACGACGCAGAGATCGGGCCACTGTTTGGCATGGGCGCGGATCGCGCCCAGCGCGCCCGTGTGCTCGCCGGTGAGCGTCACGACGAGACGGCCCGGTTTCACGTGCGGCCGGACAAACGCCTCGATGGCGTCCACCGCCGCCTTGTCCACCTTGCCGGACAATTCCAGCGGCGCGGCGGTCGCGACGCCGCCCCAGTCACGATAGATTTCCGAGCCGAGCGTTTCGTCGTAGAGCTCGACCTGCTGGGAGGCTTCGATGATCGCGGACGGGCCCCGGTCGGAGCCGTGAATGTAGCTGGAGGTGTGTTCGTACGGCGCGGGCATCACGTAGACACCGGCCTGCGCCGGGTTGCACCAGGGCTCGCCGATGCCGAGGAAATTTCGATCCTGGCCGAGCCAGCCCTCCGGCACCGCCATCGCCTACCTCTTGCTTACGCTGATGAGGAAGATTCTTTCCGGAATCAGACCCTGCAAAACGAATCGAGTCACGTGCGAATTCTGAAACCGGTTCAAAGTGTGGGTGTCTCCGGCGACCGAGCCAGACCCATCAGGGCCATACGCTACCTCTTGCGCATCGTGGGCGGGAGATTCTCCAGCGGGATGAACACCGCCAGGGCCACGACGGTCGTCCACCGGTTGGCTTTGCCGATCGCGGATTGGGTGATGTTCAGCGTGCGGACGATCTTGCCGCCCATCTTGAACACCTGCTCCCGTTCCTTCCAGGCGATGTTGGAATCGAACTCGATGCCCAGGGTGGTCGCGAGCATCTGCGCGGCCAGATCTTCCGTGTACTCGCCCGACTCCTCGTCGGTCTCGCCGTAGGCGTGGTGCTCGGAGAGATACCCGTAAGTCCGGCGGTCCGTCGGAATCGCCAGGCCGATGGAGGCGGAGATCAGGCGGTTGCGCTCATTTGTTTCCGACCGGGCCATGACGCAGTGCGTGATCTCGCCGGGGTTGAGGAGCTTCTCGCCGCGGCTCCGGGGAATAATCTTGCAGTTGGGAGGGTAGATGGAGGACACGCTGACCAGGTTGCAGTAGGCGACGCCGGCGCTGCGCAACGCTTCCTCGAACGACGCCAGCTTTTCCCGGTGCACCCCCACGCCGCGGCTCAGGAACATATGCGATGGAACCATCGTGCCTCCCCGGTGGTCAGTGATGAGTGATCAGTGATGCGTGATGAGTGGAAGAATGCCGTGCGATCATGCCACGGAGCGAATCCGGCCTATGACTCATCACTCGTCACTCATAACTTCTTCATACGGGACGCAGTTGTACCAAGTTACGGCGATTTCTGCAACATGCGGACGGAGATTTTTTCCCGCGACGGGCTCCCGCCTGCCCGATCAGGAATTGCGGAGGTTCAGGATCAAGAGTTTCAACTCGGTCATTTCCTCGATCGCGTACCGCACGCCTTCCCGGCCGAGCCCCGAATCCTTCACGCCGCCGTACGGCATGTGCTCGGCGCGGAACGTCGGAATCTCGTTGGCCAGCACCGCGCCCACCTCCAGATCGTTGTAGGCGCGGAAGATCCTGTCGATGTCCTGGGTGAACACGCCGGCCTGCAGCCCGTAGTCGGAATCATTGAGCGACGCCAGCGCGGCGGAGAAGTCCTTGTAGCGCGACACCGTCACCACCGGCCCGAAGACTTCCCGGCACGACACTTTCATCCCCGGCGTCACGTCCGCGAGCACCGTCGCCTCGACGACGGAGCCGGCGCGTTTTCCTCCGGCCAGCACGCGCGCGCCCTGCGCCGTCGCCTCCTGGATCCACTGCTCCACCCGCCTGGCCGCCGCCTCGTCGATCAGCGGCCCGATCACCGTCGCCTCGTCCGCCGGATCGCCGGCCGCGAGCGCCGTGACGCGCGCGACGAACTGCTCGACGAACCGGTCATAGACCGACTCGTGCACGAACACCCGCTGGACCGAAATGCAGGTCTGGCCCGAATAGGCGTAGCCGCCCGCGGCGCAGCGCTGCGCGGCCAGCGCGACGTCCGCGTCCGGCTCCACGATCACGCCGGCGTTGCCGCCCAGCTCCAGCAGCACGCGCTTCCTCCCGCTCTTGGCCTTGAGCATCCATCCGACCGCCGCGCTGCCGGTGAAGCTCACGACCTTGAACCGTTCGTCCGTCACCATCTGCTCGGCCACGGCGTTCTCGCACGGCACGACGCTCAGCGCGCCCGGCGGCAGCCCCGTCTCCAGCACCATCTCCGCGAGCAGCAGCGACGTGAGCGGCGTCTGCGGCGCCGGCTTCAGCACCATCGGATTGCCGGCGGCCAGGCACGGCGCCACCTTGTGCGCGACCAGGTTGAGGGGAAAATTGAACGGCGTGATGCCGAGCACCGGTCCGACCGGAACCCGGCGGGTGATGCCGAGGTGCCGGTCCATGCCGGGCGTCAGGTCCATCGGAATCACGTCGCCGGCAATCCGCGCGGCCTCTTCCGCCGCGATGGTGAAAGTCTGCACCGCGCGCCCGGCTTCGCGCCGCGCGTCGGCGATCGGCTTGCCGGACTCCGCCGTCATCGTGCGGGCGACCTCGTCCTGCCGCGCGGCCAGCAGGCCGGCGATCTTCCGCAACGCTCCGGCGCGGGCGTGGGCCGGCAGGCGCCGCATGAGGGGCGCGGCCTCGACGGCGCGCGCGGCGGCTTCGTCCGCCTCGGCCTTGCCGGCCAGGCAGATCTCCGCGACAGGCTCCCCATTATAGGGATTGCGGATGGCGGCGGTCGTGGCGGTGTGGCGCCACTGGTTGCCGATCAGGAAGGGTCGTGCGGATCCCACAAGAAACGGCCTCTGCAGAGACTCGTTATTCGGCGGGCAGTTCGACGCCCGGCGCGGGCGCGGGCCGGACCGGCTGCTCGACTTCGGCGTTGGCGCGCACGGCTTTCTCGATCAACTGGTCCGTGCCCCAATCGCGGATGGCGTCCAGCGTGAACGCTTCGTAGGTCGACACGCCGTGGCACGCGGGACAGTCCGGTATCGGGACCTTGCGCTTGAAGACCTCGCCGAGACAGGACATGCAGACCAGCAGGTCCGGCTCGCCCGCTTCGCATTCAACCGGCCAAAACGTTTGTTGCTCCGACATGGGCTCCGTGTCCTTTGTATGAATTGGTGACGCGTCCAGAATAGGCTTCTTGGAGATGGAATTCAACCCTTCTGTGAGGCCGCAGGCGGTTTCAGCAGACGCTCGATCTCCCGCTCGAACACGTCGGCCGGAAAGGCGCCGGGCAGGCCGACGGGTTTCTCCTTTCCTTCCTGCCCGGTGCGCAGCAGGACGAAGCCGGGCGTGCCGACGAAGCCGATCCTGATCCCGTCTTCCTTGTCCTGGAGGATGGCCTGCCGGTGAGGCGCGTCCCGGAGGCACGCCGCGAACGCCAGCTGGTTCAGGCCGATCGTGTTCGCGTGCGCCTGCAGCACGTCCATCTCGATCTTGCCGGCAAAGAGCCGGTCGTGCATGTCCCAATAGCGTCCCTGGTCGCCGGCGCAGCGCGCCGCGATCGCCGCCGTCATGGCCGGCCCGTCGGGATCGCGCGGGTAGTCGCGGTACAGGAGCCGGACCTTGCCGGTGTCCACATATTTCTCCCGGAGGCGCGGCCACGTGTCCCGGAAAAACTTCACGCAGTAACCACATGTATAGTCCGAGTACTCGATCAGCGTGACGGGCGCCTTCGGATTGCCCCGCGTGCGGCCGTCGGGCTGCCAGAGCCGGTCCACTGCCGGCCCAGGCCGGCCGACCGCCGCCGGCTCCATCACCGACGTCTCGCGTTTGAACACCAGCAGACTCGCCACGCCCACGAGGCCGAGCACCACGACGGCCCCGACCGCAAACGGCATGACGCGAAGCGATGGCGAGGGGGTGTCCATACCTGGTTGCGCGTGTTCGACCGGAGAGAGATCAGGAAGACTTGCGTTTCTTGCCGACTCGTTCGAGCAGACCCATCATCAGGAGCGGCCAGACAACCGTGGCATCGCTCAGCACCTCGGCGAAACGGCCGCCTTCGTCCGCCGGCACGAATTTGCCCCAGGAAATGCCTTCCTTGTAGGTGCAGCCGCTCAGCCCGCCCCAGTAGTCCGGCTCCGGGCAGATGCGCACGCAGTACTGAAACCGCGGCGGCTTCACGTCCAGCCCGAGCCGCAGATTGCCGATCTCCACATAGGGCGCCACCTGCTGCGCCCAGTTGCGCGGCACGCCGCCGCCGATCGTGAAGATGCCCAGCTTCTTCGCGGAGAGCAGTTTTTCCGTGTAGCTGTTCAGGTCCAGGTAGGGATTGAAGATCGGGCGGTATTTATACAGCGCGCGCAGGACGTCACGATCGCCGCCCTTGCCCTCGCTGCGGGCTCGGTCGAGGTTCTGCCGCATGGCCCACGTCGCCACGTCCAAGCCCATCTCGGAATCGGTGAAGGCCGGAATATACACCGGGACTTTTTTCTGATACGCGCTCTTCAAGATGCCGACGCCCTCGTGCTCGTCCACCAGCGTCTTGCCGACCTCGCGCGTCAGCAGCTCCGACGACATCGGCTGATCGGCATTGATCCGCTTCAGCGTCTGCGCGACGACGTGCTCGACATAATTCAGGTTCGCTTCCATTTCGAGCGTGTCGTAGACCCGGTTGTAGCCCTTCTGGAACAACTCCTCGTCGCTCACGTCCGGATCGTGGCGGTAATGCGTCTTGCCGACCGATTCGCTGAGGCCGTGCGCGATCAGGGCGCCGGTGGAGACGATGACGTTCACCATCCCGTGGTCGATCATCGTCGCGATGATCCGCCCCATCTTGGCGATCGTCATCGCGCCGGACAGCGTCATGACGACGGCGCAGTCCGGGTCCTCGATCATGGCGCAGAGGACCTCGTAGGCTTCGCCGAGGCGGCGCCCGCCGAACGCGGTCTTACGCATCGCGGTCAGGAGATCGGAAAAACTCTTGATGGTGTCGGGATTGAGCGGCTCGAGGGCTTCCAGCCCGTCCTCGGCGCCGTCATGGAACTCGCGTGGTTGCATTAGTCACCGATGGTGGAACCGTTTGAGAGACCAGTATGACAGTTATACACATGCGGCGAAGGGCCGTCAATCGCGTGAAAGCCGGATTGACGCGTGGCGGTTCACGCGAGAAAAGGAGGAGCGGTCAATTCGGCCTGATCCGAGTACGCACGCCTGGATTTCAGAAGGACTGACGATGTTGCATCGAGCTCCAACGGAACCGGTTCACTCAAAAATTCTCGGCCACCCCGACGTAGGCGCCGTCGCTGGCCCGGACGATATCGTCCCTGCTCAAAGGGACGGTCAGGGGCTCGCTGGTTTGTCCATCCGGTCCCATACTGTAGAGATCATAATCCGAATTGATCGGAACGAGGAAGCGATCCTTGCGCGGACTCGCGACGACGCCACCACCACCATCGGGAGCTGCCCAGGCTTCACTCACAAACCAACTGCCACTCCAGAACCCACCTTCGCGAGGAGCGTCGGATTCGGGTGGTCCGGAAGGCCGTCCGGCGCGAGCGTAGTATGTGGTGCCGCCCAGATCCCTGCTCGTGAATGATGCCCCGGCAATCTTTAGGTACTGGTAGGGATTCCCCCAGGGATCTAGCATGTTGCTCTGAGACCGTCCCAGTTCGGCAAGGGAGGTGGGATATTTTTCACGATCGACAAAATAAGCCGTGATATCCTTTTGGATATACCGGATTTCCGCGACGCAACGGGCGATTCTCGCCTTATCCACGTAACCCTGATACTTCGGTACGGCGAAACTGGCCAGCAATCCCACGATGACCACAATCGTCATGAGCTCGATGAGCGAGTATCCCTTCGAAGACTTGAAAGCGGACATTGCCTGAAACCCCTTCCTTAACCTCGCTAAGATTTTATCGTGAAGTAGGCCAACTGACCTTTCAGCGCATCCAGCTGAGATTCCACGCGCTGCAACGCCTTCTGGGTCTCTGCCTTGGTGCCTGAATTCACGGCGTCCTTCAGCTGCGCTGCGTCTTCTTTCAGGCGCAACGCCTGATCAGCCAGGCCCCGAACCTTCGATTCCAATGCCTCGATCATCTCGTTGAGCGATCGGGCGTGCGGGTGGAGATAATCATGCTTCCGGATATTGGCGCGAATGGCCAGATCGCCTTGAGCCATGGCCTTGAACACTATCTTGAACCGGTAGAGCGGGCCGGCGATCCGATGAGAGACGAACAGAGAGTGGACGGTCAAGAGCATGAAGACCGCCGCCAGCGGCAGCCAGAGCTGCTCGTTGAAGAACAAAAGCACATCCGCCACCTGCTGTTTTTCGAAAAAGGTCGCCGAGGGATCATCGAGCCGAAGCATGAGCGGCAGCAACATGGCGACCAGAAAGATCAGAAGCACCAAGCCGAAATGGACCACGCTGATCGCGATAAGCCGGTATTGAAACCGGTCCACGATGAGGTGCCGCCTCTTGAAGAAAACGGACGTCATGAGTCACGACCTTTCTTTGTCCACTTGAGGTGCTCCTGGTTCTTGAACGTGATGAGCTCCGTAGGCTCCGGATCGTAGTAAAACAACAGCTCGTACTCCAGCTTGTCCGTCTTCATGTACCGGATCGTGAACAACAGTCTCTTGCTCTTGCTGGCCCCGCCCTCCTCACCCTCGCCGACGGGCGAGGATTGGACTTCGGCAACCAGATAGGCTTCGCCCTCGATCCCTCCCGTTCCAAAGACGAGGTTGCGCCGCGAAAATTGAAAATACCGGTCCTCATACCCCGGCGTGGTGGACCTCCAGACCCCGATCAAGTCGGAAGGGATCTCGTTGTTCCGGGGCGGGTTGTGCAAGAGCGGGGTGAGGATCGCCAGAAAGACGACGACGTACGGGAGATATTGTTTGACCTTCGGGGGAAGCGTCCATCCCTTCTTCGGAGGCGGGGAGGCCGCCCGCGTGCGCTTTCGGGGTCCCGCTGGCGTCTCCGGTCGCCATACGATGGGAGGACGGCTCATGTATAGTCTCTAGGGGTCTTTGTTTATCGGCCGGACAACATTCTGAGTCCACAACACGTTCAACGCAAGGCCAGCTCGGAACTTGAGCAAGGGACATCGAATGCGCCGGAGTCATATCGAATGTCCTAACAATTGATGGGGAGCAACCTCGCAAGCGAGGCTAATAGTACCACAGGAGTCCCCTCCCGCAAGCGGTGATCTCTAATATACTTCAATGAGATAGATAATTTCGACGGAGAGAAAACCGCTCTGCGGAGGAGGTTAGCGGCTGGCCGAGAAGCGGTCGATGTGAAAGCGCCGCGCGCAGTTGGACAAGAGCGCCGCTTGCGGCTCGCGCGCCAGCGTGCGCTGCCACTCCACCTTCAAGCCGTCAGGGTCGGGGATGATGCCGGCCAGATTCATCGCGTGGATCGCGCTCCCCATGTAATCGTAGCCGGTGGCGGCAAAGACGGCGCTGACGAGGCGATCGGGAATGCGCCGAAGTTCCCGGTCGTTGACATAGCCCTGCCATTCCTTCCGGCAGGCGGCTTCGCTCTGCGGGAGTTCCTGCCTGCGCCAGGCGCGGTTGCGTTCTTCGTCTTTCAAGTCCACCAGAATGCCTTCGCTGATCCCGACCGTCGGCACGGCGACGAGCGCGCGGGTGAGAACCTTGCCGACCACCAGCGCGGTGGAATCGTCCTCGCGGACGATGAGGCCGCTGCAGGCGGTGAGCGTGAGGCAGAACCCCAAGATCATCACGCGTCGCATGAGACACCTCGGACTGAACGGCGATTCGAACCAGCTTCATTTTCATTCTATGAGCGAGGCTGAATCGGCGGTAGGGCCGAATGGGGAAGCCGGCGAATTTTCTTTAAAACTTCCACTTTTTCATGTAGTTGGGAAGATGGACGTCTTGCGAAAACTGTCCGACGGGATCGAAGCGGGCAGTGCTAAGCTTGTCTGACTACCTATGGCGCGTTTTGTGACATGGCTCCCCTCGTTTCTCCTGCCTGACAGTCTGCTGGTGCTCGCGGCGCTGGGATTCCTCCGTCCCGGAGGGCTGCCCAGCATGAGGCTCCCGCTTGAGCCGGCCTTCGCTTACCTCGTCCTGGCAGTCGGCGTCCTCATGAGCTTGTACCTGCGCCACAGCCGGATACTCTTCGCCCTGCTGCTCCTGGCCCTGGCCGACAGGGCGTTGCTTCACCTGGCAGGCGGATCGGCCGCATCGGCGGATGTCGGCCGCATCATGTTCAATGCGGTCGCCCTGTTGCTGCCGCTGAATCTCCTGGCCCTGTCGCTGATCACGGAGCGGCGTCTGCTGATTTCCCGGGAAGTCGCGCGACTGGTGCTGATATTCATGCAAGTCTTCTTTGTGTCGTGGATCGGCCTGCCGGAGAATGCGGAGATCGCGGCCTCGCTCGAATCTCTGTTCTTCGATCCCCGATACACCACCTGGACTCCTCTCGCGCAGCCGGCGCTGGTTGCGTTCGGAGCGGCCCTGGCACTGCAAACGGCACGCTTCGCGGCCCATCGGAACCCCGTGGACCGCGGATTCTTCTGGGCCCTGGTCTCAGCCTTCATCTCGCTGCACGGCACACGCCTGGGGTGGTCTCCCACGAACTACCTGGCCACCGCCGGGCTGATCCTGATCATTGCCGCCTATGCGGAGGTGTATCGGTCCACCTATTACGACGAGCTGACGGGCCTGCGCGGCCGGGTCGCGCTGGACCAGGCCCTGTTCAATCTGGGCAGCCGCTATGTCATTGCGTTGATCGACATCGACCACATGAAACACATCAACAGCGCACATGGATACCCGGCGGGCGACCAGATTTTGCGCATGGTCGCCACGAAGATCGCCGCCATGCCCGGAGACGGGGAAACCTTCCGTGACGACCACAATAAATTCGTCGTGGTCTTCCCCGGCAAACCGGCGACCGATGTCGCGTTTCATCTGGAAGGACTCCGGAAAGCCGTCGAAACGTCGCCCGTGACTCCGCCCACCCGCCGACGTCTGTTCAGAAAACCGGTCGCGCCGACGAACATTCCCGTCACGATCAGCGTCGGGATCGCCGAGCGGGACGAGCGCAGAACCACGCCGGAGCAAGTGGTGAAGTCGGCGGAAGTCGCGCTGGCTCGAGCCAAGAGTGTCGGGGGCAACCAGGTGAAGGCGCGGCCGGCGGCGAAAGATCAAACCGGATCCCATTGACCTTCCCCGCCGCGAGGCGCATCCTGCAGGCGGAGACACGCGATGCTCTTCCGCTCCATCATCAGAAACGGTTTCGCGGCGAGCATGATCCTGCTGGTCGCGCTGAACGGTCCCCTATCGGGGCAGGAAGGCGCGAGCGACATCCTCGAAGTCAGCCAGCGCATGGTCGCGCTCGAGCGGGCCGGCAAGCATGCCGCCGCTCTGCCCTGGGCCGAGCAGGCAGTCGCTCTGTCGGAGCAGACGCTCGGCCCCGACCACCCGACGGTGGCCGTCTATCTCGATCACCTGGCGGTCCTGTATCACAGGCTGGGAAAAGCCGCGAAGGCGGAGCCGCTCTTCCAGCGCGCCCTCGCCATTCAGGAACGCGTGCTGGGAGCCGAGGCGATGGCGGTGTCGACGACGCTGAACCACATGGCCAAGCTGTATCTGACGATTGGAAAGCGCGCCAAGGCCGAGTCCCTGCTCCAGCGGGCGCTGAGGATCCGGGAGAAGGCGCTGGGCCGGGACGACCCATCGGTCGCGGCGATCCTCAGCAACCTGGCCCTGCTGTACGGCGCGGACGGACAATATGCCAAGGCCGAGCCGTTGTTTCAGCAGGCTCTGGCGATTCAGGAAAAATCGCTGGGCCCCGCGCATGCGAACGTCGCCACCACCCTGGAAAACTATGCCCACCTGCTGCGCACCGCGCACCGCCCCGATGAAGCCGCACCGATGGAAACCCGCGCCAAGCTCATTCGAAAGCACGTCCCCGTGATTCGGCAGGATCAGCCGAGGAAGGCGGGGGAGGAAGAGAAGAAGTAGGCGCTGCGGACTGCTGAAACCTCAGAAAAATCAAACTCTCCGTTTGCCACCCATCGAACGATAACAAATTAAGGTGGCAAACGGCTCACACGAAGTGCGGTATGGTGGTCCCAACGGGATTCGAACCCGTG
>Ga0187894_10005937_pt1 | contig 12184 bp, 12 predicted proteins | sample GBC1701081metaG_FD_136650 | JGI IMG/M metagenome (GOLD analysis project Ga0187894, IMG submission 136650) | White microbial mat communities from a lava cave in the Kipuka Kanohina Cave System on the Island of Hawaii, USA - GBC170108-1 metaG ... | reverse complement strand
CGTTGCAGCGCCGGGTTGACCGAAACCGGATAACCGTCCGGCGCAAACAGGGCGATTCCGATGCTCGCGCCCTCCAACACCGCCCGGAAACGGGCTTCGCTCGCCCGCAGCGCCGCTTCGGCTAGCTTACGCTCGGTGATGTCTTCCACCAGCGCCACCGAGACGGTATTGGGGTTGTTCGAGTCTGAAATCGGCGACACGTTGATGCGCGTCCAGACCGCGCCGCCGTCTTTGCGCAGGTAGCGTTTATCCATCTGATAATGGTCAATTTCGCCTTTGTGCAAACGCTCGAAAAGATTCAGGTTGTCGCCCAGGTCGTCAGGATGCGTAAAAGTGCGGAACGGCATCTGGCGCATCTCCGCCTCGGTATAGCCCACCATGCGCTCGAACGCCGGGTTGACTGAGACGGCATACCCGGCGCGATCCACGACCAGGATGCCGACACTGGAACGCTCAAAAATGGCGCGGAAGCGCGCTTCACTCTCTCGCAGTGCCGCTTCAGCTTGTTTGCGCTCGGTGATGTCGATGTTCGTCCCCAGGATGCCCTGGATGGTATTCCCCACTCGGATTGGCGCGGCGATGAAATCAAAGACATACTGTTGACCGCGAATGTTGATTTCGGTTTCGCCACGCAGACTTTCACCTGCCAGAGTCCGCTGGTTGTTGCGCTGCCAGACGGGCAGTAAGTCATCGGCCAGCCCCATATCCTCAAGACCTTTGCCGAGAATGTCACCCCATAACGCCACCGAGACCGAATTTTGCAGCACGCAGCGCCCGTCGAGATCGCGCACCCATACCTCAAACGGTAGGTTTTCGACGATGGCGTGCAGCCGCGCCTCGCTTTGGCGCAACGACGCCTCCGACCGTTTGCGTTCGCCGATGGCCGCCGCCAGCAGCAGCGCCGTGACCGACATCGTGCCGATGTAACTCCCGGCGAAGATCAGGCTCTCCTGGACATTGGCCCGCACAAATGGCCCGGTTTGCTGGGTCGTCCCCCAGGCGGCCACGATCCCCATCAACAGGGAACTGGTAGCAACTTCGCGCGCGCCAAAGCGGAATGCTGCCCATCCGAGAAAGGGGAAGGTCAGATAGGCCAGCGGGTAAAAGCCGGAGGTCGCTAACGGGGTAGCGAAGACCAGCGCGCTGATGACGGCCAGCGCCAGGTACAGGGTGATGGCCTCAATCGTGCGTTCGCGCCGCCCCAGTAGGCGGTGGCTGCTGCCCCAGGTTAGCAGCACCGGCGCGATTATCAACGCGCCCATCGCGTCGCCCGCCCACCACACCCACCAGGTTGTGCCGAAGTCTATCCATTCGGCTGCCCCGCTCAAACATAAGGCTGCCACGCCGACGGTTGCGCCGATCAACGGGGCGATCACGACGGCCAGCGCTACGAAACCGATCACACTCTGGATGCGCTCGAAGCGGCCTCCAAATTGGATGCGCCGCAGCAAATAGACGGCGGACAGACTTTCTATTGTATTGCCGATAGCGATGAGCGCACATGCGGAGGGGGGCGTGCCATTCGACAGGTTGACCAGGAATGCGCCGAGGGCGATCCCCGGCCACAAGCGCCAGCCGAACAGAATTAGCGCCGCCAGCGCCAGCCCGGTAGACGGCCAGACCAGCGAAACGTTGCTGTGAACCACCGAGAATAGGAAACCGAGCCGGCCCAACGCGAAATAGGCTACCATCACCAGGACAATTTTGACCGGAAAGGGTAACGACTGGAACTTTTGCACACCACGTCCCATAAGTTCCCCCTTGCTGCTCGGTAATCAAAGATGAAATATGCGTAATAAAGTCTATTTTACATGATAAAAGTGTGCTATTTACTTGATGTCATAGGCGATGTGTCCAAATTTCCCTCGAACCGATAACTTTGCATGAGAGTATATATTGGGAGGGTAAACGGTCTGATTGATCTGTTGACACCCGTTTCGACCCTGCGTTATACTACGAACAAGTGTTCCTAACGTAAATGTTCCCTGTTCACACAACTCGTTTGAGGGGGAGGCTGTGATGAAGCCTGAGTTTCGCTTTGCGGTGAATCGTTTATTGGTGACGCAGTTTGAAGCCTGTTTTCACTTTTATCATGATGTGATGGGGTTCAGTTATCAAGCGGGGGACGAAACCGGCCCGTATGTCGAGTTCAACACCGGCGAAACGCTGCTGGCACTGTTCGACCGGGGCTACATGGCATTGGTCGTTGGCGCGGGCGGCAAACCCCGCCAGGCCGATTGCCAGGATCGGGCGGCGCTCATTTTCAGCGTCGAGGATGTGGACGACGCCTACAGGGTGCTGCAAGTCAAGGGCGTCCGCTTCCTCACTGAGCCGAAAGACCGCCCGGATTGGGGGCTGCGCACCGCGCACTTCCGCGACCCGGACGGCAATTTGATCGAAATCTACAGCCCGCATTCGCCGTGATGGTTCGCCATAGGCTAAAGCCCTACGGGTAGGGACAAAAAGCCGCCTAAAGGCGACTGAAAATCCTGCCTGTACGTTTTAGCGAGCATTTTTTTGATAGCCAGATGAGTTTAGCATCTGGCTGTTTCTTACCGCTGGCATTCGCCCCGAACTCCGGTTAACCTTAACCCCATCGTCGATCCATCTACTGCCCCCTTTCGCTCCAGCGTTGTCTCGGGGGGGGTGAGGGGTCTCCATGCACATCGCCTTCAACGGTTGGTTCTGGGATCAGCCGAATACCGGCAGCGGCCAGTACATCCGCCGCTTGCTGCACCACCTGCGCCGGGTCGCGCCGGGGCTGCAAATGACGCTCGTCCTGCCGCCGCACAACCGCGCGCCGGATGACCTGCCCACCGATGTGAGCATCGCCAGCACCAGGGGCGGGAGCGGACAGTGGGGCAAGGTGTGGTTCGAGCAGCGCACCTTTCCGCAGATGGTCGGGCGCGTCGGCGCGGACATCGCCCATGTGCCGTACTGGGGGCCACCGCTGTCGTCGCCCGCCCGGCTGGTCACGTCGGTGCTGGATGTGATCCCGCTGGCGATCCCGGATTATGCGCGGGGGGTGAAGGCGCGGCTGTATACCTCGCTGGTCACGGCGGCGGCGCGCGGTTCGGCGCATACCATCACCCTGAGCGAGGCATCGAAGGCCGACATCATCCAACACATTGGCCTGCCTGCCGAGTCGATCACGCCGATCTACCTGGCCGCTGACGAAGCCTATCACCCGCGCATCGGGGCGGAGCGAGACGAAGGCGTGCGTAAAAAGTATGATTTGCCGGATCAGTTCGTGCTGTACCTGGGCGGCTTCGACCTGCGCAAAAATGTGAACCAATTGCTGCTGGCCTATACCTATGTCGGGCAGGCCGAGGGTGACAACATCCCGTTGGTGCTGGCCGGGCGCGAACCGGCCTGGGGGACGGGCGTGTTCCCGAACCTGCGCGCCTATGCTGAAGAACTCAAGATCAGCGATTATGTGCGCTGGATCGGCTATATCGACGAGGCCGATAAACCGTCGCTGTACCGGCTGGCGGATGTGTTCGCTTTCCCCAGCCTGTACGAAGGTTTCGGCCTGGGCGTGCTGGAAGCGATGGCCTGCGGCACGCCGGTGGTCGCTAACGAAGTCTCGTCGATCCCGGAAGTCGTGGGCGACGGGGCGTATCTGGTCGAGCCGGACAACGCCCGCGCGATGGCCGGGGCGATCATCGCGCTGTTGTTGCAGCCGCCCCTGCGTGAGGCGCTGGTGACGCAGGGCTTGGCGCGCGCGACGAATTTTTCCTGGCGCAAGACGGCGAAGGAAACGCTGGCCGTGTATGAGCGGGTAATGGCGATGGAGGCAGCATGAGCGATCATCCGACACCATCGGCGTTCAGCAAGTTTTATCAAGCGACGGCAGGCCGCCCGCCACGCGAATTGTATCGGCAGACGGTAATACGATTTGAGCAGCCGGGGTTTGCGGTTGACCTGGGCTGCGGCGCGGGCATTGAGACGGCAGACTTGTTGGAACGGGGGTGGCGCGTGTTGGCGGTGGATGGGCAGGCCGAGGCGATTGACCTGCTGCGGGCGCGCGTAGGGCCGGAATTTCAGGAGCGCCTCGAAACGCGGGTCGCTCATTTTGCGATTCTTGAACTGCCGCCCGCCGATTTCATCTGGGCGGGGTTGAGCCTGCCATTTTGCCCGCCGGAACATTTCGATGCCGTGTGGTCGCGTATCATGGCGGCGCTGCGCCCTGGCGGCAGGTTCGCCGGTGATCTATTCGGCATCCGGCACGCCTGGGCGGGGCGATCTGGGATCACTGTCCACAGTAGCGATGCGGTCAGACGCCTGTGCCAGCCGCTTCGCCTCGAATATTTCATCGAAGAAGAGGGTGAACGGCAGACGGTTGCTGAAGGCGTGCAGCACTGGCACGGTTTCGGCATCGTTGCACGCAAGGGATGAACGACGACGGGATGCCGATGCGTGACGGTTGTGGCACATATGCGCACGATTGACTATCGACTACAACGTCACAATCCGGTTCGCCACCCGGAGCTGCTTGGGGAACACCGGCAGGAAGTCGAGCAGGTCTTTGTAGCGCCCGCCCGCCATCTCGTTCTGGTAGCGGCGCAGCACGCTGACCATGCCCGGCAGGATGACCATGCCGTTGGTCTTGCGCTCCATCAGCACATAGGCGTTGGCCTCGGCCTTGCTGATGGTCTTTTCCAGGTAGAGTGCGCTCGATGCGGCCACGAACAGGTTGGTGAACTGTTCCTGCCAGGTCGGGTACTTGGCGCGGAACTGGTCGCTCACCGGCAGGGGCGTCTCGGTCACGCTGGCGATTCTGTTGGTGTTGGCGCGCAGGTAGGCCAGCATCAGGATGCGCCCGTACTGCGACAGCGCCGAGCGGTAGATGTGGCCGGGGTCTTCGTCGAACGGCCAGGGCGGGCTGTCGCCCCAGGCCAGGCGCGGCGGGGCGATGCACCACAATTCCTGTTCGTGGCGCACGCCGATTTCTTGGTCGGTCGGATACGAAATGTTGGGGATGAACACCAGTTTTTCGGTGATGTCTCCCAGGAATGGCCTCAGGAACGGCTTGAACGCCACGCTTTTGAACACCTTCTCGGCCTCGGTGATGCTGTTCTTCCAGACGATTTCCTCGTCTTTCCACCATTTGGCGAGGTTGGCCTTCTCGTAAAAGTCGCGCAATTGGACGTTCCAATGGGGCGGCACCCAGCGCGGCAGTTCGGCGATGTCCAGCCTCGGCCAACTCATCTGAACGGCGAAGGTAAACATGGCTTCCAGCGGCGCGCCCTCGTCCAACAGACTTTGCATCGCCTGGACGGCCTCGTGATGTTTGAACGGGTCGAGGTATTTGCGCGTTGCCCGGCTGTGGGCGTGCGTGCCGTGTGGCTGGCGCTCCTGCGCTTTGTCCGGCCAATCGGTCGCCGCCAGAATTGCCGACATCAGCCGTATCCGGTCATCGAGGCGAACGCTTACATCCTGTTGGTTGGTCATGCACGATCCCATGTTTAGGTAGGACAGGGTTTTTAGACCCGCTTCTACAGATGGTTCGATAAGGAAAAGTTAAGCTAAATTAATTGTAGAGGGCAATCGCATAACGGGCAAGACGACGACTTATGAAAATTTTGTTGCACCCCTGCGCCACGCGGCGGGAGCACGGGTGTTGTAGATGGTGAGGGAACAGTTAAGGTAATTGATTGTATGCGGGTCGCGTTGTTCACCGAGACCTTTCTGCCGAAGATCGACGGCATCGTGACGGTCGTGTGTTTGCTGCTCGACCACCTCGAAGCGCGCGGGATCGAGACAGTGATTGTCGCCCCGAAGATGGGTGTGGAACACTATCGCAGCACGCGGGTGATCGGCGTGCCAGGCGTGACGCTGCCGCTGTACCCCGAACTCAAATTCGGCCCACCGCGCCTGTCCACCTACCAGCAGTTGAAAGCCTTTCGCCCGGACGTGGCGCATTTCATCCACCCGGCGCTGATCGGCGGTTTCGGCCTGCTGATGACGCGCCGCCTGGGCGTCCCAGCAGTAGCCTCGTTCCACCTGCATTACGCTAAACTCGTGCATCACTTCAACATCGGCTTGGTCGAGCCGGGCGTTAATTGGCTGACGCGCTGGTTGTTCAACATGGCCGATTGCAGCCTGGCGCCGTCGCGCCTGATCCAGCGCGAGATGATCGACCTGGGTGTGAAAAAGGTCGGCCTGTGGCGGCGCGGCGTGGACGCCGACCGGTTTCACCCGCGCTACCGATCCGATGCGATGCGCGCCCGCCTGTCGGACGGCCACCCGGATGATACCGTGCTGTTGTATGTCGGACGCCTGTCCACCGAGAAACGGCTGGACGACCTGCGCGCGATCGTTGAGGGTGTCCCTACTACTCGGCTGGCGCTGGTGGGCGACGGCCCGGCGCGTGACGACCTGAAACAGCATTTCGCCGGGACGAACACAACATTCATGGGCTATCTTAAGGGCGAGGAATTGTCGCAAGCCTATGCCAGCGCCGATATGTTTGTGTTCCCGTCGGCGTTGGAGACGTTCGGTTTGGTGGTGGTCGAGGCGATGGCCGCCGGTCTGCCGGTGGTGGCCTCGCGGGTGGGCGGCGTGGGTGACGTGGTGGAGGAAGGCCGCACGGGATACACCTTTGATGTAGGTGATATGGACGCGATGGTCGGGGGTGTGCGCCAGATCGCCGCCAACCCGGAACGCATCACTCAGATGGGACGCGACGCCCGCGCCTTCGCCGAAACGCAGACCTGGCCCGCCATGATGGACGAGGTGGTGGATTTGTACGTGCGGCTGATCGCGGAACGGCAGCAATCAGCCCAATTACCCGTTTGAGTCCAGGGACTCGATGGTGCGAAGCGAATAGCGCAGTGTCCCAACCAGTTCCTTTTCATCCGTTGAGCGGCGAACAACGGCCACAGGCCAATCACCAACCCAACGACCAGGGCGATCAGCAAGCGAGACAGTACAACGGCTTCCAGATTGGAGAGCAAGATCACCGCCACGAAAGTCAGCACAAAGACTGTCCAGAGTTTCGTCAGCATACTGATCCGTGTCGTGCCGATGACAAGTGTCTGATTCTCCTCTTTTTTCTTCAAGTACACGTCAAGTTCGGCGCTGGTCAATAATGCCTGCTCTTTCGATACCTGCACGTTATATACATCTTTGCCATCAGGAATGACCTCAATGTGATACAAGTCCCCACTCGCGGCGCGCAACTCACGCGCTTTTTGGGTGCGCTGTTTAGACATTTGTTTGGAGCGGTTGCGTAATCGTGTTACGCAAGCCTCAAGCGACAAGGGGACGATTGTATCGACGGCTAACTGAGGCATCAACCCCTCCTGAAACTGCTGGCATTATGTTCCAGTATACAGTAACTTTTAAGCGTTTTAGAATCTTTCTTCTATACTGGCATAGGGGATAGGATGCTCGATAAAACGGTTCTTCAAGTGGAAAAAGTGTGGCCGTCCGTCGCCAAAATCCTGTACGTTCCTCATAATGATACCGAATATGAGCGGCTGGTGGACGTTCTTGACCAACTGATTGATCAGATTGGCGAGGATGAAAATCATCCACTGGCCTCGCTCATGGAAGTCATCGGCACGTTGATCGAAAAGTATGAAGATGAGCATGTACCTGAACTGAGCGACTCGTAGGAAGCAGGGCGGCGCTTGATAGGTGAGTTCGGGCTGAAACGAACCCATCCATTGCGTGCCAATGCGATTGTGTTGAACCGCCAAATACGATAACTTCCAGCCCAATTCATATCCATAAATCGAGGACATGAGGAACTCATCCGCCATGTCGCAAGATTTCAAAGACACGCAGACGGCGCAGGGTTGGGACGCTGACACGCGCTATTACAACCCGACGCGCCCGGAACAACTCGACCTGCTGCTGTCGATCATCGAGGCCGAACATAAGCCAGGCGATATCATCCTCGACCTGGGCTTCGGGTCGGGGCTGGTCGAGGCGATGATCTTCCAGCGTATCCCCGGCACGCGCGTCATCGGCGTGGACTCGTCGCCCGCGATGATGGAACTGGCGCGAGAACGGTTGGAAGCGTATACAGCCCAGTACACCACCATCGAACATGACCTGCTTGATCTGCGGGGGCTGCCAGTCGAAGTGGGGACATTCCCGTTCGTCATCAGCATCCAGGCGCTGCACCATCTGAGCGACAGCGACATGCAGGTGGCCTATGCCGCGATTCACGACCTGCTCACGCCGGGCGGTCTGTTTCTGCTGCTGGATCGGGTCGCCATCGACAAACCGGCGCTGTTCAATGTCTATCAAGCCGTGTGGCGCTGGCAGGACGCCCATTATGGCTCACAGGTGGCCGGTCACGAGGGCGCGACGTTTCCTGAATATCTGGATAAGCTGGCCGACCGCGCCGACATCCCGCTGTCGCTGGAACGCCACCTGGAACTAATGCGTGAGGTCGGCTTGCATGGCGCTGTCCTGCACGCGCATGGCATCCGCGTCCTGTTCGCCGCGCGCAAGACCGCCGGGTGATTACGCCAGCCACGCGCCCAGGTGCGGTTCGACCAGCCCAGCGATGGTGAGGTCGTCGCTGGGTTCCTCGCCATCCTCGACATACCAACTCGCGCTCAGGCAGGTGTAAACGTAGACGAAGGCTAGCAGACGCACCCGGTCAACGCCCATGCCCTGAGCGAGAATCGCGGCGTTGTTCAACAGCCGCGCCTCATTATGCACCAGCGCGGGCATATCGAGCGGATTGCACAGCGTATTGGCGGCATCATACGTCCGTTCGCCGAGCAGACCTTTGGGGTCGAAGGCCAACCAGCCGCGCCCGGCGCGATGGCGGATGTTGGCGTGGTGGATGTCGCCGTGCAGCACACAGACATCCAGGGGTTGGGCGAACAGGGCTTCGGCGATGCACCCTGCCCGGACGTAGATCGAATCGACACCGTTTTGCCGATCCATCGCGGCTTTGTTGAACAGCGATCGAAACCAACCCCGCAGCGGTTTCAGCCCGTCCGGCGGCAGGGCGGGCGCGGCAGCATGAAGCTGGTTCAGCACGGCGGCGATGATGACCGTCGCCCCCGCGTCATCGCCGCGCTCGACCAGCGTCGTTAGCTCATCGCCGTCGGCATATTCGAGCAGGTGCGCTCCCTCGTCGGCGCGCAGCAGGCGCACCGCCCCGCGCCCGTCCCACCAGCGCAGGGCAGCAGCCCCGCTCTGCTCGTCCGCTACACCAACCGGGGTCAGCAGCTTGAGAACGGCGCGCGTCCCATTGGTCGTGACAGTATAGACGTGGCTGGTCGGCGTCTGCGCCAGCCGTTCAGGATCGTTTAAAGCCCACGTTTCGAGATAATGTTCGAGTCCGTTTGCCATATAGGGGATTATAGACGGATTTAATAACGCAGACAGGAAAACTTGACGAGGTTGTGTATCATGGATAGCCCGCCATCGGGATACATCGTTCATACTTGAACGGCGGGCGAGAGAGAAGACGATAGATGAACATGGAAAATCATAGCTCAACGCACAAACTCGGCAGCGCGTTCAAGACATTGTTCACGCTGATTGTGGCGCTGTATATCGCGGCGGTGGCGTGTTATTTGATCCTGCGCGCGCTGTTGGGCGACCGTTTCTGGCCGCTGGCGCTGGTGAACACCTTCGCCTATTTCTTGTTTCTGCCGCTGCTGTTCCTGCTGCCGCTGGCGCTGTTGTTGCGGGCGCGGCGGAACGCGCTGCGCCTCGTCCCGCTGCTGTTGATCGGCGGCTTGTGGTTCGCGCCCTATTACGTGCCGAAAACCCCGGCAGCGACCGAAGGCCACCTGCTGCGCGTGTTGACGTTCAATGTGTGGGGCGGGAACCAACGCATGGGTGAGGCGATGGATTGGGTGAACGCCAGCGGTGCCGATGTGGTGCTGCTGCAAGAGGTTGTCCCTTTTTACGCCCAAAAGCTGCTCCCGAATTTGTATGAACGTTATCCGTATCATTTCAGCCAGGAGGATTTATTGCGTTGGGATGGCAGCCCGAATGCCAACGTCACCCTGTCCCGTTATCCGATCCTGGACATGCAGGTGGTGGATTTGCACACGCCGGAGACAGCCGACCCGCTGCGGATCGTGCTGGATGTGAACGGGCAGCAGGTGGCGGTGTACAACGTGCATCTGGCCTGGCCCGCACGCGAACCGCGTTGGCCGATCCCGCGTGTGCTCTACAGCTTACCGCTTCAGGTCGCGCTGGGCTATGACGACCGGGCGCGCAACAACCAGATCGCGCACCTGCTCGATCACCTTAAACATGAACCGCTGCCGTACATCGTCGCCGGGGACTTCAACACCAGCGACCAATCGCCCACCTATCAAGCGTTGGCGACGCACATGAACGATGCCTTCCGTGCGGCTGGGCGGGGCTTCGGCGGAAGCTGGCCGGTGAGCAGCGCGCGCGGTTTACCCGCCTTCCTGCCGCCCCTGATCCGCATTGACTACATCTGGCACAGCGACCATTTGCGTGCAGTCGAGGCGGGGCAGGGGCCGCCGCTGGGGTCGGATCATCTGGCGCTGCTGGCGACGCTGGCGCTGTCCACCGCCGATTAATCAGGCGATTTTCAGAAAAAATTCAAATTGTCATGGCGGAATCCGGTGTACCATGAAGTTATGTTGAATGTTACGCCAACCGTCCTTGCCATGAATGGTTGCCCGCATTGCACCGATGTGGATTGCGACAACCCGTTGTTTTGCGCGGCGTATCTGTCCCCGCAGGAGGATCATATGCCGCTGGCTACTGAAATTGTCAAACGTGACCTGGAACAAGACCTCGAATTTAAGATGCTGCTGGGGAACGCCCTGTTCCTGGAACAGGCCACGCTGGTCGTCCAATTCGCCGATTCGGATTCTACCGTGACGCTCACGCCCGGCAGGGAGACGCTGTTTGGTCGGTTCGACCCGGACGGCGGCCAACCGGGCTATGTCGATCTCGGTGTGTATGGCGGGCGGAAAAAAGGCGTGTCGCGGCTGCACGCGGCCATTTACCGCGCCAAACACACGCTGTCGCTGGCTGATCTGGGAAGTTCGAATGGGACTTTTCTGAACGGTGAGCGCCTGCTGCCGCAGCAAACGCGGGTGCTGCGCGATGGCGACGAAATCCGCTTCGGCGAACTGGTCGCGCGCGTCCAGTTTCGCAAACTCTCTCCCTCAAACGGCAATTAATGGGTCGGCCTAAGGTGTAGGAGTATTTTAACCCAAGCCTTGCTGCCCTCGCCCTGATGCGAAGGGTGCAGGTTTAGAGGTTTACTGCACGTTGACCTTCGCCTGGATCAACTCGTTCAACTTCGACATAATATCAATCGGATTCCAGGGTTTGGGTGCCCATTCGCACGAGAGGGCGTCGAACAGGTCTTTGTCCGGGCGGCGGTAGGCCGAGGTGATGACAATCGCGCCGCTGTAGCCCCAATCGTGCAGCGTCTTGACCACGCCGATGCCGTTGATCGAACCGGGAACGCGGATGTCCACCACACACAGGTCAATCGAGTCGGTCGTGGTACTAAGGTAATGGATCAGGCTGTCGCTGTCTACGAACTGCTTGAGGTCAATCGCCGGGTCATAAGCGTCCACCGTCGCCTTAAAAATATCGCGCAGCATATACTCATCTTCAAGGTGGACAATCGACAGGGACATCATTTATTCCTTCAACTTCATACAATATTTCTATTTATTACCTTAGATGGCTTACCCCTTAAAGTCAATCAAGGGGCATGAATAGTCCCTGAATCTATTATAAAAAATGTAAAGCTTCCCTCGCCCTATGCTGGCACTTGATTTTTGAGGGGCGGCGGCGTTACTATTCTTGACCTTCATGTTCAGCACAATCAGTAATCCAGAGGAGTAGGCTATGGCGAAGCGACTGAAGAATTATATCGGTGGCGAGTGGGTTGAGTCGAGCGCAGCCGAGTACACGCCGGTCATCAACCCGGCGACCTGCGAAACGCTGGGCGAGTGTCCGGAATCGACCCGCGCCGACGTGGACAAAGCGGTACGGGCGGCGCAAGCGGGTTTCGAGGAATGGCGGCGGGTGCCGGTGCTGAACCGGGTGCAGTATCTGTTCCGCTTCAAGACCATCCTGGAAGATCGCTTTGAAGAGGTCGCCAAGATGGTCGTCGAGGAAAACGGCAAGACCCGCGACGAGGCGCGCGGCGAGGTGCGGCGCGGCATCGAGAGTATCGACTTCGCCACCAGCGTGCCGG